>JACCDP010998171.1_pt1 | contig 46138 bp, 46 predicted proteins | sample 7445841 | NCBI WGS metagenome assembly JACCDP01 (sample SAMN15323441, study PRJNA562643) | freshwater metagenome | isolation source: river surface water | place: USA:Blue River Watershed | collected 2017-08-17
AGCTGCGCCTTCCTGGCACTCCACTTCCCCTTGGGCCCACCCTTAGAACCTGCTTTTACTTTTTTCTTTATACTTTCCCATAAGCGAGGGTTAGCTTTTATAGATACTTTTCTACCTGAGCTTCTTCGAGATACTTTTCTCTTTGATCTTCTTGACTTCATTTTATTATTTAAAAACAAAATAATAAAATTTTTATTCTATAAACCTTATTTGAATTTCAGGCTTTTCTATAGCTGAATTTTTCGTTATAAAGTTAGACTTATATTTCTTCAAGTGCTTTTTCAAGGCTACACGGTCAGATAAAGCTGTCACTGCTCTATTAATAGTATCTCTGTTAGAATGGAACATTATATCATTATTATTTATAAACTCATTTGTCTTGTCTCTTAAGACCTTTGATTTGCTAAAATATTTTGTTATGATACTTTCAGGGTCATCTATTATTATTTTACAATCTTCGTTAATTGACTTTATTTTAATTCTATCTACATCACTTAAGTAAGAACATATTTTATTCTTATCGTTAGAGTAGAATTTAGCTATTATATCAGGGAATATTCTAAAGTTAGTTAGAGTTCTAAAATCATAGTTTTCATCTGTAACCTTATTAAATCTTTCCAAAGATAAATCAAGGGGTTCACACCCATAAGCTAATAAATTATTAACAACGGTAATATTAACCCTGTTATCGTTATTAATAACAGTATTACCAAAACCTTTTTCTACAAGCTTATTTACAGTTGCATTTACTATTTCTTGTATTTCATTCTTCTTTTTATCTTGTTCGTCCTTTTCTTTTTTCTTTTTACAAGTGTTTAAATGGACCTCTAAATTCTGTTTTGTTGCGTATGATTTAAGGCAGAAAATACATTTATGAGATGTTATAATTTGACGTCCTTTACAACTTTTTCCGTGGACTTGTAAATTTCTTTTGGAGGTAAAGTTTTTTAGGCATTTTTCACACATCGACATTTTTTACTTTAACCACAATATTTTTTTAAATCTTTATTTGCGAAATCATAAATGCATATTTTATTCTTATATATAACCGATAAAAATGTGTCTAGAATTTGCGAAATCATAAACCAATGTATTATAGGGTAAAAGTAGCCTGAAAAAAGTCGTCGGAAAATGCATTTTTAAAAATTTGTGTCGTTTTTTTATTTTCTGGCCTAAAAAGTTTTATAAAAGGACATCATTTTATATGTCTTATAACTACTATTTTCAGGATAAAATTACCCCATAAAATATTCATTTTCTCACTTTTATACAGCTTTATCAACTTTAGTAAGTAGTTGATCTCGTTCAACTTGAGCGTCATAAATGAGTTGTGCGAATTCCTTCCTTGATGAGACTGGTTTATATATTTCGCAACGTATATTTGTTGCAAGGTTCTCAAGACCTCTACTTACTTCTTTAAGAATACCTCCAGTTTCTGAGTAATTATAAACCTGATATGCTCCTTTCAATATAATGGTGCAAACTCCAAAAGCTGTTATTATAGGGTCTTTTACCGTTGGTAATATCGAAGATGAAGCTGACATATATATTGTGAGAGCGCTAAATACGATTGTGCTTAAATTAATATATTTGCCATACCGGCTCATATCATACCCTTTTTTATATAATTCATACGCGTCATTTTTACAGATATTTGAAAGGCGTTTTATCTCTTTTTCATTTTCCTCGGTCCAATCATTTATATCGATCACACTTTCATTCTTAGTAGCGTATATATTGCGTCTAACCATCTCCAAAAGGATATTTTCATTCTCTTCTTTTTCAGCCATTATTAAAATGATTTTTTATTATAAAATAAATATAAAATTAAAAAAAGAGTTTAATAGGTATGAGTAAAGTCTGTTCTGAGTGTAAAGAAACAAAAGATATTTCCCTTTATTATAAGGGTAGAAAACAATGTAAAGAATGTTGTAAATATAAATATAAATATAAATGTATCCACGGTAAAACAAAGTACCAATGTAGAGAGTGTGGAGGTAGTGCTTATTGTATTCATGATAAAATTAAATCTACATGTAGGATATGTGGTGGTAGTGCTTATTGTATTCATGATATTCAAAAGGCTACTTGTAGAGAGTGCGGTGGTAGTGCTTTCTGTATTCATGATATTCAAAAAGGTAAATGTAGAGAGTGTGGCGGTGGGTCTTATTGTATTCATGATATTCAAAAGTCCCAATGTAGAGAGTGTGGAGGTAGTGCTTTTTGTATCCACGATATTCAAAAAATTTATTGCAGAGAGTGCGGAGGTAGTGCTTATTGTATCCACGATAAAATAAAGAAACAATGTAGAGAGTGTGGTGGTAGTCAAATTTGTATTCACGATAAAATTAAGGCTATTTGTAGAGAGTGCGGAGGTAGTGCTTTTTGTATTCACGATATTCAAAAGACACATTGTAGAGAGTGTGGAGGTAGTGCTTTTTGTATCCACGGTAAAACAAAGTCCCAATGTAGAGAGTGTGGAGGTAGTGCTTATTGTATTCACGATAAAATAAAACATAGTTGTATTATATGCAACCCTGAATGTGCTTGTACTAACTGCAAAAGTGTGCTTGTTGATAAAAAAACAAATTGCTATCCTCTATGCCAGGCTTGTTTTTGTAATGAATATCCAGACCATGAAAAATCTACTTTATATAAAATAAAAGAGCGCTATTTAAGGGATGAGTTAAGACTTAGATTTCCAGAGAATAATATAAATATGATATTTGATAAAGCGGTAGATGGTGGATGTAGCAAGAAAAGACCAGATGTCTTAATTGATCTTCTTTTATACTCTATTATAATAGAGTGTGATGAAAACCAACATAAGAATTATGAGTGTGAAAATAAGAGAACGATGCAGCTTTTTGAAGACCTTGGAAATAGACCATTAATTTTAATAAGATTTAACCCTGATAGTTATACAGAAGACCTTGGGTCTTCGACAGAAAATAAAAAGAAAATTAAAGGATGTTTTAAACCTTTAACTAAGATAGAAGATATACATAAGAAAAAATTCTATGAGATAAATAAAAAAGAGTGGAAAAGAAGGGTGGATATACTTGAAGAAATTATAAGGGAAAATATGAGTGAAGATATACCGAAAAAAGAGGTTAAAGAGATAAAGTTGTTTTACGATGAATGAATAGTATATATGATTTTATTAAAAAAATCTTTTTTTTCTTTAGTGAATAATAAATAAAATGTCTAATTGCTCTTCATTATATCGTGATGTATATAACTCCTCTGATTGTTATGAATTCGCTACCGTCGGCGAGATGAACGGTATTGCAGGAGCTGTCCCAATCCCAGCTTCAACCGCACAACGTTTCTTTCAAACAAATGCTACCGTTAACACACAAGGTCAAGTTCAAAACCCAATTGCACCTGAAGTCGCTCAAGCAGCAGCAGCAGTAGCTCAAGCTACAGGTATTGCTCCAGCAGCAGTCGCTAATTTCATTAGAATGAACCGTAGATTTTAAGTTAAAAAAATTATAATTTAAATAGGTTATAATTTTTCTATTAAATGTATAGTGACGATGAATATGAAAATTATGATAATGAAAAAAGATCTTCCAGAATGAGTTCGTCAAGACGTTCTCAACGTGACAGCGATGATGAAGACCGAAACAAAACCATAAATATCAGACCTTTTGATTTTAATACTATGCCTCCTTTCAAGGGAAAAGGTGATGAAGATGGAACAAAGATTATCATCATCGGTAAAGCGGGATCAGGTAAATCTTCGTTAATCAAGGACATTTTAGCCTCAAAAGCACACTTAATTCCTGTGGCTCAAATTTTTTCCGGAACAGAAGACAGTAATCACGCCTTTGCAAGTATAGTTCCAGATGTTTGTTTATTTAATAAGCTTGATACAAAGGCAATGGAAGAGTTTAAAAAAAGACAAAAAATTGCAAAACAATGGTTAAAATTCCCCTGGGCTTTACAAATTATAGATGATTGCACGGATGACCCGAAAATTCTCAAGAAGCCAATTTTCCAAGATTATTATAAGAATGGGAGACATTGGGCTGTGCTTCATATTTTAACTTTACAGTATTGTTTAGATATTCCTCCAGCTGTTAGAAATAACTATGATTATGCCTTTATTTTTAAGGAGAATATTATTGCTACAAGAGAAAAATTACACAAGTATTTTGGAGCTTGTATTCATCACTTTCAAGATTTTAATAATTTAATGGATACAATAACCGGTGATTATACTGCTCTTGTTATAAAGAATTCAGCAAGTGCAACTACCCCTGAAGAATGTTTATTCTGGTATAAGGCAAATCCAGAGGCAATTCCTAAAAACTTTAAGTTTGGGTCACCTATAGCGTGGGAATTTCAACAAGAAAGAAGAGATCCAAATGCAGTTGAAAGTTTATTGTAATTTAAATTTTATCTTTTTTTTATTCTAAAGAAAAGATGAGACCGTGTGGCCCAAGACCAAATAAAGTTAATAATGCTTATTCTAAAGATGAGCTTGTAAAAATGATGACCGACATAGAATTATACCCTAGAGAAGAAGCTGAAAAAATGCCTATTGAAAGACTTTGTAAAGAATTAAACATAAATTATACAAACCCAAGTGACGTTCAAATTACTAAGTATGGTGAATGTATAAAAAGTATGAGTAAGAAGTCTCTTCTTGAAGATCATAAAGAGTTTTTAGAACAACAGGGTTATCCACCTGAGAAAGCCCTCTTATTAAAGAAGGAAAGATTATGTGATATAATTTATGAGAAAGATGATATGTTTGTTTTACCCGAGGATTTTGATGAAAAAAATTGTACCTTATATGATATGCCTACTCTCACAAGAATTGCCGTAAGAAGACACATAGATACTACAAGACATAAAACTCAAAAAGATTTATGTAGAGCTATTCAAAAGTCATATTTGAGAGAAAAAATGACATTTAATACTGATAAAAATCCAGTTTGGAATAACTCAGAAACTGACGCAACATTATCGTGTATGATTGCACCCACAAAAGATAAAGAATTAAGAGAACATCAAAAAGCTTTAGTTAAGCATATGTTAAGACACCGTTCATTATTGGCAATTCACGCTACAGGAACCGGTAAAACTCTGTCAGCTGTAGCAGCTATGAATTGTATTATGGCAAAATATCCTAATATTCGTGTTATAATTATAACTCCGTTATCTCTCGTAGAAAATATGAAAAAGGAGATAAAAAGATTTGGTATTGACCTTAATAATGAAGATATTTATACAAGAATTGAAATTTATTCTTATGATGAATATGTAAATTTACAAAAAAGAAAAAATGAGATTGATTGTGGAAATACTTTTTTAATTATTGATGAAGCTCATAATTTAAGAACTGAAACTCTTATGCAAGAAACCGCCTTAGAGAAGGGAAGCAAAACTTATATTATTATGAAATGTGCGGCTGCAGCATTTAAAGTTCTCTTATTAACAGCTACTCCGTTAATTAACAGTATTTTTGACCTTAGAAACTTATTTATGATGTTAAACGGCGAAGAACCTGATAAAGCCCTCAGTAGAGATCAATTCGTAAAATCAGCTACTGAAAGCCTTGGAAATATGATAAATTGTAAGGTAAGTTATTATTACCCTCCTTTGGATGAAAATTATCCTAAAAGAGAAGATAAGGTAATTGATATGTATATGGACCCTGAATATTATAAAAAATATCAAGATGTTGAGAACAGCCTTTTAGATAAAAGTAAAAAAGACCCTAAAATTAACGACTTCTTTTATCATAATCTTAGAGTAGCTATAAATTCTCTCGATGGAGAATTATCCCCTAAAGTAAACTGGATTATTGATTTTATAACTAAAGAAGCAGATGAAGGTAGAAAGTCTGTTGTTTATAGTAATTGGAAAAAAGCCGGAATGAACCTCTTAAGAAAAAGATTAGATGAGTTAAATAGACCAGGATTATACCTTTATATATCAGGAGATGTTAGTAGTGATGTAAGAAAAATAGCCCGTAAAAAGTTCAACAACGATCAGGCAAAAGTTCTACTTATTTCAAAGGCAGGAGGTGAAGGATTAGATTTAAAGGGTGTTAGAAACATTATTATTATGGAAAGTAATTGGAATGCTTCATCTGATAAACAAATTATTGGAAGAGGTATAAGATATAAATCACACTTACATTTACCTGAAGATCAACGTAATGTTACAGTTCATCGTCTTCTTTTACATAAACCTCTTGGAAGTAATGAATACTTTGCGAGCGTTGATGATATGTTATATGAAGCTGCTTATAAGAAGAAACAACCACTTCTTGATAGCTATATGGAAATCATACAGAAAAACTCAATTGAAAATCAAGCTTGTAGTTGTGATCTTGGAAAAAATGGTAATCATAATGGCTGTCAAAGTATGGAAGTACCTTCAATATTCAAAAAATTTAAACCTATACCAGAAGAAATACAAAGACTTATGGCGCAACTTCAACTTGCAAAAGATGAAAATAAACCTGAAGAAGTCATTGATGAAATACAAAAACAAATCGATGAGCTTAACACTAAGAAGAAAGAAGTATATGAAGCTCCAAGCGGTATTACATCTATTGCCATAACTGTAAATGATGTCAGTAAAAGATTATTCCGTAAGCTTGCCGGTATAGGTCTAAAACCTGTTATCAATTACGAAGAAGTAGCAGCAGAAGATATACCTGATATTGACATAGGAGAAGACGGGGTATCCGAAGGGGTAGATGAAGTTGTAAATTTAGAAGAGGAAGTTGAGGCACAACCTTTTAATGAAAATTTAGACGGTCAAATTAGAGATGAAGTCTTTAATTTTTTAGATAAAAGTAATTCAGAAGAAACTATAACTAGAAAACAAGTGAAAAAACATATTAGAAAAATATTCGGTGAACAAGTTGAAGCTTCCCTCATAAAGAAATTTATTAAAGAGTATGAAAGATCTCAACCTGAGGAGCAGAATGTGGAAGAGGAGCCTTTGGCGGAAGAGGAGCAAAATGCGGTGGAAGAAGAAATACCTGAGATTGAAATAGAGCCTTTTGACGATGAGGAAATACCTGAGATTGAGATTGAAGGATTGGATGATTTTTAATTTTTTTATCTTTTCCTAATATTAAAAAGATGTCTAATTTACATATAGCTATTGCCTTAGTTGCTTTATACCTTATATTTATGAGAAAACCTAAGAAGGAGGGTTTCGTTAGTATGCACGATCAAAGTGATTATAGCCCTCAGAATAGAGACGTTTATTAAATTTTATCGCGATAAATTTATCTAAATCTGATTTCCTTCGGAAATTTAATTGAAAAAAAATAATAATTTCAAGTTAAAAGTATCTTGAAATTATTCAAAATGAAATCAACTAACATTCAACACAAACGCATTTCTGCACCTAAAGGTCAGGTTCATTTAGGTCTTTGTTGTATCAACAATTCTTTAAGGAAATATAAACCTCTCGGTTCACGTAAAAATGTTGAGGTGTTTTGTAGTAGAAGTATGCCTCGTAGAACATTCACCGTAGAACGTGCTAAAGAATTTGCCCTCAAAAATATTGAGGATATTACAACCCTTGTAGATTGGAATATTGCAAACAACATTCACCATCTTAGATTATCCTCTGAAATTTTCCCTCACTTTACAGATAAGGAAACTGAGCCTTATACTATGGACTTTGCGATTGATGCTCTTAGAAAAGCTGGTGATTATTGTAGTAGAAAAAATCACCGTATTACAATGCATCCAGGTCAATTTAACCAAGTTGGGGCTAAAAATCCTGACGTGTTTCAACATACCGTAGATGATCTTAGTATGCACGCTGATATTCTTGACTATATGGATATTGACAGCACAGGTATTTTGTGCGTTCACGGAGGTGGTGTTTATGGTGATAAAGAAGCATCAACAAGACGTTGGATAGATCAGTTTGATGATTTACCTCGTAAAGTCAAGGATAGATTAGCCATTGAAAATGATGAAAAGTGTTATTCAGTTAGAGATTGTTTGACTATAGCACAAGCTTGTAAAATTCCAATGATTTATGATACCCACCATCATACTTGTTATCACTGTCATTATAATAAAAATGATTTGGAAGAGGACATTGAAGATATGATGGACGAAATCGTAGAAACCTGGGAAGGATTACCTCCAGTTTTTCATATATCAGAACAGGCGCCAGATAAGATGGTGGGCGCCCATTCAGACTTTATTGAGGTTATTCCGCAGCATCTTTTAGATGTTCCAGAAAGATATAATACCAGTATAAATATAGAGGTGGAAGCAAAGGCGAAGGAAGCAGCGATATTAAAATTAATGAAAAAATATAAAGAAATATTTTAGTTATAGTATAAAATGGAGCCAGAAGAAGAATTTTACTATGTGTGTAATAGTATATTTTCTCTATTAACAGAACCTCCAGTGAACTATACAAGTTTGCACAACGTATTGCAAAACGGTATAGGGTTAAATGTAACCTTAAATAGTAATCAAATGAGATATGTCCGAAATAAGGTAAGTTTCTTTAAAAATACATTTTTTGTGGTTAAGTTTAAGTATGAATTTATGAGTTCAAAAAAGAAAAAAAGTGAAAAAAATATAAGAGATAGTATTGAGATCTTAAATATAACCTTTGAGAATGTTATTAGAAATATAGAAGAACTTGATGTTAATTTAAACGTGTTTAAAGAAGAAAACATAAATCAGGGTATTTCATATATACCAACAACGCAAGAAAAAAAGGAAGAAGGAACTTGGTGGGTGAGATATCTATTTGATACTTATCTTAAATATGGGGGAAAACGAGGGGTGACTTCTATGGAATTTTTTAACTCGATAAAAGAAAACTGGGAAAAATTGGAAGATAATGAGACTATAGAAATGAGCTATATAACAGATAATATACTTGGAGGTTACTGTTTAGATAACATTTCCGTAAACTTGGTAAAATGGCTTAGAACTAACTATGACGCTGTAGATTTAAAATATAAGTTTATAATTAAGCTAACGGCTTAAAGTTCCATCCAAGAAGATCACAACACTTTTGATATATATCGTCGTGTTCTCTTAGACGAGCGGGCGTTCTTAAACTATTAAGGGAATTTTCGGGTAATTTTACACCTTGTCTTAAAAGTAATTGAGTAAGGACATAATGAGCGTGTAAAAAGTTTTTTCTATTTCCTTTAATTTTAAGGAAGACTTCAACCAGTTTTTCAAAGTCTTCAAATAACTTTTTTTCATATTTGCTTATATCTGGTTTTTCCTTTTTGGTAATGACGCTATATATAAGCTGTTTATCTTCTTAATACTTTGAATTTTTTGTTTCTGAGAGAAACATTCCAATATGTTTTATAGTTACGTTATTTATGTCTAAACCGTGCATCTCGATCATATAATTAACATCTTCATATACTTTTTGCGGGATATATTTATTCTGTTTTCCTTGATATTGATTTATTGTGTCTCTAAAGTGGCATCTTTTTTCATAATGATATCTTTGAGTTATATTTACCCTTGAATAGTCGTTGTAATTTACGGAATCTTCTAATTCGTTATAAATCTTACCGCAATTTTTACAGATTATATTACCACTTGTATCTTCCCCTTTTTCAAAACATTTACAATAAAAATTCTTCTTCTTCTTTTTAACTGTAATTTTGTTGTCTTCAAACGGGTTAAATACAGTATAAACTGTATTCATTCTATACTTTTTTAAATAATAAGATAAACGGTCTGAATAGAATACTATATTTTTCTCTTTTAATTCTTCCAATATAGAGTTAAACTGTAATATTATATCTTGCAATTCGTTATTATTAGTCTTTTCAACGGTTCCTCTAAAGGTTGATACTTGAGGTTTTTCAAGTTCATATTTATATTTTTCAAGGATATCCATAGTGTTAAAATTATACATTTCTATTTCATTATTTAAGTTATTCAAATGACTATCAAGGCTGACTATAAACTCGTGTAAATTTTTATATTCTCTGTATGTAATTTCCTCTGTTTTTTTCTTTTTTGTTTTTTCACATATACCTGAACTCTTGAATATCGGTTCATACTTTTTAAATATACTTTGAAGGTTTTCTTTTTCAGTAGTTATACCATACGGAACAGTGCAATTTAAGGCTTGCCATAACAATAATTGCATAAGTTTAATATAAACAATATTATTCTCAGTTTCAACCGAGAAATACTTTAATATTTTTTCGTGTATATGTAATATATCATCTTCCTCCTCCATCTCCTATTAATAACTTTAAGACATATTCTTTAACTTTTACTTTTTTAAGAGATAATAAACTCTTAAAAAATTATTTCATTTGTGGGATAAATTTAACCGGTAATGTTATAACCTTAATATAGTGTAAGAACAATAACACTAATAATAACATAAATGCTCTATTCATAGCTTGATTTGGCGTCATTCTAGTATATACTCCGTTAATACCAAATAACTGTATATTACTTCTTTTTAAACATCTAAAGTAGTCTTCGGAAGAGACTGAATATTCAGTACATTTTTCTTCAGGGTTTAATGGTCTTGACATCTTTTATTTTATAAAAAGAAAATAATTTATCTAAAAAAAGACATTATCAAATCAAAAGGATTTACCTTTGCCTTTATAGACAAGATTATAAGGATAAGAACAACTAGTATAGCTACAATACTAATTATTGCACCTATACTATTAGATGGAGATATCCCTATAGTATATTTCGTAGAAGCAGGAAGGTCTTCATTTATACATTCAACATACCCTGTACTTGTTTGATACGGTTTGTTGGAGCATTTTTGTGATCCTTGCGTTGTACTCATTTATATTCATAAAGAGAAAATAAATTAAAAGAAGAAATATTGCAAGTGAGATGCTGGTGCTGGTGCTGACTTTTGTGGAATGAAGCTTAAGAATGGGAAGGAATAAAGTCTAAAGTAGTGGAGTGCAACTATGACTAACATGATAATAAGGATAAGACCAATGATTGTACCAAGCATCTGTCTTGGAGATGATCTTATGTGTTGCATTTGGGATGAAAACATATGTTGGAACTTTTCCATAGCAGATTGGTTCTTTCTAACGTGCTGCTGAGGTTGTTGTCTAATGTGTTGAGTTCTATTATGTGATGCCATTTTTATTATCTCTTCAAGAAAAAAAATAAAATTAAAAATATGTTGTATCTAAGAGTTAAGTGGAAGAACTTGATTTTTACTCTTCATTTTATTCCTTATTATATACATCATTGATAAACCTAACAAACCTATCTCTGTTGAGCTCCTATAAACCAGAGAAATATTGTTTATGGTAATTGAATAATTCAACCACATTGAAGACGATATTATTGACAAAATACAAAAAGTTAAAGAATAGGTATTTGTGCTTTTATTGACATATAATAACCACATAAAAATAAACCTTGAAATCACCGCTATAGTTGTAGCCATAATAGGTATATCCTCAACATTCATTTTATCCGCTTTAGCTCCTTCTATCTAAGTATCTTTCATCTCTTTAATCTCCTTCAAAAACTGAATAACCTTTTCCATATAGAATATAGTCTTTAAATTATGAGATCTAACATTAGACATAACGTTAATACATTCAGTATTACTTTTACCCTCTCTTTTATTCTTTTCAACAATTGAGTTTATCTTCTTAATTCTACTGTTATATAAGTCGTTTTCATTTTTACCAGAATACTTCTTTGCATCAACGCTAATATCTGTTAAAATTTTATATAAATATGGAAGCTGGCCGTCAAACGCATTATTTATCTTTGTGAATAACAAAGTTTCCTGACTTAAGAGGTTCTTTTCAAGGTTAGAATTTTCTTTATAAAAGTTCTCTAAATCAGTCATAAAGAAGTATCCATTTTTATTGAAAGGATTTGTGAAGGAGAACTTATCCACCTCATCATATCTATTAATATAACTTAACCCTTCTTTATTAATATAAACTAACTTATAAACACTATCTTCAAACAAAGGCACAAATCTTTGTAAGCTTTCCTTTGAAATATCTAACATATCCGGGGTTGATTTACTTGTGAAAATACTTACCTTGTCACTTGAGGCATCTTCATCCTCATCTACCTTCATATTAATGTGAAAGTAGTTTTTAACGCTATTATCAGGCTTTATAACAAACTTTGAAGGAATATAAATAAAAAAGTCAATACCGGTTGAAAGATACTGGATAAATAAGAATACAGTTCTTCCTTCAAACGTAAAAATACCGTTTACAGCTATATTGTTTTTTTTGAAAAAAGATAAAAGATTTGAGATTTCGTATTCTTCAACTTCATCTGAAACTCTGTCTTCATCATCATCATAGTTTGACATTTTATTATGATTATTTTATACTTTAAAGTAAAATTTTCTAAAATAGAATACGAAGGTTAAATATTTTGTTTTCAACATTATAAATGGCTACCACTTTCGGAGACAATATAAAAGACATTCCAGTTGATAGAGATGAAACCGTCTCGCCAGACCTAGAATTAATTAACTCAATCTTTGACCCTTCTCAAGACCTTATCCCTAAAGAAGTTAAACTCTTCTTAATTGGTGCAGTATTTATGTATTTACTCTTTACTCAAACCTCACAATCAACCATTTATAAAGTAAGTAAAAATGACAGCATAACCAAAGTTATTATCGTCGTATTAGTTATACTCATTGTTTATGGTTCAAGTAAGTTTGTTTAAGAGAGCTACGGGGAGTGCCAACACTAAACCTACCAAATTTTATAGAAGTATCAGGCTCTGTGAGCCTGTATTCTTATAAAATCAGGTTGATTTAGAGATGCACCACACGATACCCTACTAATAAAATTTAGGTGAAGAATGAGGAGATACTTTAGGTGAATTATTCGGGGATGATTTTTTGAGCTTTGATAAAAGATTAAAAGCAATGTCTTCAAAACGGTTATTTGAAGGGGAATTACTTCTTGAACTTTTAATATAGAAGTAGTCGTCTATACTATCGGCAGAATTGCCTTTTTCTAACTTGCTAATATGTTCTTCATATGTAAATACCATTTTTTTATTTTATAAAAAAGAAAAAAAACCTTTTTATAAAATTAAAATGGCAAGGAAAATATCTCTATCACAATGGTGGAATAAATATGGTGTGTACGTTGTCATACTCATATTCCTCCTCTTCTTTGCAGCCATATTATATATTCACTTTTCCAAGCCTGAACTATTCGAAGAAGGTCTTATTGAAATATACTCTGATGATAACCCTCTAATTCACTCTCAAAAGTCTCTTCATATACCTTCACAAAAGAAGTCTGAAAGTAAAGGTGAAAGAATATGTAAGGAAGTTGCCGAGAGACTTTTCAAAAGACCTTTTAACAAGATAAGACCAGACTTCCTTAAGAATGATAAAACAGGTAAAAATATGGAAATTGATATGTATAATGACGAGCTTAAACTAGGTATAGAATATAATGGAATACAACACTATAAGTACAGCCCATATTATCACAGAAACGGTCAGAAAGATTTTGAGGAACAACTTTATCGCGATAAATTAAAAGAACAAAGATGTGAGGAGAAAGGAGTTCGTTTAATTGTGGTTCCATACCTTGTTAAGCCTGACGAAATAGAAAACTATATAAGAGTAAAGGCGCAAAACCTCGGAATTTTAGTTTAAAAATAATCTTTATTATAAGATAGATGATGCTCCAAACACTAAAACTTATATTCTCCTCTGACAAGAGTAGAATAAGTATTATAGACGGTCATAAAGACGTCATTATCAAACTCAAATTTATCGGGACATTTCAAGAAGGAGAAAAGATTGACATTAAAAACCTTCAAATTGAGACTAATAACATATTCACACCTATAAAACGCCTTATTCAGGGTGACGGTAGAGAGACAACATATTCATTCTTAAATTCAGTTATTGACAGATCTTTTGAGATAATTTATGCTTATGGTAAAAGTGAAAAAGTAGGGGAACGACTTATGTGTAAAAATATAGTGGAAGATATGTATAAAGCAATAAAAGGATTAAACAACATACAAAAGACCTATAAAGATGATAAACACTTTTACTGTAATATAGAGACCCTCATTGACACTATCAACTATAAAATAGCTGATGTCAAGGATAAATTCCCTGAAATATTTAAAGTTGAAGGTAAAAAATCTTAATAACATATTGAATATAGTATTAAGAAATGAGTTGATTATGCTTAATAACAACAACCTCCTGCAGAACTTTCACAACCAGCATCTGTAGAACAAGTAAATCTAAAACCTTCACCACAACTACCTGTAGTCATACCTGAGAACATAGAGTTTGTGTTACGGCTTCTAATGTGGTTTTTAATGTGTTGAGAATGTGCGAAAGATTTGTCGCTGTAACGAATACGGTTTGGTAAACCAAAACCAAAATCTCCTTCTTGTGCGCTGTCAGGAACCATAAATCCTTCACGTCTTGTGCGGATATGATTAGGAGCAAGTGACCTATCTAAATTACTTAGTTCTAAAGTTGGTCCTGCTTCGGTATATCTAATTCTTCCCATAGGGCCAATAGCTTGAACTGTATCTTTAGTATCGGTATTCATCATATAGAGAGCGACTAAGATAAGCGCAATAATAATTAAGTGTTCGCGTTCCATTTTTACTGTTTAAATAAGAAAATAATTTCTTTTTAAAAAATAAATTTTAAATGAATGACAATCATATACCTATCTTGAAAGTGTCTCTTACTGGCCCGGGGGCGTCATTACTCGGACAAGGAACTTTTGGAAAAGTCTATTCTTTAGATGAAACCACCGTATATAAGAAGATTAAAGTTATAGCTGAGAATGAAGATGAGTTTAGTATAATAGAAAATAACATAAGAGAACTCAGCTTCTATAAGCTATTAATGAATAAATCAACCGAAAGTTTCACAAGTTCAGTAATTCTCCCTGAAATTCCCTCTGTTATACCTATTCCAGAAAAAATAACCTTTATAGAACCTTATAGTTATATTCATATGAAAAATTATGGAGTTCCCCTTCATAATATTCACTATACCACAAGGGATACTTTCAGCCACATTTTCAAACAAATAATAAATGGAGTTTATGCGTTATATAAGTCTAATATGAGCCACGGAGATTTAAAACCAAGCAATATACTTGTTGATAAAGATAATAATGTAAAAATAATTGATTATGGAAGTGTTTGTTTCTATCACTCAAAATACCTGAAAAATCCTTACCAACGATGCACTATATTTTATGTTTCCCCTGAAGAACTAATTTTTGAAAAACATTCAATTACAAATGATTGGTGGAGTTTAGGTGTAATTATGTATGAATTTTGCACCCGAAAATGTTTTATTTCAAGCTTGTTTGATTACTTGAAAGTTAACAAAACTAAAAAGGATTTGTTTCTAGAATATGCATATACCAGGAATACTGACTTATTTGATAATGCGAAAGATTTTATTGTGACCTTTTATTCAACCGTAAAAACCTCAAATATAAACAATTTTATTCTGCATACAATTAAAGACAAGGAAATACAGTTATATCTTTTACATTTATTAAGGGTAGATCCAGACGAGAGAAATATTCAAGAAATCATAAAACTATTTGAGTGTAATATACCTAAAACAAAAGAAGTAAAAGTTGTTTCCAAACTTTTAGAGTATAAAGACCTTGATTTATTAAACTTAAGTTTAAAAACTAGAGTTGAATGTATTGAGGCTATTTTTAGCGTATCTTATCAAATAAAAGAGTTTGGAGAGGAAATAATAGGTCATTCCATTATGTTATTTGACAGGTTTATTTTAAGAACAAAAGGGGAAATAGATGATCCGAGATTATATGCTATAATTTCAATGTTTATATCAAGCTCAATAATGAAAGGTGAATTAATAAAGGGAACTTATATTAAGAAAATACTTCAAATAAAATATAATAAAGAATATTTTTTAGAGGATATAAGGATGGCTATTTTAACTTTTATGGAATATCTTGACTTTAAGCTGTTTAACTTTAGTCCAGACATATTGTATAATTTTACAAAACCTTATGAGAAGTTACTTGAATTAAGCATAAAATACCTTTTTGTGAATGACAGTTCTTATGAACTTTTTAAACTTTTAAAATAAATGTTAAAGTGAAAAGACCTATAATATAAAGATGTCAATCATAAGACCAATAATCAACGAAATTTCCCCTGCAACAAGTATGTTAATTAGAAATAAATATATTGACTTATACAGAAGGGCATATTTCATTAATAAAATATATGAGAGTGGTATAAAAAATATAGAAATTGGGTCTTTTAGAAAGTATGATAATGTATTATTCGGGACAAGAGATGTTCTCTTTAATGTTAACCGTAGAGTTGATGCTTCTCGTTCTGCCCTTGTTATGGAAATAGAAAATACCCTTAAAAATGTAGCCTGCAAACAAAGTGTCCACCCATATGTAGATCAGCTTGTTTATGAGATAAAGGATGAGAAAAATGTTGAAGAGTTTTTAAAGCATAAAATAGTAGCAAAACAATTGGGTATGAAAACTAAACTTATTTTACCCATCGATAAGCTTAACTTATATAAAGAAACAGATCCAGACTTTGTTGAAGTTACAGATTTATCAAATGAAATATTAACTATAGCTGACCCGTCAAAAATATTTCTTAGAACTAATAAATTTAATGACGTAGATGTAGCCTTATATAATGGAGTTTTTAATTTCAGCAGTAGCTTATTAAAGACAGACGAATTTCTAAATACAATTGAGCTTATAACCTATCTAAGAGGAAAACTTGGTTTTGAAGTTAATGTGAACCTTGAAAGTTTAAAAGAAACACAAAAAGAAATGATGGATGAATTTAACTGGTGATTTTTATAAACTAAATAATTTATAAAAATTTATTTACGACTTCTACGCGCTCTACGTGAACGACGAACACGTTGCATTGGTGAACGCATTTGCTTTCTTAAAGAGACCGCATCATTTAAACAATTCTTTAATGCTTTTTTTGCCTTTTCAAGGTCCCCTTCAATTTGACCTAGCTTTTTACGGAGAGAGACAGCATCTTTAGTGCAGTTTTCGAGAGCTTTTCTGTATTTATCTTCAGACATTTTTATATTATAACTAAGAAAAAAATTAAAATTCTGCATCAAAAGAGATTTCATTTTCCTCTTTCTTACTTAAGACTGTTTGTTTAGCATAATTTGTGACTTTACGTTCAAAGAAATTTCCCTTATTCTCTAAGCTGATTAAACTCATCCACGGAAATGGATTTTCTCTCTTATAAACCCTCTGTCCTATTAATTCATTACTTAAATGGTCTGCAACATACTCGACATACTCACACATTAATTTTTTATTCATTCCTTTTAAATTATAAGGTAAGCTGTCCCTTATAAACTCTTTTTCAACTTCAACCGCGTCTTTTATCATATTTATAATAACATCAGTTTCCAGCTTGTTTAGAATATGATTTCTATAAACCATTACAGCAGTATCACGATGCATACCCTCATCTCTACTTATAAGTTCATTAGACTGACACAACCCTGGCATTAATCCCTGTTTTTTAAGCCAGAAAATACTGCAGAAAGAAGCACTAAAGAAAATACCCTCGACAATACTGAATGCAACAAGTCTTTGAATGAAAGAACCCTCTTTAATCCATTTACGAGCCCATTCAGCCTTCTTCTTAATACATTCAATATCCTTTACAGAATTAAATAATTTATCCTTTGTTTCTTCCTCAGATACTAAAGTATCAATTAATACCTGATACATTTGACTATGAATATCTTCAATCATCTCTTGATAGTGATAAAGAATTTTTAATTCCGGCACTTTGATTTGTTCCACAAAATTTTCATCCAAATTTTCATTTACTATAAAATCACTGTTTGCAAAGAAGCCTAAAATCATAAGAATAAAATGTTTTTCATCATCGTCAAGTTTTTTCCAATGGTCTAAATCATCCACCAAAGACACTTCTTCAACAGACCAAAACGCAGCAAATTGCTTCTTATACATATCCCAAATATCAGGGTATTGAATAGGATATAGTCTAGTGCGTTCTTCGGTTAAAATAGTTTCCATTTTACTTATATATAAATAAAATAGTTTTTAAATCAAATAAATCAATTAAACAATTTAAACTAAAGCTCTTTTGAAGCTTCCTGGAACATCACAAATACTTCCACAATTAAGAGCTCCATATACCACTAAACCTATAGTTACGAACCCTCCAATATTTGGCATCATCATAGCTATGATTAATAAGATTGGAACATAAGCTCCCCACTTTTGAATAATGCTACACTTGAAGGCATAATATAACGCTATCATAAAGAGAACTAAGTAAGCTAAAACCAAGAACACGAGAGCAATCAGAATATGATTTAATGAACTATTCATTTCCTGAGGACAAGCATCCCCTAACATTATAATTTTATTATGCATATCATTGTATTCCTTATACTTTTGATGAACCGCTTCCATAAACATTTTTATAATATAAAAAAGAAAAAATAAATTTACATTTTAAGATACTTATTCTATTATAAAAAAATGATTATAGCTTCTATATGTTCTATCCCAGATAGATTAAACTCTCTTATAACTGTTCTTGAAAACTTAAAAAGTCAGACTGTTAAACCCGATATTTTATACATTTCTATTAGCAAGCACTATCCACGCTCTAAAAAACTTTACCCTGAAGAAAACTTTATTTCCCTTAAATCTTACCTTGATACATACTCTATAAATAACAAGCTTATTGTATACGAAAATGATATCGGGCCAACTCTTAAGCTTATAACTCCCCTTAGATTTCATAAATATAATCCAGAGGATTTTATCTTTACTTTTGACGATGATACTCCGTTATACGAAAGGACAATTGAAACCCTGTTATTAGCCCACAATAAAGATAGAAATGCAGTTTATGCATTATCCGGGGCAAGACAAAATAAGTTTTTTCACGCTGAAATGCTCCCAGAAGATTATAGTTACTTTGAAATTGATATTATAGGAGGATATAGAGGTGTGTTATATCCAGTATATTTAATAGATAAAATAGCCTTATTTAAATGGATTGATATGTTTGTTGATACTTGTGCTAAAAACAAGTCTATACCTATGCACGACGATCATATATTTTCATATTACTTTAAACATCAAAATATACCAAGAAGAGTAAGCAACAGCCCATTCTCTAAACAATTCAACTATACTACCATTCCCAACGAAGACGGTATTTTTAAAGATGAAAACACTACGAAAAATATGGAGCTTATAAACAACACTCTCTATGAAAAAGAATTGCACTGGGTTGTTGATAACCCTATATAAAGGACCCAGGGTCCTTTATATCACAACATATTCTATCTTTTTGTAATTTATTCTCTTTACCTTTATATCACTCGGTAAATCTGCCCCTTTAATATCACTCAAAAATACAAGCTTATATATAGCCTTTCCATATAAATCATTAAAAATAACAGTGGTTTCATACTTATAATCAGTATTTAAAATGGTTGAGCTTATTGGTATTCTAAAAACTATCAACTCTGGAGGAACCTTATAGAATGACTTCTTTGACATATCTTCTAAGTTATAAAACTTACCTTCATATGAATATCCCACTTGTGGCTCATTCTTATAATCAACTCCTCCCCAAGGCGGATCATAAAAGATTATGTCTCCTCCTAATTCATTCTTTATCTTTATATAATTATCATTGAAAAAACTCATATTCTTTCCAGGCTTATATTCTAATGTATTATTTTCAGGTTCTTTGTTAAACACAACACTCATATTATGTTTTAATGCCTTGAAGTTATTATCATCTATCTCAACCAAGTTTATATTCTTTACTTTATCCGCAAAGGACCAGGAATTTCCACCTATACAAGCACTAGCTTCAGTCAAAGTCTTATTACTTATGTCATAATATTTTGAAATCAACTCAGCTGTCTTTAATGAATGTGATACATCAGCTGAACTATAGAGTGAAACATCTGTATACATATATTCTTCCTTACGTTTAGGGAAATAATCATATTCATTGTTTTTCATTTTTATCATATTTGCAGGCTTAAATTCATCCTTCTTTTCTAACAATCCTCCTCTTACAAAAGGAACAAAAGGAAACCTAGTTTTAGGCTTTTCAACCTGCTTTGTCTCCTGTTCTACCTTTTGTTCTTTTTGAACTTGGTCCTTCCTTAAAGCTGGAGGTGGCGGAGGTGGTTGTGTTGGGATAAACTTAGGTTGTTGTTCTCTTCCCGATGACGGTTCTGAAGGAGATTGTTCCTTCCTTAAAGCTGGCGGAGGTGGTGGAGGTTGTGTTGGGATAAACTTAGGTTGTTCTACTTTCTTTAAAGCTGGCGGAGGTGGTGGAGGCTGGGTAGGAATAAACTTAGGTTGTTCTACTTTCTTTAAAGCTGGCGGAGGTGGTGGAGGCTGGGTAGGAACAAACTTAGGTTGTTCCTTTCTTAAAGCTGGAGGAGGTGGTGGAGGCTGGGTAGGAATAAACTTAGGTTGTTCAACCTTCCTTAAAGCTGGAGGAGGTGGTGGTGGCATTGTTGGGATAAACGTCTTTTCTTCACCTGCAAATTTATCAATGTTAAATATTTTGGCTTTTTCAAAGCCTGATATTTTTAAATATAAATTAAAAGGTTCAAAAATGTCTAGTTTTTCCTCATATTCTCCTATATCTAAGATTGATGGAGGAATATATGTTAAAGTTTTAGATATTTCTACTCCTGTTCCAAAGAAGTCATCTCCATAATTTTCTCCAATTAAAAGAATACTGAAATTTTCTTTTAGTGCTTTTTCTGCCAACAAAAGATTGTCGGTTACAAACAAGGCATTTTCGTTGTTGTATATTTTATCACTATCATACTTTATGACAGTGTTTTTAAGCATAAAAGGAACAATATTTATAAAATAATCATCATACTTTATCGTGTTAAAGTATATAGGAAATCCTTCCCAGACAGCTTTAAGATAACTAAGTAAGGTCATTTTTAATAATAAATAATATAAATTATTTATTATTATTCAATTAAACTTTATAGCGGCAGCCAAATTAAAAAATACCTGAAATCCTATAAATTCAGGTATTTTTTAATTTGCTACTCACAGTATATTTTTCTTCCATTTCACTCAACCACTTATCATCACTCTTATTAATCAACCTTGCTCCATACTTGAAAAAAAATTCACTCCCTCTTCCCAGCCTTGAAGCATTATTTATAGAATGCTTATCATAACTTATACTTGAAGGCCATACTTCTATGTCTCTTTTCCACTCTCCTTTATACTCTTCAACTTCTAACTTATAAAAGTCAATTTTATCCTTAAACATTATATTCAAAAGAGCTTGTATAATATTTAATTTTCTACCGCTGTTTTTCTCTTGAGAAACATATAATTCTAAAAGGGCATAATTAACATCATAAACATCCCCACTTTTTCTTAAAATATAATCCCATACTTCATATATTTGTTGCCTCTTCTTTACCTCATTTATTACAATCATCTTTTTACTACCAGAACTTACTTCTATACAATTATTTAAGTATGAAACAGCCTCAACTAAATTTTTATTTTTAACAGCTTCTTTTAATATTGAAAATGCTTCCTCGAACTTATAATTGAAAGTTTTATCACAATGATGATACAAGTTATCTATTAACCTTGATTTTTTAGATTTTATAAGAATATAAACAAGCTGTAAAAGATCATCATTTGTTACCTCCTTTTTAATTAACTTTGCACAGTATAATGGAAGGTTAGGATTTGCTAATCCTATATCTTCACTCACTATAACCTTTGCTAATCTATTTATAACATTCGTCTTAAATATATCCCCAGTTTCTACACATTCAATCATACTTGTTATGGCCTCATTTAATTTTCCTCTTCTAATCATTTTTTGAAGATTACTTATCCATACCCGATATAATCCTCTTTCACTCTTCACCCCTTCGCAATGCATAATACTTTGAAGACCATTATAAGGTGCAAAACACTCTCCTTTTTCATTTTTTACAATACCCTCTTTTATAAGGTCATCATAACTCATCTTAATTATTAATTATATTTTATAACTAATAATTAAACACAAATTTCAATTAAACTTTAAGGGTATTATATTAACCTCTATACTTGTACATATAAGAAATCTGGGAATTCAGGGCAAGTATAACCAGGTAATCCAGGTGTATAGTTAATTGAATTTTGTTGAAGGTTTGATATTCTTCTATTATATATTCTATATGTCTTGTTAGGGTCTAAATCATTAGGGTTAATTATAACATTAGAAGGTAGGGCAAAATCTTCTTTTTTAATAAACTGTTTTGTAGTTCTGATGAAAAGCCTAATAAATTGTTTTACGAACTGATTTATAATATCCTTTCCATACTTAAAAGTATCCTGTTTTTCATAATAACTTAAATCTATATTATTATAATCTTTAGGGTTTCGTGTAAGGCAAACTGCTCTTTTACTATCTGAACCTTTTGTATCACTTCGTAATATAAAGTTATAAATAAATAAACCTAAAGTTAAGCATAAAAATAAAATTAATGTAATAATAATAATTTTAACAATACCTCTCATTTATTAAAAAAAATTAAAAAAAAATAAATTGTTAAATAAAATGACTACTAAAGACCTTATCCTCTTTTTATTAGCCTTACTTGTGTTCTATCACTTATTTCTCAAGAAAGAAAACTTTGCATTACCTTCTGATATTATAAGTGACCCTAATTCCTTAGATCCTAACAAGAGGTATATTATATACAATAGAAGAACATCAAATCTTCAACAAAATTCTGTAAATTTGTCCCCATCAGATCCGGGTTATACTTGCCCTGAGTTTCCTGATTTCTTATATCAAGTTGCTCCAGGAACACCTGCTGTTTGTTCTACAACAGCTCCTACAAACCCTACAAATATAGATTTTACAAAATACGGCCCTACACCTTTAGCTCCTGCTTTAGGTTCTCGTATAAAGAACTTGAGCTTATTGCCAACAACTCAATGGCTTGCTACCTCAGTTGGAACTAATAGCTTTTTAGCTGTTAGATTGGTAAATGGAAGAATGCAAGCTTTTAGTATTGACGGTCAAAATCCTTATTTCAGAAATACATTAGCTGAGGCTCAAGCAGATGCTAATAACAATTTTAAGGTTCCAGTCTCTTATTACGATGATTTATATACAAGTACAGCTGATACTACTTGGCAGGCAAATGCTTTTAATGCTTTATTGAGAGCAAATAACTTAACAAGATCTCAGTTGTCTGTTCCTTAATTATAAGGGGAGTTGCATTTCAAAATTTATAATTTAAACTTATTATAAATTTTATTGATTGTTCTTCTTTTTTTGCTGGTATAAAGGTCTGCAATCATAATTACCATCACTATCCTTCTTACAAACAAGTGGTTGATTTACCTTTACATCTCTTGGAGCTGTAACTGCAGCTACAGATACTTTATCTTTTTTAGGTGGCATTTTATTATACTTATTTTTAACCTTTAAATTTCTTTTTATGAACTACAAGCTACACACACGTCATCATTACAAACATACTCTTTACCATCTTTAACATACTTTTTACCCTCAACTTTCTTCTCTTTTAAAATTGTGAATTTTACAGCATCTCTTGAAGGCTTACTTCTTATATAATAACTCCCGGTTTTTAATCCTTTCTTCCACCCATACAAGTGCATACTACTCAACTTTGCATAACTCGGCTGATCGATAAAGATATTCATTGATTGTGTTTGATCCACAAATGGAGCTCTATCTGCAGCATAATCAATTACTATTTTCTGTGAGATTTCCCACACTGTCTTATATACTTCCTTTATTTCAGCCGGAATTTCATCTATAGATTGGACGCTTCCATTGTTCTCTATGATTTTATTCACAATATCCTTCTTCCATAATCCAACTGACTTTAAGTCTCTTGCCAAATGCTTATTCACGATAATATAATCTCCCGAGTTTGTGCTTCGTGTATAAATGTTTGATGTTACAGGCTCAAAACACTCATTGTTTCCAAGAATTTGAGATGAGGTAGCGGTCGGCATTAATGCAATTAACAAGCTGTTTGAAACTCCTTTTTTACATTTTTCCTTTAACCCTTCCCAATCTAGTTTCAAACTTTCTCCAAATATTTCAACTCCATCTTTTGTTAAGGGTTCAACACCCCACATATCATATTGTAAAACTCCTTTACTTACAGGACTTCCTTCAAACGCACTATATACTTTTTCATTCTCAACTGCAAATTCGTGACTTGCTTCAAGAGCATAATAATACATAACTTCTGAAATAAGTCTATTAAGCTTAGTTGCATTCTCACTTCCCCAAGGTAATTTAAACATTGAAAACACATCAGCTAATCCTTGAATACCTAATCCAATAGGACGATATGCTAAGTTATTTCTCTCTGCTTCAACCACAGGATAATATGTTCTGTCAATGACATTATTAAGGTTCTTAACAGCTATCTTTACAATTCTTCCCAACTCTGAAAAGTTATATTTTCCATCCTTTACAAATGACGGTAATGACACGCTTGAGAGGTTACATACAGCCACGCTGTTTGTATCCGTAAATTCAAGGATTTCAGCACAGTTTCCTAACATCACTCCATTAAACATTCCCATATTTCTTTTAGGTTCTGTAAAGCAATAAGTATCATATTTTCCTTCTATTTCCCTTATGCTAACAACTTTTATAAAATGAGAACAACTTCTATTTGGAAAACCAATGTTACTTAAATCAATTCTGTGTGTATTAAAACCAAGTCTAATTAATTCTGTAATTTCTTTAAAAGGTATAAGCAATCTATATGAAGCTTTACAATCATAAAAGTCACTTCCTCCTTTACCATTAGGCATTAACCTTTCGCCAGCTTCAGACATTTTAGTAACTTTTGTATCAACTCCAATAGTCTGTAACATAAGCCTAATATTCAACAAAAATTGTTTTTCTATACTTGATATTTGAATTGAATAACTACCTGAATTATTTGTTAATACTCCATCTGAATCACACAATCCCGCAAGCCAATTAACCTTACAAAACACAGAGCTTTTATTATGAGGAATAGTATATTTAGGGCTTATATCTAAAGGTAAATATACTTCTTTTTTTAAGGGGTTAGTTTGGGATATGGTTTCCCTTCTTTTTTCTATTAAATCATATAATTTAATTTTTTCGTGATACAATGATATTTTAGCTTTAGTTTTCTCTGTATTTTCATATGTTCCATCGCCTGTAAAAAATCCTTCAGTATAAGGGTATTTAAGATCATAACTTGAAGATGTTTTTATACTCTCAGGTAAGAGATATTTAGCCAACTTCATATTTTTAACAAGATCTTTAGCTTCAATAAGCTTATATTTTTGTTTTTCAAAATTATATTTAACGTGCTGATATCCCTCTATAATAGGAAACTTATGATAAGGAGTGCATTTTATTGTTTCTCCGTTACTTAAAGCCACCTCAATAAGTTTTTGATTTTCTCCTGTTTTTCTTATAGTTGCTTTACTCCATTCTAAACCATTCCATAATTCTACCTCTTTGTCTTGTAACTGAATTATAGGAATATGACCATCAGTAGTAAGTATCTTAATATCTCCGCTTACGCATAAATTTGAGCTTCGAATTAACCCAATATTCATTTGATTACTTTTACTGTTGATACTGTCCTTGTAAGCAATATATGGTAATCCAGTCTCTTGTTGAGAATGTAAAATTTCTTTCCAAACTTCACGTGCTTTTATCTGTTTAACAAATTTACCTTCTTTTTCAGCTTGTTCGTATATATTATCAAATTCTTCCCCATAGGTATCACATAACTCTCTTACAACATTAGGATCAATTAAACTCCACATTTCATCGGCTTCAACTCTTCTCATAAATATATCAGGGATCCACATTGCTGTAAATAATTCTCTTGCTCTTAATTCCTCCGGAGGATTATTATATCTTAATGCTAAGAATTCTAAAATGTCTGGATGCCAAGGCTGTAAATACATTGCAATACTGCCTTTGCGGCGCCCTTGCTGGTTCGAATAGTTGGCTGTTGCGTTAAACACTTTACACATTGGAACTAACCCATCACTTTTACCATTATTCGCGTGAATAACACTTCCCTTACCTCTAACATTTGTAATATCTATACCTATACCTCCCCCATATTTTGAAATTAAAGCACTTCTTTTATTTGTCTCATAAATATGCTCTAAATCATCCTCGCACTTTAACAAGAAACAACTTGCAAGTTGTGCTCTTCTTGCCCCCGCATTAAATAAAGTAGGAGATGCGTGTGTAAATGTTCCCTTACTCATCTCTTCATAAGTTTCAAAAACTTTATCAATGTTTCCAAGATGAATACAGACAGCAACTCTCATAAGCATATGTTGAGGTCGTTCTACGATCTTTCCGTTGATCTTATGTAAATACATTCTGCAGAGAGTTTTAAACCCAAAATAATTATAATTATAATCACGGGAATATTCCATCTTCTCATCCAATAAAGAAGCATTAGCCTCTACAAAAGACACAAATGCATCAGAAATAATATTTGAAGTTCTACCTGTTTTTTCATCTTTATGATAATATAACTTTTTCACAGTCTCGCTAAAAGAACTTAAAGTTTGTTTATGGAGATTACTTACACTAATTCTTGTTGCTAACACATCATAATCAGGTTCATAAGTACTCATAAAAAAAGAGGTTTCGGCAGACAACTCGTCAATTTCAGAGGTAGTCATACCGTCCTTTAAGCTTTCAATGACAAGTTTAGAAAGATACGCAGGATTGACATTTAAGCCTAAAGACAACTCGACATTTCTATCAGTAATTTTATCATATCTAATAGCTTCACGTTCATTTTTGCGGTTAATGACAAACATCTTTTTATTATTAAGGTTTCAATATGTTTAACTTTTAAAACTTTTTTTCTTTTTTCATTTAAAATTAATAAATGAACGAATTTCAGATTGAAACTGACATTAGAATAGAAGATGATATAAAAACAGTCTTTGTCTGCCTTAGATGTATTGAGGGAGTTTGTGCCTCAGTTATAGATAAAATAAAAGAAGAATATGGAGACGATGATGAAGAGCAATTATGCCTTATTATGATAAAGGTTCAAATAGAAGAGGGAAAAAACAGAAGAATAATTATGACTGACTTCTATAACAACGTTACAAAATATGGTAGAGGTTTATCTCATCTCTCAAAAAAATTAAAGGGCGGAGCAAGAGCTATTTTGTGTATGTTATTAAAGAAAGCTGTAAATGTAGGTTTAATTAGAATGGATGATTTTGTTTTATTAGAGGCTTCGGGTGAGCTTGAAGATGAAAATGAAGAACAATTATCTATGGAGAAACTTGTCGAATATTATGAAATGTTAGGCTTTAAAAAAAGCAGACCTAAGACTTATAAACAACAGTTAGAAAATATGGCTGTTTATATGCACGGAAAAGTATCAGATTTATTAGACAAGTGTACGAGCGTAAGAGTTAGCCCAGAACTTCAGTCTATAATTGACAGAATGTAATTTTTTTTATTATATTTTCTTATAATAAAAAATGTATAAATTTCTTGGAATTCAATCAAGAAAAGATGCTGCTGATGAATACCAGCCTAAAGGAGACTATCTTAGTCCTTCTCAGTATGAGACTAAATATGGGAAAGTTATAGATGATAAATTTAAGGGATATTTACCTATAGGAGACTATATGTTAAACGATGAGGCTAAATTTAGAAATAGTAAAATATGGCCTCCAATTCAAGCTGAATTAGATGGTAAGTATCAACCTAAAGGTGATTATACATTGAACTCTACATTCAATGCTTATAAAACTTCTGCTGCCAATACCTATGCTCTTGCAAGTGATCTTAATGCTTATAAAGATACTGTTGGTAAAACATATCAACTTAAAGGTGATTATACCTTAAATAGCGATTTTAATGCTTATAAAGATATTGTAGGTAAAACTTATCAACTTAAAGGTGATTATGCCTTAAATAGTGATCTTAATGCTTATAAAGATATTGTAGGTAAAACATATGCTACTAACTCAGATCTTAATGCTTATAAAGATACTGTTGGTAAAACTTATCAACTTAAAGGAGACTATACCTTAAATAGTGATCTTAATGCTTATAAAGATAGTGTTGGTAAAACATATGCTACTAATGCAGATCTTAATGCTTATAAAGATAGTGTTGGTAAAACTTATGCTCTTGCAAGCGATCTATCAAAATATCAACCTAAAAATGATTATACCTTGAATAGCGATTTTAATGCTTATAAAGATACTGTAGGTCAAACTTATGCTACTAATGCAGATCTTAATGCTTATAAAGATACTGTAGCTAATACATATCTTACTCCTTCTATGTATGAAGAGAAATATGGAAAAGTTATTGAAGATAAACTTGAGGGTAATTTACCTGTAGGAAACTATCTTATGCGTGACGATTTTATAAAAGCTATAAGTGCATTTACAAATGAAATTGATAAAAAATATGAACAAAAGTATGTTACACAGGATCAATTTAATGCATATAGAGGTAATAATTTTGTTGTACGTGACGAGCTTGACCAACTTAGGTACTCTATGAATGATAATTTTAATAATGTATTTCAAAAGTTACAAGAACAGCAGGTACAACAACCTACAAAAGATATGCAACAATCTCCACCATCTTACTTAAGACACAGAAACTATATGTTTTATAAATAAGTTTAATTTAAAGTTAAAATTAAACTTATAATACGGGCCTGTCGCCCGTAGATTATATCTTTGTTATTACCTTTTATACCTATGATTATTTTTCTGCTATCTCATCAAGTACAATTCTTGGTGTTATATTCATAGCCATAAGCTCTTGGAATAAAAGCTTTGAAGCATATGGTATTGATATCTCTTTGACATTTTGACTTGTCTTACAAGTCTTACACTCTAATCCTCCTTTTAAAGATGATAAACCACATTTACCGCATACATTCATCTTGTAAAAATCTGAATCCACAAATAACTTCTCTCTAAGAAAACTTGAACCTCCGTGAGAAATAATACAATCACGCTCCATTTCCAGGGCTACCGACCTCGAAAAAACATTTATGAATTTTGTCATTGGTCCATCAATTACGACTTTATTACCTAATAGCACAGGATAACAAAGGCTGCATTGATACCTTTTCGCAAAGGGGATTGGATCATGTCTTAAGCTATCATTGAATGTTTGCTAAACCTTCTCAAGCCCATATCCGTTTGATCTCTGAACCTTATCCATAGACCTCGCAATAACGGTCCTTAGGATCTTGGCTGCTAGTTAACTCTATCTCTAAATTTTTACTATAGTAAATAAGTTTCCTTACTACTGAGTATTAGAGATTTCAAAATGATCTTTTACTAAATTATGAATACAAAATGTCTTAGATACTGTTTTATCAGTTAATTTTACTCTTTCCAATTTTCCTTGTTTTTTAGGCTCCATATACTGCTTTCTTTTTATATTATAAACTCTCCCTTCTTTTGTAATTAAGTAATTAGGAAATTCTGTTATAGGCATAGAATTAGCTGGAATTTCTTCAGTTTTAGAATTTTTATATTTCCATATAAAACCTCCTGATGATTTTCTTTGACCTTTACATACGTGGGCTATAGACCCTGTATCTATATTATTTTCTTTTGAAGCTTCAGATAAGGAACTATATAGTTTAATAAATATTCCATCTTTTGTATATTGTTCAATCTCAACATTATACTTATTTATTAAGTTATTATTATAAGCGTGTTTTATATTTTCACTTGGCGAAGTCCATTCTAGATTAGTTAATGAATTATTTTCCTTATTTCCATCTTTATGATTAACTTGAGTTTTACCATTTTCTATATCTAAAAAAGAACTTGCTACTAACCTATGAATATAAAATTTTTTTCTTTTTTTATCATCGCCAAATATATTTATGATATTATAACCAGCGTTAATTCCTTGTTTTAATATTACCCCATTTATATTTCTAATTCTTCCATTACTAGATATTTCATACTTAGAATACCCATTAATTACTTTCCACAATTCTTCCTCAGACATTTTTATAAACATAATAAAATAAATAATAAAAATCATTTAACGAGTCCTTCTAGAACAATTTGAATATGTTGCATTCTGTGCTGAATACTAGCAGAAAATGATAATTATCATTTTCCACTTTGGCTGGGTTGAAGCTACCCGACCAAAACGGAGTCCACCGTTCTTCGAACGACCCTCAATTGGTTGTCTTACAAGATTTTGTAAAGACCCTCTTGAGATCGCGTGTTGTTTATCTTGAACCATATGTTTTAATCTTTGATAATAAGTTGGTCCTATAAATATCATCGATTTAATTCTCTCACCAGTTTTACCATTATACATCACTTCATAACCTCTTTTTTGAAATCCACACTGGTGTAAGATCTCACTTTGCTCTTCTAAATTAATATCATCAAAAGGTGTTGCATCACCAAACTTACCTGTAAAACAAGCTGCTTTTCCAACAACACATTCAATTAATTGGCCTATGGTCATGCGGCTGGGGATAGCATGAACATTGACGATCAGATCTGGCCTTATACCATCCCTGGTAAATGGCATATCTTCTTCTGGAATAATCATACCAATAGTACCTTTTTGACCGTGGGTTGAAGCCAATTTATCACCCATTTCTGGAATTCTTACTGAACGGGTTCTAATCTTAACATACTTTTCTCCGTTTAAATTTGTACTCATCATAACCCTATCTACTATTCCACTATCTGAATTCTTCATAGTATGAGAGATATCCTTATGGGTATGTTTACTCAACAATTTTTCCCCTGCAACATTATCCATCTTAACTGTCTTCCCTATCATTACATCTCCTCCCTCTAAATATGTTCCAACATAAGGTAAACCATCTTCTCCAATATGGGAAAATCTATCACTTCTTACCCCCATAACTATAGCTGGATCTGGCTTACATATTTCTTCTAATACGACATCATCCTTCTTTTTCTCCTCATCTTTATATGTCTTATAAGAGACTGATCTAAATAATCCCCTCTCAATAGACGCTTTATTTAAGATTAAACTATCCTCTTGGTTGTGAAGATAAACCACCCTGTAAAAAAAATATTTTTACAAGACCTGTTAGTTCGGCTCTATACACCATTGACTATTAAGTATAGAGACTAAGTAACAGCACTGTCACCAGTGGGACTAGACCTTATCTTAAGCCATTTAAAATAAATTTTAAATAGCCCATCTCCGTTAGGTCGTTGCACTTTGAACCCGAAGGCCCCTTAGCTCAGGATTGACTCAGCTCTAACATTGTTACTATACCTCCTTGGTTTCCCAGAAGCCACTACTGTATTACTACAATAGATTAGTAGTTAGAGGTTTATCGAGTTATCCCCTGAATTTGAAGATGTCGCCTGAATAGCTCAGACTTGCCACAACTTTTATTGTGACAGGGTCCAACCATTAAACCCGGTATGACACATAATTGCTACAATAACGTTCATTCCAGCCGGAATATCTGTAAAACTTACATACTTACTTGTCTTTGGTTCTACGAGACGCTTTTGAGGGTAAAATAATACTTGAGAAAGAGTATCCATTCTTGTGTCAAAATTTGTGGCATATATACCCATAGCTTGTTTACACATTGAAGATTGATAACAATTTCTTGGAGCTTGATTATGATCTGGATATGGAATAATACCACTACAAACACTCATTACCATACTTGGGTGTAATTCAGCGTGAGTATGTTTTTTACATATCTTTTCCACATCCATAGCTATATAAGAATTCTCACATTCATACACATCTAAATACTCTATCTTTCCCTCTGATAATAAATCTTTCCACTCCTTATCTAAATCGTCTCGTGTTAACAATAATTTTCCATCTTCTACTCTTAATAATGGACGCGAACATCTACCTGCATCCGTGTTTATTTTTATCTCCTTTATTCTCTCATCTATGGATATGCCTGTATCAAAATTTATTTTTCCGGTTCTCTTAAACTCTCTTAATATATTCACAATTTCCTTATTCGTTTTACCCATAGCTTTGCCGTTTAAAAACAGTCTGTATTCACCGTCATTTTCTGCGAAATCTTTTATAATGCATTCTAAAATATCAGACTGAAAAGCATTTGTAATATGACAACTAAGAGACATATTCTTGACTATACCACAGGCGTGACCTTCTGGAGTTTCTGCAGGACAACAGTATCCGAATGATGTAACGTGAAGTTGTCTTGGTTTTGCAGATTTACCATTCTTATCTATAGGTGCAACAATCCTTCTAAGATGTGATAATGCTGCCAAATAACTTAATCTATTTAAGACTTGAGATACACCTGTTTTTGTTATATTTTGTTTATTAACTCCCCAATTACCCGTAGAAAGAGCATATCTTATATCTTTAGTTATGATGTCTTTCTTGATATCATTTAGGTTTATACTTTTCCCGATGCTTACATACTTTTCAGAAATCATTTTAATGGTTTTCATAACCTTTGTAAGAGAAGCTCTAAAAAGTGTTCCGAGAAGGTTAGACGCAAGGTCAATTCTTTTATTTCCCCAATGATCTCTATCATCAAGTTCTTTTCTTCCTCTGACTGTGTATAAGAGTTTGTTTATCATATAACTTAAGAACTCAATTTTCTTAGGGAATGAGCCTTCTTCTGTAGATACGTGACTAAGAATATCTCTTGAGAGTATTTTAAGCACGAATTCCTTTCTTTTTTCTTTTGTTTCAAGATTATATTTAGATCTTTTTCCAATATATTCTATAGATTGTTCTTCTGTTGAAATAAATTGTCCTTCTTCAATAGAAGATTCAAAGTATAATAAGTTCTCAGTATCAACAAGGCTTTCATAATTATCTTGCATACCTAATGCTTTAAGGAGTATGATAATTGGAATATCCTTTTTAAGGTGAGGAAGACCCACTCTTATAACACTTCCACTAACAATAGAAGTTTTTTTAACAGGTTTAATATATTTAAGTAATACTTGATTTGCAGATTTAACATCACCTTCTTGGATTGAGCGGATTTCAGCCACATAATTGTTGTTTTTGTTTAAGAAGACATATACATTATTTGAAGCCATTCTTTCTTGTGCTATAAGTGATTTTTCATTACCATTTACAATAAAATATCCGCCTTGATCGTATTCACATTCTCCGAGTTCAATTTTTCCCTTTGTATTTAATCCGTAAGTTGCACATTTACTTGAACCTACCATAATAGGAAGGTTACAAAAGTTTATGGTTTCAACTTTTGAAGAGATACCGGAAGAATTTACTTGATCGTATTGAACGGTTAAGTAAAGGGTTGCTTCATAAGTTAAACTTCTAAGTCTTGCTTCATTAGGAGTAATATGAATGATGTCGTTATTCCTTTCTATAACTTGAGGTTTAGATACGTATGGATTTTTAAAGGAAATGATATGTTGGGTGGTTTCACCATTCGGAGATGTATAAGATAATTTTAAGGGTTCAAGTTCTTCGATAATTTTATAGATTTTCACGTTGATGAAATCGTCGAAGGAATCGAGTTGATGTTTGACGAGACCTTTCTCTCTAAAGAAAGCGTCGATAACTTTCCAGATGTCGTTTTTAGATAATTTACTCATTGTATATTTTAAGGAATAAAATTATTTTATAAAAATCAATTAGAAATGAGGTTTGTAAAAATTATTGAAGTTGGGCTTAGAGATGGACTTCAAAACGAAAGACGAATTTTACCTTCTCATAACAAGCTTCATATTATAAATTCATTAGTTAGGGCTGGTATAAGTGACATAGAAATTACGAGCTTTGTTAATACTAAATTACTTCCACAATTTGAGGATAATGAATATATCGCAAGAAATGTGTTAAATTACCTTGGAGTTAATTATAGTGCATTAGTGCCTAATGAGAAGGGTTATTTTAAGTTAAGAGATAGTAAGAGTATAAAAGAGGCGGTATTATTTGTGAGCACCTCTGAAACCTTTAATAAGAAAAATATAAATTCAACTTTAAAAGAAGCGTTTGAAAAGTTTAATAAAATTTCAAAGTTGGCAAAAGCTGATGATATTAAATTACGTGGGAGTATTTCTTGTAGTTTTAGTTGTCCTTATGAAGGGGATATTTCTGTTGATAAAGTAAGAGATGTAATTAAAAGGTATAATGATATTGGAGTTGATCGAATAGATATTGCTGATACAATAGGGACAGGAACCCCTGAAAAGTTAAAAAGAATATTAGAGGGGTTAGATACACGTAATATAACAGGTCATTATCACGATACAAATGGAGGGGCGTTAAAGCTCGTAGAATGTTCGTTAGATTATGGGATTGATACATTTCATAGTAGTATAAATGGATTAGGAGGATGTCCTTTTAGTTCAAAGATTGTGGGTAATTTATCGACAGAAAAGTTGCTTGAATATCTTAAATCAAAAGATATTAAAACAGGTGTAGATTTAGACAAGATTAAAAATATTAGAATTTTTTAAAATTGTATTAAAGTTGAGGTTTGATTTAAATTCATTTTTTAGTTTTTGATTATCGTGGTTTTGTATTTTTTGAAGAAGTAAGGGTATGTTGTCCTTTATATCTTCATACCATATAATATAGGGTGAAAATAGGTCATCTAGTTCTTTATCATTACTATGTTCTGAAATGACAAGATGTCCTTGTGATAAGAGGGGAACTATTCTTACAATTTCAAGGATTGATGGAACGTAGTAATGAACGTTAAAATAGATGCAATTTCTAGAGATATAATTATCATAGACTTCATTTATAAGTTTTCCAGAAGCGTTATATTTTAGGGTGATATTATAAGGTTTTATTTTTTCATAAAATTCAGAGCAAATGTCCCATCTTCTCTGGTTATGTGTGCCGAAAAAAGTAATAGTAGATTTATCAAGGGGAAAAATAGGTCTAATATCAAGAGCCGTAGAATAACCGAAATAAATGTGTTTAAAGGGTTTATTAAGTTTATCTTTTAAATAATCAATATTAATGGTTGAATAGTCCCACCATTCTTTAATGTTATCTTTTGAAACGTTGATCATATAATCCCAGTTAGTTGAGGGTAATTGTTCGGTATTATACAGATAAACATTATTATGGCTTAGAAAAGAGATATATTCTGGGAATTTACAAAGTTCTTGTGCGCCGAAGAGAATAATATTTTGATTTTTGAGGGAGAATATATGTTGGTTATCGATACATATTTTTTCAAGGTCAAGTTCTTCCTGAAAAGAAATTATAAGATGTCTGAATACATCAAATATTCTTTGGGGACAAACTATATACATATTTTATTTTAAAATAAAACAAAGATTTAAATGATAAAAGAATTTTATTTTCTTAGACTAAATATTAAAAGATGTCTGCAGAACAAATCGAACCATATAATAACGAGGAAACAGTTAAAGTAAAAGGAATTAAGAATCTTATTATAAAAGCAAGTTTAGAAAAATCACTTGAGCATACTCCAGATGAACTTGCTTTTAAGAGTTTTATATCTTCTCTTATGACAACAAGGGGAAATATAAATCAAGAAACTGTTTTAAAATTATTAGACGACCAAGGTATGGAAAGGGTTAAAATGGCTTTTACACATTCCAGTATGGTAAATGAGAAGAATTATGAGTTTTTTGAAATGCTTGGTGATAGAAGTGTCAACAAGGCTATTATATGGTATATGCATCGTAGGTTTCCAGAGATTGAAAATAATGAAAAAGCGCCTATGTATATGACTGAACTTAAAAAGAAATATGAAAATAAAAGAAACTTTGGAGCGTGGGCTAGAAAGATTGGGTTTGAACCTTTTATAAGATATAGAGAACTGTCTTATGTTGAAGGCAAAAATATAAAAAAGATAAGAATGAATGATAGTATGCTTGAAGATGTATTTGAGGCATTTTGTGGGATATTAGAAGATCTTATTGATAGTCGTATTGGAATAGGAGTAGGATATGGATTTGTATATAATATCATAACAAGCTTATTAGATGAGGAATATATTACAACAGATTTAAACAAGCTTGTTGATGTTAAAACACAGATAAAAGAACTTATTGAAAATGCAGCTATGAAGAAGTTTGGAAGTAAGGCGGATTATAATACTTATCAAGATGCAAATAAGAAGTTTGTTACAACCTTGAACTTATCATTTACTTCAAATCCAAGTTCAACATATAACGGAAAATTAATACAACAATTTTCATCTTATCCTCAGTATAAAAAGATAGATGCAGAAAATGAGGCTGCAAAAATGACCCTTGAATGGTTAAAGAAGAATATGGGATTAAAATGGATTGATTTTAAATAATTTTAAAATTTATATAGTTTAATAATAAAATGAAGTATAAGCATTTTATTATTGGTAGCGGTATTGCTGGATTGCATATAGCTTTGCAGCTTATAGATAAGAATGAAACTGACTTTTTGATAGTTGAAAAAGATGAGTTTAACAAGTCGAAGATTTTCACTATTAAAAATACAGTTGCTAGAAAAGATGGAACAACTGATAATGTATTAATAGAGATGGGCCCATCCGTATTTCATGATAAGCAAGTGGAGCTTATGAAACTCCTTAAAAAGTTAGATCTTCAATATACATTTGATTATGTTGATCCTAAAGCAAAGGCATATTTCGTATATCCTGGTATGACTAGTGATGAGGCAAAAAAACTGTGGAAAGAATTAAAGAAAAGAGTGTTTGACTTGACTGATGAAACTATAACATTAGAAGAAGGTGCAAAGAAGGTATTGAATAAGGATGAATATAATTTATTGAAAACATGTTGGGGAGAATGGTATGAAATTAATGATACAAACTTACAGGTGTTAAAGAAGTCATTAAAAGAAGAGGGTAAATATATAGTTATGAGAGACGGATTAAGTCAAATTATAGAAAGAGCTACAGATTTAGTTGAGGGTTCATCTGTAGGTAAATATAAAATTCAATATAATTGTGGTATAAAGAAGGTTGTGTATGATGGAACTAATTATACAGTTTATGACTGTAATGGTAAGGAATATTCTTGTGAGAATTTATACTTGTGTGCCAACTTAAAATGTGCCTTAGAAATAGAGTTTGAAGGAATACCTGAAGTAAGAGAATATCTGTCTCTTGCTAAGCTAAAACATTGTTTAAGATGTTATGTATATTTTGACAAGCCTATAAATATACCTTATAAATTTATAATGGGAAAATACCTTGGAAGATACTCAATTAAATATAGTGACAACTTATGGCTTGTAGCATATCCGGATGATGTTGTAGCTTTGAAATTATATAATATGCCTAAGGAGAGGTTTATAAACGATTGGATAGAAATGATAAATAGAGAGTTCAATTTATCACTAGATTATAAAGATACTTTGAACAAGTATTGTGGGTATTGGGATGACGCGTATTGTGTGTTAAAAAAAGAATTTTATAAATCTGGAAAAGAGCTTAGATCAAAGCTTAAAAATAAAAACATATTAGTCACTACATTACCTAAAGACAATGGTGAAGATGCAGCTTGGATGGAAGGTCATTTATTTGAAATTTAAAAGGAATTAGCAGACGCTAAAAATCTTGTCATAAGCAAGTTTATAGACTATAGATAAAATGGCGATGATGAAAGGACTATTACCAATACCCATCATAATAGGTGCAGTTAACGGGAAGATGAAAGCAAGCATCCAACCCACAAAAATAAGAACTGGAACTATAGCTCTTGCAGAGATCCATTTATCAGATTTCCAACATTTGAAAATCTTAGCGTATAAGTAGGTTACAAGATACATTATCAATACGGTTAAAAAAGGTTGTCCTAAAGTTGAAGGTATAGGTACCATTGATGATATAACTGAAAAAAACTGGAGGGTTAAAGCAGTAGCAATTAAAGGTATTAACATAGGAACGCAATCCATAACTGACATTTTATCTTATGAAAAAGAAAAAAAAAAGAAATCAAAATTAAAGAATTCTACTATATCGGTTAAATACAACAATGAGTAGAAAAAGATTAAAGGATATGCTTAGAAAAGAGATGGATGAGCGTATTAAAACTTATGATACCAAACCGGTTGAAAAGCCTTCCTTGAAATTTGACCTTAAAACTGACCTTTTAGGTAAGACTGAAGTTCCACCTGTAGCATCACAAGTAGCACCAGAATTAAAACCAATATTAAAACAAGCTGAAAAAGTAATTGAAGAACCTGAAAAAAAGACTAAGGAAGAAGAACCTTTAAAACGTTTCAATAAATATTTAGAGGAAGATGATGACGATGATTATAGCTCATCATCAGAAAGTGATTATTCAGAAAGCGAACACTCTGACGATGCTGAAGATATCTATAAACAATATAAAAACAAGGTAAATAAGATAGATGAAAAAATTAACTCTAGAAAAGTTGAAAAACCAGATGAAAATAAGGTTAAAAAAGATATTGATCGTAGGAAAGAAGATGAGAGAAAAGATGACCGTAAAAAAGTAGAAAATGAGAGAGATAGAAGACGAGATGATCGTGATGAACCGAGAAGACGAGATGATCGTGATGAACCTAGAAGACGTGATGACAGAGATGAACCTAGAAGACGAGATGACAGAGATGAACCACGAAGACGAGATGATCGTGATGAACCAAGAAGAAGAGATGATAGAGATGAACCTAGAAGACGTGATGATAGAGATGAACCGAGAAGAAGAGATGATAGAGATGAACCACGAAGACGTGATGACAGAGATGAACCACGAAGACGTGATGAATTACCGTCACGTGAAGTAGTGCAAGTAGTTCATAAAGGAAATCAATTTTTAGATCTTCCAAAGAGGTATATATTACAAACTATAAAGAATAGAGATGTTGATACTATCTCAGCTGATTGTGTAGATGAAATTAAGGATATATTGCAAGACTTTACTTCTCATATGTTTGAGCTTTTTTCAGAGGGTGATAAGGTTGTAATTGCAGAAAGAGATGATGTTAGAGCTTATATTGGGTTATTTATAGAAGATGAAGATAAGGAAATGGTTAATGACTTAATTCTACCTTCAAAAGATATTGAATTAGCTATTAATAATATTTCAGACACATATAACGTTAAGATTAAGAAAGATGTTATCTACCTCGTTCATATGTTCCTTGAGAGCATCTTAGCTAAAGTTATAGATGGGGCTAAGTTGATTAATGAAATGTGTAAAACAAAAAGATTATCTGGAAAAGAAATCAAGACTGCATATAAGATTTATATGTTGTAATTTACCCTTAAAAACTTAGATTAGGAATTATCGGTTCATTTTAATTAAAAAAATTAATTAAAATGTTTTTTTTTCTTGAGAGTAAAATAAAAAATGGAAACAAAGAAACTTATTATGCTTATTATATTATTTGTTATAATGCTATATGGATTTGCTTCAATAGATACATCTTACCAAGTTATTATTTCACTTATTATGACTTTTTTTATAATACCTGGATTTATACTCTATAAATTATTTGGGAAAATAGTGGCTATAGGATACGTGCTATTAGCATATGTATTATTAGCATACCCATTTATGTCAAAAGATATAAGTACGAGCGACGATAAGGAACTTAATAAATCAAGAATTTATGCGGTTTTAATAGGAATTGCTATTTTTTATGTGCTTAACAAATACCTTAAATAACAGCTCTACCTTTATCAAGGTTCCAGTCCTGTTCTTTTCTATCAATACTAAAATTACGTTCATTTGCAGCTGAAATTATTTTACTTTCAACTCCAGCCTCTGTCATCTGAAATTCTAATGATGCCATATCTTTTGGAAAACAGGTTCCTCCGAACCCACGTTTACCGTCATGTCCTGGAACATTTGAATGCGAAGATCCAATACGAGGGTCATTAGTGCCATATCCTCTTACGATATCATAATTAATATTTTTAGCTTTACAGAAGGTTTCAAATTCGTTACAGAAAGAAACTTTTGTAGCTAAGAAACAGTTACGGAAATATTTGATTGCTTCAGCTGTAGAAGTATTTACAATGGATAAAACTACACCTGGAAAAGAAGTATCAAATAACTTACAAAATTTGTTGATTACATTATTAGAGTTGTCATCAACACCAATAAACCATTCTTTACAATTATGAGTATCTAGTTCCCAGTTTTTTTCAGTTAAGAATTCAGGCATAAAATGACATTTATGTTTCTGAGAGAAACCAACTGGAACAGTAGAACGAATTACAATATCAACATTTTCACCTAAAGTTTCCCTCACTTGAGATAAACACTTTTCAATAAGACCTGTATGACATTCACCAGTTTCAGGATCCATAGGAGTAGGGAGACAAATAAAGATTAAATCACAGTCTTTTAAGTCTTCTAAAGTAGTTCCTGATGGATAACATTTTGAAGGGTCAATATCATATACTTTACATCTTACAGAATTGAATGAAGGACCTTTATTACTATTGTCGAATAAGCGAGATGCTTTACCCACAAAACCTCCACCGATAATACCCAAGTTAAATTTATACACCATTTTTATTAATAGAAAAATATGACTTTAAGTTAGTAATATAAAACTTCATTTCTTTTTTAGAAATGAGGTTTTTTAAGTATACATCGTATGAGGATTGAACTCATGACCCTGGGAACATAAGTCCCATGCTCTACCACTGAGCTAACGATGTCTTATTTTATAATAAAATAAGACATCCACTTATTCATAAGAAAATATTTCTTTAAGCCTCTTTATAAAGTCTATTACGTGGAGTACCATCACGATACCAGTTTTATGTTTATATGGTTAAACATAGCACTTTTTGTTTATACATTCAAAGAACTACATTTATCTATACATAAGAAGTAGGAGAATGTTGATTACACTATAATTACACTTAAAATCCGGATGAAGAAATACAAGGATGATTACGAGTTTCTAAAACTCGTGCCCCTGAATACAATTACTCGGCTCGCTAAAGCCTTACCCGCAATTGCTTTATATCACGGCTCTCACTATATTGTTTTTAACTCTAATCTAAAAAGAAAGAGTTGCGTCTGGCCAGACATACGATAACAATATAGCAGTCATTTTGCGTCCAAAAGACTGACCTGTATTTCTTATTATTGAAAAAGATAATCTTTAAGTCAATTTAAAAAGAAAATAACTTTAATAATAAAATGGATAAAACTATTTTCATTATTATGATTGATGACAAGCCATATGGTTGTTTTATCGAAGAAGGGGAACTTCAAACCCAATTAGAGAATGCTAAAAAAGAAGCCATCCCAAAATTTGAATTCGGCAGACAATTTTTTTGGGACGAAATTGAGACTGATGATGAAGATATAATTTCAAAATGGAAATGCACATCTATTGACAAGAACGATTTTATGAGATATGAACGTCTTGAATGTGTTTTAGAAATTGTAAAAACATCTTTAATCGAACCTTTAAAGGGAAATGACGGAGAAACCGAAACTGAAGAATAATCTACCCTTTAAAATAAGTAAAAAATACGAGTTTAAAAGACCCTAATTAAATATCAATTTAAAGATATAAATTGATTTTTAAAAATTCTTTTCTATTTTTTATTATCTAATTATATTTTAACAAGATGAATAGCGACCTTGTAAAGTTCATAACTCCCCTCAGAATTACAACTTCTGATTACTATACCAATGGATGCCAAATGGTCCCTAACACTGGTAAGTTTAAGATTGAGCGTAATAATTTGGAAGAATTTTGGGAACTTTATCAAGACCTTTTGTTTAACTTAAATAATGACTTTATGGCGGGTATTAATGAAAGACCCAGTGAGTTTATGCCTGTCCTTGGTGATATTGATATTGCTATCCCTTATAATGAAGATGAAGACGTCTTAAAACAACCTTTATATGATTACCATCGTCACGTTAAAAAAATAGTGTCAATTTATATTGATGTTGTAAAGTCTGTTTTACCTATCGATTATGACCCTGAACATCTTTATTGTTTTTTACTCGAAAAACCTATGCCTTATGTAAGCGGAGAACGTATTAAACACGGGTTTCACCTTCATTTTCCTTTCTTATTTATGAGTAATGTGGATCAAGATATGCATATCATCCCAAGAATAAGAAAAAGAGTTGCAGATGAAAAAATCTTTGAAGATATAGGTATTTTACAATCTGAAGATACTATTGATAAATCTTGCTCGAGACAACACTGGCTTTTATATGGTTCTAGAAAAGATGTAAAATTAGATAAATATACCCTCACTAAAGTCTTTAATCATAAAGGTGATATTGTAACCTTGGAAAAAGCTATGAAAAACAATAAAATTTATAATATTAATGAAGAGGAAATTGTGTTTGAAAAGCCTATTGAATATTATCTTCCAAGAATTCTGTCTATCTCATCCTTAAATAAGAAAATTTATGAAGCAAGAAATAGTATAAAAGTTATACCTAAAGAAGAACTGAAAAAGGCAAAGGAAACAAGATATGTATCTGAAAATTTATCAGTTACTCAAATCCTTAAAATCGCTGAAAAATTAATGCCGTTATTAGCTGATAGTAGAGCTGAAACTCACGATACAAAGATGGAAATAGGGTGGATTTTATATAACATAACTGACGGATCTCAAGAAGGTTTAGAATTATGGCTTGATTTTTTACAAAGATGTCCTGAAAAATATAATGAAGCAAAGGCTGTATATAGATGGACCCGAGAGATGAAGAAAAAGAATTATACCATCGGATCCCTCAGATATATTGCAAGAATGGATAACCCTGAAAGATATGAAGACATTCATAGAGACGAACAAAAAGAATTATTATACAAATCTTTATTAGGCGGTCACAGAGATATTGCAGTTCAATTATACGATAAATACGGAGGTCAATTTGTATGTGCTGATATTGACAAGAAAATATGGTATGAATTTAGAGAACATAGATGGGTAAGAGTTCAAGCTGGTATTACCCTTAGAGCTAAGATTTCATCCGAAATTCTTCCAAGATATGCTGAAGAAGGTGCAAGAATGCTTAAACAATCAGGCGAAGAAGAACTCGAAAACTCTAAAGATAACTCGTCGAAAGTAAAGCAATTTTTTAAGGTCATTTCTTCCTTAAAAACTGCCCCTTTTAAGGATAATATTATGAGGGAATGTTTAGAGCTGTTTTATAAGGAAGACTTTTTGGAGAAATTAGATAGAAACATATATTTGACAGGCTTTAATAACGGTGTCTTAGATGTGAAAAATATGGAATTTAGAAATGGAAGACCTGATGATTATATATCATTATCAACTGGTTATGATTGGAAAGAATTCGAGGATGATGATAGTGAAGTTATTGAATGTAAGGATTTTCTCCTTAAAGTATTCCCTAATCCTCTCATAAGAAGATATGCTATCGAATACCTTGCAACAATCCTTAAAAGTGGTAATTTTCAAAAGACCTTTGTTATAATGACAGGTGAAGGTGATAATGGTAAGTCTGTTTTTATTGAAATTCTTGAAAAAGTGTTGGGTGAATATATGGATAAATTACCTACATCTCTTATTACATCTGGAAGAACTCAATCTTCAGGCTCAACTATGGATACAGAATTACTTAGAAAAAAGAAATATGGTATTCTTCAAGAAACCTCTAAGAAAGATCAAATCAATGATGGTAAATTAAAAGAATTAACAGGTAATGATACCTTTCAATCACGCGCCCACTACGGAGCTTTTACTAAGGTTGAGGCAACTGCAAAAATAGCTCTTATTTGTAATAAACTTCCATCTATTGGTAGTGATGATCCAGCTATTTGGAATAGAGTTCGTGTTCTTCCATTTGAAAGTAAATTCCCTAAAAATAACGATGAAGTTCCTCTCACATTTGAAGAACAACTCCAAAAGAAAATATTCCATAGAGATAATAACTTTAGCGAAAAGATCCCTTCTCTTAGACAGGCATTTGTTTGGTTAATGTTTCAAACCTATAAATACGTCTCAAGACACGGTTATAGTAAAGAGCCTCAACAAGTCGTTGAAGCAACTGAAAATTATAAGATGAATAATGATAGCTTCTTGCAATTCACAAATGAAAGAATTGTTAAAGATCCTACAGGAGAAGGTGAAGGTATTACTCTTCTTGAAGTTCATAACTTGTATAAAGAATGGTATAAAGAAACCTTCGGACATCTTAATAATTGTCCTAATAAAAATGAACTCAAAGATTATTTATTTAAGAAATGGGGTGTTGCAAGACTTAATAAATGGAGAAATTATAGAATGAGAACCCTTAGAGATGATGAATTAGAAGGTGAAGCCCTCGCTTTAAGAGAAGAAGATTATACTGATACTGAATAATTTAATTGATTTTCTAATTATATTTTAAGTTTAAAAAATATAATTAGATTAATATGTTTATCAAGCCTCCTTCAAACCGCAGAACTCTCACTAAAGATGTTGAAAAGGAAATAAGACCTTCCGTAAGAAGAAAGTCTCCTTTAAGATCTTTGAAAAAAGAACCTATAAAAGTATTTAAGAGAAAACCAATGCAATTTATCCCTGAGGAAAATGTTTTTAAAAATGAGGTAGTTGAAACCCAAGACGACGATGATGAAATCAAGTTTGAAACAGGGGAAATTAAAGGTATTCAATTTAGTTTTATGAGTGAAAAGGAAATTGAAAATTTTTCAGTTGTTGAAGTCACAGAAACCAAATATGGAGGACCTAACTCTATTTATGACCCTAAAATGGGACCTCTCACAAAAAATGACACTTGCGAAACCTGTGATGCAAACTGGGATAAATGTCCCGGCCATTTTGGTTATATAAAATTAGGGGCAAGTTTCCCTCATCCTTTGAGAAGTAAAAGTATAGTTGAATATTTACTCTTATTTTGTAGAAGCTGTCAAAGACTTGTTGTAACTGAAGATTCAATCAATATGCTTGGTTTCAACAAATTCACAGGTGAAGCCAGATATAAAAAAATATTGAACCACGTTGAAAAAACAGTAAGTGTTTGTCCCTGCTGTAACACCAGTATTCCTCATTATACTTTTTTTGACGATAAATATATGATGGAAATCAAAGACAAGAAATTTCCAGTTCAATATGAGAACATATACAATATATTCTCAAATATAAGAGACTGTGACATTAAATTACTTGGTTTTAACCCAACCCACGTTCACCCTATAAGACTTATTATTACTAATTTATTAGTAGTTCCACCTTGCGTAAGACCTTTTATTAGATCGGATGACGGTGAAGTAAGTCACGACGATTTAACCTGTAAATACATTGATATCATCAAGAACAATAATAAACTCAAAGAAACTACAAGCGAAAAAACACGCTTAGATATGATTGATGTATTAATGTTCCATATTAGAACCTTGATGGATAACGGAAAAGGTAAGGCTAGAGAAATTAGCGGTAAAAGACCTATAAAAGCTATAAAGGAAAGATTAAGCAGTAAGCAAGGTAGAATTAGACAGAACATTCAAGGTAAAAGAGTTAACTTTAGTGCAAGAACAGTTATCGGAGGTGATGCAAACTGTATGGTTGATGAATTAATTATCCCTCCAGATGTTGCTAAAAAACTTACTTACCCTGTTGTTGTAAGTGAAAAAAATTATGATGAATGTATGAAGCTTCTTAATGCCGGTAAAGTTAATACTATTTTTCAAGATGGTATTCATAAAAATGCAAAGTATGCAATGTGGACTGAAGGCTTTAAATTTAGAAAAGAAGATATCCTTATAAGAGACGGTCAATCCATAAACGTCTTTGAACTCGTCGATAAAAAGCACAATGGAGAAATCGATAAATTTAACCTTAAACAAGGTGATAAAATATTAAGACACGGAGAATATATTACAAACTTACCCATTAAAAAAAGAAAGAATTTTACCTTAAATGTAGGCGATACTATTGAAAGGCAACTTCAAAATGGTGATCTTGTTATATTTAACAGACAGCCTACACTGTGGAAAGGTAGTATGAGAGCTAAACGTGTGAAAATTCTCCCTGGTAAAACATTCAGGTTTAACCTCAGCTCGACCCAAGCATTTAATGCGGACTATGATGGCGATGAAATGAACCTTTGGTTACCCCAGACAGAAAA
>JACCDP011104854.1_pt1 | contig 46137 bp, 33 predicted proteins | sample 7445841 | NCBI WGS metagenome assembly JACCDP01 (sample SAMN15323441, study PRJNA562643) | freshwater metagenome | isolation source: river surface water | place: USA:Blue River Watershed | collected 2017-08-17
AGGATGCCTTGAAGGGCTTTCTCCTCGTTTTCGAACACGATGGCCTTGCCGCTGAAGGTGAGGCCTTCCTTGCCGGAGATCTTGCCGAGCGCACCGCCGGGGCAGAGGTTGCCGCGGAAGACGACCAGGTGGCTGTCCTTCTTGATGGGGTTGTCGAAGCCCCGGATGATGTCCTGCCCGGCCGGATAGCTCGGGGCATTGCGGAGGTTCTCCGCCATCGTCTTGCCGGTGACGGTCATCACGTCGCCGTGCAGCAACCCCTTGTCCAGGAGCATCTTCATCAGGGGCACCGTGCCGCCGATCTCGACCAGACGGGCCATGACGTACTTGCCCGAGGGTTTCAAGTCTGCCAGGACCGGCACCCGTTTTCCAACGCGGGTCCAGTCGTCGATCGTCAGCTTCACGCCGGCGCAGTGTGCCATGCCGATGAGGTGCATGACTGCGTTGGTGGACCCGCCCAGCGCGATGACCACCGTCATGGCGTTCTCGAACGCCTTCTTGGTCATGATGTCGCGCGGCCGGATGTTCTTCTTGAGCAGATTCAGCACGGCGGCTCCCGCATCTTCGCAGTCGCGGGTCTTGTCTTGCGACACGGCCGCCTGTGCGGACGAATTCGGCAGGCTCATGCCCAGCGCTTCAATGGCCGAGGCCATGGTGTTGGCGGTGTACATGCCGCCGCAGGACCCGGCGCCCGGGATGGCCACCTCAGCCACTGCTTCGACATCCGCGGCCGAGCAGGCTCCGGCGGCGTTCTTGCCGACAGCCTCGAAGATGTTCACCAAGTCGACGTCCTTGCCGCCGAGTTCACCCGGCAGGATGGTGCCGCCATACACGAAGATGCTGGGTCGGTTCAGTCGGGCCATGGCCATGACACATCCGGGCATGTTCTTGTCGCAGCCACCCACCGCGACGAAGGCGTCGAAGCCTTGGCAGCCCACCACCGTCTCGATGGAATCGGCGATCACCTCGCGGGACACCAGGGAGTACTTCATGCCCTCGGTGCCCATGGAAATGCCGTCGGAGATGGTGATCGTGTTGAACACCACCGCCTTGCCGCCGTGTTCATTGATGCCCTGGGCCACGCTGACGGCCAACTGGTCGATGTGCATGTTGCAGGGCGTCACCATGCTCCAGGTGGAAGCCACGCCGATTTGGGGCTTCTGGAAATCGTCTTTCTTGAAACCGGTGGCATAGAGCATGCCGCGACTGGGAGCGCGTTCGATGCCGTCCACCACAATGGAAGAAAAGGGGCGGGGCAGGGTGTCGTTCTGGGACTTGTTGGCAGGGACCTTGGCTGTCGATCGGCGTTTCATTGCGGCCCGATGGTCGCGAAGCGGTCCTGCGGGCGGAAGAGAGAAAATGACCTTCCCGATGCCCGAGACCGGACTCAAATCCACCGTTGCGACTCCAGGGGTGGGTCTTTAATGTGCGGACAGGGGTGAACGCCCCGGCAATGAGACACTTTCTCGATTTCGAAAAACCGATCGCCGAACTTCAGCGCAAGCTCGATGAGTTGCGGTCCCAGCCTGGAACCCCTTCGCTCGGGATTTCCTGGGAAGAGGAGATCCACCTTCTGGAAAACAAGATCCAGGAGGCCCAGCGGCAGCTTTATTCGAACCTGACGCCCTGGCAGCGGGTGCAGCTGGCCCGCCATCCGCGCCGTCCCTACACGCTGGATTACCTCAGGACGGCCTTCACCGAATTCGAAGAACTCCATGGTGACCGGCTCTATTCGGATGATCGGGCCATGGTGGCTGGGTTCGCCCGGTTGGGTGGCGAGAAAGTGGTGGTGATCGGTACCCAGAAGGGGCGGGACACCAAGGAAAACATCCTCCGCAACTTCGGATCGGCCCATCCCGAGGGGTACCGCAAGGCGCTGCGCCTGATGAAGATGGCCGACAAATTCGGCCTGCCCATCGTGACCTTGATCGACACGGCCGGGGCCTATCCGGGCATCGGAGCCGAAGAACGCCACATCGCCGAGGCCATCGCCGTGAACTTGCGCGAAATGATGACCTTCGAGGTGCCCATCATCGCCTGTGTCATCGGTGAAGGGGGTTCGGGCGGCGCTTTGGGCATCGGGGTGGCCGACCGGGTGCTCATTCTGGAGAACGCCTACTACTCGGTGATCAGCCCGGAAGGTTGTGCGGCGATCTTGTGGAAGGACCGCACCGCGGCTCCGAAAGCCGCGGCGGCCCTCAAGATCACGGCCAATGATTTGAGTTCGCTCGGTCTGGTGGATGAGGTGCTTTCGGAGCCGTTGGGCGGAGCCCATCTGGATCTCGAGGCGACGGCCGTCACGCTGCGGCAGGGACTCCTGCGCCACTTGGCCGAAGTGCAGGCGCAGACACCGGCCCAGCGTCTGGCCTCGCGTTACGCCAAATTCCGGGCCTTTGGTCACTTCACGGAACCGGATTCCCAAGCCGCCTGATGTTGAGGGCTCCATTGATTTTCCGGTCCCTCCCCAAAGAGCGGATCTGGGGTGGGCGCAAGCTGGAGGCGGGTTGGGGCAAGACCCTGCCTGCAGGGGTCCCTGTGGGTGAATCCTGGGAGATTTCCGATCGCCCAGAGGGTCAATCCATCGTGGCGGAGGGACCGCTGGCAGGGACTTCACTGCGCGAGTTGATGGAACAGCACGGGCCGGCCTTGATGGGGCGACCGGTGGCACAGGGCGAGCGCTTCCCGTGGCTCATCAAGATCCTCGACTGCCGCGACGACCTCTCGTTGCAAGTGCATCCGCCGGCGGCCAAGGCGGCGTCCCTGGGTGGGGAGCCGAAGACCGAGATGTGGTATTTCGCCGAGGCGGATCCCGGGGCCCAGATTTACGTGGGATTCCGCGCTGGGGTGACCCGCGAGGAGTTTGCTCGCCGCTTGGACGATGGATCCGTGGCCGAATGCTTTCACCGCCACCCCATTCGCTCTGGAGACGCCATGTTCCTGCCCAGCGGGCGGGCCCATGCCTTGGGGGCGGGTAATTTGGTGTTCGAGATCCAGCAGAATTCCGACACCACCTACCGGGTCTTCGATTGGAACCGAACAGGTCTCGATGGCAAGCCGCGCGAGCTGCACCGGGAACCTGCTCTGGAATCCATCGATTTTTCCGACACCCACCCGGAGTTGATTCCGGAGTTCTGGACGGCCGCCGCTCCGGGCGTTGCGGTGCGTCCCTTGGTTCGCAATCCGTTGTTTTGCGTGGACTTGGTGCGCATGGAATCCGGGGCGATTCGTGGCGCCGGTCTGGGGAAGGGGCCTGTCGTCATTGGGGGTGTTTCAGGAACGGTTCGACTCATTGTTGGGGATGGTCGGCGCGAGGTGCGTCCGGGAGAGTTTGTTCTTATTCCGGCGGTCCTCGTGGCCGAGGCGCGCTTGGAAGCGGTGAGAGCTTCAGAAATTCTGATGGTTGCCGATGGGTTATGAATGACCGCCCGGACACCGGACTCCTCGGGAACCCCGCCTGATCCGTCATCTTCCGGCCCAGAAGAATCCTCGCTGGAGGCGATCGACAACAGCTTGTTGCGGGTTCTGGTGAGCGACCGGTGGTTCAGGCTGGCGGCGGTGGCGATCACCCTCTTCGTGGCAGCCGTCCTCTTGACGGTGATTCCGCTGTTCGTTGTCTCCACCCCGGAGATTGATCCGCCGTATCGGGTGAGTCTTCTCGACAAGTTCCAGGCCCGGTCGTTGATCCGGACCGCCCGCGAGGCGGGAAAAGCCGGAAAGCTCTCGGATTCGATGACGGCCTGGCGGACTGCGCTGGCCAATGATCCATCGAGTTTGGAAGCCCGTCAGGGGGCTCTGGAAGTCCTGACAGGGACCCCTCAGTGGAAGCCGGATGATGTCCATTTCGGATACGCCTGCGGTGTGGAGTTGCTCAAACGCTCAGGCACCAATGCCCAGGACGTGGTGCGCTTTGCCCGTTTTCTGGACCATGTAGGACACTACGATGCCATTGTCGCCCTGTTGCGAGAATTGGCGGCCAAGGACACCGGAGAATTGGCGGGTTGGTTCGCTCGATCACTGTTCTTGGCCCGTCGAATGGATCGATTCGAGGAGCTCTGGCATCGGCAGCGCAAGACCTTGGCTGATACGGAACCCATGGCCCTCGTCAGCCTGGCTTGGGAAGCCGGTTGGGGCCCTGTCACCCAGATGGCCGCCGCTCGGGATCGATTGTTGGCTGCGGAAACGGATCCGTTGCGCCACGCGGAGGCTTCGTTGTTGTTGCTGAGGGTGTTTGAACAAGTGGGGGAAGCTTCGGCCTACGAACGCACCCTCGCCCGTCGTTTGGAGCGTCACGAAGAGTCACTGGCCGATCACCTGGGAATGTGGCGTTTGCTGGCGCGGACTGGTCGAACCGCCGAGGTCATGGAACGGCTCAAGACTTTCCGCCTGTCCCCGGTCAGTCCAGGCGAGGCCGTTGGATTGATGGAAGCCTTTCAGGCCTTTGGTTTGGCCAATCGTGCGATTGAAGTGGGGTTGGAGCAGGTGAAGGTCTTTCCGTATGCTCCGGAACTGTGGCTGGCGACGGCAGAAATCCTCCTGCAACGGCAGGATTGGCCCCGGTTGCGACAGCTTGCCATCGGGATGCGGGGAGAAACCACCCTGGCCGGCCGGATGAGCGCCTACAGTTGGTATCTCGATGGCCGGATCGACTTGAGCCTGAACCGGGAATGGGACGCCACGGCCGATTTCGCCCGAATTGCCGAATGCTCGACCCCGGATGCCGTATTGGTCGCTCGGATGGTGGCCGGTTTGCGTCGGGTGAACCGAACCCAAGACGCCTCGACCTTGCTGCGTCGGGTGCAGAAGGACTTCGAGAAGGATGCCACCTTCTGGTTTGAATTGGCGGCCATCGCAGCCGAGACGCAGGACATGGACACGCTCTCGGAGGCGGTTTCCCGTTCCTATCGACTGGATCCGAACAATCCGGTGTACCGTCACAATCACGCCGCGGTGATGATCGCTTTGGGGCGTGAGCCTGAAGAGACCGTCCGTCTGACCTTCGAGTTGCTCAATCGGTCTCCGGAGTCGGTTCCTTGCCAAATCAATCATGCCTTGGCCCTGGTCAACCACCGTCGGTTTTCCGACGCCGAGAGCCTTTTGGCGCGGATTCCGTGGGCGGGCCGCACCACCGTCGAGGAAACCCAGATCCATTACACCTGGATGCTGATCGAAGAGGCTCGTCAACGTGCCGACGCCGCCCGCGTGCATGCCGCCGCGGTGCGTGAGTCGGACTTGCTGCCACCTCAACGAAAAAAACGGGAGGCCGTGCTGGGATCCAAGAAATCGGAATAAAAATTCCTGATGAAGCGGTTGCGTGGCGCAGCATCGCGTCCACCCTGTCGGCCGCATGAGCATTGCCACCCGCACCGGGGATTCCGGAACCACCGGCCTGATGTACAACCGCCGGGTCTCCAAGGCCCATCCCCGGGTCGAGGCCTATGGTTCGGTGGATGAGCTGAATGCGGCCATCGGAATGGCCCGGGCCACGGCTGTTGACGCGTTCATCCGCGACAACCTTCTGGTCATCCAGAAAGACCTGGTGATCCTCATGGGCGAACTGGCCACCGCCAAGGAAGACACCCAGCGCTACCTAGCCGACGGATTCCAGGCGGTGACTCCGGCGCTGACCGCAAAGCTCGATGCGTTGGTGGCCCAGATCGAGGCCCAGAGCATTACCTTCAAGGGTTGGGCCACGCCGGGAATGACGTTGCATTCCGCCGCCCTCGATGTGGCTCGCACCACTTGTCGGCGAGCTGAACGGCGGGTCTTCGTGCTGCGCGATTCCGGCGAGGTGGAGAACCACGAGATCCTCATCTTCCTCAACCGCCTCAGCGACTTGTTGTGGCTCATGGCCCGTTGGGTCGAGACCCACACGCCGGAATCCCCGGCGGGTCCGAGCGCCGCCTGAAAAGGAAGAACCCGAGGGCGAGTTGGGTCCGTTGATAGGCACCCACTCGGATTCCCCACCCGCGATGGTGGATTGAAGAAACCGCCAGTTTGCGTCTTGGACAGTCTGGCGCCCTTTGCAAATGCACCCCGGGAAGGCCTACAAAGTCACCGTGGGACTGGGCGTGTCCTGGGAGGTGTTCTCCAACTGGACATGGTTGGCACCGACCGCATCCAGCGCGGCCCCGACCGTCTTGCGGGCCAACTCCGGGGTGTTGCAGTCGCGGCTGAGGTGGCCCAGGTAGATGCGGCTCAGGCCGTCATGGAGTATGGCGGTGGCCACCTCGGAGGCCGCATGGTTCGAAAGATGCCCATGGCGGCTGGCGATCCGCTGCTTTGTGCTCCACGGGCGCCGGGTGTCTTCCTGCAGGAGTTTCACGTCATAGTTGGCCTCGAGCACCAGCAGGTTCGAGGGCTTCACCCGTTCGAGGATCAGCTTGGTGGCATGGCCCAAGTCGGTGAGGAAGCCGATGTTGCCGGCCGGGGTGGCGAGGAGAAAACCCACCGGGTCGGCGGCGTCGTGAGGCACGCTGAAGGTGCGCACCTCGACGTCACCCAGCGTGAAGGTGGCCCCGGTCTCGAAGGTGGCCGTGTCGAGGCGCGCCGAGGAGAACTCACGCCGGATGGCCTCGTGGGTGAAGCGATTGGCGTAGATGCGCGTGCCGGTTTTTTCTGCGAGCGTCCCGAGCCCCTTGATGTGGTCACCGTGCTCGTGGGTGATGAGGATGCCCGTGAGGCCCTCGGGAACCCGGCCGATCGAGGCCAACCGTTCCCGGATTTGCTTGGCGCTGAAGCCCGCATCGATGAGCAGGCGGGTTTCTCCGACCTCGAGGTAGGCGCAGTTGCCGCCGGATCCGCTGCCCAGAATCGTGAAGTGAACCGCCACCCCGCGATCGAATCGTCAAATGGACCGGGGCGACAGCAGAAATCGACCATTCGGGACGGGTCACTCCTTGCTCTCTCCTTGTCTTGCGAAAGAATTCGCCGTCCCGATTGTTTTCCATCCACCGAAGCGATCAGACTTGCGCCGAGCCGTGACGCGGGTCAGAAACCCGATTTCTGCCTTCAAAAGTATGAGCCCAAAACGAAGCCCGTGCGGACTGCGCCCTCGTGCGGATAGATTGTCACTTTTGTCGGGTTTATGGCTGTTGCTGTTTGCGGTGTTTCAAGTCATGGCAGCCCCCACTGGCCTGGTGGAAAGGCTTTCCCGCAAAGACCTGAAGCCCCTGAACAACGGGATGCCCGGGGAAGAGAGTTTGGAGACGAAGGTCGTCTTGGCAGACGGTGTGAAGATGTCTGCAACCGTGGAAGTCACGGCCAAAGGCAACGGTTGGCTGCGAATCGGGAATTTGAAGCTCAAGGTTTTCGATTCGCACGACGACGGCAGCTACTACGAGGGCGAGATGCTGAAGGTGGAGTTCCCTGACCTGGATGGTGATGGTCGTCGTGAAATGGTGATCTCAGGACTTGTCTGCTTCACCGACGAGAAAGGCGGCCACGTGTTGCGCCGAGAAGCTGTCGCTTTCATCTACACACTCCAACCCGATCGAACCTTCAAGCAGGTCTACCGGAATACGGACGTTCGAATCGATCCGTGAGAGGGGATCGGCCGCCGAAGAGGAGGCTGAGACCTGTCGAGCAGCGGCCGGTGAACGGATGGCGTGTCGGTCGGCACCCGACCGGATCGTATCACTCCCAGGGGTTCAGGATCGGGATACCGTAGGCCGCGAAGTCGTCGACGTTGCGGGTGGCGATCTTCAGGCCGTGCACCAGCGCGGTGGCGGCCAAGAGAGAGGCGATGGCGGGCATGGGATCGCGCAGTTCACCGGTCAGTCGCCCCCAACGCACGAGCAGCGCGAAGAGGAAATCGCCCTTCCGGAATAAGGAATGCGACGAATCGAACTCGGAGAGAACGCGCCGAGGTAGGGACCGATCTGCGCGCGGTCCGCCCGCAACTCGCTCCGCCGATCCGGCCCAGTTGCGGAGGAGCCGGCTAGAACCGCTCCGGTACGCCCTCTTCCATCATGCGCACATGGCGCTCGAGGCGGTGTTCGCGGCTGAGCGATTCCATCCAGCGGGCGGGCTCGTCGAGCGCCTCGAAGGACAGCTTGAAGGTTCCGTGGTGCATGGGCACCAGCCACTTCGACTGGAGATCGTGAAAGGCCTGGACCGCCTGGTCAGGGCCCATGTGAACCTTGCGGAAGGATTCCGGGTGGTAGGCCCCGATGGGCAGCAGGGCCAGCTCAGGCTTGAGGCGCTGCCCGATTTCATGGAACCCGGGGAAATAGGCGGAATCGCCCGCGTGATAGACCGTGCGCCCGCGGTATTCCAAGACGAACCCGCCCCACCCGCGGTGCTTGTCGGCGAGGGTCCGGGCTCCCCAATGCTCGGCCGGAACGAGGGTCACCTTCCAGTCGTCGTGGCCGAAGCTCTCCCACCATTTCAATTCGACGATGCGGCCGAAGCCCAGGCGCTGGGCCAATGGAGCGCAACCCCAGGGCATGACGGCAATCTTGGGCGAGGGGATCTTGCGCAGCGTGGGTTTGTGGAAGTGATCGAAGTGCGCGTGGGTGAGCAGCACCAGGTCGATCGGAGGCAGGTCCTGGACGCGCAGTCCGGGGCGCTTGAGGCGTTTGAGCAGGAACAGCCAATTGGCGAAATTGGGATCGATGATGGCGTTGAGCCCCTCGAATTGAACCAGGAATGACGCATGGCCGATCCACGTCAGGGCCAGTTGATCGTCCTTCAGGTGGGGGAAATTGGGGATCTTGACCGACCCGACGGGCGCCGTCTTGAGGGCGTGCCAGACCATCTCGCGGAAGAAGGTCCGCGGATTGAAGTGGTCTCCGGGCGTCAGATCCCGGAACGAGCGCGGGACCTTGCGCCGGCCGTGCCCCACGGGTTTGGGCAACGGGGGATGAGCCGGCAGCGGCTGATGGTTCAGGAGCGGATCCATCGATTCGGTCTCAATGTGGCTTCCGGGTTTCCGGGGCGCAAGCGGAGCGGGTTGTCACGCGGGCCAGCCTGTCCCTAATCTTCGGAATGCGCCCGTTCCGGACTGTCGAACTCTCACCCTCCTTGGCCGAATTCGGTGGCCTGCGATTTGCCACCGTGCACAGCACGCTGCTGGGTGGTCGGGCCGATGTCACGCTGTGGGCCCCATCAACGCCGAAACCGACGGACCTGCCGTTGGTCATTTTGTTGCACGGAGTTTATGGGAGCCATTGGGCCTGGGCTCTGAAGGGGCGGGTGCATCACACAGCGCGGCGGTTGATCGAAGCGGGCGAGATCCCGCCCATGGCCCTGGTCATGCCTTCGGACGGCCTGCGCGGAGATGGCACGGCTTACGTGCCCTTGGCCTCCGGGAACTACGAGCATTGGATCGTCGATGAAGTGCCTCTGGTGGCGCGCGAGGCGGTGCCCGAGGTGACCGAGGCTTCGCCACGATTCATTTCTGGCCTGTCGATGGGCGGCTTCGGGGCCCTCCGGTTGGGGGCACGCCATTCCCAGATTTTCCGAGGCATTTCTGCCCACTCGGCAGCGACCTCGCTGAAGACCTTGTCCCCGTTCCTTGCGGAGCCCTTGCCGGTGGGTGACTCAACGGTGGAAGACTCGACCGCCGAGGAAGCCTTGGTCCGCAACCGCGGGTCGTTGCCTCCGGTTCGATTCGACTGTGGGGTGGATGATTTCCTGATTGGCCACAACCGGGACTTGCACGCGGCTTTGGATCAAGCCCAAGTCACCCACGAATACGAGGAGTTCCCCGGTGGGCACACTTGGGAGTACTGGGAGCAGAATGTGGAACACAGCCTGCGATTCTTTGCTCGGATCCTGGCCGGAGCGAGCGACGCGAAGTCGGTTTGATCGGTGATCGCTGGTGAGCAGGGCGGCTCGGTCAACGCTGCACCCAGTGGCCAATCACCCCACCCGGAAGGAAATCTTCTGGACGACGGTTTTGCCCAGAGCCGTCTGAAGCCGCTCGAGGATCTCGTGCCGTCGATATCGGACGATTTCGTTGAGCCACACGCTGCTGTCCACGTTGACGAACAAGGTGCCTTTGGCAAAGCCCGCCGGCTGTGCATGGGCCACCAGGGTGGGGTCCAGGGTTTGAGCCCAGATGGTTTGGATCTTTGCTTCGTCCAACCGTTGCTCCAGACGCAGGTGACTCAAAACCCCCGGAAGAATCGCCTCGATGGATTTGGCCGGTGAACTCCAGGCCGTCTCGGCGCTGGTGAAGCCGCGCCCGCGCCACTGGTCGATGGTTCTGGACCGTGCCGCCGCGGCCGCACGTCGTCGCCGCGCCCGTTCCGCCGGGTCGGCGGGGGGCAGGGGCAGCTTCACGATGGGAGCCTTGGGGGGCATTATCTCGATGCACGCTGCGGCCGCTCGCCGGGGCGGTCAAGTCTCTGGCCATCCCGCCACTGAATCGGCATGGTCTGACCAGTGATGGAACTGTTCGCCAGTGGGGATTATGCCCTCTTCCAGTGGTTCAACCGCGGGGTGGTCAATCCCGTGTTCGATGTCTTGATGCCGATCTTGAGCGGCAACCCGCTCTTCAAGCCAGGTTTGGCTGTGATCGCCTTTGCCCTGTTTTGGAAAGGGGGGCGTCGCGGAATTGTTTTTGCCTTGATGCTGGCCGCCACGTTGGCCGTTGGTGAGACAGGGACGGGCATCCTCAAGCGAACTGTCGGCCGCCAACGTCCTTATGCGACACATCCCGAGACCCGCATGCTGGCCGGGAAAGGGTTGAACGGATCCATGCCCAGCGGTCACGCCGCGATCTGGGCCGGTGCGGCGATGGTGGCTGCGGCCTATTACCCGCGCTCCCGGAAGGTGATGTTCCCGTTGGCTGCGGGCGTCGGGATTTCCCGGATGTATGTGGGCGTTCACTACCCGAGCGACGTTTTGGCGGGTTGGGCTTGGGGCGCCTTCTATGGTTGGTGTTTGCCGAGGTTTTTCCAGGCGGCGTGGCAAACCGTGGGGACCCGATGGTTTCCCCTGTGGCACCACCGCGTTCCGTCGTTGCTGCACATTGAATCGTCTGACGTTTCACGCGGTGCCGCAGTGGCGACGGCAGCCAAGGCCTTGGGTGCTGCGGCGGAACTCGACGGCCATTGGCGACGTTTGACCTGGATGGCCATCGGCGGGCTTTTGGTCGCCCGCTTGGGGTATTTGGCCTCGGCGGTGATCGAATTGTCGGAAGACGAGGCGTACCAGTGGCTTTGGTCGAAGCACCCCGATTTTTCCTATTACAGCAAACCTCCGTTCATCGCCTATGCGCAGTGGATCGGTACCCACTTGTGGGGCGACCGCGAATTGGGAGTGCGATTCCTCGCTCCGGTGCTGTCAGCGGCGACCGCCTGGGGATTGTCCGGGTTTGTGGCGCGCTTGGCGGGATGGCGCACGGGTTTCTTCCTGGTGGCCGTGCTGACCTCCATGCCGTTGCTGTCCGTTGGATCCATCATCCTGACCGTGGATGCCCTGACCGTGGCCTTTTGGACCCTGGCCATGGTCGCTGGTTGGAGGGCTTTCGAGAAGGATTGCACGGGTTGGTGGGCCGTGACCGGTGTGGGGTTGATGGGAACCTTCCTGAGCAAGTACTTCTCGCCCTTCCTCATCGCGGGTTTCGCAGCGTTTTTCTGGATCCATCCGCCCGCGAGGAGACACCTGCGGCGGCCGGGTCCTTGGCTGGCACTGGCCATGAACGCAGTGGCGATCTTGCCGGTGATCTTTTGGAACAGTCGCAACGGTTGGATCACCGTGACCCACCTGCAGCAGCGGGGCAGCCTGGATCAACCGTGGACCTTTCGCCCGCAGTTCCTGCCCGAGTTCATCGCAGCCACCTTGGGGCTGATGAATCCGGTGTTCTTGGTGGGAGTGGTTCTGGCGCTCGTGGGTTTCTGGCGACTGCGACGCAAACCGGTGACATCAGACGCACCGATGGATGAAACCTTTTCGTTGGCCTTGCGGTATGTGCTGTGTTTTGGCCTGCCGGTTTTCCTCTTTTATCTGGCCTACACACTTCGGTCCCGAGTCCAGCCCAACTGGGTGGCCACCACCTTTGCGCCCTTGGCCGTGTTCGCGGTGTTGTGGTGGGAAGGTCGCCATCAGGCCGGGAGCCGGACCGGTCTCAGGCTCCTTCGATGGGGTGTGGGAATAGGGTTGCCGCTGGTGGTATTGCTGCACGAAACGAACCTGATCCTGAAACTCACAGGGCGTTCACTGCCGGTCGTCATCGAGCCACTCGTGCGGGTCCGGGGCTATCGGGAGGCGGCCGCGGTGGTGCGGACCGAGCGGGCTCAGCTCCTGAAAGAAGGTCGGCCGGTGATGGTGGTGACCGATCATTACGGTTGGGCGGGTGAACTGAGCTTCTACATGGATGGTCCTGCACCCGTGGTGTCCAAGACTCCGACGGTCACCGTTGTGGAATCCGAACGGCCCATCAATCAACTCTGGTTCTGGCCAGAATACCGGTATTCCGGTCGGCCCGGTTTGACAGTCTTGTATGTCCATCCCGAAGGCCGCACGGGTTTGGATGCTTCTTGGGCGACGCGGTTTGAAAGCGTCACGGATCTCGGGGTTCGTGACGTTGAAGTCCGAGGGCGGGTTTTTCATCGGCTCCACCTGTACGCCTGCCGGAATCAACGGTGAACCCATCGGCGGATCCATCACGTCGCGTGGTCCAATTCTGGCCCGTGGCCGACTATGATTTGCAGTCGACCTTGGAATGCGGCCAGGCGTTTCGCTGGATCCGTTCCGGGGCAGGCTGGGAGTCGGTGATCGGAGACCGATGGGCTCGGGTTGAGGCTGCGCCCGGCGGTTTGACGGTGTCTTGGATGGAAGGGGCGTCTGAGGTGCCCTGGCTCCGGCATCATCTGGCGGCAGACGAGGTTCTGGAACCGATCCTGGCATCCTTTCCGGACGATGCCCCGCTGCGTTCAGCCGTGGCCCGGTGTCGTGGGTTGCGATTGCTGCGTCAGGAACCCTGGGAATGCCTGGCAAGCTTCATTTGTTCGTCGACCAAGCAAATCGTTCAAATTCGGCAAATCGTGGCTCTGCTGAGTGAGCGTTGGGGCCAAGAGGTCGCGGCCCCGCCTGGGGCGGTTTTGAATCGGGCGTTCCCGACGGCTGCGACGATTGTTTCAGTCGGCGAAGGAGCGCTGCGGGATTGCAAATTGGGGTTCCGCGCTCCGTACGTTTTGGATGCGGCCCGTCGAGTGGTGGAGGGGCGATTGGACTTGGAGGCGTTGGCGTGCATGAAGACTCCGGCCGCCCGCGAGGCGTTGATGGAAATCCACGGAGTGGGACGCAAAATCGCCGACTGCGTGCTGCTGTTTGCCTATGGCCGGCAGGATGCCTTTCCGATCGATGTGTGGGTCCGGCGGGCTTTGAGCCAATTGTATTTCCCTCGCGCCCGGCGGGTGACCGCGGCCCGTCTGGAATCCTTCAGCGAGAGCTATTTCGGTCCGTATTCGGGCTACGCCCAGCAATACCTCTTCCACTACATCCGCCTCGAAGCAGGTCGGTGAAAGGGGACTGCTGTCCGCCGGTTTTTCGAGGATCGAGGTGGATGCAGAAGTGAACGCATCGACCGCGCCTGCTCCGCGGGCTTTCGTCCGGTGGCTTGGTTCACTATTCTTCGGACGACGTGTCTGATACCCCATTCCAGCTCAAATCCGACTACGCGCCGGCAGGCGATCAACCGGCGGCCATCGCCAAGCTCGTTGCCGGACTGCAAAAAGGGGAGCCGCACCAGGTGCTGCTGGGTGTCACCGGATCGGGCAAGACCTTCACGATCGCCAATGTGGTGGCTCAGCTGGGACGGCCGGCGCTGGTGTTGTCGCACAACAAGACGCTGGCGGCGCAGCTCTACGCCGAGTTCAAGAGCTTCTTCCCAGACAACGCGGTGGAGTACTTTGTCAGCTACTTCGACTTCTACCAGCCCGAGGCCTACATCCCACGCACCGACACCTTCATCGAGAAGGACAGCAGCGTGAACGAGGAGATCGAGCGGTTGCGGCTCTCGACGATGAACTCGCTGCTGTCGCGGCGCGATGTGCTCGTGGTGGCTTCGGTGTCTTGCATCTACGGCATCGGTGACCGGCGCGATTACGAGAGCATGGTCATCCCGCTGCGCCTCGGGCAGTCGCTCAGCCGGGAGCAACTGCTCGCCCGCTTGGTGGATCTTCAGTATTCGCGAAACGACTTCGACCTCACCCGGGGCAAGTTCCGCGTGCGTGGCGATGTGGTGGAACTGCACCCGGCCTACACCGAGGACGCCCTGCGCATCGAGTTCTTCGGCGAGGAACTGGAGCGCTTCACGCGTTTCGATCCGCTGACGGGTGACACCCTCGAATCGCTTCAGGCCATCAACATCTTTCCGAGCAAGCAGTTCGCCACGCCGCAGGAGAAGATCAATTCGGCCATCCTTTCCATTCGCGAGGAGCTGGGCCTGCGCATCGCCGAGTTCGAGAAAGAGGGCAAATTGCTCGAGGCTCAGCGCATCAAGATGCGGTGCGAGTTCGACCTGGAGCAGTTGCAGGAACTGGGTTTCTGCTCGGGCATCGAGAATTACTCCCGCCACATTTCGGGCCGTCCCAAGGGTTCGCGGCCGGGCACATTGATGGATTTCTTTCCGGAGGATTTCCTCCTGCTCATCGACGAATCGCACGCGACCCTCCCTCAGGTCGGGGGCATGTATGCCGGCGACATGGCCCGAAAAAGTGTCTTGGTGGAACACGGGTTTCGCCTGCCCAGCGCGCTCGACAACCGGCCGCTCAATTTCGAGGAGTTCCGTTCGCTCATGGGGCAGGCGGTGCACATCAGCGCCACCCCGGGTCCGACAGAAATGGGTTGGGCAGGGCCGGCCAATGTGGCGGAGCAAATCGTCCGGCCGACGGGGCTGGTGGATCCTGTGGTGGAGATCAAACCCTTGAAGGGACAGATCGACGACTTGCTGCACGAGGCGCGGATCACCATCGAGCGCGGCGAGCGGGTTTTGGTGACGACCTTGACCAAGCGGACGGCCGAAGAATTGACCGACTACCTGCGTGATCTCGGGGTCAACGTGCGCTACCTGCACAGCGAGATCGATGCCATCGAGCGGGTGGAGATCTTGCGGGCCCTGCGAAAAGGCGAATGCGATGTGCTCATCGGCATCAACTTGTTGCGTGAAGGCTTGGACCTGCCCGAGGTGTCTCTGGTCGCCATTCTGGATGCCGACAAGGAGGGGTATTTGCGCAGCACCACGAGCCTCATCCAGACAGCGGGCCGCGCCGCCCGGCACCTGAACGGGAGGGTGATCCTCTACGCCGACAACCGGACCCAGAGCATCCAGAAGTTCCTGGCGGTGGCCGATTATCGCCGGCAGAAGCAATTGGCCTACAACAAGGCGCACAACATCACTCCACGCAGTGTGAAGCGCAGCATCGAAGAGGGGCTCAGCAGCGCGGGCTCCGGCCGTCAGGCGGCAGCGGCGATCCTGGAGGGCAGTGTTGCCCAGATCGATTTGACCGAGACGATCCGCGAGCTGGAGGGCGAGATGATCGAGGCGTCCAACAACCTCGAGTTCGAGAAGGCGGCCTTGTTGCGGGATCAGATCCGCGAACTCAAGAGCCGGTTGAGTGGCGCCGAAACCCGGAGTCCGGGTTCCGCATCCCGCGCCCGCTCCGACGATGCCAAGGCTCGCCGGAAGGGACGCGGGCGTTCTCGGTGAACGCGATCGACGGCATCCTTCAGTTCTTGGCCAGGGCCATTTGCGTCAGGCGGCGGGCGATGAACTCGCGCACCTTGGGGATCTTGCATTCCTTGAGCAGTTCGGTCGCACGATCGGCATCGGTGGAGACCGGACCTTCGGTGGCGTACCAGTAGAGCAGGGGCAGGTTGAAGTCGCTCGCGTCTTCCGAATGCCGGAGCAGGTTCTTCAGGATCTCCCAACGCTGGGCCACCGGCACCCGCTGGGCGGCGCTGGCCACGGCCCGTCGCACGACGGGTGAGGGATCGTCGGCCGCCAGGGCAGCCAGGGCCTCGACGGAGCTTCCGGCCAACTGCTCGAAGGTGGGCTCGGTGAAGAGCATGCCAGAGTGTTCGAAGAAGGTTTGCACCGTCCAGGCACGGATCTGGGGGTCCGGATCACGGATCCAGCGGGCTGCGTCCTCCGGCAGGATGCCGCCGGTGAGGTGCAGTGCCCAGAGCGACCGGAGTCGTGAGGCGGCGTCACCGGATCCATCCACCGCGTCGTGCAAGGTTTCCAGTGCGGGCACCTTGCCGGCCGCCTTGCGGATGCGGGCGTAATCGCGGATGCCGGCGGGGATTTCGTCCACCGATTCCTGGGCGCCGGCGGCGGCCACCTGTTCTTGCAGCACGCGGCGAGCATGGCGGCTGAGCCATTCATTCTTGGAGCCCACCAGTGAGACCAATTGAGCCGGGCTCAGGACGGCCAAATTGGTGCGCACCATCGGCTGGTTCTGGTATACGATCTTGTAAATGCGGCCGCTGGAGTGGTCATGGCCATCGTCACGGCCATGGTGGCACTGGTTGGCGTCGTACCAATCGATGATGTAGACGCTGCCATCCGGGTCGAGACGCTGGTTGAGGGTCTGGGACCAACGGTCATTGAAGTTGAGGAAGTCTTGGCCGTGCTTGCCCACGTATCCCGAGCCACGGGCGACGGGCAGGTCGATGTTGAGTCGTTGTCCGTGGATGTTGCCGATGATGAGGTTGTTGCGGTACGAGGCCGGCCAACTGGTGCCCAGGTAGCACAGCATTCCGGCGTGCGCATGGCCTCCGCCCATGGCGTCGCTGCGTCCGTTCGCGGCATGAGGTCCGGCCGCGCCTGCCCAGTGCACGTGGTCGGCATGTGTGCCGATGTCTTCGTACACGAACGGGAAGATGGATTTGCGGCTGCGGGTGTCGCGGTGCTTGGCGTTCCGCTGGGTCTCGTCGCGGTTGTAGGTGTAGTGCTCGCCGCCCTGTCGCAACAGGCGTGCGCCTTGGATCATGTGGAAGAGATGGGGAATCACGCACATCTCCGACCACAAGTTGCCGTTCTCATCGAAGTCGATGCCCCACGGATTGCTGCCGCCCTCGGTGAAGATCTCGAAGCGGTGCGTCACCGGATGGTAGCGCCACACGCCGGCGTCCACCCATTGGCGATCCGCCTCGGTCGCTCCCGGTTTGCCGACATGCGATGGGCAGAACACGCCGTGGCAGCCGTAGAGCCAGCCATCGGGTCCCCAGTTGAAGGTGTTGAGCGTCTCGTGGGTGTCGGCGGTGTAGTTCCAGCCATCGAGCAGGATTTGCGGATCGCCGGCCGGCTTCGGTGCGTCGCCGTCGGCGATCGGGATGAACATCAAGTACGGGGCGGCACCGACCCAGAGGCCGCCGAAGCCGAACTCCATGCCGGAAATCAAATTCACGTTTTCGAGGAACACCGTGCGCTTGTCGGCCTTGTGGTCGCCGTCGGTGTCTTCGAAGACGAGGATGCGGTCTTTGCCGGAGAAGATGTCTTTGCGGAGTTGCTCCGGAGTGCCATTGGCCGGCGGATGGCCGACGCGCTTGGGGTAACTCAAGCCTTCGGCCACCCAGATGCGGCCGCGGTGATCTTCGCAGAAAGCGATGGGGTTGCGGATGTCGGGTTCGGACGCGAAGACGTGCATCGCGAAGCCGGAGGGCAGGGTGGCCTTGGCGGCGGCGTCGGCAGCGGACAGCCCGGAGAAGAGCACTTGATCGGCCGGCGGGGGCGTGTTTTTGGACGTGTCTTTCAGGCTCAGTTCGTTGGGCAGCACTGGACGCTCGGAGTGGAAGCGGAAGTTGTCGAAATTGATATGACCCCAGTGGCCGGAGCGGTCATCGATCAGGCGGATGAGGATTTGCTTACCCATCAAACCCTTCAGTTCGACGACGACCGGTCGCAGGGTTTCGTTCTCGTAGCCGGAGATCTTGAAGAAGGTTTGGCCGGTCGCGGAGTCCACCAGTTCGACGCGGGTCTCGGGCCACGGACCGCCAGCGACCAGGAAGCTTGCCCATGGATGGGTCACCTTGAAGGGGATCGAAGTCAGCGTGCCCTTGGGGTCGTCGCCCACGCGTTCGAATCCGCCAATCCAGAAGTCGCCTTCGTGGTTGGACTTCATGTCTCCGCGCCGTTGTGAAATCACATCACCACGGATGGGCAATTGGTTGAACGCTGTGCCCGAGGCTTGCCAGTCGCGCAAGTCGCCCGCTTCGAAGCCGAGGTTCAGCGGGCGACCGTCCGCCGCCTTGGGAACGACGGAGTCAGCAAAAGCCAACGGCAGCGCGGTGGCTGCCAGGAAGATCGCACGGGAAAACTTCATGGCCCGAGTTTGCGGCGAGACCATCACAAGACCAGCCGAATTGCTCGGTTGCTCGGGTGGTTGTTCTGGAAAGTATACCACGTGCAACGCGCAACGGCGGGTGTCCGGTGAGCCCACTTGCGGCGGCCGACTATGGGTCGTCGGATCCGCATACGCCTCGTGAAAAGTGCGAGAAAAGCCTTGTTCCCGAGAGCGTCATCACCGAGTTTGTCCGCGGTGTCGCCCACGTGGCGGAATTGGCAGACGCGCTAGATTCAGGTTCTAGTGAGTAACATCGTACAGGTTCAAGTCCTGTCGTGGGCACCAATGCTTCAGTCCCATGCAGTTCGGATAAAATCCGAAATGCTTTCGACAACTAACCCCAGTAAACGCTGGGGTTTTTAGTGTCCCGGTGCGTTGTGCCGCTTCACTGGGCCGGGTCTGAAGCTTCGCCTGAGCCTCAGCCTGAACAGCAATCCATTTCCTGACGCGTTAGCCCTTGGCAATTGCCAAGTTGTTGGATGGGTTCAGCCTTCCGGTCGACGTGACCACCTTTCCGCGAATTTCTTGGTTCACCCGATGGCATGGGGCTCAAATCGGCCCGCTCCCGGCTCACGCCTCGTTTGGCGATAGAATGCGCCGCGCCATCCTTTTTCTCACCCGGGTCTCGTTCTGGCTGAGTGGGTGGGCGTCGGGTGCGTTGTTGTGTGCCGCAGCCACGGTGGAATCATCCGCGAACCAGGCCACGAAACTCATTGCCCCCGCCGTGTCCACCGAAACGGGGCTGCTGCTGGAGCCGGCGCTGACGCTGCCTGAGTTTACCCGGGAGAAATTTGCGGCCGCCATGGCCACTGTTGGCGCAGAGAAGATTCGACGCCCGTGGACGCGTCCGGTGGCCACCTTATCACCGCATCCGCGCGCGGGTGTCCGCGGGCTGACGGAAGCCGAGGTGAAATCCTACATGCTGGAGGCGAGGCGATTGTTTGATCGTGGGGAAGCGGTGCCGGTTTCGGATGTCGGTTTGATCAGCACGCAGGAGGACGTGATCCGAAAACCCATGCTCAATCATATCGCGGCGTTTTCGAACTCGGTGGCTCGCGTTTACTTGTTGGTGCAGAAGACCTCCACGGACACGGGCTGGTCTCATTTCTCGATCGTTCAAGACCTCACGGTGACACCGGTTCTCGATTACTATGCCGAACTCACGTCGGCCGGACCCCGATTCGAGGGCACCAGTTGCTACAAGTGCCATTCGTCGGGCCCGCTCGCCATCCACCCGGCACGGGAAGACCTGGTGCTCGATGCCCCGCTGGCCGCGGCGATCAGCCTGCACATCGCCGAGCAACCGCGATCCCAGTTTGTTTTCCCCAAGGACTCTCCCAAGCCGCCCACCGGCGAAAAATTGACGCTGAAGTTTTGCACTCGCTGCCACGATGACGGAGGGGAGCGCGACGCGCTGTATCAGGTGCACGCGCATCCGATCCGTGTGCTGGTGGACTTCGGTTACATGCCGCCGAATCGACGCCTGAAGCCGGAGGAAATTGCCGAACTGAAAGCGTGGTTGGAGCGGAAACCGTAGGCTGCTGGTGAGCGGGATTTCGATGCGGTCGGGAGAGGCGCTATCCTCGCAACCGGGAGTCGGCGGAAATGGCCTCGTGGACGACCTGGGCTCCGCCAGCGATGCCGGTGAGGCGTTCGAGGCGGCCGTTGACCTCGTAGTTCAGGGCTTCGTGTTCCAGTCCCAGCAAGTGAAGGATCGTGGCGTGGAGGTCCTTCATTTGGATCGGCTTCTCGACTGCCAGCAGCCCGAGATCATCGGTGGCTCCGATGCGAATGCCGGGCCGGACACCGCCGCCGGCCATCCAGATGGTGAATCCCGCGGCGTTGTGCTGGCGGCCGAGGTTGCCTTGCATCATGGGCGTGCGCCCGAATTCGCTGGCCCAGACGACGAGGGTTTCATCGAGCAGTCCCCGCTGCTTCAGGTCGGTCAGCAGGGCTGCCACGGGCTGGTCGGTCCAGCGGGCGCGGGGTTCGTGGTTTTTGACCAGGTTGTCGTGAGCGTCCCAGCCGTCCTTGTCGGGCATGTCGTACACCTGAACGAATCGGACACCTCGCTCGACCAGCCGCCGGGCCAGCAGGCATTTGCGCCCAAAAGCTTGGGTGCGTGGGTCGGCGTGCTCGAGGCCGTAGCTGCGGCGCAGGCTTTCGGATTCGCGCTCGGTGTCTCCCACTTCGAGGGCCGAAGACTGCATCCGGTAGGCCAGTTCGTAGCTGGCGATGCGCGCATCCAATTCGGCAAATCCGGGCCGGGCCTCCCGATGCCGCAGGTTCAAATCGCGGATGAGGTCGAGGGTGTCGCGTTGGCCGTCAGCGAACTCGGGCGGGGGCAGCAGGTCCAAGACCGGTATGCCCTTGTCGCGCAGCCGAGTGGGTTGGAACGCCGCCGGTAGAAACCCGTTGGAATAGTTGGCCGCACCGCCGAGTGGGCCGGCGTCGAAGAGGGTCACGTATCCCGGCAGGTCGTGGTTCACGGATCCCAGTCCGTAGGTCACCCAGGAACCCAGGCTGGCCTTGCCCGGTCGGATGTCGCCGGTATGGAGTTGGTAGCTCGCGGGTGCGTGGTTGTTGGAATCGGCCTGAAGCGAGTGCAGCACGCACAAGTCATCCGCATGCCGGGCGATATGCGGCATGAGGTTGCTGACCCATAGCCCAGACTGCCCATGCTGCGACCAAGTGAACGGGCTGGCCATCAACTCGTCTTTGCAGCCGTGGAACACATTGGCGAACCGGGTGGCCTTGACCGCATCGCGGAACGACTCGGGCACCGGTTTGCCGTGGAGCTTCTGCAGCAGCGGTTTGTAGTCGAAGGTGTCGATTTGCGAGGGGCCACCGACCAGGAACAGAAAGATGACCGATTTGGCCTTCGGAGGCAGTGGGGCTGGCCTCGGCGCGAACGGGTTCAGAGGATCAGGCCCGGTCGGTATGGACGCCCCTTTTGCTTCCAGTCCAGCCAACGCCTGAAGAGCGAGCGCACCGAAGCCGGTGCCCATCGATCCCAGGAAGCGTCGCCGCGTTCCCGCCTGGGGCGTCACGAACATGCGTCACCTTGCCCACGGCCCGGCCCGTGCCGCAAGGAGTCCGGTGGGCTTTGCCTTGGACAATGTGTGCGGTGCGGGGCGAAAGTCCCCGTGTGATTTCCCTCCGGCGCATCCAACTGATCTTCGCGATCTGTGGCTGCCTGGTGTCGTTTGCGGCCCGGGCCGATGCGGCGCCGACCGGTGCCGTAGGCAATGCTTGGGAGGATCCGCGCAATCCAGTCGTCCGCACCTTTGGCGGGCAGCGGTTGGACCTTTGGTCCCTGCGGCCGGTGGTGCTTCGCGAGACCCCGTCCGCGCGGGCCGGGGTTGCTGGGAATCCAGGGGTTTCATCCTCGGCGGTTGCCGATGCTCCGTTGGACGCCTGGCTGGGCCGCGCAAACGCACCCGAGGCCGATCCACGGACGTTGATTCGCCGCCTGACCCTCGATCTCACCGGGCTTCCGCCGACCCTCGCTGAGGTTCAAGCCTTCGAGCGGGAGTGCGTTCAGGAGTCGCGGAGCGTGGGGGGCTCGGCACCATCGGCCTACGACCGCCTGGTCGACCGCCTGCTGGCTTCGCCGCGTTATGGAGAACACCAGGCGCGCCAGTGGCTCGATGTGGTCCGCTACAGCGACAGCAATGGCTTCGATTGGGACGAGTTTCGTCCGAGGGCCTGGCGATTCCGCGACTACGTGATCCGGGCCTTCAATGCCGACAAGCCCTTCGACCGGTTTATTCTCGAACAATTGGCGGGCGATGAATTGCTGGAAGGTCCGCCGCGCACCGTCTCCGAGCAAGATGCGTTGATCGCCACGGGTTACCTGCGTCTGGGACCTCACGACAACGCGGCCGGGTTGTTCAACGAACAGGACCGCAGCCGAGCCGAATTGATGGCCGATCTCACCGAGACGACGGGCAGTGCTTTCCTCGGACTCACCATGTCCTGCTGCCGGTGTCATGATCACAAGTTTGACCCGCTGTTGCAGGCCGACCACTTCCGGCTGCGGGCCTTTTTTGAAGGCGTGAAATTCGCTGATGACCTGCCGCTGGACCTGCCTACCGATCAGGCCGCCATTCGGGAGCACAACGCGGGCCTCGACCGCCAGCGCGACGAACTCGAGGGTCAGCGTCAGGCCCTGTTGGCACCGCATCGGGAGCGCCTCCGCGCCGAACGGTTGGCTCGACTGACTGAGGAAGAGCGACTGTGGCTGAAAGACCCTGACGATCGGCATCCGGAAGAGCGTCGCCCGCGCGTGAAGACCTTGCGCAAACAGGCGGAGCCCAAGGAATCGGAGTTGAAGGCGGCCTTGGAAGGAGACGCCCAAACCCGTCATGCCGAACTCGAAAAACAGATCACCCAAATCCATTCCGCGCGGCGCGAGTTCACCACGGGTCTCTTGATGACCGATGAGGAGACTCGTCCGGCGGAGACGCGGATTCTGGTGTCGGGAGATCACAAGAGGCCGGGCCAACCGGTGGTGCCCGGATTCCTATCGATCCTCGATCCCAATCCAGCGCTGATTCCCAAGCCTGCCAACCCGAAGACATTGGGTCGTCGCTTGGCATTGGCCCGATGGATTGCGTCACCGCAAAACCCGCTCACCGCGCGGGTTTTCGTGAACCGCCTGTGGCAACAGCATTTCGGCCAGGGGTTGGTGGAGACTCCCAATGACTTCGGCTTGGCCGGAAGCCGTCCCAGCCACCCAGAGATGTTGGACTGGTTGGCGGCGGAGTTCGTGCGCGGTGGGTGGTCGGTGAAGCGCCTGCACCGCACGCTGGTGCTCAGTGCGGCCTACCGACAGGCGGTTGGGCCAGCGGATGCAGGGTCGGATGCCTCCACGGCTGCCGTGGGTTTGCGTCGCAGCCCCCGTCGTTTGTCAGCCGAGCAGTTGCGTGATGCGCTGCTGGCGACCGCTGGCTCGTTGCAACTGGTGAGTGGTGGCAGCCCCGTGTGGCCGGACTTGCCAGCTGAGATTCTTCAGGCCAATCCCGCCTTCCTCGATGACAACGCCACCCGAACCAAGGGTTGGTATCCGTCACCGCGGGAGCGGCAGTCGGTCCGCAGCGTGTTTTTGGTCCAGAAGCGCACCGTGCGGGTGCCCTTCATGGAGACCTTCGACTTGCCCGAAAACTCCACCTCCTGCGCCCGACGGACGGGCTCGACGGTCGCGCCCCAAGCGTTGTCATTGTTGCATTCACCATGGGCGGTGGAGGCCTCTCAAGATCTGGCCAAACGGGTGCGTCTGGAGGCTGGAGATGACCCTGAGTCCCAGGTGCGACAAGTCTTTCGCATCGCCTTGCAGCGCGAACCGAAACCCGATGAACGCGAGGCGTGCCTGAGACTCCTGGGCCGACGGAGTCTGCCTGAGCTGTGCCGGGCCCTGATCAATTTGAATGAATTTGCCTATGTGGATTGACGACTCGGCCAGCGAGCTTGCGGCCCGACTCGTGCGACGGGTGCTCCTCCTGCGCCTTTGTGGTGCCTTGCGGCAGGCGACTCGTGCCGGGGCGTTGCGCATGAAGGTTCTTCTCTCTGTCTTGGCTTTGGGGACCTTGTTGGGTTCGTCGCCCAACGCATCCGCCGAATCGGGTCCTGATTTTGAGGCCTGGCGCGAGGCTTGTGCCCGCTTGCCCAAGAACCGTGTCCTCGGGGGTCGATTGCCTCCGCGGGCCTTGCTGCCATTGCCTCGGTTCGAGTCGGTGTCGACGATTCTTGATGCCTATTTTGCGGGCGCCACCAACGGACTGTTGGGCCAAACCGGAACTTGGGTGGGAGAGTCTCCAAGTCCGGGATTCTTCGACGTGGCCCGCAGTTGGCATGGCAATCCGCGCACGGCGTTTGAGCCGTTTGTCCAAAAGCGCTTGGTGCCGCCGGGTTCTCAGGTGCTGTTGCAAGGCGACTTGCACGGAGACATCCACTCGCTGCTGGCAGTGCTCGGGCGACTGCAGGAGCGCGGGTTGCTCAAGGGGTTTCAAATCACCGATCCGCGGTTTTACATGGCCTTTTTGGGAGACTACACCGACCGGGGTGTGTACGGCGTGGAAGTGATTTACACGCTCCTGCGATTGCAGTTGGCCAACCCGGGTCGGGTGCTGCTCATCCGGGGCAATCACGAGGATGTTTCCCTCGTGGCCCGGTATGGGTTTCTCGCGGAGGGACAAGCCAAGTACGGGGCGGACTTCGATGCGGCCAAGGTGGTGCGGTTCCACGATTTTCTGCCGGCGGCGGTGTATTTGGGAACCGGCAACGACGTGGTGCAATTGTGCCATGGCGGCGTTGAACCCGGATTCGATCCGAGGCCGTTGCTCCAGTCGGAACGAACCAATGCCTTCCAGCGCATCGTGGAGTTGAAGCAGCAGGCCTATTTGGCCGGCAAGCCGGGGTGGGCAACGACTGATCCGGCGGCCGGTGCGGAGGCGGCCCAGTGGTTCCGGGATTTTCGGCCGCAATCGCCCATCAGCCCGTCGGTGATCGGGTTCATGTGGAATGACTTCACGGTGTTCTCGGGCGAGACCGCGTTTGCCAACAACCCGGAGCGGGCCAGCATTTATGGGAAGGCGGCGGTCACGCACATCTTGCAAATCCAGAGTGCGCCGACCACGCGGGTGCATGGCGTGATCCGGGCGCACCAGCATTCGGGCGTGCCCAATCCCATCATGCGCCGACTCATGGCCAGCCGGGGGGCTTTCCGTCACTGGCAGGAGGCATCTGAGCCGGCGGGCGATCGGTTCGAGGTGGCATCGTTGGAGACCGGAGCATCGCGGTCCATTCCAGAGGGATCGGTGTGGACCCTCAATGTCTCGCCCGACAGTGTGTATGGGCAGGGCAATGGATTCACCTTCGCCACCGTGGTAATCTTGAAAACGGCCCCCGCCTTTGCCGACTGGCGTCTGTCGGTGGACACGGTGGAAGTGCCCTTGAAGTGAGTCGAAACCGCGCCGATGGAATGACCCGATCATGAACTCCCAGAACCTGAGCCGCTTTGCCCGCGCGACTCGACCGGTGTTTTGCTCCCGAACCCGTTTCTCAGCTCCTAAGGCTTGGCTCGCTTTCATCGCGCTGGGGTGCGTCGGCCTGAGCGCCATGGCCCAGACCGCGGCGCCGACCTCGGACGGGGTGGCGGACCGCACCGCCAACTCCTCGCCGGTCCGAACCACAGCGGCCAGGCCCACTCCCCAGGGTACCGCCTCATCGCCCGCTCGAGTCCCCTATCAGACCGAGAGCGGGCTGGCGTACCGTCCGGACTCCGAGCCCGACGTCTATGCCCGGGAACGCTGCAAACTCGATGTGTACCATCCGGTGGGCGCTTCGGCCGCTCCGACGGTGGTCTGGTTCCACGGCGGAGGTCTGACTGGTGGCAACCGATCCGTCCCGTCGGCCTTGAGGGGGCAGGGGATCATCGTGGTGGCGGTGGACTATCGACTGAGCCCCAAGGCCAAAGCCCCAGCCTACATTGAAGATGCCGCGGCGGCGGTGGCGTGGACTTTCAAGAACATCGTCCGATACGGCGGCGACACGAACCGGATCGTTCTCTCCGGTCACTCGGCCGGCGGTTATCTGGCGAGCCTGGTGACCCTCGATCGCCGTTGGTTGGCCGTCCACGGCGTGGACCCCGATCGCCTCGCTGGATTGGTGCCGTTCAGCGGCCAATCCATCACCCACTTCGCCATTCGGGAAGAGCGGGGCCTGGCCCGCACCCGCCCGCTCATCGATGACTTGGCGCCCGTGTACCATGTCCGCAAGGACGCCCCGCCGATTCTCTTGATCAGCGGCGACCGCAACCACGAACTCCTCGGCCGCTACGAAGAGAGCGCCTATTTCTGGCGCATGCTCAAAGAGGTGGGACACCCCTCCGTGGAACTGCTCGAACTCCAAGGCTACGACCACGGCCAAATGGCCGACCCCGCCTTCCCACTGCTCCTGCGCTTCATCCGCCAGCAGGGGAAGTAAGCGGGCTGAGGACTCATTACAGCCACCTTGAGCGGGGTGTGACTGCGGTGACCGGATCGCTGTGGTTGCGATGTCGTCGCTGTCTGGGTGAGTTGGGTCAAACCGAAGGTGCGAAGCCCGTCACGTTGTAAGGTTGGGGGCGCAGGGTGAAGGGCAGGTAGAGGGGGTGAACGGGGGTTCCGTCTTGGGCCAATCGCAAATGACACAATTGCGGGTGGTGGCGCAGGAGGTCGACCACTTGGGCTCCGCGTGAGCGGAGTTGTTTCGGGGGTTGTCCGTAGGCCAGGACGACCGTTTGAGCCTGCTCCGCCATTTCCAGAATCCGGCGGTCATTGTCTGGCCCCACCGGATCGGCGACTTCCATGAGGCGGTTCTTGTCGGTGGATCGGTACGCATGGACGTTGCCGACCCATTGTCCGCCATAGCCCCAAATCCGGGCGAAATGGCCAGTTTTTCTAAGGGTGGGATCGGCATGGTCCAAGCAGGCCACGCTGGGATTCATGAGCAGCCAGAGCACCATTGGGCGGCCCGGATCCCAGACCTCCCGAAGCTGGTAGCGGTACCGTTGGCAGTCTGAGAACACCGCGGTGACGGTGGAATCCTTGGGCCAGGCCGGTCGCGCCTTGCCTCCAGCATCGTGTTGGACTTGCACGGTGGGCGTGTCCATTCCGAAGAGGAGCGGCTGGGGATTCTGGTGATTCTTGGGATTCACGGGAGCCGCCGCAGGGTTGACGCGGAGCGGGGGATCTTCAAGCCTCGGACTAGACAGAGCGCGGACGCGATGGCGTTCTGAGGCAAAGCCATGCGGAGTAGCCCGGGCGACCAGGCCCACCGATTTCCGACGTTCCGAGTCATCGCCCAGCTGCGGGCAGCTCCCAGCACACGGCTTCGCGGTCGTTGCGCACCAGCAGGTAGCGGCCGGCCACCGCCGGTTGGTTCCAGGTCTTGGACGACAAGGCCGCGATTTGTCCCAGTTCACGGAAGCCATCCGGGCTGGCGGAGCAGGCGTGCACGGTGCCGTTTTCGTTTTGCACCACGACTGTATCGCCGACGATCAAGGTCTGGCCCGAACCGAAGCGACCGTCCTTCCAAATACGGCGCCCGTTGCTCGCATCGACGCAGGCCAGCAGTCCGTCATCGAGCCCGTACAAGCAGCCGTTGCGCAATCCCGGGCTGTTGAATTGGGTCTTCATGGTGATGCCCTTCCACGCAGTCTCCGTTTTCAGGGTTCCCGTCGCGCTGTCGGACCCAGCCTCGCCGGACTTCACTTGGATGATTTGGCAACCCATTCCGTAGCCGCCCGACACGAAAACCCGATCTCCGGGCAGCACCACCGGTTGTGAAGCCTTGGGCCATTTCGAGCCGCCCCAGGCATGATCAAAGAGAATGCGGCCGGTGGTGGGATCATGGGCGGTGAGGCTGGCGGCATTGTTCGACAAGATCACGCGGCGACCGGCCAGCGTGGCCAGAATTGGGGAGGCGTAGCTCGCATCGCCATCGCCGGATTTCCAAGCCGGGCTGCCGTCTGAGGACTGGTAGGCGTAGAGCACCGCGCCGGAACCCCGACCGCCGGTGATCACGGTGAGGCCGTCGACGATCAATGGCGATGAGCTCGTGCCCCAGATGAGGTTGGACAAGCCGTTTTCTTCGAGCACCGAACGCCGCCACACCAGCCGCCCCGTTGCCGCGTCGAGGCAGAGCAGGATTCCGGTTCCGCCCATGGCATACACTCGGCCGTCCTGAACGGTGGGTGTCGCGCGCGGGCCGTCGCCGCCTTGCCATTCGGAAAAACGGGTGCGTTCGGAATGGCTCCAGAGGGTTTGGCCTGTGGCCACGTTGATGCAAATCACCCGCTCGTCATCGCCCACCTGTTCTTGAGTCCAGGCTTGGCCGCCGACCACGGCAAACGAGGACCATCCGAGCCCGATGGGTCGACGCCAGAGCTCGAGCGGGGCTTGGGTGGTCCAATTCGTGGAGAATCGGGCGACCGGGAGAACGCCGGTGCGGTCGGGACCGAGGAATTGGGCTGAGTCTTCCAGGCCGGGCAGGGCCGCTGCGTGAACTGGTTTCTGCACCGTTTCGGCAGGTGATGCGGTGGTCGGGGTCGCGGCGGAGCGACTCCCTCGCCAGACCAACCGGGGCAGGCCTGTGCCGTTGATCGTGCCGTCCACCCGCAGTGCTCCCTTCAGGGCGAGTCCAGAGAGGATGACGATGGCCAGACCGACCAGCCGGGTCCGGGCCCGGAACCGGGACGAGGCGAGGAACCAAATCAACAGCGTGAGTGTACCGAGAAGGGTCAAGGCGGCTGTGGCCCAGGCGCGCAGGTTGCGCTCGAGTTCCGGCCGCCACTGCACGGCAGCAATGCCTGCCACCACCAGCGCGAGGGTGACCACGGGAAACCATGGGAAACCGGTGTTCCGTTTCGGGGACGTCACGGCGTTGGCGACCGGAGCGCCAGATGTGTTGCCGACCTTCGGGCTCGGATCGGGGATCTTCTCGTTCACTGTGAGGGACCGCTAACGTATCCCGGCCAAAAGGAAAGCAACTTTCCGGTTCCGGCTCATCTGGCGCGGCCGAGGCAGACAGCCAGCGGGAGGCCAGTATCGATCAGGATCTTCATGCGATGCGGTGCTTGGCCTTGAGCGCTTGGAGGCGAAGGTTTTCTGTCCCGCCTTCACGAACGGTGAACTGGCCTGCCCACCGTTCCACGAAGCCGGACCGATCCAACTGAGTCGTTCCGGCAGGCTGGGTCCCTGTCTGGTGGGCTTGACGTTTTGCCTGGACGATCAGCTCGCGGTCCGTGGTGACGGTCACTCGATGCTTCATGTGTCTACCTCACCGAAAGCCATGCGAACTCGCTATCCCACTTCGACCTGTCGCCCGTATTTTCTGACCAAACAGTGCGTTGACCGGCTGGAAACTGGGGCGGTAGCTTGCGCGCGCCGTCTGAATAGGCGGTGATTGGGAGCTTGGATTTCTTCAGCAAATCCTCTGCGTTTCAATCGGTTGAACCCTGATCGATATCTCCTGAATCTTGCCATGAGCCACCCCCGTTGGACCGGTGTTTTCCCTGCTGCTATCACCCACTTGAACGCCGATCAGTCCATCGACTTTGCGGCGACGGCGCGTCACTTCGAAGTGTTGATTCAATCCGGGGTGGCTGGGTTGGTGGTCTGCGGTTCGTTGGGTGAAAATCAATGCCTGCAGCCGGACGAGAAGCGGGCCGTGGTGCGCTGTGCGTTGGAGACGGCGAAGGGTCGCGTGCCGGTCTTGAGCGGGGTCGCCGAGATGAGTTTGCAATCGGCCGCCACCTACATGCGCGATTGTGCGGCCCTGGGCATCTCCGGGTTCATGGTCATGCCTCCGATGGTGTACAAGGCCGATCCGGCCGAGTTGCTGCATTGGTTCCGCTCGCTGGCCGCGGTGACGTCACTGCCGTGGATGCTCTACAACAACCCTGTGGGCTATCACGCCGATGTGACCCCGGAGATGTTCGCCCAGTTGACCGATGTGGCCAATTTGGTGGCCATCAAGGAGAGCAGCGCCAACACGCGGCGCATCACCGAGTTGCGCAATCAAGTGGGCGATCGGTACCAGATTTTCACGGGTGTGGATGACTTGTTCCTGGAGTCGGCCATTCTGGGGATCGACGGTTGGGTGGCCGGCAGCGGCATCGCCTTCCCTAAGGAAAACCAGCAGTTGTGGGACTTGGCCAAGGCCGGTCAATGGGATGCGGCGCGCGCGCTGTATCGCTGGTCGCAGCCGCTGATGAAGCTCGATACGCACGTGCATTTCGTTCAGTACATCAAGCTACTGTGCCAGGAAACCGGTCTGGGCACGGAGTGGGTGCGCGAGCCGCGTTTGCCCATTTCGGGCGCTGAGCGCGAGTCGGTGCTGAAGATCATCCGCACGGCATTGGCCCAAAGGCCGCGCTGAATCGGGATCAGGTTCAGGCGACTGCCAACGGGTCCGGCTGGAGATTCTCCGAACGTCAAAGCCCGCTGGAAAACGGGGGCGGCCAGCGATAGGGTTCGTGGCAATTCCATGAACTCATTCCGTCCTTTGCAGGCTGTGGCCTTGTCGTCGTTGTGCTGCTCTCTCGCGGTTTCTGCTGCGGATTGGGCGTGTTGGCGCGGGGTCGATGGTCTGGGGATCAGCAAGGAAAAGTCGGCCCCAGTGTCGTGGTCGAAGGAGAAGAACGTCGCCTGGAAAGTCTCGCTGCCGGGCCGTGGTGCGTCCTCGCCGATCGTCGTGGGGCAACGGATTTACCTGACGACTCAGACTCCCGACCAAGGCCTGCATTTGCTGGCCCTCGATCGCGAGACCGGGGCACAGGTCTGGGACACCGAGATCGCGCGCGGCAAGCTGCACGCTCACGAACTGCACAACATGGCCACCCCCACCGCCGTGTCGGACGGTCGGCACCTGTGGGTGCTTTTTGGGACCGGTGATCTGGCCTGCGTGAGCGCCGAGGGTCGCATCGCGTGGCAACGGAATCTGGTGAAGGAATTCGGCCCGTTGAAGACCAACCACGGCTACGGATCGTCGCCCATGCTCGATGGCAACCGGCTCTTCGTCGTGCGCATGCATCAGGGAGCCGACTCGTACGTGATGGCGGTGGACGCCAAGACCGGCAAGGACTTGTGGAAGAAGGATCGATCGAATGCGGCCCGCGAGGAAGGCAAGGACTCCTACTCCTCACCCGTTTTCCATCGGCACGGTGGTAAAATGGAAGTCGTGGTGGCCGGAGCCGAGGTCCTCAACGCCTACAACCCGTCCAATGGTGATGTGGTTTGGAGTGTCAGTGGCTTGGATGTGCCGCATCCCTACGGTCGAACCATTGCGGGTCCGACCGCGGGTGAAGGCGTCGTGGTGGCCGTGGCCTCGGGCTTCCAGAACCGCGGTTATACCGTTGGTTTCAAGGCCGGTGGCCGAGGCGACATCACGACGACCCACCAACTCTGGAAATCCACCCGCTACTCGGCGGATTGCCCGACTCCGGTGATCGTCGGTGGTCATTTGTTTTCCATTCGCGATGACGGCATGGCCTCCTGCCTGAATTTGAAGACCGGCGAAGCCTTGTGGCAGGAGCGGCTCTTCACCGAGAACGTCAAGGTGTCGCCCGTGGTGGCTGCGGGGCGGGTTTACTTCACCAGCGGCCGTGGCAATACGGCGGTGGTGGCGGCGACGCCCAAGTTCGAGTTGCTCTCACGCAATGAGCTCAACGAAGACACGCTGGCCACGCCGGCGGTCTCGGGCGGACGGGTCTACCTGCGCACCGAGGGTGGGCTGTATTGCTTCAACGGTCGTTAACAGGCTCTAAGAAAATCCTCGCCCGTGTTGGTGTATGGCGCATGGTTTTTCCATGCCCATGAGATCCACTTCCCGCTTGGCCGCGCTTGTCCTTGGCCTTCAGTTCGGCCTGGTTTCCGCCTTGGCTCATTCCGCCATTGAACCCGCACCCCGCACCGACAAGGGGTGGGTGGATCGTCAGGCGAGCTTCAATGCCACGGTCGCTGCCGATGGGGGCAAGGCGCAGTTGATCTTCATCGGTGACTCCATCACGCAAGGTTGGGAAGGGGAGGGCAAGGAGGTCTGGGCCAAGCATTACGCCCACCGCAACGCCATCAACCTGGGCATCGGTGGCGATCGCACCCAGCACGTCCTGTGGCGTCTCGACAATGGCAACCTCGCGGGTCTCAAGCCCAAGGCGGCCGTGGTGATGATCGGGACCAACAATTCCAACGGTGAAGACAACTCCCCGGAGCAAATCGTGGACGGCGTCCGTGCCATCGTGGACAAGCTCCGCACGAAACTTCCGGAAACCAAGGTCCTGTTGGTGGCCATCTTCCCGCGCTCCGAGAACTTCAGCGTCCAGCGTGGCAAGCTGGCTCAAATCAATCAGGTGCTGCGTCGCATCGCCGATGACAAGACCGTGTTCTGGGCTGACTTCGGGCACAAGTTCCTGAACGACGACGGCACCATGCCTCGCGAGCTCATGCCCGATTACCTGCACCTCTCCAAGTCGGGCTACCAGATCTGGGCTGATTCCATCGAAACCCAATTGGCGTCGTTATTAGGAGAAGCGCCGGTGCAGGCCGGAGTCGCTTCGGGGAGCGATGTTTCGGGAGCCTGGGTTCTGACCATTCCGGGACCGGATGATCAGCCCGTGGACCTGCCGATGACCTTGAAGCAGGAGGGGACTCGGCTCACGGGGCAAATGGTCCGCGGCCGCGAGGCGGGCAAGTTCCTCGAGGTGGTCGACGGCAAAGTCCAAGGCGATGTGCTCACTTGGACGATGCGTCGCGATCGCCCCGATGGCAGCACCATGGTGTATTCCATGTCCGGCAAGCTGGTGAGCGGCAAGATCGAAGGGAAGTCCGAGACCACCATGGACGGCAACGTCGTCAGCCGAGCCTGGACCGCCCGCCGGAAGTGACGGTGCGGACGCTGTCCATTCAGCGGACGGTGGGCAGGTTGAAGCGACGGGCGTTGTAGAGTTCGTCGGCCACCTGGAAGAGGGCGATGCCGTCGCTGCTGAGCTTCAGCGCGTCGGCCTCCGGTTCGGTTTGGCGCGACATGGTTCCGGAGCCCGGTGCACCCGACCAGTGTTCGATGGACTTGTTGAGTCCGAAGACCACCTGGTGTCGATCCCGGTACACGGCAATGGATCGATTGTGGTGCATGAGGCAGCGGGCTTGTTGCGCGCCGGAAGGTTTGAGGACGTCGTGGCCGAAGAAGAGACTCTCGTAGGGGCGGCCGATCATCCCGAGCAAGGTGGGCGCGATGTCCATTTGTGAGGCTTCGGCGTCAATGCGCGCGGGCAAATTCCGCAGGGCCGGGGCGACCACCACGCAGGGGATTTGATAGCTGCGCAACGGGATGGTTTGGCTGCCATAGACGCGGGCTCCGTGGTCGGCGATGACGACGAAGACGGTGTTGGTCCAGAAAGGCTCTTGGCGGGCCCGTTCGAAGAAATCGCCCAAGGCCCAGTCGGCGTAGCGGACCGCGTGATCACGTTGATGGGCCGCTGGATCCTCCGGAATGCGGCCGGACGGGTAGGTGAACGGTCGGTGGTTGGACACCGTCATGAAGGTGGTGAGGAAGGGTTTTCCGGCCTGGTGCAGCGCCCGCATTTCTTCGATGCCGCGGTGGAGCAAGTCTTCATCACTCACGCCCCAAGCGGTCCGGAAGGCGGGGTTCTTGAAGTCGGATTCCTCAACCAGGCGTTCCCAACCATTGCGCTGCGAATAACTGCGGATGTAGTCGAAGGTGCCGTGTCCGGCATAAAGGAAGAGGGTCGAATAGCCGTCCCGGCCGAGCACCCGTGCCAGGGTTTCGACATTCTCGGTCTTGTCGCGTGCGAGGATGGAGTCGCCCGGCAACGGGGGAAAACTGGAGTAGATCGCCTCGAGACCGCGGATGGTGCGGTTGCCGTCCGCCAGCAAATGCGTGAAGAGGGTCGCTCCGTCCTGGACGAGGCTGTCCATGCGGGGCGTGAGGGAGTCCGGGTGGCCGTCCTTTTCCCGTCCCAAACATCCCCAGAATTCAGATCCCAGGCTCTCTTCGGTGATGATGCACAGGTTGAGGCGCGGCTTGGATGAGTCTCCGGGAATTTGGCGGCGGAGCGAGTCGCGGGCGGTGTCGAGCCATCGGGCCTCCGCCTCAGCATCGATGGTTCCGTCGGCAGCGGGTTGGGGTGCAGCTGCGACTTCAGGTCCAAGGAATGTGACACCCGTTTCGGTCAGCAGTGATCGCACTCGACGGAACGCATCGGCACGGTCGATGACGGGATAGAAATCGGAATAGTTCAGGTTGCGAGACCAGGCCGCCCGCAAGGCGGCTGCCCATCCATTGGCGGACAACTCGGACACCAGACGTTGTCGGTGGGCCGGGATGGGTTGAAGTTGGTTGTGCAGCACTCCGATCGCAGCCACCAAACCCCAGGCTGAGGCGAAGGACCAACGGGTGACGGGACGCACGGAATGCCAGGGGGGAGGCGGAGTCTGCCGGAACAGCAGGACGGAGAGGCCGGCGCCCCCGATCAGGCAGGCCAGTCCGATCCAGGGCAGGGGGTAACTTTCACGCAGGTTGGTGAATACTTCATGCGGGTAAATCAGGTAGTCGATGGCGACCGTGTTGAAGCGGCTTTCAAACTCCGCGAAGAAGTACCACTCACTGATCCACAGGAAGATCGTCACCATCAATCCGACCGTCACCGCGATGCGGAAAAGGGCTCGTCGCACCGGAATCCATGGGCGAACCCCCAGTGGCAAAAGCAGCAAGCTGGGCAAAGCCAGCGCGGAGGAGAGGAAGCTGCACAGTCCGATGATCAAGGCCGCGCCCGCGACCGAGATGGCTGCATCGGCCAGGAAGCCGGTTCCGAAAATGCGCAGGGTTTCGCCCGTGCCCAAACCAGACGGAGCAAATCGAAACCAAAGAACGGCCCTGAGGAACTGCCAGGTGATCAGGAGGCACAGGCTGAGTGCCAGCGGGAAGCGGAGCAGAGGCGGGATGCCTCTCGATTTGGGTGTGGACGCAGCCTCTCTCACTAGGTCGATGTAAGTCGAATATGTAACGATTCTCAAACCGAATTGTGACAACGGCTTGCAACCAAATCATGAGACCGTCGGCATGGATGAGCGGTTTCAGCGTGGGTGTGAAAGCAGTGAGAGAGGCCGCGCCCCGGTTGTTCAAGGCTTTGCGGTGCCGCTGTAGAATCGTCCAACCAGAGCATCTGCACCTTGAGGGGGTGTGCCGATTCAGTTCACAGTCCCGTCATGTTCGACTTCCTCGCAGAATCTCCCCAAGACCGGGTGCGCCTCTGTGGACCGGGCGTTTCGCGCAGAGAGTTCCTTCAAGTGGGGTCGTTGGCGGCGGTGGGGTTGTCGTTGCCGCAGTACTTGCAGGCCAAAGAGGCAGGGATCGTGAAGCCCGCGGACGACCGGCGTTCGTGCATCATGATCTTCAACCTCGGCGGCCCCAGTCATATCGACTTGTGGGACATGAAGCCGGATGCGCCCTCCGAGATTCGTGGGCCGTTCAAACCCATCCGCACCCAGTCCAACGCCTTCGAAATCTCCGAATTGCTGCCGCGCCATGCGGCCATTGCCGACAAGTTTTCGCTGGTCCGGTCTTGCCACCATGACGGGGCGGCGGTGCATGACGCCGGTTGGCAGATGATGCAAACCGGTCGGCGATTCACCGGAGGCATCCAGACGCCGCACGCGGGGGCCGTTCTGTCCCATCTCAAGGGGCGTCGCACCGACTTGCCGCCCTTCGTGGTGCTGCCTCAGTTGATGGGGCGCGGTGGCGGGAATTTGCCCAACGGGCAAGCCGGTGGGTTCCTGGGCAAGGCCCATGATCCCTTCGCGTTGATGGCCGATCCATCGCAGAAGAACTTCAAGGTGCCGGACTTGCTGCCGCCCGACCAAATCGGAGCTCATCGCCTCGAACGGCGGCGCAAGATGCGGGAGATCGTCGAGTCCTCCGTGGCCCAGTTCGAGGCCAGCGAAGATGCCCGACTGATGAACGAGAATTTCCACGCGGCCTTCCGCATCATGACCAGCGAGAAGGCTCGCGAGGCCTTTGATCTGACCCGCGAGCCTTTGAAGGTCCGGGAACGCTACGGCATGAACCGCTTCGGTCAGTGCTGCCTGCTGGCGCGGCGATTGGTGGAGAGCGGGGTGCGATTCGTGACCATCAACACCTTCCTCACCGTGTTCGACGAAATCACCTGGGACATCCACGGATCCAAGCCGTTCACGTCCATCGCCGGCATGAAGGACATCGTGTGCCCCATGTACGATCAGGCCTACAGCGCGCTCATCGAAGACTTGAGCGAGCGGGGACTGCTCGATGACACGCTGGTGGCCAATCTTTCCGAGTTTGGTCGTACCCCGAAGATCAACCCAGCGGGGGGCCGCGACCACTGGCCCCAATGCTTCACGGCCTACTTCGCAGGGGGCGGCGTGAAGGGAGGCCGAGTGGTGGGGGCCAGTGATCCGATCGGCGGATTTCCCGCAGAACGTCCGGTGAAACCGGGCGACATCGTGGCCACGATCTTCCATTCGCTGGGCCTCAATCATGCCTCCCATTTGCCGGGCCCGGGTGGCCGCCCGTTCTCGTTGACAGACCTCGGCACCGAACCCATCCGCGAATTGTTCACATGAGAGTCCCGATGAAATTTATGTCGCTGCTGGCCCGCGGCGGACGTTGGCGCAGTGCTTGCCTGCTGGGGATGATCACATCGCTGGCCGCGCGACTGTTGGCTGGTTCGGTCTCCGAGGCACCGGTGTCCTTCCGCAACGACATCGTGCCCATCCTCTCCAAGGCCAACTGCAACAGCGGCGGATGTCATGGAGCCATGGCGGGCAAGGGCGGGTTCCGCCTGTCGTTGTTTGGTTACAACCCAGAGGCAGACCATCTGGCCATCACCCGGGAGGCGCAGGGACGCCGCGTCGAAGTATCCCAACCGGGCTTGAGTTTGCTGCTGACCAAGCCGACGACCACCGTCCGGCACAAGGGGGGCAAGCGATTCGAGGTGGATTCGGATGACTACCGCACGCTGGCCCGTTGGATTGCCCAGGGAGCGCCCGGTCCCCAAGCTGGCGAGGCCGAGTTGCGCACGTTGGTCATCGATCCCGGGGAGCGTTCGGTTCGGGTGGGTGAGACCCTGGCACTGAGGGTCAAGGCCCGGTTCAGCGATGGCCGTGAGCGGGACGTCACCCGATGGGCGAAGTTCACCTCCACCGATGAGACCGTGGCCTCGGTGGACGGCACCGGGAAGGTGACGGTGATCGGTCCCGGGGAAGGGGCCATCTCGGCCTGGTATTCGTCGCGGATTGTCATCGCGCGCATCACCTCCCCGTATGCCGCCGAAATTCCTGATGCCGTCTATGCCGCCGCCCCGCGCACGAGTGCTTTCGACTCCCTGGTGCTGGATCAATTGAAGCGCCTGCACCTGCAGCCCTCGCCGCCGGCCGACGACGCCACCTTCATCCGCCGGGCGTCGCTCGACACGCTGGGCCGCCTGCCGACACCGGCCGAGGTGCGGGCATTCGTCGAGGATACGCGGGCCGACAAGCACGCCCGTTTGGCCGATCGGCTCTTGAGCGCTCCGGAGTATGTGGATTTCTGGGCCTACAAGTGGTCGGACGTGCTGCTCGTCAGCGGGGCCCGATTGCGACCAGCGGCCGTCAAATCGTACTATGGATGGATTCGCAATCAGGTGGCCGACAACACGCCGTGGGACCGGTTCGTGCGTCAGGTGGTCACGGCCAAGGGATCTTCGGTCGATGAAGGGGAGTCGAATTTCTTCGCCGTTCATCAAGATCCGGAATCCATGGCCGAGAATGTGAGCCAGGCTTTCCTGTCGCTCTCCATCAACTGCGCCCGTTGCCACAATCATCCGCTCGAGAAGTGGACCAACGACCAGTACTACCAGTTTGCCAATCTGTTTTCGCGGGTCCGAGCCAAGGGATGGGGCGGGGATCCGCGCAATGGCGACGGGCAACGGCAACTGTACGTCGAAGCTTCCGGAGACCTCATTCAGCCCCGAACTGGAAAGCCCCAGCCGCCGGCGCCTTTGGATGCCCCGGCCATGGCGACGACCGATACCCGCGATCGTCGCGAGGTGTTGGCCGACTGGCTGACCGCACCCTCCAATCCATACTTCGCCCGGGCCATCGCCAACCGCATTTGGGCGCATTATCTGGGCGTGGGTTTGGTCGAGTCGGTGGATGATTTGCGCGCCTCCAATCCGGCCTCCAACGAGCGACTCCTGGCCGCTTTGGCCGATCACTTGGTGAGCCATCGGTTTGATTTGAAGTCGTTGATGCGGGAGATCCTGGTTTCTCAGACGTATCGGCGTTCCTCCGAAATCCTGCCGACGAACCGGGAGGATCGACGGCATTATTCGCGGTTTTTTCCACGACGCCTGACTGCCGAGGTGCTGCAAGATGCCATCGCTGATGTCACCGGCATCCGGGAGCAGTTCACGGAACTGACCCTGAGCGATGGCTCCACCGAAAAGACCGCGTTCTACACCAACAGTCCGCGATCGGTTCAGTTGTACGACGCTTCGGTGACGTCCTACTTCCTCAAGACCTTCGGCCGCAACCAGCGCGAAATCACCTGTGAGTGTGAGCGGTCGAATCAGCCGAGTTTGGTGCAGGCGCTGCACTTGTCGAACGGTTCGACGGTGAACGACAAGCTGTCGGCGCAGGCAGGGCGTTTGAACCGCCTCTTGCGCGAGGGCGCCGATGCCGATCGTCTCGTCACCGAGGCCTATTCCGTGGCGCTGTCCCGGGCTCCCCGAGAGTCTGAGCGGGTCGCGTTTCTCCGGATGTTCCAAGAAGCCGGTCCCGACCAACGGGCGTTGGTGGCTGAAGACCTCTTCTGGTCCATCCTCACCAGCCGCGAATTCCTCTTCCAGCACTGACCATGAGACGCCTCAACCTCTGCGGGATTTTTGGTCAGCCAGCCGGACTGCGGTGGCTCATCGCTTGTCTGTTGTCGGTGGGTGCCGCTTCGGCCGCGGACCGTGGTTGGCTGTATGAACGCGACATCGCGCCCATCCTCCGCACGCATTGTGCGGGTTGTCACAACGAGGCTGATCGCGAAGGCGAATTCTCGGTGGAGACCTTCTCCAGCCTGAACCAGGGGGGCGACAAGGGGTCGACCTTGAAACCGGGTGATCCGGAAGGCTCACTGCTGGTGAAACTCATCGAAGGTCGGGCCAAGCCGGTGATGCCGCCGAAGGACGAGCCCCGGGTTCCTGCGGCGGACTTGGCACTGCTGCGCCAGTGGATCGCGGACGGCGCTCCGGAACCTCAGCGGGACGAGTCCATTCTCAAACACCTGGTGGTGCCTGAGGTGACTGTTCCGGGCCGGGTGGCGCAGCCTTGGACCGCGGCCGAGTATTCGCCGGATGGCAGGATCCTGGCGCTGGGAACGGCGGGGCGGGTGGAATTTCGAAACCCCTCAGGTCGCCGCGCCCAGCGGGTCATCGACGGCATCCCCGGAAAGGTAAATGCGCTCCATTTTTCGGCCGACGGCGCGACGTTGGTCGTTGCGGCGGGGATCACGGGGTTGGACGGAATGGCCGAACTCTTTTCGGTGCCGACCGGTCAACGGTTGGCCCGCTTCGAGGGTCACCGGGACGCCGTTCAGGATGCCGAATTGTCGCCGGATGGTCTTTGGTTGGCCACCGCGGGCTATGATCGGTCCATCCGGTTGTGGCAGGTGGCCGATCATTCTCTGGTGTGGTCCAACTCCGTCCACAATGGGGCGGTTTTTGACCTCGCCTTCGATCCGTCGGGAGCGGTGTTGGCTTCGGCCAGCGCCGATCAGACGGTGAAGCTGTGGCGCGTCCGAGATGGGTTGCGCCTCGACACACTCAATCAGCCTCAGGGTGACTTGAACCGGGTGTTGTTCACCCCGGATGGGCAGCACGTGTTGGCCGTCGGGGCCGATCGTCGCATCCACCAATGGCGGTTGGTTTCGCGGGAGACGCCGGCCCTGAACCCGGTGGTCACGGCGCGCTTCGCCCATGATGCGGGCATCGTGTCCATGGCCCTGTCTCGCGACGGACGGCATCTCGTCACCGCGGCGATCGACCGGTCCCTCAAGCAATGGCGTCTGCCTGAACTGCAGGAGGTGGCTTCCTGGGTCGGGGCATCGGATGTGGCCGCGGCCTTGGCGATGAATGTTGCAGGCGATTCCGTGTTGGCGGCGCGTATGGATGGTTCCGTGGAAACCCTCGCGCTCAAAGGTGATGGGGCCGTGGGTTCAGCCGGGATTTCGGCCGCCCCTCGCGATGCAAAAAAACCGTCTCTCTCGGGCCGTCCTTCCGCTTCCAGCCCAGCGCAATCCCTGCGTTCTCCGATCCATCAGGCGGAGTTGGAGCCCAACGACGGGATTCGGCGGGCGCAGACGGTGGCCATACCGTCGGAGACCTACGGTCGTATGGGTCGCCCGGGTGATGTGGATCATTTTGCCTTCCAGGCCCGAGCTGGCGAGGCGTTGACCTTGGAGGTGCGTGCTGCGCGCGATGGTTCTGCGATGGACTCCCGTCTGGAGGTCTTGACGTTGGCCGGCCAGCCGGTGGAGCAGGTGGTGCTTCAGGCCGTTCGCGATTCGTGGTTCACCTTCCGAGGCAAGGACTCCGACACCGTCGATGACTTTCGCCTCCAGAACTGGGCCGAAATGGAATTGGACGAATACTTGTACGCCAACGGGGAGGTGGTGCGTTTGTGGCTCTATCCGCGCGGGCCGGATTCTGGGTTCAAGGTGTATCCGGGTGAAGGACGTCGTCAGTCTGTCTTTGGGACCACGCCGTTGTCGCATGCGCTCAATGAACCGGCCTATCTGGTGAAAGCGTATCCGGCGGGAAGTCGGCCCATTCCCAATGGTTTGCCCGTGTTTCGATTGAACTATCAGAATGACGATGATCCCAGTCGTCAGTCGGGGACCGATTCCATGCTGCTGTTCACCGCACCCACGACCGCCCGGTATTTGGTTCGCGTGACCGACACCCGCGGATTTGGCGGCGGAACCAATCACGCCTACCGACTCTCCGTCCGTCCGCAGCAACCGGATTTCACCGTGCGCGTCGAAGGACTGAACCCGAAGGTCAGTCCGGGCAGTGGACGTGAAATCCGTTTCGTGGCCACCCGTCGAGAGGGGTTCGAGGGCCCCATTCGCATCGATCTCGACCGGTTGCCGGCTGGATTCACCGCGAGCAGTCCCGTGGAAATTGAAGCCGGACAAATCCGTGCCGTGGCGGTCCTCTACGCCGCGGTCGGTGCGGCCGAACCTCAGGACGCGGTCGACCGGGCGGTCCGGGTGAGCGCCAGCGCTGAAATCCAGGGTAGGGAAGTCATCCGAGAATTGGGCGATCTGGGGAATGTGCAATTGGACGCGGCCCCGAAAGTGACCGTGGAAATCCTGCCCGGCCCTGACCGTTCGGTGGTGCGCCAAGAATCCGGACGCCCGATGGAATTGCTCATCCGACCGGGTCAAACCATCACAGCCCGGGTCCGGGCCGACCGCCGTGATTTCAAGTCACGCATTGAGTTGGGTGGAGAAGACTGTGGGCGCAACCTGCCGCACGGTGTGTACGTGGACAATATCGGCCTCAATGGCCTGTTGATTGTCGAAGACCAGACCGAGCGGGAGTTCTTCATCACCGCGGCGCGCAAGGCTCGTCCGGGGACTCGCCTCTTCCATTTGCGGGCCAATGGCGACGGCGGCCAGTGTTCCCAACCCGTCTTGTTGCGCATCCTGGAAGGTTCCCCGGGGCAGTGATCGCATTCACGCGCTCGACTTCGCCGGGTTCCGACGTAGCGTCCGCTCACTCAACGGTATGCTGACGCTCACACTTGGCCACTCCCCGGATCCGGACGATGCCTTCATGTTCTACGGCTTGGCGCGGGATTTGATTGCCTCACCCGGCCTGCGCTTCGAACACATCCTCCAAGACATCCAGACCCTCAACGAACGGGCGACCCGCGGTGAGTTGGATATTTCGGCCATCAGCATCCATGCCTACGCGCATGTCTGCGACCAGTACGCCTTGTTGCCCAGCGGTGCGAGCATGGGCGACGGTTATGGTCCGATGCTGGTGTCCAAGCAGCCCTACACGCGCGACGAAGTGCTGCGCCGGCGCATCGCCATTCCGGGGCGGATGACCAGCGCCTTCCTGGCTCTGCAGTTGTGGGCGGGTCGTCTCGGGGCCGAGCTGGATCTGGTGGTGGTGCCGTTCGACGAGATTTTCCAGGCCGTGAAGTCCGGCGTGGCCGATGTCGGACTCATCATCCACGAAGGCCAGTTGACCTACGCCAACGAAGGCCTCGTGGTGTGCGAAGACCTTGGGGTGTGGTGGGTCCGCGAGAATGACGGTCTGCCGCTGCCCTTGGGTGGCAATGTGATCCACAAGCGGCATGAGCCGGCGCTGCGCAAGCGCGTCAGCGACGTCTTGACCGCGAGTATCCAGTACAGCCTCGACCACCGGCCCGAGGCCGTGGCGCATTCGCTGCAATGGGCCCGCGACATGGGGCATGACTTGGCCGACCGTTTCGTGGGCATGTACGTGAACCACTGGACCCTCGACTACGGTGAGCGGGGTCGCGAGAGCATCCGCCGCTTCCTCGCCCGGGGCCAGGCCCTGGGGGCCATCCCCAAAGCGCCGCCGCTGGAGTTCGTGGTTTAGTTGGCTGCCGGATCTCGGAGGGCAACCGCCGCCTTGCCGCTCCCGCCGCCTGTCGCTAACCATTTGCAATGGCTCTGGTGCCCGAACAATCCAACGAGGTGGCGACCGCAGTGGCCGCACCTCCGGCACTCATCGAGAGGGCCAGCGAATTGGTTCGCGCTCACCCGGAGTGCTTTTGGTTCCGACATCCCGAGGCCCGCATCCGTCATCTGGAGGACATTCGGCTGGTTGTGGAGCATTTGCGGGAATACGGCGATCGCCGCGCCTGGTGGGCGGCCCAGGAGTTGCACAAATGCCTCTCACCGCTCTTCAAAAAGACGTCCTAGCCAGTCTACTTCTGGAGCTTGGGGAGCCTTGATGGGCTGCCCATCAGGGCTCTCAAATCTGCCAATCGACGGGGGCGATGGTGCGGTCTTTCTTGGCGGTGACCTTCAGGCGGTGGTCGTCCATGAGCACCAGCGACTCCGGCGGCACGCTCTGCATGAGGAAGACATTGGCTCCGATGGTGCTGCCGGCGCCGATTACCGTGTCGCCGCCCACGATGGTGGCGTTGGCATAGATGGTGACCCGGTCTTCGATGGTCGGGTGGCGCTTCTGTCCGCGGAGCGCCTGGCCCGCGGCGAGCGACCGCGCCACGAGGCCCACGCCCTGGTAGAGCTTCACGCGGTTGCCGATGACGGCGGTCTCGCCGATCACCGCGCCGGTACAATGGTCGACGAAGAAATGGTCTCCGATGCGGGCGCCTGGGTGGATGTCCATGCCGGTCCGGCTGTGGGACCACTCGGCCATGATGCGCGGCAGGAAGGGCACATGGCGCAGGTACAAGGCGTGGGCCAATCGATGCACCGCAACGGCCTCGACGAACGGGTAGGCCACGATGATCTCTTCCCGGTTGGCCGCGGCCGGATCGCCTGAGAAAGCGGCCTCGACATCGGTGGTCAGGATTTCCCGGATGGCCGGGAGTTCCCGCAAGAACTCGCTGACCAGGTGATGGGCCATGGGCCGCGGGTCGGACTTGGTCGCGAACGTTCCATCGGCGCGATCGGCGCACCGCAGGGCCTTGTAGAGTTCGTCTTCCAATCGGCCAGCGATACTGTCGAGGAGCAGCGCCGTCTCGGCCTTCAGCTCGGAGCTGTGGATGATGTGGTCGTCGAAGAAGCCCGGGAACACCAACCGGAGCAGGTCGCGGGTGATGTCGGCGACGGAGGCCTTGGAGGGCAGGTTGATCCCGTCCAGATGGTTGATGCCCCCATGACGCGAATAGCTCGCGAGCAAGGCGTCGGTGATCTCGGTGATCGGGAACTGCACGGCGCAATCATGGCTGAGATCCCGCAACTTGGCCAGCCGAGGGAAAACACGGGGGAAAACCCGGGTCGACCTGGGGTCTTCCGGGACCGGCGGGTCTCCGTCATTCCGGCAGCCCACGCCCAAATCCGATCAGGCCGGGCTGACCGCGGTCACTTCCAACTCGCTTACGGGCAGGGGGATGACACCCAGGTCCCAGACTCTCATCTCGTAGACAATTGATAGGAATTTGCTTTTTGACGCTCCGCGATCAACGCGACCAATACCTCGACGGAAACTATAGTGGATGGGGGTTAGCCGGACTTTCGCTACTGGGCACTTTGAAAGTGAGAAACCCCAGCAAACGAGGGGTTCTCAGGTCAAAGGTCTGCACTACATTGGGTCTGTCGACAGGTCGGCTTGTTGGGTCGTGATCTTGGGGCGGGGTTGCTCTGGCAACACCAACCGTAACTGGTCCATCAGCAACCGTTGCTCGGCTGACGGCTCCGTGTAGCGGGACATCACCAACTCACGCCTGTCATTCGTCGGCACGTGGACATCCACCATCTGCATCTGGCCCAGCTTCTCCAGCACCGATCTCGGAGTCAGACCCGGTGCCAATCGCTCCAGGCGGACCTTCAGGCTCACCTGCAGGCAATAGGCCAGAAAACTCACGAACACATGCGCCTCGATACGCTGGCCATCCCGGTGCCAGATCGGCCGAATGCCCAGATCTCCCTTCAGGTTCCGGAAAGCTTCCTCGACCTCCACCAGTCGCATGTACTGGCCCCACAACTCGGCAGGATCCTTCCCGACCAGGTTCGTCCTCAGCAGGTAGCTGCCCTCCCGTCGTCGTGATCGTCTCAATCGCTGACGGTCCACACGGTATCGGACCGCATAGGCACCCGCAGCGTCCGGCTTCTCGTCCACCGTCACTGTCACGTGACGACCGTCTTTCCCGGCCTCCTTCTCGGCAGCCCCGATGGCCCGAAGCAGGTTGTCGCGCGTGCGCGGTCGCATGCTGGGAGCAGCCAGCTCCTTCAAGCGGTTCAGAAGATGGCGCAGCCGGCGGCGGCGCATGGCCCGTTCCTTGGCGATACGATCCCGGCTCCGAGCCAGGACGTAGGTCTCCTGGTCTTGGGTCAGCAGCTTCACCTCCACGCCTTCCCGAGCCTGCTGCCAGGGGCGATTGGCCAGATCGGCTTCCAGCTTGTTCAGTCGACCCTTCGGCGTGCCCACCAGATAGGCCGTGGGTGGATCGCTGCGCTTCATCTCCTCGAGCACCTCTTCGGTCGGAATGCCACGGTCCATGAGCCAAAGGCGGCGGGCCTTGCCGTATTGGCGTTCGATGCGGCCGAGGAAGTCCCGCAAGGTCTGGTTGTCGATGGTGTTGCCCGGCAACACCTCGTAGGCCAGAGGGAAACCCTCTGGGGTGATGACCAGGGCGATGACAACTTGAACGCAATCGCTTCGGTGGTCGCGGGAGTACCCATACCGGCGCTTGTCACCCTCCGGGAACGGCGGATCGCTCTCGAAGTAGGTGCTGGTCAGGTCGTAGAGCAACACCTCGTGGGTGGCGTTGAAGAGATCGCGCCATCGATCGTGGAGGTGGGAAAACAGCGCCTGCTTGTGATCGAGCAGGCGGTCATGGCAGCGGTAGAGGGTATCCTTGGCGGCCAAGGCGAAGTCACCACCCAAGAGATCGGCCAGCGCCGTGTGGTCGAACCAATGGCGATGCAGACGCCATTCGCTGCCCGGGTCGATGAGCCGGTAGGCGACCAAGACGTTGAGGACCGTCTCCCAGTGGGTGCTCTCGCGGGATGATCCCAGACGGGCCGACCAAAAGGAGTCGAGCCGAAGCTCGCGCCAAAGTTCGAGGGCCAGCCAACAGGCTCCCCACTGGCGTGGACGCCGGATGGAGAGGGCATCGAGACGGATGGAGACTCCATGCTCGCGAGCATGTTCGGGCAGTGGTCGGTCTGCCGGGTAGAGGGCCAGCGGGCGTTCGGCGGAGTGCTGCTCGTCGAAGACGGTGATGGCCTTTTCCCACGAGGCGAGTTGGGAATCGTTGATCTCACCCAGATAAAGGACGTGGCGTTGAATAGGACCTCGGGAAGTACGGCGACTTTCCACGATGCTCCAGTATCGGTGGATCTTCCCGTCCTTCTTGCGTCGATGGCAGCGCAGGAACACAGGTCGACATCCTATCCGGAAAGCCGGGAGCCGAGACAAGGGGTTAGGTCTGCACTACAGAGAAAATCGCTGGCCGAGGCGGTTCAAAGAGTCGTTTTTCCGAGTAAAACCGCAGGTCGACCGGCGCAAATCAGCGAAAACCGCTGCCCAGTAGCGAAAGTCCGG
>JACCDP010755517.1_pt1 | contig 46098 bp, 44 predicted proteins | sample 7445841 | NCBI WGS metagenome assembly JACCDP01 (sample SAMN15323441, study PRJNA562643) | freshwater metagenome | isolation source: river surface water | place: USA:Blue River Watershed | collected 2017-08-17
ATAATTACCTAAACTTGTTGTAATGTCATCAATTTGTGAATATACATCTGATATTTGAAGTAATGAATCATTAAAATTACTTTCAAGTGTTGAAAATGAATTTTGTACATCTGATATACCTGCATATGCATCTGTTATACCTGCATATACTTCTGTTAATTGTGTATCTACTAAAGCTTGTGCACTAATAAATTGTCTTGCTAATGCTGATATATCAGTAACAAATTTATTTTGTACACTTACAATTTGTGAACTTAATAATAGTGACAATGTATTCAAACTAATATTTAATGTATCTGTAATACCTAACAATTGATTTTTTACTGTAAATGTATTTGTACTTAATGTAGTAATTGAATCATCGAATTGTAATGCCAACGTTGACATATCTGTAACAAACTTATTTTGTACACTTACAATTTGTGAACTTAATAATAATGATATCGTATTCAAACTTAAATTTAATGTATCTGTAATACCTAACAATTGATTTTTTACTGTAAATGTATTTGAACTTAATCTGATAATTGAATCGTCAAATTTTGATGCTAATTCTGATGATAATGCTAATAAATCAGATGAAAATTTATTTTGTGCACTTACAATTTGCGAACTTAATAATAATGATATTGTATTCAAACTAAGATTTAATGTATCTGTTATACCTAATAATTGATTTTTTAATGTAAATGTATTTGAACTTAATGTTTTTGTTGTATTCATTGCATCATCAAATTGTGAATTCAATCCTGAAATTTGTGAATTATATTCATCAAATTTCGATGCCAATTCTGATGATAATGCTAATATATCAGATGAAAATTTATTTTGTACACTTACAATTTGGGAACTCATTAATAATGACAATGTATCTAAACTAAGATTTAATGTATCTGTTAATCCTAATAATTGATTTTTAACTGTTATTGTTGTTGTACTTAATAATTTTGCTGTATCATTGAATTGTGAAGCTAATGCAGATGTTGTACTGTTTAATTCATTTATTTGAACATTTGTTGCATTAATTTTTTCTTCTGTTGTTTTTGCTACTTCGCTTACTTTTGAATTTAATGTAAATGTTTGTGAATCAAATGTAGTTGCAAGTGATCCTAATTGACCAACTAATAAATTAGTTGAATTCTTAAATTCTGCATTTGTAGAATCAATATATCCTGCTAATCCAGTAAATTGATTATAATTTTGTCTAGAAAGTGTATTATTTGCATTCATTAATGTAGCATTTGAGTCGTCGACGTATCCTGCTAATCCTGAGTATTGATTATATGCTTGTGATGACAATGTAGCGTTTGATTCATCAATATAACCAGCTAATCCTGAATATTGATTATATGCTTGTCGTGATAATGTATTATTAGATTCATCGATGTATCCTGCTAATCCTGAGTATTGATTATATGCTTGTCGTGACAATGTAGCATTTGCATTCATGAATGCAGCATTTGAATCATCGATGTATCCAGCTAATCCTGAGTATTGATTATATGCTTGTCGTGACAATGTATTATTTGAATCATCGATGTATCCTGCTAATCCTGAATATTGATTATATGCTTGTCGTGATAATGTATTATTTGAATCATCGATGTATCCTGCTAATCCTGAATATTGGTTATATGCTTGTGATGACAATGTAGCGTTTGATTCGTCAATATATCCAGCTAATCCTGAATATTGATTATATGCTTGTGATGATAATGTAGCGTTTGATTCATCAATATAACCAGCTAAACCAGTATATTGATTATATCCTTGTTGTGATAATGTAGCGTTTGCATTCATTAATGCAGCGTTTGATTCGTCAATATATCCAGCTAATCCAGTATACTGATTATATGCTTGTGATGACAATGTAGCATTTGCATTCATTAATGTATTATTTGATTCGTCAATATATCCAGCTAATCCTGAGTATTGATTGTAAGCTTGTGATGACAGTGTAGCATTTGAATTATCAATATAACCAGCTAGACCAGTATATTGACTATATGTTTGTTGTGATAAATTTTGTGTTGAAGAAGCAGCACTGTCGATTTTTGAATTAACAGATGAATCAATATAACCAGCTAAACCAGTAAATTGATTATATGTTTGTTGTGATAAATTACCTGTTAGTTGTGTAATTTCACCAATTTTAGAAGTAATTTGTGATGACAAATTAAAGGAACTTTCCATAAAACTCTTAAGATCATTTTGAATTCCACCAATAAGTGTAGTATTACTATTGTATTCATTTTGTAATGCTGAGAATTTTGTTTGTAACGAAGAGTAATCAGCATTACATCTTGAAAGATCATTCTTTAATTGTGTAATATTTGAATTTAAATCAGCAATTTGTGTTTGATAATTTGTTACCATGGATGTATAATCTTCTTTTGATTTATTCAATTCTTCTTGTAAAGCAATAATTTGTTCATATTGTTCACTTGTTGTAGTATCACCTTTTAACATTTCAATATTTGAATCTTTTTGTGAAATTACGTCATATAAATTTGTTATTTCAGATTCAAGTGTTTGAATTTGTATACTATAATTTGCAGTAAGATCATCAAGATCTCTTTGTAATTTTTCTGATTTTATTTGTTCATTACGATACTGAGTTGTCAATATAGTTGAATCATTTTGAACAGTTTTTAATTGTGTTAATAAATTCTGTTCACGTATTTTACTATCTGTTATTTGTTTATATAATGCTTCAGTTTCTTTTGTACAATCAATTTGAATTTTTAATAATTTAGCAATAGATTTTTGAAAACCATTTAAGGATTGTGTACTCGTAAAATTCCTTATTGTTGTCCCTTTGTATTGTTTTATAAAAACATACATAACATAAAGTATTACAAAAAATAGAATAACATTTGTAAAATTATTTTTTGAATTCATTTTTTTTCTTTTTATTTTGACACTGTCATAAATTTTTTTATACTTTTAACAATTAATTTTTTTTGTAAGTTTAATTAAATAAAGAAAAAAAATCAAAAATGAATGGAGAAACTATTTTTTATGCATTCACAATTATATTTGTAATAATAATAATTTATTACTTTTCAAAAAAATCAATGGAACAACAAGGCATAACTAAGTTTACAGTTAATTCTGAATCTGTTTCAGAAGAATCAAAAGAATCAAATGAATCAACAACAACAACAACAGAACCACTTCCATTAACAATTAATGAAATTGCTTCAAAATATATATTAACAAATTATTTAAAACCAATGTTAACAAACAATGAAACAAATGTTATTACACATGGTAAATTTGTTATTTTAGATGAATCATCTGATATATTACAAGAATTATCATTGAATATTGTATTATCAACAATGTATTTTGAAGATTTACATATTTATGTTATACGTGGTATTAAAGGTGAATCATTACAACATTGTTATATACACAGTAAAACATTAGATAATGTATGTATACCACAAGATTACACAACTGAACCTGAATTTAAACAAATTATAAAAAAAAATAAATCAAATGAACCTTTAAATGACGTATTACAATTTGATGATTCTAAAAAATATTATCCATTAAATCTACAATCATTAATTGAATTTAATGCAAAGTCATTTTTACAACGTACTACTATGAATTTAAATGGTATTGACTCAAAACGTGTTTAACACGTTAACCTTACGACAAAAACATATGTAAACACATACGTTAACCTTACGACTAAAATGTCTCTAAAATAAAATTTACAATTGAATCATGTTGAATCATCTGTTGACGTCCACGTTGTGAATGTTCTAATGTAAATAAATTACCACGATGTAAACCATAATTTGTTGCATCATATATATCTAATAATACATCTAATGGAATATGATAATGTACATATATAATATTTAAATTTTGTGAACTATCAGCAATTCTTTTATATGACACTGTATTTCCTTGTAAGACAAAGAGTAACGTGTTGTCATTTTTGAATTTATTTGGATATTCTTCTGCAACTCTTTCGAATGCATTAATAACATTACCCACATATTCGTCATTTTCTGATGCAACAAAATATACTTTTGAATGATTTGGTATACGTATACCTAATGAAGATTCTAATGAATCACGTCCTTGTTGTATAGATCTTAAAGGTTTTGAAAAAACATGAGGTGAATCATGTAAATGTTCATATAATTCTTTCAATGTATTGATGTCATAAGTACAGTGTATCTTATAAATACGTTCGAATGATGTACGATATGCTTGTATTTCTTCATTTTTTGTAGGAATATCAGATGAATCACCACGTATATAACTTATAATACGTGTTGTAAAATCAGTTACTAATGACACCCTTGCTACTATTTGAAATGTATCTCTCACATTTCCAATTGTAATAATTTCTTCAATTTCATATGATTTACAATAGAATAATAATTGAAATACAATATATTCAATACCCTGTAATGCATTAAATTGTTGTTCTTCAACTTTAATAGGTTCACCAATTTCATGAAAATGAAGACGTCCTTCTTGTTCTTCAATAGGATTTTCAATCCATTGTTTACGTTGTGTACCTAATACTACAACTTGTTTATTTTGTTCAAGTAAATTATTAATAATTCTTTGTGCAACATATGAATTTGCGGAACAATTGTTCCATTGTGAAAATAATAAAACTTTTGACATTTTTTTTATTTATTAAATAACATAATAATTTTGTACAGTTAAACTACAATACCTTCAGATTGCAAGAAAGCTTTTGTTTCTTCTTCAAATTTACATTGACGTTCATGATATTCATGTAAAGAAATTGAATATGATTCATCAATACTTTTCAATGCATTATAAAGTTCATTATAAAATACAGTTTCTTTTGTTTTTATAACAAGTTTAGTCTTATGTTCTAGTAATTCATCATTACGAATACCTATTCGTAAACTAAAAATTAGGTAGTCAGTGTATTTCTTTGTAACATAAGAACGTAATCTATCAAGAATACCAAATGAAGTACCACTGTCAATCACAGGTGTTAACATGGAAGATTCTTGAAGTAATTGTTGTAAATCTTGGCAAACATTTTCAACAGTAAACCCTTGTTGTGATAATTCATTTTTTACAATGTCAACAACACTTTTTAAAATAAGTGGAATACGTTCTTCATGTTTTTTCATGAGTTCATTATGAATTTCATCAGAAATCTTAAGAAATTCAATGAATTTTTCCATTTTTTTAAATATTTTTATTTTTTAAAAATATCCAGTATAGGAAACTTTAAAAATTTCCATTAAAAAGTACAATGTCCTTTTTTAGAAAATTTCAGAAAAATAAATAATATTAAACAATAACAAAATGGAAATTATTGAATTAAAAATGAAATCAATATGTCAAACACCACCTGAAGTTTTAATGAATAATAATTATGATATTAACGTTGATCTTTCTAATTATCCAATAGGACGTTTCAATAAACGTTATTCATTAATTGAACAAATTGGACGTGGTTCATTTGGTGAAGTATTTTCAGCAATGGATTGTACTACATTTAAACGTGTTGCTGTTAAAGTAATAGAAAATCGTGGAGGTGGAGAAAGAACAGCAGATCGTGAAATTTCTTTTTTAATTCGTTGTCAAGGTATTCCAAATATAATACAATTGAATGAAATAGTATTATATAATTTCAATAGAAAAACTCATTTTGTATTAGAATTATGTGATAAATCATTACGTGAATTTCTTCGTCATCGTTCATGTACATATACAACTGCAAGATCAATTGTAAAACAAATATGTCATGGATTATCATATGTACATTCATTAGGTTATATACATTCTGATTTAAAACCAGATAATATTATGATAATACAAAAGGGTGAAGACATTATTGTAAAAATTATAGACTTTGGATGTGTACGTGAAATTTCACAAATTCCAATATTATATCCAGGTGAATCAGAAGATGATGCTGTATATTTTACAACACGATGGTTTCGTTCACCAGAAGTTATATTGAATCATATACAACATGTAAATCATGGTGTTGATTTATGGTCACTTGGATGTATCATGTATCAATTAATTACAAGAAGATATTTATTTTGTGGTATGAATCATGAAGATATGTTATCATGGTTTGAATTACATCTTGGACGTATACCAAAAGATGTATTAGAACGTAATATGTTAACATATGATGAATATTTTACAAATCCGGATAATTATTATGATTATGAATGTGATGAATCATTTGTTAGTAAAGTAAGTGAACATTATGAAGATTCACAAATAGAAAAACGTTTACAATCAACATTCATGTATGTTGAAGAAGAAGAAGAATCAGAAAAATCAACAGTTCGTCAATTGAAAACAAGACAAATAAAACAATGTTTGTTTTCAAGATATTCAATGAATAATCCACGTATTTATTTAGAAAATATAATTCAAGATCAAAATTATTGTAATGCAATGAAATTATTATTACAATATGATCCATTAAAACGTCCGGATGCTATATGTATTGCTGAATTATTAGATTATTAGATTGTTATTTGTTAAATTATTAGTTTCTTGTTTGTGTATATATAAAAAATGAATGAACTGTATGAATATGTTAAAAATTACGAATCTGTTGATTTAATTTATAAAAACATTACTATACAATTAGATTCTCCAACAAAAACAAAATTACAAAATGTAATTACACGTAAATTTCATATATACAAATTGGAAAATTATGTCATTCAAAAAGATGCACATGTAATACATATTATTGAACAACAAGAATCTTCTTATGTTGTTACATTAACACATTGTACATTACATTCATCAGATACAATTGGTGTCGTACAAAATTCTAAAATATGTACAACAATGGAAGATGTTAAAAAATACATCTTTGATGTTTTTGATGAATATTTTGAATTGCAGGAAGATTTTTATGAAAATTACGATGATTTTATAAAACAATTTCCAACATATCCTGATACAATGCCTTTACATCTTGTGGTGTATGACGTGCAACAAAATAAATTAAATTATCCAAAAATCTCTGATTATTATTCAGAATATGTACGTGGAATTTGTGAAGCAGATGTTACAGGTGAATAAATATGAAATATTGGATCAATACGTTGTATAAAAATAGATGTAAGAAGATCAGCACGTTCATATGATTCATTACATATCATTTGATAAAAAAATTCAAATACATTTGCATAAGCGACGTCAAGATCATTATCAACTGCATTACTATAAATGTCAAATATCATTGAATATAATTTAAAAATAGATTCAGATTGTAATTGTTGTATTATATTTTGTTTTTCTTGTTCATATAAAAAATCGACATGTTGTATATTTTTTGGGATATACGTGTCTTGTAAAAAATGAATAGCTTTTGAATTTTTATATTCCATGTGCATTTTTTAAAATTATGTACAAAAAATATGTAAATCAATTAATAATAATCATCTGAATCATCTGAATCATCTGAATCATCTGAATCATCTTCAGAATCAATAAGATCACCATCGACATCAAACTTTGCGTAACATTCTAAAATATTATGTGAATCTCTACCACATCTTTCACAACATACACGTCTTTTTTTATTATTTTTATCTGGTTCTGGTGAATTTCTACGTTTTACATTCGTTTTACATTCTGACACAAAATGTCCGAAATTTCCACACTGAAAGCATTGTTGTTGTACGCTCCGGAATTCTTGTTGTAACGACGTTTTTTGTTCTTCAGATAAATTATGTTGTACATATGATGCACCACGTACATTATCAATACCATATCGACTCATGTACATTTTTGTATATTTATCTTCATCAAAATTTGTATCTGTTTGAATTACTTCTTGAATTTTCAAAGGACGATACATAGACGTCCAAGAACATTTATTATCGAACAAATGTTCCTTGTATCTCTTTTGAACATCATTTGTGACACCTACGTACCATTTGTTCATTGAACATTTAAGTATATATACAAACATTTTATTATTTGTTGTTTATTATTTGTTATTTGTTAATATTAATTTTTTTCGAGAATTTTCAAAAATCATTCGGAAACTTCCGTGTCTGTCTTAACTTATTTTACAAAAAAATTAATTACAATAATTTAACATTAATTTACAATCATCAATTGCATATAAATTATAATCATCAACAAATTCATATGTAATTCCTTTAATTTTTATAAAGTTGTTACCTTCACTTAAATGTGCAATTGCATACTCAAGTAATTCTTTTGTGTCGATCTCACTTATGAAAAAATCATACGATCTTGGATTGTCTACAATTTCTTTTTTCATTTTTTTTAATAAAGTATTGTATATATTCTTACGTTTGTTTGTTATTTTTTATAAAAAAAAATATAATGACCCATTTTTATTTTTTTGACATTTTAGATATAATATATAAATTCATACAACAACAATCATACAAACACACACCTTAAACATTTTGAGAATCTTCCATGTTGGTTGAAGAATCATCATTGGTAACACGACGTCTTTTATTAGTTGTTGAAGGTACCCATGCAGAATCACCGTAAGATGTACCTTCAAGAACTTCGACTTGAACATTTGTTAATTTCCATGATACACTTAAACCTGTTTGTACCCATGCATTATTACTTTCAAGAATTGCACGTTGAATACGTGAATTACGTGAACGTAATGCATCAATATTAAAAACAGGTGAAGTACTTAATGTTGCAAATCTGGAATCATAAGAATATACACGTTCATTGGATGATTCATCAATCTTATAATAAGAGATATCACGTGCTTCTTGATCAAAAATAAATACTTTACGTGTTGCATAATCATAATCTTTGACATTAATTTTTACACGTATACCAAGTGTATATTTTTCTTCAGAAGGCCAATGAACAGTATTACTAAATTTACCTTCAACTTTTTCACGTTCTAATGCTTTACCTTTTTCTTTAAACCAACCACGTGTAGTTGCTTTATCAATAACAGCAGCATCAATAGAATCTAATGTTTGTGTAAATACAAATTGATTATATTTACGAATTGCAAGTTCATCAGCATCTTCTGATGGTTCTTGTACACCTGCTTCAGCATCAACTGAATGTAAAGTGTCAAGATTTAATGCAATTGTATGTGATGCAAGTTGTTGTGTTTGTTGATCCATATTATCCCATACATTACCAACTGTTAATTCTGGTGTTTGTATACGTAAGATGTCGTATAATCTACCAGAATCTTGGTAACGTAATGAAACTAATTTACCACCTTTTTCAAGTGCATATGGATCATCAGCAATAACTAAATTTGATGCATTGAAATTGTCATAAGAAACTGTTACAGATGTACGTTTTGACATTTTGAAAAGTTTTTAATAAAAGACTGAAAAAATACTGAATATTTTTTTATTTATATATGCACATCAAAATCATAACATAAAATATTTTTCACATAAAATATATTTCATAAATAATTATTAAAAGAATGAAAACAATATGTATTCATGATCGACAAAAAATCAAATATCTACATGCACTTGTAGTAGAAACAAAAGATTTATTAAAACGTCCTGATAAATTCCAATGGCGTGAACATCTTCGGAAATATTGTATGGTTATTGTATCATTTGATTATCTTGAAAAAAATATAAAAATTTTAGATCCTGCATTAGTATTACATTATTCAACAGATGTCATATATATACATCCAGATACGTATGAATCTATATATGAAACTTATCATTATACATTACCAAAAATTAATGAATTATTAACGCCTACAGACGTATTATCTTCTTCTGTTTCTTCTTCTTAATACATGATTTATATGATTTAATAGCTTTTGATAGATACGTTGGTTTTATTATATTTATTATTACTTCGTTTTGTTGTTGTTGTTGTTCACCTTGTTCGTCATTTATAAATTTAGCAAATTTATATAAACGTATCAATATATTTTTACGTGCTCTTTTTGTTTGCAAATGTAAACCAGATGATTTTTTAGGAATTTCTAAATTATTCATAAGACATTCAATAAAAAACATTGTATACAACCCACAATCAATACCATTTTGTTGTTGAATAACATCGTGAAATTTATAATCAAAACGCCCGTTTCTAAAAAATGATGTAACCAAAAATTCTGTTAAATCACTGTCACTGTAAAAGTCTTCTTTATTAGAATTAAGACTATCAAATACTTCAACAATGGATGGTGCATTACGTGCATGATTTATTCGTAATAAAATCCAATGATTTCCGCGGAAATTTACAGGTATTAATGTATATTGTTTGTTAGCTTTGATGTCGTCAATGAAATATTGTTCAAGTGTATCTTCTGTTCTACCATTTGGTAAATCTGGGTAATATGTAGAAGCGGAAAGTATTCGAGTTATTCTTGTATTAATTTTATTATGTTTAAGCATAATTATGAAAAAATCAATAATAAGATCATCGACATATTTATCATGTAAGCCTAGTAAACGTGATGTGTTGTCTCTATCAAGATACACACGTCCATTCAATTTAATTTTTCTCTGTTTTAAAGCAGGAGGATCTGAAGGTGGCACTGCATTATATTTTGTTAATAATAAATCTTTTGCTGACATGTTTTAAAATATAAATTCACGTATACAATGTAATTTTGAATCGTGATTATATGAACCATGTACTGTATTTTTATTAAACACCGGATGTATTTTTTTTAAAATTTCATAAAATAATTCACAACCAGCAGCTGTATTATTTGTAACAATACGTACATCAATATTACGTCTTACAAGTTCATCTAATAATTTTTTAAATTTTGACATACGTTTTTTTGTTCCCATATGATATTTTGCGAATCCTGATGGTTTTAAACCATATTTTTTAATTTCAGCAACTGTATCATATCCAATAATACCTTCAACACGATTAATAACACGATCAAAATCAAATATAACACATTTTGCATTTGGATTCGAACGTGCCCATTGAAGTAATGCGGACATATGTTCATCTGTTAATGCATCTGATATTTCATCTTCTTGTAAACTTGATGATTCATGATAAAAACATAAGACATCATATAAATCAGAATCTTTATTATCTAAATCCCATCCACCATGATCACGTATGTAACGTATATATTCATGTTCTTTACCACCTTGTAATTTACCTTTAGGTGAACCATTTGTACGTGGAACATGTATACATTCAATGTTAAAATCTTTTTGTACATCTTCAATATTTTCAGTCGAATCATCATAAAAACGTACATTTTTTACTTCATTTACATTCATACTTCTAACGAAATTTCTTGCAGCTGTTGAAATACCACCAATACCCATTGTATTATTATTGGTTGTATTTTTTCGTACGGATTTTCTTACTTTCGGACGTGTACTTTTTATTGTTTTTGCAGTTACAGTTTTTGTTTTATTTATAGTTGTTTTTGTTGATTTACTTTTTGTACTTTTTGTTGTTCTTGAGGTTGTGGACGATTCATTTTTTGTAGTTCGTCTCGGCATATTTTTTTTATTTTTATTTAATGATTTCATATATTTTTTTCTCTCGAAAACATCTATTATTCATAAGATCTTGTGAGACATTTAAAATGCAAAGACAAGACGTCCACCAAAAGTGAAACGTGGAGCATTAATTAAAGTAGTTAAGCTATTACTCTTTGAAAAAGGAGCACTGTAAGTACTACATGATACAGTTGAATCATTGGTAGCAATACTAACTTCATCACCTTGTTCTAAAGCAATTTCAGTTGAATAACCATGACCACCAGTGACAACATAAAATGTAGTAGTACCACGTTGTACTTTCATACAACATTCTGATGAATCATCAGTACATACTTCAAAAGTATATAAACCACGTACAGGAGCAGTATATTTACCAGTAACAGGTGAATAAGCTGGATGTGATTCAGCTTCATCAACAGCACTTAAAACAATAGTAGTTTCTAAACCATCGAATGAAGTAGTAGTATTGTCATTAGTACCATAAGCTTTGAAATAATAAACATTTAATAAACTTGATCTAGTTTGACCAATACGAGCATTTTGGAAAATATTACGTCCTGAAGCAACACTTACAGGAACAGAGAAAGCAGAGAAGTTATTAGCAGGAGTTGACATTTTATAAAATTATTATTTATTTAATAAAAACACATTTTTTTTACTACACAATTTTCCATGAATTCATTTGTTCATTCCAATTATAACTCCAAAATTCTACAGAATTACGTATTATTTCAATATCAAGTCCATAAATATTTAATTCATTGTCATTAAAATCTTCTTTTTTCGAAAACATAATCTCTGGTATAAGATCATCAAAAGGTATAAGATCACGTGTATATCCTTCATAACCATTTTGCCATGTAATACCACATGGATACGGTAGATGTCGACACGAACCACCAAGTAATACAGCTAAAGATTTCATAAGTTCAAGATCTTGACGTTCTTCACCACGTATTCCTGTTAATGGTGCAAAAGTTACATACATTTGAACACGTGGTTCAATTGCATTACCAAATGGTTTAACTGTGTGTACAGTTGATGAATACCATAATACATATGAACCAGATGGTACTCGAAGTGACAATTGTTCACATCCACGTTCATGTAATTTTGTAAGATCATCAAGTGATAACATATAAAAATCACTACCAAGACGTCTTGAATCATCAAGAACATCAAAATGTTTATGTGATTCACTTACAACACAAAATTCTTCCGATCCTAATGGATTTTGTAATACAACACTACCTTGTATAAAAGAATTTGGAACATCTGTATCAACATGCCACCATAAACCACCTTTTTGTACATGTTCTCTTGCAGCACGTGGAAATCTTGGATGTAAACCTGATGAAACAAAAATCGCATCAGGATTACATGTAAGTTCATCTTCACTATTTGGTATAGCAAAATTCGTATGATCAAATACATGATGATCAGATTCTTTTAAAAAATCATAAAAACGTGTACGTGCTATTTTACGTAATTCATGTACAGGACGTAACATTGACGCATGATGTGTTTTTATCATACCACCTAATGTACGTGGTATTTCAGAATGAAATATGTTACAATCTTGTTGTGATGACGAACCACTTACTTTATGTAAAGACGCATGAATATCATTTGTATACATATTAACTTGTTCGGATGATAATAATGACAACACAACCCATCCATATTGTACAAGATGTAATGATGCATCATGTAATGATGTAAAAACTTGTGGTATAATTGATTTGACCATTATTATTGATTATGCGTTTTTTGATAATATTTTTTTTATAAATGCGTATATAAAAAATTTAAAAGAAAATGGACATGCAAGTCGTAGTAAATACAAGACATGACACCGTCTTACAACGTGACGTACAAGTTGTAAATATTTCTTGTACATTTACGGATCCAAATGCAGACACTGTAATTTATGATACAAATTTTGTAGAAAATTTAACTCTTATGACAAGAGATGTAATTGCATCTGTATATGATGCAACAGTTATTGTAATGAATAATGGATTAAATGAAACTTCAGAAGAACAACATACATACACAAAAGAACAAATACAAGAACGTTTAGGTCCAATGAAAAAAATGAATGAATTATCTGAACCATGTGATTGTTTAATATGTCATGAATGCGTAAGTATTAAACAATTTTATCGTACATTATCATGTGGACATAAATATCATAAAAAATGTATTGACCGTTGGATATTTAAAAATCCAACATGTCCAACATGTCGTAAAAATATATTTGAACCATAAAATTAATTTGAATTATTATTATAAAAATGAATGGTGACATTATTACGGATTATTTATATAAACAAACAAATCATAAATGTATATTTGTACCATATGGTAGTTCAAGATTACATGGTGATGTAACGTCATCTGATTTAGATTATGTATGTATAACAAGTGAATATACACGTGAATTTTTATATGATTATATACCTGATTTATTAAGACAGGTGTCATTTTGTAAAAATATTATAGTAATACGTAATTCTTTTGTTCCCGTAATAAAATTTGAATATCAAAATAAAGATTATGATATTATCATAGCACGTGTTCAATCGACAAATATGTCATTACAACAAATGTTATTGTTACCTACGTTGTCACAAGAAGATGTACGTTCATTAGAAGCTGTATATACAACAGAATATATACTTAATTATGTTTCATCAAAACATGTAGAATTTTCACATTTATTACGTGACATTAAAAATTGGTGTATTCAACAAGGTATATATTCAAATCCATTAGGATTATTTAATGGTGTAACATTAGCAATAATGTGTGCATGGATTGTACATAATTATTCAAATTGTAATTACCTGCATAAATTTTTTGAAGTATATTCAAAATGGGATTGGGAAAATAATATAATAACATTGTATCCTTATGAACATAAAAGAATAAAACGTAATTGTATAAATGTATATACACCATTTGAAAAACCATTAAATACAATGTTCAATACAACAAAACAACAATTACATCAGATTACTAAACGTTTATGTAATTATGAACAGATGTATAATTTTTTTGGATCAACAGAATCGACGTATATGTCATTACAATTAATGTCACGCAATATGTCAACACATGTAGAAGATTGTTTATATATAGAATCAAAATTAAAATTGGTGTGTACATTATTTCCAGAAGATCAGATACAAGAAATTGAATTATGTACGAGGTGTTATGAAATATCGACAAATCGTACATTATTTTTTATAAAATTTAAAAATAAACCAACAGAATCAGAAATATTATATATTCACGAACAATTTATAATGAAACTTGCAATAGATTCACAAAAATTCGTAATAATATCAAGTTTTACATCTTATTCTAAATTACCTTCATTTGTTTTTATTTCTTGAGTTTTTATTAATGTTTTATTCCATAAATCAAACATATTTATTAATAATTGTTTCCCACGTAAAACATTAATTTTGCACAATGGAAAATTTGAACATATGACATCAATAATATGATAAAATGTATAATCAACAGAACGTTGTAATGTTAATAAGTAATTATGAATTTCTTCAGAATTATAAAAAAATTGAAAACGGTTCAGATAAACTTCAAATTTATCTGATTCAATTTTTTGAATGACAACTGTTGTCTGTTCTTGTCTTTTCGATCTTGGTGTTAATAGAATGATGAATTTTTGTGTTGACATTTTTTTATTTTATTTTTATATTTAAAGAGTTAAATTTTCAACGCAATCTGTGACTTTCAAAAAGTACGATGTCTTTTTTTCAAAAAAAAATTGAAATTCAACTAATTCGTTATTTAAAGTATTCTTATAAATAAAATGTCTGAACCCAAACAATCACGTGTGAAATTATTAAAATTTCATGTATTAACTGCTAATGAGTTATTACGTCAATCTGTTACTAAACAATGTATAAGAAATGATGGTTCACAAGTTTCCGATGGTATTCATCGTGAAATTACAACAAATAAATCATCCGAAGGTACAGTAGCAGATTTACGTATGGGTTGTGATGGTTCTGAATTTTTTTCACAAGAATGTGATACTTGTGGTAAAAAAACAGATACTGATGGACAATTTGATTGTCCAGGACATCCCGGTCATATTAATTTAGTTTCACCACAAATATGGGTATTATTTTCATCAGAAATAACACGTATATTAGAATCAGTTTGTCCATTATGTTCAAAACGTTTGAATAAAATACCAATACGACATGAAAAACAATCACGTCGTAGTAGTAATAGTATGTTTGCTGATGAAACAGAAGATGTCGTTATAAATGAAGATGAACCTGATCAAGAAACTCCAGAAGAACAAGATGTTCCAGAAGAACAAGAACAAGAACAAGAAGATTCTAATATTGATGACGAATCTTCACAATCTGATTCGGAAGAGTTGAATGATTCTTCTTCTATAGAATCTGAAGAAGTTTTAGAAGATGAAGAAGACATCGAAGAAGTTGAAGAAGTGGAAGAAGTGGAAGACGTAGAAGAAGAAGATATTGATGAAGAATCTGAAGAAGAACAAAGAGATTCATATTATCGTTGTAGATGTTTTAATCCATTATCATGTGTACGTTTTAAATTTTATATAAAAAATGATGAATCTGCACGTTTTGTTGAAGTTAAAGTAACTGCACGTTCAATTGTTAATGAACGTCGTACTGAAGTATCAGAAACATTCATCATGCCAAATGAGAAGATATATAAAATCTTTCAAAAGATTACACAACAAGATTGGATTGATATTTTTCGTACACAACATTCTGATTTTCCACGTAAACATAAAATACCATATAATCCAACTGATTTATTAGTTACTAAAGTACCTGTAATACCACCAATAGCACGTCCATCAAAACGTGTTGATAATAAACGTCCCGCTGATATTATAACAAGATTTTATAATCAAATTATAAATCGTGGTCAAGGTTTACAAAAATGTTTAAATGCAACAACAAGTGCTCAAAATGGTCCTTCCAAGAAAAGAACAAAAGGTGTACGTAAGATGTCACAACATTTAGAAGAATTGTATGATCCACAAGATGATCCTAAAATATTTAGAGAACATGTTAAAAATTTAGCTGGTATTGATGAATCATTAGATCATTTATTAAAAGAATTTATTGTTTCTGATGGTCCAAATTTAGGTATACCTGTCGGTAAAATGTATACTGAAGCATTTTATAATAAATTCCGTGCAGAACGTTCAGTTGGTGCTGCTATTAGTTATCTTATTGATAAAAATAATAATAAAAATACAAAAACAAATAGTAATCAAGTATATCTTAATCTAGTTGCAAGATTAGCTGGTAAAACTGGTAGATTCCGTCAAAATTTAGCTGGTAAACGTGTTAATTTTTCAGCACGTACTGTTATTACACCTGATCCTGATATAGAATTAGATGAAGTAAGTATACCATATTCATTCGCACGTACTGAAACAAGACCATTAAAAGTTACATCATGGAATATTGAAAGAGTACGTGATCTTGTACGTAATGATCAAGTCAAAAGAATTGAAAATGGTAATGACATATGTACATGTAAAACATCAGATTCAAAAGAAAAACGTGAACGTAATGCAATTGAACGTATACAAGTTGGTGTTACAGTACATCGTTACTTACAAGATGGTGATCTTATTATTATGAATCGTCAACCTACATTACATCGTCCAAGTATGATGGCACATCGTGTAAAAATACGTCCGAGTATTGAAAAAAATGTATCATATTGTTTTGGTAGTGTTATTCATAAATTACCACCACAAAATAAAAATGGTACACGTGAATGTGTTATGCAAGGTTTTTCAACACAAAAAGATAATTTAACATTCGGCTTGAATTTATCAGTTACACGTCCATATAATGCTGATTTTGATGGTGATGAAATGAATGCACATATATGTCAAACATTAGAATCCGTTGCTGAAATGTTAGAACTCATGCGTGTTGATAAACAGTTAGGTTGTAGATTTATTGGTATCGTACAAGATACATTACTTGGTTCATATCTTATGTGTTGTACAGATACATTTTTTAGTGAAGAATTTGCAACATACGTTTATACATGTGCTTCTGGTAAATATTCTGAATTACCTCAGTTTCCTAAACCTGTTGTCATCAAACCTAAAAAATTATGGACAGGACGTCAATTGCTGTCATTAGTATTTCATAATGTACCATTTGATCATAATTCAACACAAGATCCTTTTGATGAATCAAATGAAGATCCTTTGATGATCATACGTGGTAAAATTATTGCTGGACAAATATGTAAGAAACATTTTGGTGAAGGTGGATATTTAATGTCAGTTATTACAACAAATTATGGTTATGAACGTGCTGCTAAAGTTATTAATTATTTTCAAGCAATTGTTGGTCCTTACGTATTACGTCGTGGTATTAGTGTTGGTATTAAAGATTGTATACCATCAGATGAAGCTATTGATGAAATGAAACGTATTGTTAATGAATATCCTAATAAACTTACATCTGGTATGTCAGAATTGGATATACAAAAATTTGTTGGTGAAGTTGATGCAAAACTTTCAAAAATTGTTATTAATGATGCAAAGAAACATGGTAATCGTATACGTAATATGACTCAGTCAGGTTCAAAAGGTTCTGATAAGAATTTAATACAAATTCAAGGTTGTTTAGGACAACAAAATGTTGGTGGTAGACGTCCATTTTCAGATGAACGTCGTGTATTTCCATTAGATCAAATGGGTGACAATACACTTGCATTAGAATCAAATGGTTTTATTGTACATTCATTAATTGATGGTTTAACACCACGTGAATATTTTTGTCATGCTGCTGGTGGACGTGAAGGTATTATTGATACTGGTATTAAAACATCAAAAACTGGTTATTCAACAAGACGTATATCATGTGTTACAGAAGGTGCAAGTATTTCATTTATGGGTTCTGTTATGAATCAATCAATATTACAAGGTGTATTAACAAGTTTATTATATGGTGCAGATGGTATGGATGTATCTAAATTAATCAAACATAATATTTATTTACATAAATGTTCGTATGATTCTTTAGAGTCGGAGTATTTATCATTTGTTCATGACCTCCCATTACGTCAAAAAATGTTACATCAATTACATGATGATCGTATGATGTTAATGAAAATATGTACACAACGTAAGAAGTATAATATGAATGTTGCTGATACATTATTCATGTTACCTGTTGATATACATTCGATTCTTAATAATTGTAACGGCGACCCCGTCGATTCAGAACCTATTCCATTAAAATTATTTTATGATGAATTATTTGTATATTCACCAAAAAAATATGTTGTATATCGTAAGAATACTACAAAACATGGACGTGAAATTAATCGTACTGCTACAGAATTATTTAGAGTATCATTACGTACATTCTTTTGTCGTATGTATCATAAAATAAACATGCATAAATTTAAATTATGCATTAATATGATACAAGATTCATTTCAAAAATCACAAGTACAACCTGGTGAACCTGTTGGCTTAATTGCAACACAAAGTTTAATGCAAGCTATTATGCAAGCTACGTTGAATACTGTAAGTTTTGTTATTTATTATTCATTATTCATTATTCATTATTCATTCAACAATACATTGTTTGTCTCACATTAACCTTAATTATATATAGTTCCATACAGCAGGTACTGGTGCATCAGCTGCTGCAACAGGTGGTTTGAATTATTTTGATGCATTAATATCCGTACAAGTTCCTAAGATTACAACAACAACAATTATATTAAATGATCCATCTAAAGAGTTTTTAGTAATGGATGCTGTTGCACCACCTGTTAAATTTTGTAATGTTGTAGAACGTGTACATGATAATTACATTCCTGAAGTAGATAATAGTAATAATAACGTATGGTGTCTTGGTAATATAATTTCGACATCAACAACACGTGTGATTCAATTCAAGTTATCAGATGAATTATTAATAAAGAAACGTGTTACATTAATGCATGTGTATCAAGCATTGGCTGTAAAAATTGGTAATTCAAAAATAGATATTATTTCAAAAAATGAAATACGTGTATATATCCCAAAATTATTGTATACACGTATGATTGTTGAAGAATTATTAGATACAATAATAATGTCACCACGTGTAACTCCACGTGGTAAAGATAAAATGTATAGAGGTGTTGTAGGTGCACGTCGTGTATTAAATGAATCATTAATTATTGAAAATAATGAATTAGTTGTCAAGAAATTCGTACAAATTGAAGTATATGGTAATTTTAAATTAATGGATGTCTTTTGTATTGATGGTGTAGATTGTGAAAATACAAAATGTAATGACGTCTTGGAGTTGCAAAATACATTAGGTACACATGCTGCACGTAATTTTTTAACACATGAATTATTACGTATTACTAATATGTCTCCAAGACATGTTATGCAAGTTGTTGATTATATGACATGGACAGGACGTATTGAACCAGTTACACGTCATGGTATGAAATTTTTTGGTCCATTAAAATCTGCTGCATTTGAACAACCTGGTAAAGTTTTAGTAAATGCTGCATTAGCATGTAAAACTGAACATATGTTATCACCTACAGCAAATGTTGTATTTGGGCAAGAATTACGTGGTATTGGTACTGGTATTATTGACGTCATTCCTGAAGATGTAGATTTTACAATTGCACATCAAAATTCAACAAATGCTTCATCAACGGAAGTAGATGATTTGAATTATGATGCATATGCAATGCCTTTCTTACAATTTTTAAGTATTGATGAACCAAAAAATGAAATTGAAATGATCATGGAAGAAGAAGATGTTGATGATTCAGATGCACCTTTTATGGTTGATGATGACGAATTCATCGTCGAAAAAGAAGAAGTACGTATGGAAGATGACGAATGTCCATTTGATTTTTAATTGTATTGTTTATGTGTAAAAATTGTATATAATTAATTAAATAAAAAAAATGTTAAGTTTTAATGATTTCATTAAAAAATACGTAAAATTACATCCAGATGTAACAAAAACTTACGCGCTTAAAAAATACAAAAAAGCACGTAGTTTATTCGGAACAACAAATAAACGTAGTCGTAATGAATCGTCAGATTCAGATGAATCGTCAGATGAACGTCATAAAAAAATGAGACACAACGACTCAAACGAAGAAGAAGATGATCAAAACGAATCGATTGATCTCGAAGAATTGTTACGTGATAAAAATATAAACGTCGATAGTTTTCATAAATTTGTTGAGTTACAAAATGATTACGAATTTTCTGAAGATAATTACGAATATTTAATTGAAAATTATATGACTTTAATAGAGTTATTGAAAGAACACTCTATTAATGAACCGAATGATTTTTTAAATTACGCAAAAACAAAAGATGAAATTTTATATGCTGACGACTATGAAGACATCGTTAATGAATTTGTTGAATTATTTGAAAACGGTGAGATATCACCATCAAAACCGTTATCTGCAAATCAAAGAGATCAATTACGTAAAAATCCAAAATGTAAATTATATAAATGGATGGAACGTATTGCACCGAATGATCAAATTCCAGAACATGTTAATATACTCACTGATTCTGAATGTCGTTATTACTACATGCATCATGGATTACATTATATTATAACAACACAGATGATAGAAAAAGTATTATCATCAAATGAATCTTGGACTAACGTTATATATCAAAAATCATTTGTTACAGGATGTGGAAATGGTAATGACGACCTCATTGATTTTATTGAAAATTCAAATGCAATTTTTGCAGCTTGTGCTTTTCCAGTAAATTATCCACTATCTACAAATGTTACAAATGCTGAAATAGAAAAATTAAGTACTCATCAATATTTATTAATTAAACTATCTTCTTCTGGACACAAAACAAAAATAATTATTGCAAATCCACATGGTGAAACAGATAATGATGAACGAATACGTATTGTTTCTTATCTTCAAAATAAAGTTTTACCATCTGAAGTATTCAATAAATGTAAATTTCAATTTTTTAATAGACACTTTTTTGAACAAACATATGAAGGTTCATGTGTATCACATGTATTTACAAGAATGATATATGTAGCATATAGATTGAAAGATAAAGAATACACAATTAATAATATAAGTAATTATATGAACAAAGTAAATATTCCATGTCCATTCGCTGTGTTTACACAAAATCTGAAATATCTTGCTGAAGAAGAAATAATTCAAAAAGGAACTCAATTATTTGATTTACCAGGTTGGACTGAAAAAACAAAATCTAAATATCGTCGATTTGAAACATTACAAGATACATTGGATAAAATAAATTACAATTTAATTAAAGATGAAAATGACAGAAATATAAATAAAATTTTAACTTTTCGTACAGACAACAACGAATTAAAAGATTTAATTGCTAAATTTCGACGTCAGTTTATTTTTAGAGGTTTAGAAAATACAAAAAATTTTGAGGAACAATTTGAAAATTTAATGGAATACAAAAAACAAGTAAACGATATTTTAAGTCGTTTACAAGAACAAACTAATTAACAAAATACATAAAATAAATTAATTACGACGTTCTTCAACAGGTGTTTCAATAGGTACATGTTCACCTACATCAAAACGCATGGATGTAAATGTAACATATTTTTGTTCTAGACGTTCACGTTCTGTTGATAAATTATTACGTATTTTCATTAAATCAAGAATGGATGTTGCAGTAAAATGACACATTAAATCAGCGTCACTCATTTCTGTAAATTGACATATACGTTGATAATTAATGAATTCTTGTTCACGTAATTTTTCAAACGATTCCGTCTTTCTTCTTTGAATTTCTTCAAGACGTAAACGTTCTTGTTCTAAACGACGACGTGTTGCTTCTTGTTTACGTTCTTCTTCTTCTTGATGTAAAATCATTTGTGCACGTATATTATGATTTTCTACATCTTTTACACGTTGTTGATGTTCACGTAATTCTTCTTTAAATACATCAAATTTCTTTTGTAATACCACGGAATTTGTGAAGAATTGTGAACTCGTAAAATTACGATATTCTATTGCTTCACGTACAAAATTATCATGACTCTCTTCAAGACGACGTATATGTTCTTTACGTATACGTTTGAGCTCTTCTATTTCTTCTAACGCCGCACGTACATCTTCTGGAATTAACAATTGCTCTTGCAATAATGTAACACCTGATGGAATTTCAGGAAATATTTTTTTTTGAGATGCATGTGACACGGTACATACTATTTTTGAAGAATTTGATTGTTTAATTTCAATTGTTCCAATAGCTTCGACATTTGTCGAAAATACATCAATATAATCTGGTCTTTCACCAAAAGTTCTATTTTTACAAATCTGCTCTATCATTTCATTATGATTCATTTCAAAAATGTCTTTATAATAAGAAATATTTCTCGCTGGAAGATTACTTACTATTTTAATAATAACAAAATTATAAAAACCAACATTTTGTGGAAAACCGAAATTATGCACAGATTGATTTAATACCTTACTATGTTCAATACGTGATGGGACTGTTAACTCAAATGACATTTTTACAATTGTTATTTGTTAAAATATTTTTTTTCTGGAATTCGAATGGAAACATATGTTTCCGAAAAATAAATTAATTTCGCTTTTTAAAACAATTACAAAATACATTACGTAATGAAAAATCAACACGTTCAATCATTTGTTTCATAAAGACGTCATACATTTTTATTTGAAGACGTAATGAATGTAATTCAGATTCATATGTGTCTATTGTTTTACGAAATTGTTTCAAATTATCTGAATTTTCTTGACGTATCACTGCGACTTGATTCTCGACATCTGATTGTGTAAAAAATCTCTCGGACTTGTCAACAAAATTTGAAGCACCAAGACGATAATATGTTTTACCATTTTCTAATTGAAATATGATATCAGATGCACGTATAGGTGTAACTTTAATAATTAAAAACAATAAACCATTTGAATTCTTGAGAAATTCTGTTGTTACATTTTTTGAATTTAATGTAATAACATCATTTGTACCAATATGTCTACCAATAATACGTCTATTTAATACAATAGAATCAATACGTAATAAAGTTTCATCAATTTTACATGTTTCAATATTTAAACCAACGAGTTCACGTGTATCATCAATACCAAATATTAAATATCCACCACGTGAATTTAAAAAACTACACATTGTTTCAAGATATTTTGGAAAATGTTGATAATGAAACGAACGTTTAAATTCGAATTGTATGGATTCAAAATATGGAAAATATGCATTTTCAAAATGTTCATATGATACGTTTGGTAAATTTTGTGAGTTATCCATACTTTTAATATTAAATGTGAAATAATTTCTTAAAACGTTAATAAATTAAAAAAAAATGAATGTAGCAAAAAATCTTATGAATCTACGTCAAGATTTATATAAGAAAGGATGGAAACAATCAACACCAAGAAAATTACAACCGTATTATGTAACACCAGATCAATACGTTGATAGACAAATAAGTAATTATTTTGGTAAATATATACTTGGTATTGTATTATTTTTAATTGCTGTTGGAATCATTTATAAACTAATGAATACAGATGTTTCACAAATAACAATTGAAGAAATTGAAAAAAAAAATGTTAATGTGTAAAATAAAATAAATTTTTATTTAAAAAAATGTCAACAAGTCAAAGAACACGTCGTCAAAGACCAATTGCACCACCAATGCCACCATCTAATCCAAAAGCAATGCCACCAAGTGCAAGAGAAGTATATAATAAAATGAAAGAAGAAGATGAAAAGAAAAAAATGGAAGCTGAGAAAAAAGTAAGTAAATTCACATCATCTGGTGCTGCTGCATTAGGTGTAGGTGTAATAATTTTAATTATTTGGATTGCATTAGGTATCTTTGCATTCTGGACATCACTTTGGTGTGCTGGATTCCGTTCTGGAACTGTATCTGAAAAATTAATTGGTTTCGTAATTGCTTTCTTATTTGGTCCATTTTATTGGTTATATTTCTATTTTATGAAAGATTATTGTAAGAAAGTTACTGCATAATTTTTGAATATTCATGGATGTAAAAAATAAAAATAAAATCTTATGTTAATTAATAAACATTTAAAAATAAAAATGAGCGAAAATAAAACATTTTCAATGAAATTAGGTGAACTCTATAAAGAGTATCCAAATTATTTTTACAGCTACTTTGCTGTACTATTCGTAGTAATTATTGGTTTAATTGTTGGTATTATATTAGCATCAAAATCATGTAAAAATAATAATACATCAAAATTTGGTAGTTTTAAAGATTCATGGGAAAAAGTTAAAGAAGGTACAAAAGAAGCAGGTAAAACTTTAGTTGGTAAAAGTAATTTTGGTGCATCAGGTAAATTATCAACAGGTGCTATTGTAGGTATTGTAATAGGTAGTATAGGTGCATTAGTTCTTATTGTTGGTATTTTTACTGGTGCTATTCCTCTTGAAAAATTATTATTAGGAAAATAAATTAAATAGGTTGATTACTTCTTGAACCATTACGATACATTGTTAATGATTTGACATATGGATTAACATATGAATACATTATTGCATTATAAAAATCAATCGGTGTTGAATTTTTTGGAAAATTTATAGTTTTACTTATAGAATTACATATACCTTGTTGCCATGCAGATACCATATTTAAATGCGATTGGTAATTTATATTACCCGCATCTTCAAAAAATGGTTCTATAGAAAAACCACGATTACCTGTAAGTAATGATATACCACCTGTTGGTGCTATACATGTTGTTGAAATATTACGTGTACCATGTGAATAACTTAAAAATTCATTTGGTATCATAATTGAATCATTTTGAATAAACGTTTTATTTAAATAAAAGTCACGTAAATTCCATGCAGGAAATGTACCACGTTCTAATCCAAGACGTATTGATTCATTACGTGCAATTGCTCCAAAATACATTGATAACCATTTTGCATGTTCGATTGCCATTCTTGAATCATAATGTATACCTAATGAATACAGGTAGTCATCCCAACCCATCACGCCTAAACCAATACGTCTGTATTCACTTTTTGAATCTATTACATTAACACAATTATCTAAAAAACGTACAGCAATACGTATGACACTTGCAAGACGTTCACGTGACAATGTACCATCAGAATTTTTGAGTTCTGATGAATTCAAATTAATACTACCTAATGTACAATATTCTCCATTATACATTGATTGTTCACCACATGGTACAACAGTTTGTAAATGTCTTCTTTTATGTAAAAATGGCATATTTGAATTTATACGATCTTCAAATATTATACCAGGATCACCTGTTTTACATGCGGCATATGCAATTTTATGAAGAACGTCAATAGGTATATGCATTTTTGTATTGACACGTACGGATATATTAAATGCAGGAATTTGATTTGCACGTTTTTCTGATGATTTTAAATCAATAAAATCATGTATATATTTACCCCATATAGGATATGAATACATATTACCACGCATAGGACGATGTCCTAAATTCATAGAATTCCATACATCTTGTAATTGTTTTATATGGTCTACTGGATTTTTATTAGCAGGACATGTTGTACCAAAACCAATTGAACGTTCCCATAAATGACGTGCTGTATCTAATGATACGTCATGTACAATAGAACAATTCGGACGTAATGTACGTGTATATTCTACATCTTGATTTGCGAGATATGTTAATGTATTACCAGCAGGAATGAATGTTTTTGTTGTTAATACATGTTCTAATGAACCTAATTGTTTTACATTCATATTATGTACAATATCAGATGACATAATACGTGATACAATCTCATCCCATGTTTTTGCGAGATACCTTGCTTGAAGATTCTTTGACAACATTTTTTTTGCTTTTTTTTAAAAAAATATGTACGATTCATTATAAAATAAAAATAATATTTTGCAATAAAATATAAATTCACATGCCACCTAAAAGAATTGCTCCAACATTAATAGCACCTGTTGGTGCAAACATTCAAAGGAATTTAGAAGAACCTATTCAACGTCAACGTACGGCTTCACCTGTTCGACGTTCTCCTGTACAACATGTTAGCGACGATGAAGATGAGAGTTTCAAGGTGTTCGAAAAAGAAGATGAACAAGTCAAAGATGTTGATAAATTTCTTGCAACTAATCCTACACAAAAACAGGTGAATGAAAGAAGAAAAAAAAATTTTGAAGATATGATTAAAAATATTGGAAGATACACAAATATGTCAGAAGAAGAAATGGAAGAACTCGATAAAGAATATGGTATATCTACAAAAGGTTCTTCTCAAGAAAGAAAGAAAACAAAGAAAAATAAAAAATCTGAAGCACACAAACATTTTGATAAGATAGTTGAAGGTATTTCAAAAAAACATAAAAAAAAGAATAAGAAGAAAAAGAAGCGTATGTCAAAAATAAATAGACCTGCAAGAAATGTAATTAATGACGATTCGTCACCTGCTAGTGATAATTATGATGACATCTTCGATACACCACCACAACAAACAAGACGTCAATCACCTGTTAACATTGATGATGATCTTGTTGATACACCAGAATCACCTGTCGAAGTACCTATAAGAAATCAAAGATTAATCAATCATCTCTACAGAATGTATCATCACAATGAATTACCAGGATCATCACCAGGATCATCACCAGGATCATCACCAGGATCAAGAAGTAGCAGAAGTAGTGTAAGTAATAATGAAGAAGACGTAAATAATCAAAAAGTAATACTATATCAAGGTATCAAAAGAAAAGCACGTATGAATAAAGAAAAACGTAAAAGAGTTAAAAAGAATCAAAGTAATATAATAAATCCGACAGAACCATTATGTACAGGTGTAACATTAAAACAATTCCAATGTGGTGCAGCATATCATTTAATACGTAATCCACAACAAAAAGGTATAGCATGTTTTTATAAACCTGGTTATGGTAAAACATTAACAGCTGTAGCAGTAGCAATATTATTATTACGTAAAGGTGTAATTGAAAATGTAGTTGCCATAACACCAAAAAGTTTACGTGAGAATTTACGTAATGAATTTAGAAAATGTGGTTCAAATGATGCAAAAAAATTATTATCAAAATTAACAGTTTTAACATATGAATCATTAAAAGAAAATGAAATACCAAATAAAGTTAATGGTAATACATTATTAATATGTGATGAAGCACATCGTTTCCGTGAAACAAATACAAAAGTATTTAAATGTGTTAAAAATATATCACAAGTATGTGCACGTGTATTATTATTAACAGCTACACCTTTTGTTAATAAAGTGTTTGATGTTATTAATTTATTACATATTATTGATAATAATATACCAATAAATACAACTATGAGTTTAGATGAATTACAAAATTATGCAAGAAATCTTATTGCATTTCCAAATGAAGACATATCGAATTTATTTGCTCGTCGTGAAGATCATATAGAAAATTGTGACCTCGACAATGCACAATTAAATGAATTATTCGAATATGACAAATTATTAAAACAACATCATAGAAGAAGAGTAATAAATCTTGACGATGTCGAAGAAGAACAAAAATCAAAAAATGTGTATCTTGTAAAAACAAGACAATATTCATTAGGTGTGTATAATGAAAATAATGAACCTATAGCATCAACAAAAATTTTAAAACTCATAAATAATTTAGAAGAACCTTCAAATTTACCTGCACTTGTATTTACAGCATTTGTTGAAAGAGGTATTAATTATATTGAATCTGTGATGAATAGAATTTTTCGTGATAGAGTATTACGTATTGCAAGAATTACTGGACAAGTAAAAGAAAGTGAACGTAATGAAATTGTTGCTAAAATGAATAGAGGTGATCTTGATATTATTTTAATGTCAGATGCTGGTTCAGAAGGTTTAAATTTTAAAGGTATACGTTCAGTACATTTAGTTAATACAGAATGGAATCCTGCTATTGTTGAACAACAAATTGGACGTGCATTACGTATTAAAGCACATGAACATTTACCTGAAGATGAACAAATTGTTAGTGTTTATCAATATGTAAGTGTTGTTAATGAATTTTATGATGGTCCACGTATTCCAAATGATTCTGTTGTTTATACTGAAAAACGTTTATTACAAACACAACAAAGAAAAGAACGTGAACAACGTCAAACTATGGAATTACTTAAAGCTGTTTCAATTCAACATAATTGTGATGAATTCTTACGTCCTTTAGAATCTCCACGTTCATCACCACGTCCATCTCCACGTTCATCACCACGTTCATCACCACGTTCATCACCCAAATTTATTGAATCAAAAGGTGGTAAATGTGATGCATCACATTTCGTACGTGGTACAGTATTTACAGGTGCAGATAATCATCGTTACATTGTTGTACAAAATAAAAGAGGTAAAAAATTATGGAGAAAATTAAAAGACAACTCAAGAGTTTCACCGAATGCCGAAAAATATAGAATTACACAAATTAATGAATAATAATATAAAAATTAAAATGTCTGCAACTGAAGAATTAATAAAATTAAACAATGATATCATTGAAGCATCGAAAAAATATATATTACCGAATAATACGTGTTCGTTAATAAATTCCGAAGAATCTCCAAATGCAAATATTATATACCATTTATATTCAGATGGTGAAATTACATCACAAAAAGGTGGATGGGCATATGGACAACGTAGTGTTTTTACATCTGCGTCACGTGTTATATATGATGACGAAATAAAAAAGTATTTTACATTTCATTACGTAGTATTACCATATGAAGAATGTAGAGAATTCAGGGAACGTATGAGTAGGTTTAAATGTAATCACACGTAAGAACGTATTGAAGATCATCAGTTAATTTAAATGGTTTACCACATCCATAAATAAGATCTTGTTCTTTGAGTGAATCACATGTTTCTTTTGAAGCATGTGGATTCATTTGTTGATAATTCGATTTCATAATACCATGACGAAATATTTTACAATTTACTTCTTGTATACGTACGACTACTTGATCATTACAATGTGGACATGTAAAAATAAAAACACCTACATCTTCATCTTTTGTTACTTTGTTATTTTCCATTTTTTAATATTATTTACAAAATTGATGTTTAATATTAATTAAAAAAAATGTTTTTACAGTTAATATATTTCAGTGTTTTAAATGCATCATTTCATTTCGTGAATTCTTTTACAAAAAATATTGATTTATCACAAAGAATTATTGCAATATTTCATTCAACATTTGTTTCTTATTATGCATATCAAATACTACTTACAAATAATTTTGAATCATCTGGTGATTTATATTTATACGTAGTATCACATGATTTGTACGATTCATTCATAAATTTAAATTATGTTTTCCCTATTATAAAAGTTGTAACATCTTTATTTCACCATGCTATAGTAATAATAACATTGTTATTATCTTATTACTATGACATCCCATTAGTTCATACATATATGGTACAAGTTGTTTTATGTGAAGCAACGTCACCATTATTAGATATTGGTAAAATTATTATGACATATTATCAAAAACAATTAGGATTTTTGTTAATTTTTTTAATACCATTATTTATAAGTTCATTTGCATATTTACGTATTTATAATATTTCTATCATTGCACAACGTTTATTATATAATCATACAATAGAAGAACGAATGATTGTGTCAGAGAAATTTCTTATATATTTACAATGTGTGGTTGTTATCTTTTTTATTTTAAATTCTTATTGGTTTTATCTAATTATTCGAAAAAGTATACGTTGGTTTCATGACTTAACTATCAAAAAACAATTTTATGATTAAAGTCGTCTTTTTTTATCTTCAAGATCTTCTTCTTCTTCTTCTTGTGAAGCAGGTCTTTTTTTTGTACTAAGTCTTCTTTTATTTTTAAAATCTTCCATCATAGCAAGTATTCTATTACGTCTTTCATCAGATTCATTTGTTGTTACATTCGTTGTTGTTGCATTTGTTGTTTGTGTTGGTGAATCATCATATAATTCATTTGATTCATCTGTTGTTGCATTTGTTGTTGCATTTGTTGTTGGTGAATTATCATAAGGTGATGATATAATTTTATTAACATATAAACATTCTAATTTTGAACTATTTTTACGACAACAAAATATATTTTCTCTTTTTATACAACTATGTATACCTTCACAAACATCATAAAACATTTCTCTATCTCCGCATGCGCCATTATTTGTAAGAATACATACACGTATTTTTTTGAATTCTAAATATCCAAGAAGTTCACGTAATTGTGATAAACGTGTTGGTGAACCAATAATATATTTAACAACACCTGATACATCGATGTCATACTGTGATTTCATTTGTTCTTTAGTATGTAAAATTGATATACCTTCAACACAATTTAATACACGATCAAAATCAAAAAATACAATACCATAAAATTCATCTTTATTACCTTTAGATTCTTCTTGTTCATTTAAATCAGTTGCCCATGATCTACATTGATTCATCATTTTAAAATCAAATGCTTCTGATACATAACGTTCATTATAACCATTATTTCTTAATACATTATTACGCATTAAATCTAAATATTTCACAAGATCAGCATGTTCTTCTAGTTTTTGTGGATCTGATAAATTATATGTATCATATACATGTTCAGGATAAGTTTTTTTCGGAATTGATGATGGTGTTCGAAAAAATGCATTAGGATTAACAGGATTACGTTGATATTCAAATGACACCTCATCTTCTGTTCCTATTGTATTATCTGACATTTGACGTCTTGGTACTAATATACATTCAATACGTGAATCTCTTGCAACTGCATTTATATTTGCATGTTCATCATCATAAAATCTATATTTTTTGACACTGTCTAATTCTGTACCAAAAAATAAATTAATACCTTTTGCATATTTACTTACAATATAATCAGATTTTGAATTTTTATGGTGACGCCTATAATATTTTTTGAATTTTCCAAAAGATAACATTGTTTTATTTAATGAAAATACATAATATTATTTCATGGATGCAAATATAATTGCAATTATTGCAAGTGTAATTGCTATAATATCATGTATCTTAATACGTTCTGCAAAAAACATTTTACCAACGATAAATGCAATAATTATTGACATACATGACCATATTAAATTTGTTACACCTAATTCTTCAAATGAATACACTTTGTATAATAAAAATCCAACAATACAATAACATAACATACCAATTCCTATTAGTGTAATACATCTTGTTTTTGTACATGTATGATTACGTGCACAACGTATACAATATTGTGCTATTGCTTCAGATAATGTTATTAAAAAAATTAATAATAATGCAACATAAATCATTTTTTTTATTTATTCACAATATATAAAATTTATTTACGACGTACACTTGAACGACGTTTTGTTGTTTTACGTACAGAGCTACGTCTACGTGGGTTACCTGTTGGTTTAAAATTACCATATTCAATACCACGTAATAAACGTAATTGTGCTTGTGCATTTTCATATGATGAACATTTGGAATGTATTTGTCCTGTTTTAGAGTTACGTATACGATAACAATTTCTGTTTGGAAGTTTACGAATTTCAAATGGCATTTTTTGTTAATTGATTAATTATTATTTACATTACACATACACAAAAAAATACAAAAAAGTCACAAAGACATTTATGAATGTCTACAGTAAGGGCAAACACCTTGTACAGATTGAAAACAATGATCACATAATATTTGTTGACAACATACAAGTTCATGACGTATCCATACTGCATGCATACAAATTGGACAATCTTTTACAATAGTATCACGTGGAATTTTTGTAAGTAATGGAAGTAATTCTAATGGATTATTACTTAATACATATGACCCATTGTAACCTGTATATTCCGTATGTTTACAACATAAATGATGTAATTGATCTGTGGATAATGTTTGAAAATCTTCTGGTTGTAAATATTCATCAGATACCATTGATGTTCCAGATGGAATTTCAAATGTATTTACACGTGTACTTTGTAATAAAGATGGTTCTGACGATTCATCTGAATCTGAGTCAGCATCATAGTCTTCATTTTCTATGTCAACTTCATCTTCTTCTTGCAAACGTTGAGTTAATTGTAATTGAGCTTGTAATGAATTTTTAATACCGACGTTAATTTCATGACGTAATATACGTGCAAATTGTAAAATGGAAGGATCTTGTAAATTTTGATAAAATTCGTCACCATCAATTGAATCATTTAATTGAATTTCTAATACGTCTTCATGTTCTTCTTCATGTTCTGAAGGAATTGTAGAATATTCATCATCATCATTATTATCATCCTGAATAGATTCATGTGAATATGTAGGATCTTCAGCAGCTTGTGAACGTGTTCTTACCATTTTAATAAAATTACGTGTGAAATATTATAGAATAATTTTTTCTGTCATGTAAAATAAAACAAAAAAAATGTTTCAATTTTCATATAAATTAACAGTAAATGGTGAAAGTAGTATAAAAAATACACAATCTGATAATCCACCAACTAATAAAATTAAAACGATAACAAAACAAGATGACAATCGTTATACATTAATTCTTGATTATCCATATGAACCAATTGTAACATTACAAAATTGTATTGAATTAATGATTCCAACAAAATATATCATTACACCATCAGATGCTGATAAAGAAAAAACATTTCAATTAATGTCAAAATTACAAGAAGATTATGCTGCAAAAAAAACACCAAATCTTGATGATGCTGCATTTGTTTTCTATAATATGTTAAAAGGACAATCTGCTGCTGAAGGTTATATATTTACAAATGGAACACGTTATTTCTTATATAAAGATGCTGTTGAAAATATCCTCAATAATGAAACACAAAAAGATAAAAAAATAAAAAAACTTAAACAAGCTTTTTTAATGACATTTGTTACACTTGATGATGCAAAACGTGTTCTTAAAGATTCTTATGCAAAATCTAATTTTTCAGATAGTGTATTAGGAGATTATGCAATGTCATTAGAATCTAAGATTAGTATTCAAGCTTCACCATATGATTCAACAAATGAAGTTATTCAAATGTATGGAACATTACTTAATGGTACATCTACTAGTATAACTTTAACTACATCTTCTGCTTCTACTACAACAAACACAATTATTAAACCTTCAACATCTTCAACATCTTCAACATCTTCAACATCTTCAACATCATTAGGTAGTGTTAATAATACTTCAAAAAACGTAATTATCGTAATTGTTGTATGTATTATTATTCTTGTTTTAATTTATTATGCTTATAATAATCAACAAAAAAAAAATTCCACAAAAATAAATAAATAAAAATGTCATTAACTGTTGAAGTATATTTGTTTAATCCAAATAATCCACAAACAAATAAAGAATTAAAAGGTTTTTGGAATGTTACATCTGTTACACAATCATTTCGTAAATATTTTTTGGAACAATCCATTACAATCTTTGTGAGTGTACAGAATCGTCAATTTTTAAAAGAACTCAAAGATTCATTAGATGTACAAACAAATGAACATCCAGATTCTTATGTGAATGTATTATGTCAATATACATTGTCACCTGATTATGTGAAAGGTAATTTTAATTTAATAAATAATAATGGTGGTATGTTTATACGTTGTTCTGTAAATGTACCTATACCTAATTCAAGAAAAGTAAAATTGTATCATGTTGGTTTTACAACGTGTTATATACGTAATTCTGATAATACATATGATTCTATACGTGATCTTAATGATTTATCATTATACATAGCTACAATATGTTCACCAAAAAATATACCATTTGTTACCGTAAAAGGAATCGGTTCGCGTATGTTAGATTCAATATATGAAACATGTGTTTCAATACAAAATTTTAAAAGTGTACGTTTGGATGCATTATTGTATTGTATGAATCCAGATCAATTATATACGTCATCAACACAAACACAGTACGGTGTAAAACGTAAAATAGAAGATTCAACAACAAATGCAGCACCATCACCAATACGTCAAGAACCACCAACACAACAATACTCAAATGAAGTCGACGTCGATACTTGTAATTTATGGTTACATGATTACTATATGTCAAAAGGATATCAACTTGTAAATACACATATATACAATGAATCAAATGAATTATTTGAATACGAAATAGATTCATCTGAAAATAAGTTAAAAAAGAAAACATCTGGACATAAGATGTATAAATTTAATACGAAAGCATTAGTACCAATGATAAAACATATTCGAAACGTATGGTAACATACGTTAATCTTACGACAAAAATTAAAATAAAATTTTCTCGAAATACTAAATAAAAAAATGTCAGAATTTACATCTGAAGAAACAACAACACCTGTATGTCCAGTTGATGAATTATGTGCATGTCGTCAAATGGATGATGATCCATTATTCTATGAAAAACATGGACGTTATTCATGGGATACAGAAGAAGATATTGGATATCTTCCAGTAATTGTTGATGGAAATCATTCAACAAAAATATGGAATCATAGATTTGAAAATAGAAGAAACAAAAGTAAAGCATTATTAACAAAAATTTATGAACTTGAAGCATTATTAAAATTAACATGTAAAGAAATATTGGACGTATGTAATGATGATGATTACTTATTACTTATACGTAATTATAAATCTAAATTTTCAAAAAACTATGAAGAAAATCCATCACGTTACGTTTCTTACGACAATCCTGAATTCATACGTAATGGTTTACAATTATTTATTGATACAACACATACATTTCAAGAATTAGATCCATCTGAAGCAAGATTTCAAGCTGTTAATAAACCAAAAAATGTTAATTTTAAAAAAGAACGTAATTCATTAGGTGATGATCAAAAATTACGTTCATTACATAGACATATTGTTATAAAATTAGATAGAAGTGATAATTATGTTCTGTGTTTATTAATTCATGAATTAGCACATACACCACCAAATCATGTATGTTTTCGTACAGATGATCATAAACATGATTTCCGTATATTTCAAGCATTATTTTTAAATATTGCATTTGTTAATAATATGATAACAAAGAGAATTTTTGTTTAATAATATTCAAAAAAATATCTTCCATGTAAAATAAAAAAAAATAATATTCTATATATAAAAAAAATGAGTGCAACTCTTAGTTCTTCAACAGATCCAGTTTTAAATGAAGATGGTACTTATCAATTAACTATCATGGATACATCATTAGCTACTATTGAAATTTTTCCACCAACAGGTTTTCGTTATTTTACATCCGCTGATGAAACACGTCTTCTTACTTTATTAGCTGATGAAACTATTTTAAAAGCATCAAAAACTAGTGAAATGTCTAAAGAAGTTTTTACTGAATTATTTGATTTATTTATTCGTGCTTATGCTGCTTATAAATTATTTAAAACTTCTGATTCAAAACGTTTCTTCGTTTTATACAATACTTCTGCTGTTGATTCTGTAAAAACTGCTGTTACTTCAATGATTATGTCAACATGTCATTATGGTATTATTTATGATAATCTCGTCGCTAAAGAAAAATCTGGTACTACTGTTTCTATGTATAGTGAAATTTTAGCTAGTATCTTAGTGTTATCTGCTGGTATTTCATTAAAAATAGCAACTACTAATATTACTAATGATACTTTAATTTCACAATATGGTACTTTCTTTAATACAACTGGTAATGTTATTACAATTCCATCAAGTTGTGGTGGTGGTAGTAAAACTGGTATGTATGTTGGTTTATTACTTGTTTTAGCTATTGGTGCTGGTGGTGCTTACATGTATTCAAAGAAAAAGAAAAATAATGTATCTCCTTAAATTAAAAAATAACAAAAAAAATAATGAATTCCATTACAATTATTGGTGGTGGTATTAGTGGTTTATATTTATTATATAAACTCTTGTTAATAACGAATCAAAATGACGTCGAAATTACTCTTATTGAAAAAAATAAATATCTCGGAGGACGTATATATACACATCGTGAACAAATTGATAATCAGTTTGTTTCGATGGAATGTGGTGCAGGACGTTTGGGTTCAAAAGATGCACAACCATTATTACATAATTTATTAGACACATTGTCTTTAACTTCAAAATTAATAAAAGGTTCTACAAGTGATGATTATTCCACATTTTTACATATGTTGTCACAATTTTCAGATGAACAATTACGTACACATACTGTAAAACAATTAATTACTATTGATCCTTTATTATTTGGTTATGATGCAGAATTTGAATGTATGAATGCATATTTAATAAAAAAGTATATCGAACGTCATTTTAATGGATATCATTATTTTCTTAAAGATGGTTTAGATCAAATTATACATACATTAAGTACACATTGTTCACAACATTCAAATGTTAAAATATTAACAAATTCATATGTTAGTGAAGTTGGAGAAACATATTGTCGTTTACGTAATGGTACATTAATATTACATAATAAAGTATATCTTACATTACCACCACGTAATTATCTTCAATTACGTTTTCCATTGTTACTTAAAGATTCAATGTATAATCTAAATGCATCCGTATGTCCCGTTGCATTATGTCGTGTATTTGTAGGATTACGTAATTTTACTTTGCCAAAAAATAAAATAACACATGAAGGACCTATACGTATGTTTATACCTATGAATACATATAATACATTTGTTACATGTCAAATATATACAGATTCCAAATGGGCTAAATGGTGGAATGAACATCGTGATCGTCAAGACGTCATCGTTCATGAAATACAAAAATTATTTCATTTACAACAACGTCCTGAATATGTATTTCATCGTGTTGCATTCTGGAAAAATGGTGTACATTTATGGAAACCTAATAAGTTATTACTTACAAAAGAAGATTTACAACCGTATCCATGGATAACATTTTGTGGCGAATCAGTTTCAAAAGAATCACAAGGATGGATAGAAGGAGCATTAGAATCTGTTGAAAATATTTTCTCATAAGATTGTTAAAAAAATAATAAATATTAAATATTACATTATTACAAAATGAGTGATCATCAAGAATACATGTATCAAGATTTAGATACAGAAAGTAGTATAAATAAATTAAATCCAGACCATGATAATTCAATACAAAAGTTATTAACCAATAACAATCAATTTAAACAAAATTATATAAATGCGTTAACTACAAATTTATATGGTAAATATAATTTTTATAGTAATGATCTTGATGACCTAAATAAAAAAATTCAAAGAACTCAATATGACTTAATTACATATGTGTGTTCTATTGGTAAAGATTTTCGTTATTTACAGTATTGTTATCAACATATAAGAAGTGGTATAAATATTTATTTTGGAATTGATTTACAATATGGAAAAATTTTAATTATACCTTCTCTTGATTATTATTTGGATAAAGTAGGTCGAGACGGTGTGAAATTAACACTGAGTGATTTTTTAATTGGCACAGCTAGTTCTGTTAAAGTAACTGGTAACAGAATTCTTCAAACACCGGCTGGTGAAATACTGTATAACGGTATTGAAGATTATTTGAAAAATCTAAAAAACCCAATAATAAGACCAGAGCTTTTTTCTAAAACATCAGAAGACCAGGGAGGAAAAACGATATATGTTCTTCGAGAAGAAAATGAGTATGTCTCAAACTTAAATACGTTTTTTGAACATTTTGAGGATAAAACAAATTTTACGAACAAAAGTTTTTTAAAACCTTTAATTCAAAATGATAATACTAAAATGTATTTTACAAATGAAAATTCAGATGATGAATTAATACGTATGGGTGAATATGATGTGTTGTGTAACTATTTAAATTTTCCAAGAAATCGTAAATATGTAAAAGTAGAAAATGATGATGCAATTGTTAAAATTTTTTATTCTCTTCTTGATGAAAGAAAGAAAAAAATTAACTTAAGAAATCAAATTTATGATAGATTAAATGAATTGAAAAGTGTTGATAACCAAAAAATTCAAATAAATGAATTAATAGAATCATTAAATACTTTTAATAGAGAAGTTACTGGTATAGCACGTGTAAATGTTAAAAATGAAGTTTATGACTTCGTCAAACTTTTTATCAAATCACCAACATATTTTCAAAATAGATATTTAAATATATCATTAACAGGTGGTGCTGGTACTGGTAAAACAACTATTGCAATTTATTTAGGTAAATTATTATCAAAGTTAGGTGTTTTGTTTACTGACAATTTTTTTATGCATTCTAAATCTACATTAGTTGGTGAACATGTTGGTGAAACTGCAATAAAAACAAAATCAAAATTAGTTGAAGCAACTGAAGGTGTTATGTTTATTGATGAAGCATATGCAATAGCACAAGGATCTGATGAAAATCATAAATTTGATCAATTTGGTCTTGAATCAATTAATGAATTTATTAATTTTATGGATAAAAATAAAGGTAGAATTGTTATAATAACAGCAGGTTATGCAAAAGAAATTGAAGAATATTGGTTTGGACCAAATGAAGGTATGAAAAGACGTATGCCTTATAAATGGAAATTAGAAGATTATACATTAACAGATCTTGGTAGAATTATTAAATCTTTTTATAGAAAAGAATTAAAAGGTGCAGGTGATGTTTTACCTTCAAATTTTCGTGATCTCTTTAGTAATAATTTAATTTGTAATGATAATATGAAACAAAACGTGCTTTTTAACTTATTAAAGGATTCATGTGATATTGTAGAATACAAAGGAAGTAATTACCCACGTTTAAAAAATCAATCTGGTGATTTAGAAAATATTGTAAGCTTTATTACGAGTTATTACATCGTTCATGGAACAATTGATAAAAACAAATTAAATGAAATATTTAATTCAGCTTTTTTAAATGTAAATGGGGATGCAATTATTTCGTATCGTGACAAACGTTTAGAAAATTTATTTAAAAGTTTCTTGAAAGAATTTTGTGAACAATCCGAAAGAGAATCACAAACTGTACAATCTAATGAATCACAAAATGTACAATCTAATGAATCACAAAATGTACAATCTAATGAATCAAACGATTATTTTACGAATATGACTCCAACAACAAATGTGAATTCAACAGCTTCTGTTAATTATTCACCAAGTTCTGCTGATTCGACAGAACAGTTGTATGATACTACGAACCAACAAAATACTACGAATCAACAATTGTCACCATATGATTTTACTCTTGAACTCAAAGATATAAAAAACTTAAAAACAGCTTTCACGAATACGGGTGAATTAAAATCAACAACAGACCCCGTTCGACTAATAAAATTACTTATTAAGCCACAAAGAGCTACGGGTAAAAGCGTAAAGAAAAAATTTGACTTTTTCCTTGATGCGTTGATTTCAAATTCAAAAATAGACACAAACATGCAAAATTTTGATTTTAATGTTGTTAAATTTTTTGTTCAATTTGCTTTATACATTACAAATAGTATTGGAGAACAAAACGTGTCAAATCCTACAATTCTTTATATGTTTTTTAATATATTGTTTAATGAAATAATGTTTATGATACAAGGTAAAAAAACATATAATTACCAACGTAATTTTTTTATTGGGTTCGACGATGGTGATTCAGGTAAAATTGGAGCAGGAAGATTATGTACTCAGGATCAATTTGCTGGTGCTTCAAAAAAGTTCATCGGATACTTACATAGAACTTTACTTTATATAGCTACTCTGAGTAAAAAGGATATAGAAGAGTGGACAAGAGCTTTAAACAAATACGGAAACTCCGTAATAACTATTTTTTACTTTATAAAAAATTCTATAACATATCATTTCAAACGTGGAATTGTATCTCAATATATTAGAATCCCTACAGGTGTTTTAGACGCTGAAAAGTTTAGAGAAAACATTATATGGTATTATTATTATTTATCAAGAAAAGCTATAGACCAAATATTTGATAAAGAAAATGTTTTAAAAGAAGATGTAGGTGTAATGGTAATACCAGGTATTTTTGTAAGCAAAAAAATTCGTCAAAATTATAAAAATGTAAAGGATCCATTTCCTTATCCTACACAAAATGAAGATCCATCTGGAACTCTAAATAATAATATAGGTTGGTATGAAGATAAACAATTAGAATTTATTGAAATTTTTGGGTGGCCTAATACTACAAACAATAGTAACGATAGTAACACTGCGACAGCTGTAAACCCAAATCCATATCATCAAAAAACTTTAACGCCTCTTGAAAATTATCCTACTTCACTTATTCATATTCCAAGAAGTAATGTTAATACACCTATATCTCATGAAGTGGAAAATTCAACAACGAATCAACGTAGTCATAATCGCTTACAAACAATAGAAAGTATGTCAGAGGAAGATGAAAATAATAGAGAAGACGAAGAATTAACTAATATAACAAAAAATTCAACACCATTCGGAAGATTACGTCGTAGTTACGTCAAAAATATAATAAAACGTAATAAACATTTATTACGTTCAAATCCTGAACAACGTCGTCAAGCATTACAATTATATTTAATATCATTACATGATACGAAACATTTTTAAAAAAAATATTTTCTCATAAGATTGAATAAAAAAAAATTTAAGAATAATGTCTGTTTATCCAATACCAGAAACTAATCAACGGAATTTACATAATATGGAAACATATATGTTTAACCCGTCAACTATACAAAGTCCACTTGTAAATATAAAACTTTCATTATTAAGAAGAAAAGAATTTCAAAATAAATATATAGAAGCATGTAAATCAAATTTAAACGATAAATATAGATTTTATACACAAAATTTAATGAATATAAATGAACAAATTCAACAAGAACAAAAAAGTTTATTAAGAAAACGTTGTTCTGTTTCGTTACCTATTCATTATGCTGAATTCAAATTTGAACATATAGATTCAAATAAAGGTACTATATATTTTGGTATGAATTTAACAACTGGTCAAGCAGAACCATTACCTTCAAAAGATTTTTATATAAAATTACGTGGTTTCACTGAAGATGATTTTTTTCCCAAAGAACTTCCACGTGTAAATTTAACTGCTATAACGGATGCGAAATTACGTTCAACGTCTACATCTCAGAGTCAGAGTCAGAGTCAGAGTCAGAGTACACAAAGAGCTAAAAAACAACATGCTTCAACGGCTGTAAATGCTGCTGTTGTAACTCCTGCTGTAAATTCTGTTGTAAATCTTGTTAATCCAACACAAAATACTGCTGATGCAGAATTCAAAATTATAAATGATGTAATTTTAGGTCAAAATTGGATTTTAAATGATATTAAATTAAATCAGAATAACACGACTTTAATTGGAAGTTTAGAAAATTCTTATAAAGAATTACAAAAATATTATAGAAATTCACTTTCAGGAAGTTCCAAAGGTGTATCTACAACAAATATGGACATGGCAATAAAAGTCGATGAAGCTTATAGAACTGTTGTTGAAAATATAAATAATAATATAGAAATGAGTGATTCAGAAATTGATTCTTTAGTAGATAATGGATACACTACAGTTTTTGATCCAAAATTTACAAGTGCTTCTCAACAAAGTAAATTTCCTCCAAAAACTCCAGATGGTTTCAAAACATTTTTAAAAAGTTTATATAACGGATTTAAATACAGAATTGTACAAAATTCACCAACGAATCAAAATTCACCAATAACACCATCAATAACACCGTTTGGAAAAAAACGTTATCCTCAAAAATTTGGTAAATATTTTACACATTCTTATAGTTATATAATACCTGATATAATTGATAATGTATACGCACAATATGTTAATAATTTTTTTAAATTTTATACAGGATCATATGACCCTGATAATAATTCTTCATTCATACAAAAGTATAAACCATCAAAAAATTTAATAAAATTACCTATGGATCAAAATGAATTCTTTGTGTTTACACATTTTGCTATTGATGATGATATGGATACAAATAATATAATAAAATTATGTGATTTTTGGGGTTTTTTAAATGATCAAGATGTAAATGCTAAATTAGATTATGCTGAAGAAAAAGAATTAAGTAAAAAATTAGTTTCATTAAAATTATTAAGATCAGCAAATTGGGAATTATGTGAAGAAATACAAAGACGTCTTGATGTATTAAATAATGATCCTGATGAACAAATAAAAAATATTGTAAAAAGTATTGAAGATTTTGATAATGAAATACGTGGTAATGCACGTATTGATGTAAAAAATAAGATAGCAGAATATATTCAAACATTTATAACAGCTCCTGTATTTTATAGAGATAAATATTTAAATATAGCATTAACTGGTGGTGCTGGTACTGGTAAAACAAGTATTGCACAAAAATTTGCAGGTATTTTAAAAGATTTAGGTATTCTTGTTACAAATAAATATGATATACATTCACGTGCTACATTAGTTGGACAATATATTGGTGAAACATCATATATTACACGTAATGCTTTAATGAGTGCATTAGAAGGTGTATTTTTTCTTGATGAAGCATATGCATTAACACAAAGTAATGATGGTAAATATGATCCATATGGTATTGAATCAATTAATGAATTTATTAATTTTATGGATAAAAATAAAGGTAGAATATCAATAATTGTTGCTGGTTATTCTAATGATATCGAACAATATTGGTTTAAACCAAATGAAGGTATGAGAAGACGTATGCCTAATAAATGGCACTTAAAAAATTATTCATTTTATGATTTAATTGAAATTTTCTTAAAATTTTATACTACTGAACGAAATGAATTATTAAAAAATAATTTAGATATTTTACCACAAAATGTAAGTGATCTCTTTGGAAACAACGACGAAGCTTTAAATTTAGTATTTGTATATTTAGTAAGATCATGTGATTTATATTACAATAATATTACTACGTATGCAAAATTAAAAAATCAAGCAGGTGATATTGAAAATATTGTTTCTAATTTAACTTCGCTTTATATTATGAATACAAATAAAAAAATTACTTCAGATGATGTTATACAAATATTTGAAAATTATTTTTATAATTATGATCCGAATGAATACAGATTGTATTCAACTTATTTAACATATGGACAAGATAATTTAAATACTATGTTTCGAATTTTTTGTCAAAAATTTGGATTTACACCTTCAAATGATAACACTGTTACAAAAGATTTAATGAGATCGTTTGATCTAAATTTTGAAAATCAAACTACTGTTAACATAGAAGAAAATGTAACAAATATGAATTATCAAACAAGTGGTAACAAACGACAAAGATTAGAAAAAACCATAAATAATAGTAGTGGTAGTGGTAGTGGTAATAATAGTAATAACAGTAATAATAGTAATAATAGTAATAATAGTAATAATAGTAACACTAACATTAGTACAAATAATAATGCTATAGATATGTTTAAAAATTATGGAAATTCTGATGATGATTCAATGTCAACATTCGGAAGAATACGTAGTAATTACGTAAAAAATGTAATAAAACGTAATAAACATTTATTGAAAACCCCTGTACAACGTCAACAAGCGTTACAATTATATTTAATGTCATTACATGATACGAATCATTTATAATACTAGTCAACATCAATTTCTTCTGACGAATTTGAATCGAGTTCATGTGAATAATCATGAATATTATCTATTAATTGAAAGTTTTGTAAATTTTGTATATAATTTGGATTAAGACGCATAAGTAATAATACTGAAACGAGGGTCATCCACATTTCAGCATTTTCATATTTTTCAATAGGATCATTTGGATAATGTGTTGTTATTAAAAATGTATTTGTTAATACTAAATACAATGGAAATAACAAACGTGGATTTGTGATAACTTGTGAAATATTCATTCTTATTTTTTTTTATTTAATTCGTGTATGATTTTTTTAATTTATTTATGAACGTCTACGTTTTCCAAAACGTGGTACCATCATTGGTGGAGCGTTTACAACTGGTTGTTGTGGAGCATACATAACTGGTTGTTGTGGAGCATACATTACTGGTTGTGGTTGAACATAACCATAACCACCACCAACCATAGGTGGAGCATACATCATTGGCATACCATAAATACCTACTCTACCAAATAAAGAACCACGTAATGTAGCAAAACCAAAAATAAATGAACCAGCTAATGTAATAAGTAATAACACACTAATGTATGTTTTAGTTGATTTTTCAACAGTAGAATCATTTGCCATATCAGCTAATACTACAGCACATAAAATCCATGAAAATAAACATATAATAGTAAACATACCAAAGAATATACGTGAGAATATTGCTGGTGGTAAAAAATGAACTGCATAATTTGCAGCAAAAAATAATATAGGTGCTAAACCTAATACATAACCAACAAAACTACTAAAATTAATTTTTGATACACGCATATCAACTTTACGATTTTCATTTGAATAATAATTAACAGCTAACATACCTGTTGCAAAAACAAAACATGATGTTAAACCAACTAATACTGATAATAATGGATCAGTTTTATTACCACCCATTGGTGTTGGACCCATTGCAGTTGCAGCGTTTTCTACGAGACTCATTTTGTTTTAATGTTTTTTATTAATCCAAAATATAAATTTTTTTTTCAATTAAAAAATTATGCTAAACAAAAATCACGCAAATTCTTTACTTCGATGTCATGTGAATTCATCATTATAAATATAACAAAACAAAACATTATAAAACTAATTAAATAAACTAATATTGTATCAATATCAACATCTTTTTGTTCTTCTTCTAATATCGTTTCACATTTTTCAATGTCATAGTAATATTTCATTTTTTTAAATTAATTGAATATTATATTGTTGTTTTAAATTTGGTGCACCAGTACGTTCTTGTACAACTCTTTTATTTTTAGTTGTGTCAAAATCACCTAATGCATCTGTAACAGATCTTGAAGATGTCATAAAATTCTTTTGACGATTACGTTTTTCATTTGTTGTTATGTCAATTTTTATAGATTCACCATTTGGTTCATCATGTAATTGACGTGAACTTTGTATTACATTGGAATCTAATGTTGGTCTACCATATGAATTTGTTGTACTACCATTACGTACATCTTCAAATACATGACGTGACATTTCTGATTTTTTATTTGTATTCCATGGTAATGTATTTAATTCATTTATTTGTTTAATTTGTTTACCTGGTGTCATGTATTTTGATTCTTGTGTATAATTACGTGACTCTCTTGTTACATCAAATTTACGTGCTGAATTTTCAAGGTCATTCATTTGAAAACGTACACCATGTCCACCATTATTTTCATATAATAAGGATTCATCTGGTCTTGTATTATTGAAATTATTTTCATGTATTGGTAATCTACCACCATGTGATTGACGTGGGACATAAGCATTTTCTGATAAATCTTGACGTGGTACATTTGTAATTTTTTTAGGATCAGCAAATTGTTGTAATGCAGATGTAATGGAATAATTCTTGAGAATATTTTGATTTTGTAATGAATCATTACCTGTTAAACGTGTATCACGTGTACGATCACCTGGACCTATAGAATC
>JACCDP011558150.1_pt1 | contig 45979 bp, 45 predicted proteins | sample 7445841 | NCBI WGS metagenome assembly JACCDP01 (sample SAMN15323441, study PRJNA562643) | freshwater metagenome | isolation source: river surface water | place: USA:Blue River Watershed | collected 2017-08-17
CGAACCTGCAAATGGTCCTGAAGGTTTGCGCCCACGCCGGGCAAGGGGTGACGGACCACCACGCCCGCAGACTCCAGCTGGCCCGCATCGCCGATGCCGGACAACTGCAGCAACTGGGGCGACTGGATCGCGCCTGCCGACAAGATCACTTCATGCCGCGCCCGCACGGTTTGCACCCGATCTTCGACCGCCACTTCAACGCCTGTGACTCGATCGCCCTCCAGCACCAAGCGCAAGGCGCGGGCTGCGGACAAAACCCGCAGATTGGGACGCTGGAGTGCGGGTTGCAAATAAGCCCTGGCGGTGCTCATGCGCACGCCCCGGCGGGTGTTCATGCGGAAATACCCCGCGCCCCGGTTGTTGCCCTGATTGAAATCATCGACCGATTCAATCCCGCACAGGGCAGCGGAGGCCACAAAAGCATCCGACAAAGGGTCTCTGGGCACATCTGAAATCCACCACGGCCCGCCTTGCGCATCCGCGTTGCCATGGATGTGTTCGGCATGCATGGCCTTCCTGAAAAAAGGCAAGACGTCGTCATAGCCCCACGACCCATTGCCCAAGTCCCGCCAGCCATCGTAATCTTGTCGATGCCCGCGCAAATACAACATGCCATTGATCAGGCTCGATCCCCCCAGACCCTTGCCCCTGGGCCAAGGCAGGCGTCGATTGGCCATGTCGGGCTCGGGGTCGGTTTCAAAGCCCCAATCGTGCTCGGCATGACCCACGGTCTTGAAATAACCAATCGGGATCTTGAGCCAGGGGTCGCGCGACGCACCCCCCGCCTCGATCAGCATCACCTTCAGGCCCGGCTCTTCACTCAACCGGGCGGCCAGCACCGCACCGGCGGAACCGGCACCAACGATCACGACATCGGGTGTCCAATCCGCTTGCATGTTCATGAAATTTGCGCCAATGTGATCGGCCACAAAAGACTGGACTGGCGCAGCGCTGGCGTCATGGCCATCAACCCATCAGCGTGCCACGCACTGGCGACACCGGCAAATGCACTTGCCGCGCCAACAATTCGGACTCGGGCACCCCTGCACGCAACTGCGCCACCATGTGCTCGGGGTCGAACTCGACCCCGATCGGATTGAGGTCGTAGTGCGGGCCGTGCATGAAACCGTTCGACCCCTCGTTGCTGTCGAAACAGTCGGCCTGAAATTCCAACTGATTGCCGTCCGGATCCGTGTAATAGCACGACACCGTCACCCCGTGGTGGATGCACCAGTAGGGCAAGATGCCCTTGTCGCGCAATTCGATGTACTTGTCCATCAGTTCAGTCAGGCTGCGATAGCCGTAAGCCAAATGGTCCATCCCCGGTTGACCGCGCGGCGCACGCGCATCGCCGGGCCCCTTCACAATGCCCATGTTGATGAGCGCAACGCGGTGGTGCTCGTGGTCATAAGTGACAAAAGCAATCACCGGGTTCTGATACTGCACCTTGGCATCAAACACCGTCACATACCAGTTCAGCATCTCCTCGAAGTGATAGGTCCGAAACACCACATGGGCAAAGGTTTTGGGTTGAATCGTCATGGCCAAAATCGCCTTGTTTGAAACAGCCTCCATTTAGGCAGATTTTTGTCTTCGGGTCAAACACCGTCGCGACCCTGATACCCCTTGGCTGGGGCAAAATACATCCTTGTCCACCTCACTGCCAATTGACCATGGATGCATCTTCTATCCTGACCCACATTGCCCAACGGGATCAGGCCCGTGTGGCCGCCTTGCTGGCCAAAGACACCACCGCGCTCAACGATCTGCTCGACGATGCGCTGGTCTACGTCCACTCCACTGGCGTGGCCGACACCAAAGCCAGTTACCTCGAAGGCCTGGTGACTGGCGTCTGGGATTATCACAAACTCGAAATCCGCAACCCCCGCCATGTGGTCCATACAGGCACCGTGCTGGTGTTTTGCCGCATGGCGATCGACATCACGGTGCGGGGGCAATTCAGATCATTTGAAAGCAACGCCTTGCTGGTCTGGGTCGAGCGCCCTGGTGGCTGGAAACTGGCAGCGGTGCAATCGAGCAGCATCCCGCCAGCCTGAAAGGCTGTGCCTGACGCGCAGGCAACCGATCCGGCTCCACTCGCCCTTACTCCAGCTTGATGCCGCGTGTACTGATGATGTCCGCGAACAGGCGGGTTTCATCGCGCACCCGTGCGGCCAAATTGGCGCTGGCACTGCCCACCGGATCCCAGCCCCCGGTGAGCATGCGTTGACGGATCTCGGGATCTCTCAGCACGGCAGGCACATCTTGCATCAGACGATCCTGAGCCGCCTTGCTCAGGTTGGCGGTGGCAACCAGTGCGACCCACACTTCCAGCGGATTCATGCGCACACCCAACTCGGACAAGGCCGGTACATCGGGCGCCAACGGGCTGCGTGGCCCCGCCAAGCCCACCGCATGCAACTTGCCAGCCTTGACGTGCGGCAAAGCCAAGCCAGGCGGCATCAGCGCCATCTGCACCTGCCCGCCCAGCATGGCATTGAGGATGGCCGGATTACCGCTGTAGGGCACATGAACCGCCCCGCTGCTGCCCAGGGCCGACTTGATGACTTCCATGCCCAAATGGCCCACCGAGCCGACGCCGACCGAACCGTAGCTGAACTTGTCGCCTGCCTGCCGCACAGCGGCAACCCAGGCTGCACCCGTGGGCAGATCCGCCGACGACACCATCAACAGCGGCGCCGTGGCCAACAGACTGACCGGCAGCAAATCCTTCACCGGGTCATAGGGCAATTTGGGGTTGAGTAACTTGGCGCTGGTCAGGTTGCCATTGATCACCACACCCAGGGTGTGATCGTCGTTGGCCTTGGCCACAAAATCGGCGGCCACATTGCCGCCCGCGCCCACTTTGGCTTCGACCACCACCGGCTGGCCCCAGAGCTTGGACAAACCATCGGCCAGGATGCGCGCTGCCGTATCGGGTGTTGAGCCTCCCGGAAACCCGACCACGATGCGCACGGCTTTTTGCGGCCAAATCGGCTGTGCCAGAATCGGGGCGCTCAAGCCGGCAGACAGGCCCAGGACGGCCAATGCGCCGATCATTCGGCGACGCCGGGGGTTGGATTGGGGCAGCATGACGAGGCTCCTTTCAAACAAGAACAAACCAGCTGCCGCGCATGACATGGGGGCGACTGGGCAAGCCCGGGATCATGACCATAATGCTTGCCAACCGGAGTGTAACCATGGCCAAACTCAGACACATCGCTTTGTCCGTTCCCGACCCCTGGGCCTCGGCCAAGTTTTACCAGCAAGCCTTTGGCCTGGAAGTGGTGGGCGAAGCCCATTCATCCACCGCCGATGGTGTCTACCTCAGCGACGGCACCGTCAGCTTGACCCTGCTGAAGTACAAAACCGACGCACCCGCCGGACCGGCTGGCAAAGATTATGTCGGCCTGCATCACATGGGATTTTTATGCGATGACCTGCAAGCGCAAAGTCTGCAGGTCGAAGCCGCCGGCGCGCAACTGTTCATGGACGCACCCGTGCACACCAGCACCGAGTACTACGAGAAAAAGTACCGCGATCCCGATGGCGTGATTTTTGACATCACCCACTCGGGCTGGCGCGGCGCCAAGCCTTGAGCCCGACTTGGGCGCAATTGGCCTCAGACTCCTAAAACAACCCCAGCGGCTGACCGCGACCCCAGCCCCACACCAACACACCAGCCAAACACAAACTGGGGCCAAAAGGAAAATGGGGCTGCGCCTCGCGCTCGGCCCGGGGCCGCAGCAATCCCTGTGCGATACCCAGCACACAAGCCACCAGCACCAGCACACTGAGGCTTTGCCAGCCCAACCAAGCCCCCAAAGCGGCCAACAGTTTGAAGTCTCCGGCGCCCATGCCATCCATCCCGCGAAGCCACTTGAAGGCTAACGCCACCGACCACAGCATGAGATATCCGGCCACTGCGCCCCAAACGGCACTGCTCAAATCCACGCCGATCCAGCCCAGACTGGCCGCCAGCAGACCGGCCCAGCACAAAGGTTGCGTGATCGCATCGGGCAAGTAGCAGGTGCGCGCATCGATGCAGGCCAAAGCCAACAGCGCCGCACCCCAGACGGCCCAGCACCCCGCCGTCACCCCCGGGCCATACACACCCACCATGGCCACAAACCACAAGGCGGTCAGCAACTCGACCGCCGGATACTGCCACGAAATGGCCACGCCGCAGTGGCGGCAACGGCCACGCAACCCCACAAAACTGAGCACCGGCCACTTGTCGCGCCAGGACAAGGGCGTCTGGCAAACCGGGCAATGCGAAGCTGGCGTGGCCAAGTTGTAGGCGGGCGCATCGTCCAAACCGGCTTCGTACTCGCGCTCGATCATGCGCGGCAAGCGAACGATGAGCACATTCACAAAGCTGCCCACCACCAATCCCAGCAGACCGGTCATCCCCCATTCGATCAGCGTGGCCATCGCGAATGGGGGCAAGTTTCAGCGCTGGCCGAAACGGACTTGACCAAAAATCTGGCCGGCCTCGCGCGGCGTGCAGCGCCAGTACGACGGTGTGGCTGACACCTGTCCATTCAGCGCGGCGGCGGCTTCCCAGCCCCAGCGCGGCTTGTACAGGAACGAGCGCGCCAGCGCCACCAAATCGGCCTCGCCGTTTTCAATCACGGCATTGGCCTGCGCGGGCTCGGTGATCAAACCGACCGCAATCGTGGGCAAACCGCAGCGCTCACGCACCAGCTTGGCAAACGGCACCTGATAGCCCGGACCGATGGCAATCTTTTGCAAAGGCGAGACGCCGGCGCTGGAGATGTGCACATAGTCGGCACCCGCTTGCTTCAGGCGCACCGCCATGTCGGCGGTTTCCTCAGGCGTCCAACCGCCTTCGACCCAATCGGTGGCCGACAAGCGGATGCCCAAAACACCCTTGAATGCCTCGCGCACAGCAGCAAAGACTTCCAACGGAAATTTGATGCGGCCTTCGAAATTGCCACCATAGGCATCGGTGCGTTGATTGGCCAGCGGCGAGACAAACTGGTGCAACAAATAGCCATGGGCTCCGTGCAATTCAATCGCCTCAATGCCCATCTGATCGGCTCTTCGGGCGGCGTTGGCAAAGGCTTCCCGGATGCGCACCAAGCCGGCGGCGTCGATGGCGTCGGGTGCCAGTTCGCCCTCTTTGTGCGCCAGGGCTGACGGTGCCAAGGCCTTCCAGCCCCCCTGATCCAGGGCAATCTGGCTACCGCCATTCCAGGGTTCGGCACTGGACGCCTTGCGCCCGGCGTGCGAGAGCTGAATGCACACCGGCACCGGCGGGGCCAGCTTGCGAGCGCGCTGCAATTTGTCGTCCAGCGCAGCGGCGGTGGCGTCGTCCCACAGGCCCAGGCAACCCGGGGTGATGCGCCCTTCGTCCGTGACGGCCGTGGCCTCGATGGTGAACAAACCGGCCCCGCCATTGAGCAAATTGCCCCAGTGCATCAGGTGCCAGTCTTGGGCCTGACCGTTGACGGCCACGTACTGGCACATGGGCGCGACCACGATGCGGTTGGACAACTCCAGCCCACCGCGCGGTGAGCCCAAACGAATAGAAGAGAAAAGAGCACTCATGATTTACTGCGGTTCGATTTTGGCGTCACGGATGGCTTTGGCCCACTTGAGCGATTCGGCCTGGTTGCGCTTGGCCAGATCCTCGGGCGTGCCGGGGTCGATCACCAAGCCAAAGCTGGACAACTTGTCCTGCACCTCTTTGGCATTGGCGGCGATGTTGATGGCCTTGTTCAGCCGGGCGATGGCCTCGGGCGGGGTGCCGGTGGGCGCGAAAACGGCAAAGTAGGCGATCAGTTCATAGTCTTTCAGGCCCAGTGCTTCGTTCACGGTGGGCAAATCGGGCACCACCGCCGAGCGCTTGCTGGACGTGACCGCCAAACCACGCACCTTGCCGCCCTTGACCTGGGGCACCATCACCGCGAAGTCGGCGGTGAACAGGTTGACCTGGCCCCCGATCAGGTCGGTCATGGCCGCCGGTCCGCTTTTGTAAGGCACCGGATTCATCTTGATGCCGGTCATGCTGGACAACATTTCGCTAGAGACCTGCTGCGAAGTGCTGGCATAAGCAAAACTGATCTGACCCGGCTTGGCTTTGGCCTGATCGACCAGCTCACGCAAGGTCTTGGCGGGGAAATCGTTGTTCACCGCGACGATCAGCGGCACCGAGCCCAAAAAACCCACCGGGGTGAAGGCGGTATCCTGATCGTAGGGGAGTTTTTTCATCAGGCTTTTCAGCGCCGCATTGGTGCTGTTGGTCCCGATCAGGATGGTGTAACCGTCGGCGGGCGACTTGGCCACCGCATCGGCACCCAGCATGCCATTCACACCCGGCTTGTTCTCGACCACGATCGTTTGACCCAACTCTTCGGACATCTTGGCAGCAAAGGTGCGACCAATGGTGTCGGTGGCACTGCCCGGCGCAAAGGGCACGATGGCCTTGATCGGTTTGTTCGGATAGGCCTGCGCCCATGCCCCCATGGCGGTGGCGGACAGGGTCACAGCGCTCAGAACCAGACGCAGCCGGCCCCAAATGTGGTGTGGTGTTGTCATGAAAGTCTCCTGTGGTGTGGGACTATAACGCCAGTCGTCGCGAAGCGCTTCAGTCGATGGGTAGGTGTAACAAGGCACTGGCCAGGCATTTGCCATGCGCATCCAGCGCCAAAGACCGGGTCACGCCACCACCCAGCGACTGCATCAGCACAAAATTCAGGGCGTGCAGCTGCGGCAACTCGTAACGCAACACCTCACCTTGCACGCCATCGCCCAAATGCGCCTTCACCCGTTGGGGGGTGAGGGTGGCGAGCAGGCGCGGATAGTCTTCGGGCCGATAAGCCGTGACCGACAAGGTGGAGCGGTTGCCTTTGTCGCCGGTGCGGGTGTGGGCGATGTCACGCAACAGTGTCATGACAGCACCTCGACCCGGGTCTGCACCCAATCGCGCGGGATCAGGACCGCATCAGCGGCGATCACCTCGCGCACCGACTGGCTTGCGCCACCCCCGCCCGCCGGGCCATTGAGGTACAGGGCCTCGACCTCACGCGTGACGGCGCGCGCCTGCTGCGCCGTTTCGCAACGGGCGCTGACCCGCAAACGCACCTCGGCGGGCTCACCCGCTAGGGAGGCACCGGCCAAAATGGCGTTGTGCCCAATCAGGTCGTAACGGGTCTCCAGATGCCCCAAACCGGCCTCTTGCAAACGCACCTTCACCACATCCAGCGCCAACTGGCCGCGCGCCAAAGCGCCCAAACCGGCATACGACATTTGTCCGTCAGCCAGGAAGCCGTCCCGATATCCCACCGTGACTTTCAACAACTCGGGGCGGGCTTGCCCCAAGCCGCCACTGACTTGCACCCGATCCGGCCCCACCTGTCGCAATTGCACGCCTGTGAAGTCCGCCGCCACATCCGGCTGCAAATAGCACTGGGGGTCTTCCAGCTCATACAGCAACTGCTCGGTGCAGGTCGCCACACTCACCCGCCCGCCGGTGTCGGGTAATTTGGTGATCACCGCCGTGCCGTCGCACTGCACCTCGGCCAACGGAAAACCCAGGTGCGCCAAATCGGGCACATCCTTGAAACCCGGATCGGCAAAATAGCCGCCGCTCACCTGAGCCGCGCATTCCAGCAGATGCCCCAACACCACGCCTTGCCCCAGACGCGCCCAATCGTCGGCATACCAGCCGAAGTGATGCCAAATCGGTGCCAAAAAAAGCGCCGGATCGGCCACCCGACCGGTGATGATGACCTCGGCCCCGGTGGCCACAGCCGGTAACAGGTGCTCGGCTCCCAAATAGGCATTGGCCGATACCAAGCGATCGGCCAATTCGGCGACCGGACTCTGGCGCTCGATCAGGTTCAAATGACCGCCTTGCCGCTGAAGCTGGGCCAGCACATCATCGCCGTGCAAAACCGCCACGCGGGGCTTCAAACCCAGTTCGTGCGCCACCTCCAGCACCGCGCGCCCGGCGGCCATCGGATGGGCGGCCCCCATGTTGGTGAGAATTCGCACCCCTTGGCCGATGCAATGCGGCAATACCGCTTGCATGCGCTCGCGCAACATGGGATCAAAACCCAAATCGGGGTGTTTTTGTTTTTCCAGTTGGGCCAGGGCAATGGTGCGCTCGGCCAGGCACTCAAAAATCAGCCAATCGAGTTGGCCGCGTCGAGCCAGATCGGCAGCGGGTGCAATGCGATCACCCGAGTATCCGGCGCCAGAGCCAATGCGCAAGGGCTTCATGGATCGCCAAAAAGAGGTGGTGCCGGAAGCCGGAATCGAACCGGCACGGTGTTTTGCACCGGCAGATTTTGAGTCTGCTGCGTCTACCAATTTCGCCACTCCGGCACGGAGGGAAAGCAGAATTATGGCACATTTAAGGCATGAAATACGACACCATCGAATCGGCCATCGGAAAAACCCCGCTGGTGGCCCTCCAACGCATCGGGGCTGCTGACCACGCCCAGCGTGGAAATGTGGTGTTGGGCAAGTTGGAAGGCAACAATCCGGCCGGCTCGGTCAAGGATCGCCCCGCCTTGTCCATGATTCAACGCGCGCAAGAGCGCGGCGAAATCAAACCCGGCGACACCCTGATCGAGGCCACCTCGGGCAACACCGGCATCGCCTTGGCCATGGCCGCCGCCATCAAGGGCTACCGGATGGTGCTGATCATGCCCGAAGACCTCTCGATCGAGCGGGCGCAGACGATGAAAGCGTTTGGCGCCGAGCTCATCCTGACCCCCAAAAGCGGTGGCATGGAATACGCCCGCGACCTGGCCGAGCAGATGCAGCGCGACGGCAAGGGCAAGGTCCTGGACCAGTTCGGCAACGCCGACAACCCTCGCATCCACTACGAGACCACCGGTCCAGAAATCTGGGCCGACACGCGGGGACAGGTCACCCATTTTGTCTCGGCCATGGGCACCACCGGCACCATCACCGGTGTATCGCGCTTTCTCAAAGAAAAAAACCCGAACATCCGCATCATCGGTGCGCAGCCCAGCGAGGGCTCGCGCATTCCGGGCATCCGCAAGTGGCCCCAAGAGTACCTGCCCAAGATCTACGACCCCAGCACCGTGGATGAACTGATGCTGGTCAGCCAGGCCGATGCCGAAGACATGTGCCGTCAAATGGCCCGCGAAGAAGGCATTTTTGCCGGTATCTCGGCCGCCGGGGCATGCTGGGTGGCGCAACAAATCGCCCAGCGCGAAAAAAATGCCACCATCGTCTTCATCGTCTGTGACCGGGGTGACCGCTACCTCTCTACCGGGGTGTTCCCGGCATGAGCCAGCCCTACCGCTTTTGCCCCAACTGCGCCACGCCGCTGGAATGGCTGAGCCGACTCGAAGACGGCGGCGAAAAACAGCGCCTGTGTTGCACGTCCTGCGCCTGGACCCACTGGAACAACCCGGTGCCGGTCCTCGGCGCCATCGTTGAATACCGGGGCCGCATCGTGCTGGCCCGCAATGCCGCCTGGAACGGTCGCCGATTTGCCCTGATCACCGGCTTCATGGAAGCCGGTGAGTCCCCTCAAGAGGGCATCAGCCGCGAGGTCATGGAAGAAACCAGCCTGACCGTCACCGAATTGACCCTGATCGGGGTCTATGACCACCTGCGCATGAACCAAGTCCTGATCGTCTACCATGCCCTTGCCGAGGGTGAGGAAATCAGGCTTTCTCCCGAACTGGCAGAATACAAACTTTACAAACCCGAAGACATCATTTGCTGGCCCTCCGGCACCGGACGCGGTGTGGCAGACTGGCAACGTCGTCTGGGCATCGAGCCGCGCTTCATGGATTGGGACGAGCGCGCGCGTTTGAACATCGAGTGAGCAACAACATGAACATCGACCAGGAACTGGACACCCGCGGACTCAATTGCCCCCTGCCGATCCTGAAAGCCAAAAAAGCCCTGACCGCCATGCAAAGCGGTCAACTGCTCAAAGTAGTGGCCACCGATGCCGGGTCGTTGCGTGACTTCGCCGCCTTTGCCAAACAAACCGGCAACGAACTGATCGAGCAACAAACCGTGGGCAACGAGTTCATCCACGTGCTCAAGCGCAAGTAAACACCTGCCGCATCAAGGCCTTTGGCCGCGCAGGCCATCGATCACCGACGGATGCCCCAGGCGCAAGCGCAACTCGTGCTTCATGCGTTGATTGGTCAGGCGTCGTGACTCGGACATGAAACTCAAGGTCATGGGCGCGATCACTTGTGCAGCCTGAGCACGTGCGATGCGAGTCGGCCGGGGCAAACCGTACAAGTCGGCCGCCAAGTCGTAGTAATCCCCCATCTTCAAGTCCGAGTCATCGCTCACGTGATAGACCCGTTGCGAACAGCCTCGCCACAAAGCCAGCCAGCAGGCGCGCGCCAGATCGTCAGCATGAATGTGATTGGTATAGACATCGTCCTCGGCCCGCAGCACCGGAGTGCCGCGCAACAAACGCTCGCGCGGCGTGCCGCCCTCGCGATCCGGCGCGTAAATGCCCGGCACCCGCAAGATGCTGGCACGCGACAGGCCCACATGCTGTCGCCCCCACAAACGCATCACCGCTTCGGCATCCACCCGCCGCTGCGCCCGTTCGGTCTGCGCGCGCAATGGGCGCGCCTCGGTCACCCACTGGCCGGCGCAATCACCATACACCCCGGTGGTCGAAGCGTAAACCCACTGTTGCGGGACACTGCGGCGTGCCAACGCACGCGACAGCGCCAGCGTGCGCGGATCGGTGCGACCTTGAGCTGGCGGCGGGGCCAAATGAATCACCCGTTGCGCCAAGCCGGCCAAGCGCGCCAATGTGGCGGGCTGATCCAGATTCCCGCTCAGCGGCTGGGCCCCGGCAGCGCGCAGCTGTGCATGGCGTTCGGGGCTGGAAGTCAGCGCCAGCCAGCGCACGGGCGAGCGCGTCGTGCGCAACAAGCGCATGCCGACATCGCCGCACCCCACCACCAAAATGCGGGTTCGGCGAAAGCGCGCCGGCAGGGCGCCCAAGGGAGTGGTGTTTGAAGGCAAAATGGAGGGCTCACAGCCTGTAGAAGTTCCGAAGGATAACCAAAGATGAGTTTTCATGTCACCGTTCAGCCCAGCGGCCGTCAATTTCAAACCGGCGCGGACGAAACCATCCTGGCCGCCGGCATGCGCCAAGGCATCGGCTTGCCCTATGGCTGCAAAGACGGAGCCTGCGGCTCGTGCAAATGCAAAAAACTCTCAGGCACCGTGGTGCATGGCAACCACCAGGCCAAAGCCTTGACCCCGGAGGAAGAAGCCCAGGGCTTCGTGCTGACCTGCTGCGCCACCGCCCAATCCGATGTGGTGCTCGAATCGCGCCAAGTGGTCGATGTGGGTCAGTTTCCGGTCAAAAAAATGCCTGTGCGCGTGATGGCGCTGGAGAAAAAATCCCACGACGTCATGTGGGTGAAGTTGCAACTGCCCGCCAACGACCGCTTCCAATTCCATGCCGGCCAGTACATCGACTTTTTGTTGCGCGACGGATCGCGCCGCAGCTACTCCATGGCCAATGCACCGCACCAACTCAGCGACCAGTTGCAGGCGGTAGAACTGCACATTCGACACATGCCCGGCGGCAAATTCACCGACCACGTCTTTGGTGCCATGAAAGAAAAGGAAATCCTGCGCGCCGAAGGTCCGCTGGGCAGCTTCTTCCTGCGCGAGGACAGCACCAAACCCATGATCCTGTTGGCCTCGGGCACCGGTTTCGCGCCCATCAAAGCCTTGATCGAACACATGCACCACAAAGGCATCCGGCGCCCGGCCACCCTGTACTGGGGAGGCCGCCGACCCGCAGACCTCTACCTGAATGACTGGGTGCAAGCCCAGCTGGCCGAGATGCCCAACCTGAGTTACGTGCCGGTGGTGTCCGACGCCTTGCCCGAAGACGGCTGGAGCGGACGCAGTGGCTTTGTCCACCGCGCCGTGCTGCAAGACCACCCCGACCTCTCGGGTCATCAAGTCTATGCCTGCGGTGCACCCATTGTGGTCGACTCGGCACGTGCCGATTTCTCGACCCTGGCGGGTCTGCCGCCTGAAGAATTCTTTGCCGACTCCTTCACCACCGAGGCCGACAAGGCAGCCTGAGGCCCATCACTGGCCAGCGAACAAAAATGATCGCGGCCCAAGGCCTAAGAGCGCTTTGGCGCGGGCGTCTGCCCGCTGGCCTGCTCCATGGACGGATCCATGCAAGCCCAGGACGGTGCACTGTCGGTCCAGATGTTTTGCTGCGGCGCAATCGATGAGGGCTCATCGAGGGCACCGATGCGCACCACCCGCCACTGGGGGCGTGCCGACGTATGCCCATACACATGGCCACCACAGGTTGGGCAAAACAGGCGGGCGATGGTGTTGCCGCTGTCGGCCTTTTTGGCGTATTCGGTCAAAGTGCCGCTGACCTCGAAGGCCTCGGCCGGTACGACCGCATTGGCCGTGCCATTGCCGGAAATGTGCTGACAGTCGCGGCACCAACAAATGCGCGATGAAATCGGCTCTGCCGTCAAGCGAAACCTGACCGCCCCACACAAACAACCCCCGGTTCGAACAGTCATGACCCGCCCCTGTGTTGAAACGGTTCAAATTCTACGGTGCACCGGACTCGACCAACAAGGCCAACTGGGCCAACGAGGCTTGCCAGCCCAGATGGCACATCTCGAGCGGAATCGCATCGGGGATGCCCGACTGGCTGATGCTCAATTCGGTGCCCACCGACACTTCTTTCATCTCCACCCTGACCTGCATCTCGCCGGGCAAGCCGGGGTCATCGAAGCGATCCACATAGCGGATCAACTGGTTGGGAATCAGCTCAAGGTACTGACCGCCGAATGAATGGGCATGGCCGCTGGCGAATTCGTGGAACGTCATCCGGAAGGTCCCGCCGACTTGGGGGTCAAAGTGCTCCACGGTACAGGTGTAACCGTGAGGCGGCAACCACTTGGCCAAGGCATCGGCCTGTAAAAAAGCGCGATACAGGTGGGCCGGCGGGCAACGAAACACCCGGAGGAAGTGAACGGCACGGTCAGACATGGCAGGCTCCTGTCAGGGGTGATGGTCGTTGCGTCCCAATCATCAACGTTCAACGCATGAATGGCACTTTAACAGCGATGGCATGGGTCGTTTCACATCTCTATCAGCGCTTCATGAACAAGCGCTGTATCAACGCCGATTCACACGCTTTCAACGTCAGGTAAGCCAACACCGCACCGACCGATTGCAGCACCAGCCACAGCAATTGCCAAAAAGCGCCCTCTTGCAAAGCCAGCCATCCGTACTTGCGGATGAAAGCCCAATTGGCCAAGGTCTCATCGACCAATTTCAACGATAACACCCCAAAAACAACGAATGCCAGCACCATCAGACCCAGGGTGCACAACCAGTGGCGTTGCATCAAAAGGTTAAGGCGTGAGGTGGAGGCGAAGTCAGCCATTGCGCTTGCGAATGTATAACCCTGTCATCATGACGAAACGGGGGCATCAAGCAATCGTTGACCCGCCCGCTGCAAGGCACCACTGGCCAAAGCTTCCAAAACAGGAGACCATAGCCCGTCGGACCATTTGTCTGCCCTTTGCAGGGTGTGGATGTAACGCCTCAAATCATTCAAATCCATGTCATCGATCATTCGAATGGGCTCTTCGTTGATGGCCTTCAAATCAGCGTAGTCTTCAGGATCAAAAGGATCTATCACAAACCAATCATCACCCTCGATGATGCAGCTCGCTCGGTTGCGGCGTTCGCAAAAGGGGGCAAGGGCGGACTCGTTCTGATCCCAGGGCAATCGGCACGCCAATACTGCCAGCGGATGCTTCAAGTCAATCATGGAATCAAGCCGGGGCCGAAAGATGTCGGTGGCTGTCATCTTGGATGTGAAAAACGCTCAGAAACTGATGTGATATTAACGAAAAACCGGGAGTTCCGTTGAAAGGAAAACCCCAAGAAATCAAGCATTCATGCGGGACGCGCCCATATGGCGGCGCATGCAAATGAAGTGGGCTCAGAGCCCCTTGGGCGCCGCCACCAACCCAACCGCGGCTTGCCATGTGAGTGCGAAGAAGCTTGAAATCTCAAACGGGCAGGACAGGTGGTGCAGCGTGGGCGGGGGTGGCCATGGTGTGTTGTACCACTGGGCGCTGGAGGCCAGACTGCAATGCGTCGATGTGCTCAGACAGGTCGTCGTTGACTTGTTGCCACTGTGGGTCGAGGATGAACTCCATGCCTTCGCGGCGAGCGAGTTTGGCTGCGGGCACAAAGTCGCTGTCACCTGCCACCAACACGATGGTGCTGACCTGCTTTTTGAGGGTGAGGCTGGCGATGTCGATGGCAATGCGCATGTCCACACCTTTTTGACGCAAGCCCAGGGCCACATCACCGGCTTGCAGGTTTTGCCAGGAGTCGTGGGCATCCAGAAGTGCTTGCGCTCTTTGCGCAGCTGTTCGAACAGGGCTCTCCTGTTCATGGCCAACGCAGATTTTCCAAACTCGATGGGATGGTTGGCAATGGGGTGGTGTGCTTTGCCATCGTAGGGCAATGCGTCATAGAAGAAGACGCGATAAAGGTGCTGTTGCCAGAACTTGCCGCTGCCACCCTTTAGGCGCATGACATGGTTAAAGCAGAGTTTGCGCACGCAGCGAGCGATGTTTTCGGGGGTGTCACAGTGATTGGCGGGCACCAGCTTGCTCAATCGTTTCAGGAAGAAGTCCCCGTCAATCAGGATAGCGATTTGCTGGTTGCTCATGCTGGCACCTTGTTTTGCGTGCCAGAAATGAAAATGCCCCAGGGGTTCTGCACACTCTCGGGATGGGTGAGCGGGCCAAGTGCCAAGGGCCATGGCGCTGTGTAATGGTCATATTTACATTTGACGCCACATGTTGTCCATTGAATACTGATTCCTCGTTCACGCAGAGGTTGACAAATTGCTTTTCATTCACTTGTGGTGTGTGGCGTTACACGCTACAATTTACTCATGATCAAAAGTTTTCGACACAAAGGGGTCGAGCTTTTCTTCAAACAGGGCAACAAGTCCGGCATACAGGCTGCTCACGCACCCAAGCTGTCCAGGCTGCTGTCCGCTCTGGATGTTGCATCACGACCTGAAGACATGAACCGGCCCGGCTGGGGCTGCCATGGTCTCAAAGGAGGCCTCTCAGGTCACTGGGCCGTCATCGTCAATGCCAATTGGCGACTGACGTTTGCATTTGACAATGGCGATGCCATTTTGGTTGACTATCAAGACTATCACTGAGGCAAGCAATGACCCGAATGTACGCCCCTGCGCACCCTGGCCTGACCTTGGGCGAAGACATCTTGCCTGCCTTGGGCTTGACGGTGACCGAGGCCGCCGAGCAATTGGGTGTGGACCGCACCACCCTATCAAAGGTCATTCACGGCCGAGCCGCCATCAGTCCGACCATGGCGCTGAGGATTGAACGCTGGCTGGGTCGAGACAACGGCGGCGCGGCAGAAGTCTGGCTGGCCGAGCAAACCGCCCATGATTTGTGGCAAGCCCGCATAGAAGCCAAAGCCAAGCAAACACTTCAGCAAATCAAGCCTCGCAAGCCCGTTGCGGCTTGAATGCATCAGCGGGGCTGACCGCTGCTTCAACACCACGGGTCATCTCGAATGTGCAATCAATCGATAGGCCGTTTACGCCCCTTTTCACGATGAGCAGACTTTGTTGCGCTATGCCCAAGCGGCATGAGCGCCAGGGTCATTTCAGGCTCAGAGCCCCTTGGGCCCCACCGCCAACCAATCCCCGATGGCCTGCTCGTAGGCATGGGCCAGTTGCAGCAAGGCAAAGTCACCCTGCGGCTTGCCGATCAGTTGCAGACCCATGGGCAAGCCGTTGGGGCCAAAGCCGGTGGGCACGCTGATGCTGGGCAGGCCCGCCAGGGTGGCGTAGATGACCACTTCCATCCAGCGATGGTAGGTGTCCATCTGCACCACGCCGTTGGCGGTCTGTATCGTTTGCGGCCAGCGCCAGCTTTTGTCAAACGGCCAGACTTGTGCGCTGGGCAAGGCCAGCACATCGAATCGTTCAAACAGTTGGAGCATGCCCTGGTAGAAGGCACTGCGCTCGACGCTGGCGGCCATGAACTCGCTGGCGCTCACGCCCTGCCCCTGGTCGTATTCCCACTGGGCTTCGGGTTTGATCTGGCTGCGGTTGGCCGGGTTGGCCATCAGGGGCGCCAGGCGGCTGGCGACCAAGACCTTGCGCCACATCAGCCAGGTTTGCCAGACCTGTTCGGGTGGGGTGTTCAGCGTGGTTTCGTCCACCACACAGCCCAGTTGTTGCAAGCGGCCCAAGCCCGCCTGGCAGGCGTCGAGCACGCCCACCTCGGTGGGCAAGTAGCCGTTGAGGTTGCCCAGCCAACCGACACGCTGCCCGGTGACATCGACGCTGAGGTCGTTGGTGAAAATGCTGGGGTCTGAGGTCAGCGACAAAGGCGCTCTGGGGTCGGGCCCGGCCTGGGTGGACAGCAACAGGGCCAGGTCGGCCACATGCCGACCCATGGGGCCGTCGGTGGGCATTTGTGACACGTACACATCGTTGGCGGGCACGCCGGGTACGCGACCCTGCGAGGGACGCATGCCAAAGATGTTGTTCCACCCCGCCGGGTTGCGCAAGCTGCCCATGAAGTCCGAGCCGTCGGCCACCGGCAACATGCGCAGCGCCAAGGCCACCGCCGCCCCGCCGCTGCTGCCGCCGGCGGTTTTGGTGGTGTCGTAGGCGTTGGCGGTGGTGCCGAACACCTCGTTGAAACTGTGCGAGCCCAGGCCGAATTCGGGCACATTGGTTTTGCCGATCACGATGGCGCCGGCGCGGCGGATGCGCGCCACCATCGCCGAGTCTTCGCTGGGCACAAAGTCTTTGAGCAACGGCGAACCCTGGGTGCTGGGGATGCCGGCGGTGGCCGCCAGGTCCTTGATGGCAATCGGCAAGCCGTGCATCCAGCCCAGCGACTGGCCGCGCGCCAGCATGGCGTCGCGCTCATCGGCCTGACGCAGCAGTTGGTCGGCGTCTTGCAGATTGACGATGGCGTTGTGCGCGGGGTTGTGCTTGGCGATTTGCGCCAAAAAAGCCTGCATGACTTCGCGGCAAGACACCTCGCGGCGATGGATGGCCTGGCTGAGGGCTTTCCCAGACATTCGGGTTAATACCATAGGTTTACTTTCTAAATCCATTTCCAATGCCATTTTGCCAGTGCTGACTCGGGCCAGGCATCGACTCATGTCACACCTTCACCGACCACAACCCAATCCAACAAGGTAGCGAAGATCATGAAGCGTCGCAACACCTGGACCCTGCTTTTCGCCCTGACCCTGAGCATGGGCCTCGGCTCTTCAGCCGCTCAGCCATCCAAAACCTTCAAGTTTGTCCCGCACGCCAACCTGGCGGTACTCGACCCGATCTGGACCACGGCTTATGTCACGCGCAACCATGCGTACATGATTTACGACACTTTGTTTTCCGAAGACGCACAGGGCCATGTGAAGCCACAGATGGTGGACACTTATGAAACCTCACGCGATGGCAAAGCCTGGACGTTCAAGCTGCGCACCGGGCTGGAGTTTCATGACGGCAAGCCGGTGACCAGCGAGGATGTGGTGGCCTCGCTCAAGCGCTGGGTCAGCCGCGACGCCATAGGCGGCATTGTGGCGACTTTCATCGACCGCTACGAGACACCCGACACCAACACTTTTCGGCTGGTGCTGAAAGAACCTTGCGGCATCTTGCTCGATGCGCTGGGCAAGGCCTCGTCGAATGTGCCCTTCATCATGCCTGCGCGCATCGCCGCCACGCCCGGTACCGAACAAATCAAAGAACACATCGGCTCCGGGCCTTTCATTTTCAAGGCCGACGAATTCAAACCCGGCTCGGTGGCGGTGTATGTGCGCAACCCCAAATACAAACCCCGATCCGAGCCAAGCAATGGCATGGCCGGCGGGCGCACCGTCCACTTTGACCGCGTCGAGTGGGTGATCTTGCGCGACCCGCAAACGCAGTTCAACGCCCTGAAAGCCGGTGAAGTCGACATGGTCGAGCAACCCAGTTTTGAGCAATACGACACGCTGAAGAAAACCGAGGGCGTGAAGTTGGACAACTTCTCGCCGGCGGGCTTGCAGTTCATCATGCGCTTTAACCACCTGCACGCGCCCTTTGATAAGCCCAAAATCCGTCAGGCCGCCATGGTGGCGATTGGCCAACAAGCGTTTTTGAACACCCAGGTCGGCGTGCCCGAGTTGACCCGCGTGTGCCGCAGCATCTACCCCTGCGGCACCCCGTTCGGCGATGAAAACACCGGTTACTTCACCGGCGTGGCTCAGCCCGCCAAAGCGCGGGAAATGCTCAAAGAAGCCGGCTACGACGGCACGCCCATCGTGCTGTTGCGCCCGACCGATCTGGCCAGCATTGCCAAGATCCCGCTGGTGGCCAAGCAGCAACTCGAAGCGGCCGGATTCAAAGTCGATCTCCAGCAAATGGATTGGGCCTCGCTGGTGGCGCGCCGGGCCAAAAAAGACGTGCCGGCGCAAGGCGGCTGGCACCTGTTCCTGACCGCCTGGACGGCGGGCGACATCGCCAGCCCGCTGACCATGGCCATGCTGAACGCCAAGGGCGACAGCGGCTGGTTCGGCTGGCAAAATGAGCCCCGCATCGAGACCCTGAAGGCTCAATTCGCGCGCGCCGCCAGCAGCGCCGACAAGAAACGCATCGCGAGCGAAATCCAGGCCGTGGCCATGGAAACCGCCACCCACGCGCCGTTGGGCCAATATCAGCAACCGACGGCCATGCGCAACAACATCAGCGGCCTGGTCAAAACCCCCGGCATCCCGGTGATGTGGGGTCTGAAGAAAGACTGAAATCCCGGGCCCCTGAACATGCTTGCCTTCGTGGCCCGCCGACTGGCGGCTCTGATCCCGGTGCTGCTGGTGGTGTCGTTGGTGGTGTTTTGCATCTTGCGACTCGCGCCAGGCGACCCGGCGGCGGTGATCGCAGGCAACAACGCCACGGCACAAGACATCGCCAACATCCGCACCGAACTCGGTCTGGACCGCAGCCTGCCGGTTCAATACGGCATTTGGCTGACCCGCTTGTTGCAGGGCGACCTGGGTCACTCGTACTACTTGGGTCAACCTGTCAGCGGCCTGATCGCCGAGCGCATCGGTCCCACGCTGTCGCTGGCCATGGGCGCCGCGTTGCTGGCGGTGCTGCTGGCCGTGCCGCTGGGCACGCTGGCGGCATGGCGCATGGGCCAGCCGGTCGACCGGTTCATCTCGGGCTTTGCCGTCATGGGCTACTCGGTACCCGCCTTTGTCATCGGCTATGTGCTGATTTATGTGTTTTCGATCCAGATGCAGTGGCTGCCCGTGCAAGGCTACAAACCTTTGTGGGGCGCGTCGTCGGGTGGGGTGTGGGCGTGGATGCGCCAGCTGATTCTGCCCTGGGTCGCGCTGGGTCTGATCTACACCGGCCTGATTGCACGCGTGACGCGTGCGAGCGTGTCAGAGTCACTGACCGAAGACCACATCCGCACCGCCCGCGCCAAAGGCCTGAGCGAAATGCGGGTGCTGCTGCGCCATGCGCTGGCGCACGCGGCGGTGCCCATCGTGACGGTCATCGGCATCGGCGTGGCGCTGCTCATCGGCGGTGTGGTGGTGACCGAAACGGTGTTTGCCATCCCCGGCCTGGGCTCGCTGACGGTGGACGCGGTGCTGAATCGCGATTTCCCCGTCATCCAGGGCCTGGTGCTGTTTTTTTCGTTCAGCCATGTGTGGGTCAATTTGTGCGTCGACCTGAGCTACCTGTGGCTGGATCCACGCATCAGGTACTGACACCATGGCCGCCAGCGTAAGACCTTTCAAACAACGCCCGTGGGCCAACGGTGCCGTGCGCTTTGGTGCCTGGGTGTTGGGCACCATGGTGCTGGTTGCGCTGGCCGCGCCTTGGCTGGGCACGGTCGATCCGGGCGCGATGGACTCGAACCACATCAACCGTGGCATGGGCATGGCCGGCGAATTCGCGCTGCCCGATGGCCAAACCGTCAGACACACGTTCTGGCTGGGCACCGACAGTTTTGGCCGGGACATGTACAGCCGAGTCATTTACGGTGCCCGAGTCTCTTTGCTGGTGGGGTCGGGCACGGCCTTGCTGGCGCTGTGTCTGGGTGGCTTGCTGGGCATGCTGGCCGGTTACTTCAGGCGCGTCGATGCGGTGCTGATGCGCTTCATGGACGGCCTGATGGCGATCCCGGCGGTGCTGCTGGCGATTGCCCTGGTCGCGGCCCTGGGCGCGCATGTGGGCACGGTGGTGGTGGCCATCGCCATCCCCGAGGTGCCGCGCGTCACGCGGCTGGTACGCTCGCTGGTGCTGAGTCTGCGCGAAGAACCCTTTGTCGAAGCCGCGCGCGCGCTGGCGACCCCGACCCCGACCATCTTGCTGCGGCACATCTTGCCAAACGCCATGGCGCCCCTGCTGGTGCAAGGCACCTTTGTCGCCGCAGCCGCCGTGCTCACCGAATCGGTGCTGAGCTTTTTGGGTCTGGGGCTGCCGCCTGACATCCCCACCTGGGGCAACATCATGGCTGAGGGGCGGGTGCAATTCAGCCAGTATCCGGGGCAGGTGCTGTGGCCAGCGGCTTTGTTGATCCCGACCGTGCTGGCCATCAACCTGCTGGGCGACGGATTGCGCGACGTGCTGGACCCCAAATTGGCCCAGCGGGGTCGCGCATGAGCGTTTTGCACATCGAGCAATTGAGCATCGCCCTGCCGCCAGGCGCTGATCGCGAGTGGGCGGTGCAAGACGTCAGCCTGAGCATCGATGCCGGTCAAACCCTGTGCGTGGTGGGCGAATCAGGCAGCGGCAAATCGGTCATGGCCACAGCGGTCATGGGCTTGCTGGCCCATGGCTTGCGCCCCATGGCGGGGCGCATCGTGCTGCGTGGCGAAGAACTGCTCACAGCCCCGGCGTCGCGCCTGCGTGCCTTGCGTGGGCAGGCCATGGGCATGGTGTTTCAAGAACCCATGACCGCGCTCAATCCGGTCATGACCTGCGGTGCCCAACTCGATGAATTGCTGTGTGCGCACACCACACTCGACACCCGACAGCGCCAACGGGAAGTGGTGGCCATGCTCGAACGTGTCAAACTGCCCGACCCCGAGGGCATGGCGGGGCGCTTTCCACATCAGCTCAGCGGCGGTCAGCGCCAGCGCATCGTGATCGCCATGGCCATGCTGCTCAAACCCGGGCTCTTGATCTGCGACGAGCCGACCACGGCGCTGGATGTCACCACTCAAAAAGAAATTTTGGCTTTGCTGGCTGAGCTGCGCCGTGAACAAGGCACTGCCGTGATGTTCATCACCCACGACATGGGCGTGGTGGCCGAGATCGCCGATCAGGTGCTGGTCATGCACCAAGGTGTCGCGGTCGAGTGCGGCCCCAAAGCCCGGGTGCTGGGCTGGCCTCAAGCCCCATACACCCGCGCACTCCTGGCCGCCGTGCCGGGCATGCAGCCCCCGGCCACCCCCCGCGCCATCTCGGGGCCGGTCGTGCTGCGTGCGCAGAGCGTGAGTAAAACCTACCAGAGCCGCAACTGGATGGGTCGCACCAGCACCCATGTGGCGCTGACCCAGGCCAGCTTGGCGTTGCAGCACGGCGAAACCATCGGCATCGTGGGCGAATCAGGCAGCGGCAAAAGCACCCTGGCGCGCTGCATCATGCGCCTGATCGAGCCCAGCACGGGCGATATTTTTTGGGCGGATGACGAGGTGGCGCGCCGCCCCGAGCGCAGCTTGCGCCCCTTGCGGCATCGGGTTCAAGTGGTGTTTCAGGACCCCAACCGATCACTCAACCCGCGCCGCACCGTGGGCCAGTCGCTGGTCGAGGGGGCGATCCATTTTGGCTGCACGCCCGAACAGGCCCAAGCACGTGCGGCGCACTGGATCGAGCGGGTGCAACTGTCGGTCGCGGCGCTGCGACGCTATCCGCACGAATTCAGCGGTGGTCAACGCCAGCGCATCGCACTGGCTCGGGCCCTGGCCTGTGATCCCAAGGTGCTGGTGGCCGACGAAGCGGTGAGCGCGCTGGATGTTTCGGTCCAAGCCCAAATCGTTGCGCTGCTGCGCGACATTCAGCAACAATTGGGTTTGGGCCTGTTGTTCATCACGCACGACCTGCGGGTGGCCGCGCAGCTGTGTGATCGCGTGATCGTGATGAGCCAAGGCGAGATGGTCGAAACAGGCACCACCCAGTCGGTTTATGCCGATCCTCAACACCCCTATACGCGCCGCTTGTTTGCGTCAGCGCCCAAGGGTCTGGAACCCACATGAAACGCATTTTGATTGCCGGATACCAGCACGAAACCAATACTTTTGCCCCGAGCCTGGCCGACTGGGCCGCCTTTTGTCGCGGCGACTCCTTTCCGGTCTACAACCGGGGCATGGCCATGCAAACCCGCTTGACCGGGGTGAACATCCCGATCGGTGGTTTCATCGACGAGGCCAAGTCACGCGGCTGGCAGCTCATCCCCTCGGCCTGGGCCGGTGCGATCCCGTCGGCGCACGTGACGCGCGACGCCTTTGAGCGCATCAGCGCAGCCATTTGCGACGATGTGCGCGCCGCACTTGAGCATGGGCTGGACGCCGTCTACCTCGACTTGCATGGTGCTGCGGTGGCCGAGCACTGCGACGACACCGAAGGTGAGTTGCTGGCCCGGGTGCGCACACTGATCGGTCCGCACCGACCGCTGGTGGCCAGTCTGGACCTGCATGCCAACGTCACCCAGCGCATGCTGGCGCAAGCCGACGCCCTGGTCTCGTATCGCACCTATCCTCATGTCGACATGGCGGCCACAGGGGCCATGGCGGCCTTTTTGCTGCAACGCCGCTGGGACCGGGGTCAGCGCGAGGCGCTGCGCGTGCACCGCCTGCCCTTTCTGATCCCGCTCAACGCCATGTGTACACAGGTGCAACCGGCCAAGGGCATTTATGAGCAATTGCGCGCGCTCGATGCCCAACACGGCAGCATGCTGAGTTTTTGCATGGGCTTTCCGGCCGCAGACATCGTCGAATGCGGCCCGGTGCTGTGGGGTTATGGCCCAAGCGAAGCCGCAGCCCAAGCCGCCACCGATGCCTTGTACGCCCTGGCCAGCCCGCCGGCGCAATGGCGCCAGGAACTGCACCCGCCCGCGCAAGCCGTGGCGCAAGCGATGGCGCTGGCCGAGCACGCCGCCTTGCCCGTGATCATCGCCGACACCCAGGACAACCCCGGCGCAGGTGGCGACAGCAACACCACCGGCATGCTGCACGCCTTGCTGCAACAAGGAGCCGGGCGGCGTTACCCCGAGCAAGTGGCCTTGGGGCTGTTGTACGACCCCGAGAGCGCCGCACGCGCCTGCGCCGCAGGCGTGGGTGCCCACGTTGATTTGGCATTGGGCAAACAGGTCCACACCCACACCGGCCCCAGCGACCCGCCGGTGTCAGGCCGTTTTAAAGTCATCGCTGTCAGCGATGGCCGCTGCCTGCTCAAAGGCCCGATGATGGGTGGTCTGACGGTGCAACTGGGTGCCAGCGCCTGCTTAGAGATTGAAGGCGTGCGGGTGGCTGTGACCAGCGGCAAAAAACAAATGCTCGATCGCGAACTGTTTCGCATGGTCGGCATCCATCCCGAAGCGATGAAGCTCTTGGTGGTCAAAAGCTCGGTGCATTTCAGGGCCGACTTCGAGCCCCATGCCAGCCACGTGCTGGTGGCGCAAGCACCGGGGCCGATGGCGGCCGACCCCGGCGAATTGAATTGGCAACACCTGAGTCCACAGACCCGAACCCGACCCTAAAGAGCCCCAGGAGGCACACCATGGATCTGACCCGCCATCACCGTGCCCTGCGGCTTGACCGCGGGCGGTTTACCCATGGGCATGCAATTGGTCGGCCCCATGTTTGGCGATGCTTTGGTGCTGCGTGCGGCGCGGGCTTATGAGGCGACACGGGAGATATTGCGGCCTCGGATAGGTTGAATCAGGAGCCAGATGTTTGCGCGTTAAGAGGTGTGGAGTTCTTCTCGAAGAATCTCTCTGAGCTTGGCCACCGTTAGAGGCTCTTCATCTTTCTTCTTTTTCGCGCTGGCCTGAACCACAGTCGCTCGAAGCGCCGTGTTGATCATGGTTTGATACCCGGTTCCTTGCGCCTCGGCTCGGGTGCGAAAAAACTCAATGATGTCTTCGTCCAGCATGATGGTGATGCGCGTCTTGCCAGGGGAAGGGAGAACGGCGCCTCGCTGGCCCTGACTGAAATCGTATTCTTTACGCATGGTGTTGCTTCGCATCGCCCCGGCTGGCCTTGCGCACGGAAATGAGCCGGATACTTTCTCCGCGCCATGTGTGAACCACAACGAGTACCGCCCGCATGAGTCATTGGGAGACATGCCACCAGCCATGTTTAAACCCAGGATATTTCAACCGGAAATCTCTACTTTTAATTTGTAGCCTTGACAGGGGAGTCTACGACATCAACCCAGTCTCAGATCCGAGATTAGAATGTTTTTTTACAGTTGATATCATGATTTATTTGAATTTAATGGTTAATATTTAGGCGAACACCCTCCATCAGGGCCGACCTAAGGCGTCCAGTGCACCCAGCCTGTGGGCGCCACCCGCAACCCTTTAGGCGGCCAGCTCAGTGCATCCATGCCCCCTCTTTACTTGAAATTATTTTTTTCGGATAATTATCCGTATTGGATAAAACCATCTAATTGCCATGACAGACAACGCGTTCTTCCACCGCCCCGAGTACGCCCAAGCCCTGGCCGAGCAATTGCTCAAGCCCACGGCCTTGCAACTGCAAGTGCGTTCAGGCGTGTTCCTCTCGGGCATTAGACGCATTGGAAAGACCACCTTTTTACGGCAAGACCTGATCCCCGCCCTTGAATCCATGCAGGCTCTGGTCATTTATGTGGACCTGTGGGCTGATCGCAGCAAAAACCCGGCTGTGCTGGTGCATGAGGCGGTCAGGTCCACACTGTCCGAACTGGCTTCGCCGGGGACCCAACTACTGGAGCGATTCAAGGGCTTGCAGGTGGGTGCTGCAGGGTTCAGCTTTGGCTTTCAGGTCGACCAAGTGGGCAAACCTGGCGGCGTCACCCTCAGCGAGGTGTTCACCGAGTTGGTGAACAAGGTCAACACCCATGTCGTGCTGATCCTGGATGAAGTACAACAAGCGCTGGATACCGAAGATGGCAACCACCTGCTCTATGCCATCAAGGCTGCGCGTGATGCCGTCAACACCCGACCCGGGACGCCGGGTTATCTGCTGTTTTTGGGCACGGGTTCACACAAATCGCTCATGGCGGACATGGCCACACGCCGCTCGCAACCCTTGGCAGGCGCCGTCTCAGCAGAGTACGAACCCCTGGGTGCAGAATTTGTGCGCTGGAAACATGAGCAACTGCAACCCCTGGAGGGCATCAAACTGCCGACTCAAGAGGTGATGTACCAAGGATTTCTGGCCCTTGGTCAACGGCCAGAGGAATTACAAAACGCACTGGTGCTGCTTCAATCCCGCCCCGAAGACCCCAATCTGGCCTTTCCCATCATCTGTTCCTCACTGGCCTCAGCCGCCGCAGATGTGGAAATTTCCACCGTCGAGTCGATGGGGGCTCTGGCCACGGCCATCTTTGACCGCGTGGCGCATGGCAACGAATCTGGCGAATCCGGACTTTTTTCTGCTGAAGCCATCCAGCAATACGCCGTGCAAATCGGGATCTCAGTCGATACCACACAAGTCCAAAACATGATGGATCGCATGATCACCGCCAACCTCATTCACCGCCGCTCACATGGCGTCTATGCGATTGCCGACCCGTTTGTGCGGCAAGCTTGGCAACAGCGCAAGGCGATGCAGTTGCCGCGCGCCCCTCAAAGCGCGCCCAGGCCCCAGCGCCCCACCCACAACTGAACCCAGTAACGCACCACCTCATCGGCTGGTGGATAATCACCTCATGAGCTTTTTGGCATTGGATGTCGGCAACACGCGCCTGAAGTGGGGTCTGTATGACCACCCCGAACCGGGCGCGACCCTGTTGCAAAGCGGCGCGGTGTTTTTGGAAAACATCGACCGTCTGGCCGAGCAAGAGTGGAAGAACCTGCCGCAACCCGATCACATGCTGGGCTGCGTGGTGGCGGGCGAAGCCATCCGTCGCCGCGTCGAAGAGCAAATGGAGATCTGGGACATCACGGCCCGTTGGGTCGTGCCCAGTGCGGCCGAAGCGGGCGTGACCAATGGTTACGACCACCCGACCCGACTGGGTGCGGACCGCTGGGTGGCCATGATCGGGGCCTATGCCCGCATGCGTGCGCAGACGCGTGGTGGCGCAGCGCGCCCACTGGTGCTGGTCATGGTGGGCACCGCCGTGACCGTAGAGGCCATCGACGCCCAAGGCCACTTTTTGGGTGGTTTCATCTTGCCGGGACACGGCATCATGCTGCGCGCGCTCGAATCAGGCACCGCTGGCCTGCGCGTGCCCACCGGCGAAGTGCGGCCCTTCCCCACCAACACCAGCGACGCCCTGACCAGCGGCGGTACTTATGCCATCGCTGGTGCGGTCGAGCGCATGGTGCAACACGTGCGCCAGCACTGTGGCGCCGAGCCGCTCAACATCATGACCGGTGGTGCGGGCTGGAAAATGCTGCCCAGCATGGGGATCAGCGTCGACCTGGTCGAGTCGCTGATTTTTGATGGGCTGCTGCACATTGCGCACGAGCGCAATTTGGGCAAATTTCCCGAGTGAATCCCGGTGCGGGGTCGATAGCGGCAGGGCTTAGCGGGCCTGCGCAAACCACTTTTCAACCAGACGCACCCACAGGCTGCCACCCAAGGGAATCAGGTCGTCGTTGAAGTCGTAGCTCGGGTTGTGCAGGGTGCAAGGGCCTGCGCCGTGCCCCATCTCACGGTGCACGCCGTCGCCGTTGGCGATAAAAGCATACGCACCCGGACAAGCCTGCAACATGTAGGCGAAGTCCTCAGCGCCCATGGTGGGCTCTTGCGGGCTCACGTTGTCGGCACCAACCATCTCCGCCATGACCTCGCGCATGAACTCGGCCTCGGCCGGGTGATTGACCGTGGGCGGGTAGTTGCGCACAAACTCAAAATCACACTTCGCCCCCATGGCGGCGCAAATGCCCTGGCTGATCTCGCGCATGCGCTGCTCGATCATGTCGAGCACCTCCACGGTGAAGGTACGCACCGTGCCCTGCAATTCGCAACTGTCGGGCACGACGTTGGTGGCCTCTCCGGCGTGGATCATGGTGACACTGATCACGCCCGCATCGACCGGCTTTTTGTTGCGCGTGATGATGGTTTGAAACGCCGTCACCAGTTGGGCGGCGATGGGCACCGGGTCGATGCCGTTGTGTGGCAGCGCTGCGTGGCTGCCTTTGCCGTGAATGGTGATCTTGAACTCGTTGCTCGACGCCATGACCGGTCCGGGGCTGACGGCAAAACTGCCCACCTTGGGGCCGGGCCAGTTGTGCATGCCAAACACCGCCTGCATGGGGAACTCTTTGAACAGGCCATCCCGGATCATTTCGCGTGCACCGCCTCCGCCTTCTTCCGCCGGCTGGAAGATGACGTAGACCGTGCCGTCGAAGTTCCGATGCTTGGCCAGGTGCTGAGCGGCGGCCAGCAGCATGGCCGTGTGACCGTCATGGCCGCAAGCGTGCATCTTGCCGTGGTGACGACTGGCGTGATCAAAGGTGTTGAACTCTTGCAGCGGCAACGCATCCATGTCGGCGCGCAGGCCAATGGCGCGCCCACTGTCACCGCCCTTGATGATGCCCACCACCCCGGTTTTGCCCAGACCCCGATGGATCGGGATGCCCCACTCGGTCAACTTGGTGGCCACCAGATCGGCCGTGCGGTTTTCTTCAAAACAGAGTTCGGGGTGGGCGTGGATGTCACGCCGAATGGCCACAATTTGAGCGGCTTGACTGACGATGGAATCGAGCAGATTCACGGCACTGTCTCCTGTGCACTGGGTAACGGCCTCAGTTTACCGCCATTTCAACAACCCGGTGCAGACAGGGAAAGCCCTTTGCAGCTAGCTCAAAGTCCGATTTTTTTCGCTCTGGACAGATCCACACCCAATTGGCGCAGTTTGCGATAGAGGTGGGTGCGCTCCAAACCCGTTTTTTCGGCGACCCGGGTCATGGAGCCGTTCTCGCGTTCCAGGTGGTATTCAAAATAAGCTTTTTCAAAAGCGTCCCGAGCCTCGCGCAAAGGACCCGTCAGATCGAATGATCGATGCCCCTCACGCTCGGCCACTGTCGCCAATGTCTGTCCCGTGACCTGCACCGCCACCGCGGGGTCCACGAGCAACCCGGGCGCCACGGCAGGACTCATGGGCTGGGGAGACGCCACAGGCGCCAGCGGACGCCGATTCAGCCCTTGCTCGACCGCTTTGAGCAATTTCTGCAAAGTGATCGGTTTTTCCAAAAAAGCCAACGCACCAATGCGAGTGGCCTCGACGGCAGTCTCGATGGTGGCGTGACCACTCATCATGATCACCGGCATGTCAAGTTGGCCGGCGGATGACCATTCTTTGAGCAAAGTCACACCATCGGTATCGGGCATCCATATGTCGAGCAAGACCAAATCGGGACGCTGCTGGCTGCGCAGCTGTCGCGCTTGCGAGGCGTTTTCTGCCAACTCGACCTGATGTCCCTCGTCGTTGAGGATTTCAAACAACAGGTCGCGAATGCCCAATTCGTCGTCAACCACAAGAATATTTGCCATAAATCGGTCAGCCTTTGTCGGGGGGTGCCACAGTCTGGAATGATAACGACACTTGAGCGCCGCTGATCTGCCCGTTGGATTCCAGGTTTTTCAGCTCCAAACGGGCACGGTGTTCGTCGGCAATTTTTTTCACCACCGCCAGACCCAGACCGGTGCCTTTGGGTTTGGTGGTCACATAGGGCTCAAACGCACGCTTGAGGATGACCTGCGGAAAACCACTTCCGCTGTCGCGCACCATCAGGCGCAAACGCTGGCTGGTTGGGTTGTATTGGGTGATCAAGCTGACCTCGGGTTGCAGACTGCCTTCGCAAGCATCCAGTGCATTTTGCAACAGATTGTGCACCACCTGGCGCAACTGTTGTGCGTCGCCCCAAACCAAGGGGGCGTCTTCTTGCAGTTGCAATCGCACCGGCGCCGCTTGGTGTTCGCTCAGGTAGAGCTGGGTCATGTCGCGCAACAAGCCATTGAGGTCCACCGGCGCCAACTCGGCTTGAGGCAATCGGGCGTAATCGCGAAACTCATTGACCAGCCGCTTCATGGCATCGACCTGATCCACGATGGTGCGCACCGATTTGTCCAACAAAACCCGGTCGGCTTCAGCCAGCTTGGATTCGAGCTTCATGGCCAGACGCTCGGCCGAGAGTTGAATGGGGGTCAATGGATTTTTGATTTCATGCGCCAAGCGTCGTGCCACCTCGCCCCAAGCCTGGGCACGCTGAGCCGAAACAATCTCGGAAATGTCATCGAACACCAACAGGCGGGCCCCGTTGGGCAAAATCGCACCGCGCGTGAGCAAAGTCAGGGTGTCATTGGCCGCATCGATCGAATTGGTCCTGCTGGCCAATTGGTTATAGGGCAAATCAAAAGATTGCTGCCAATGGTCCAATCCGTGCTCCAAAGCTTCGCTGGCCAGGACTTCAAACTGCCGCGCCACTTGGTGACCCCAATCACCCAACCCTTCAATGTCGGCCAACACCTTGCCCTCATGGGCCGCCAGGGGCACCCGCAAAATCCGGGTCGCTCCGGGGTTACAAGACAAGATGCGGCCTTGCTCGTCAAGCACGATGACGCCGGCTGTCAGATTATCCAGAATGGTTTGCAAATTGGCTCGTGCCAAATTGGCCTGCTCCATGCTGCGCTCGACGGTTTGGCGGGCATCCGCCAATTGGCGCGTCATCTCGGCAAAGGATCGGGTCAGCCCATCGAGTTCGTTTTGCCCCCACAGCACCGGTTTCGGCCCCAGATCCCCTGCCGCCACATCGCGCACACCGGTGACCAGCAGCAACAAGGGTCGCGCCAACTGATTGCCCAGAACCACGGCCAACAAGACGGCAGCAAACACGGACAAAAACAGACTCAGGGTCAACGTGCCGATGTACATCTGGCGCAGTGAAGTGCGCGTCAGGGCCCGCTCCTGGTACTCGCGATTGGCGGCTTGCACCAGCAAAGCATTGTTGACCAGCGTCGGGGGCAAGGCGAGCGTCAATTGCAACACCCTGGGCTCATCGATATTCTCCAATCGGGCCGATGGCACCAGCGCCAAAGCCATGATGCGAGCGGGAACACCAGACCCCTCGGCGCTTTCCTCCAGCCCCTCAATCTGCGTCCACACCCCTTGACTGCGCACCTTGCGCATCAGGGCAGGCGTGGGTTTGTCGGGACTGATCAAAAAGCGCGACTGGCCGGCACTTCCCAACGGGTTTCCGGTCAAGGTCCACAGCACCGCGTCCTGCGCGCCAATCTGGTTGCGAATGCGCTCCAAGGCCAGCACGGCCTGAGTGTCCGATAACTCGCCCAATTGAAGTGTCGCCCCTTTGGTTTTTTGACCCAAATCCTGTGCCAGGGTGTCAAATGTGGCGCGCCCCAAATTCAGGCCGGCATCCAACGCCCCCTCGACCCGCACATCGAACCAGGCCTCGATCGAGCGCGACACAAATTGGTAAGACACCGAATAAATCAGCAAGCCCGGCAAAAAGCCGACCAGCGTGAAAATGAGCGCCAGTTTCAGCAACAACTGGCTGCCAAATTTGCCTTGCTGCCAGCGCTTGGCCAGACGCAGGAAAATGACCGCAATGATCACCGCCAACACCACGGCCACGGCCAGATTGAGCGCGAAAAGCATGGGCAAATAGCTGGCATAACTCTCCCAGCGATCGGCCGCTTGCAACAGCAAAAAGAACACCACCAGACCCAACGCCAGCACGACGCCCAAGCCCAGCAGCCAAACCCAACGCGGCAAGCCCAGAGCCAGTGCGGAATCCGGGGCTTTCATGGTCGCGCCCCTGCCTTGAAGTTTTGGCTTCGCTGCAAGGTCAAGCCCCAATCCTGATCACTGGCGCCACTCAACCAGGACTTGAGCAATGGGTTGGGATCGAGTCGAAAACGGAACTCCAGGCGATGCTTGGCATCGATCTCGAGCGCAAAAGGGGTCAGCGTCCAGCCGCCAACACGTTGCAAAGCAGACAGGGCGTCGCTCAAGGAGTCGTGTGTTTGGGCCAAGCCCACGCCCAAACCCGAACTCTCAATCGGTTGCGGGCTGACCTGCAAACGGTAGCGCCGGGTCAGCGGTTGATACGACAAACGCCAATAACGCTGCACTTTGGCCAGCGGTTTGTCCACCCAATACCAACGCTCCTGGTACAAATTGGCCTCGGCGCTGAAAGACAAGGGAATCCCCCGGTGCAAAGCATCATCCACAGGGGACGGCAACTCAAAAGACATTTGCACGCTGAGTTGGGTACCGGGCTCCATCGTCACCAAACTAAGTTGCTCGATGCGCGCCTCCGCCCGCGCCGCCGGTGCCGACAGCAACAGGAACATGCCGGCGAGCAGCCCCCCAACCAGGAGCGCCAGACGCTCAGCTCGCTTTTTGGAACAATGCGTAAAAAAATCCGTCCACATCACAGGTGTTATTGTCCCCGACCACACCCCCATCCGCGCCGATTCGGGGCAGCAAATGGCCTGAGGCGGGCAGACGCAGGGCATCGGTGTTGTTTGCAACAAACGCTTGAGCCTGTTGCTCACCTTCGATTTTGAAAACCGAACAGGTGCAATACAACAAATACCCGCCCGGTCTGAGCAAGGGCCACAAACTTTGCAGCAAGGCCTTTTGCTGTGCCGCAAGGGACGGCAAATCGCCGGGCCTGCGCAACCAGGGGATGTCGGGGTGTCGACGCACAATGCCGGAAGCCGAGCAGGGGGCATCGAGCAAAATCCCGTCAAACGACTCACCTGGCGCAGCCCAGGTGTCGGCTCGAGCCGCATCGGCCACCCGGGTCGTTGCCTGCAAGCCCAAGCGTGCCAAATTCTCTTGCACGCGTTGCAAGCGCTGAGCATCCACATCCAGCGCCAACACGTCAGCCGCGCCATGCTCCAGCAAATGCGCGGTTTTTCCACCTGGAGCGGCACAAGCGTCCAGCACACGCCAGGGTTGCCCTTCAGCCGGTCCCAGCGCATTGATCAGCAACGGTGCAGCCATTTGCGCCGCCAGATCCTGGACCGAACACTCGCCCTGTTCAAAACCCGGGATCTGTTGCACCGGCACCGGATGCGGCAGCCAGACTGCCGCATCGCCCAAGGGTCGGGCTTCGATGCCTGCCTGGTCGCAGCGTCGCAGCCAATCGGCCAACCGCACTTTCTTCAAGTTGACACGCAACACCAGCGGGGGACGTTCCCGGGCCAGGGCGAGGATGGCGGCCGCATGTTCGGGGTGATCCTTTTGCAATTGCCTGACCCACCACGCCGGATGATTCCAGCGCGCTTGCGGGTCATCGGCAATGGCCTGCCCCAGCTCCACACGTTCACGCACATAGCGCCGCAAGCAGGCATTGATCAGGGGCGCGAGCGCACGCGTGCGCGGCTCTTGTTTGGCGGCTTCGACCAATTGGCTCACCAGCGTGTGCTCCTGATACATCGGCGGGTCTTGCAGCAACAAGCCCAGACCCAGGCACAACAAGGCATCGACCGCAGGTGCCGGGGGCTTGGGCACCATCTTCGCCCGCAAGGCCCGTGCTGCACCCCACTGACGCAACGCCGAGAGCAACAAAGCCTGCACACCCGGTCGCAAAGAGGCCGGGCACTGCCCCAACCATTCGGTGCTCGACTGCCCTGCCGCCACGGCCTGCAGCCCTTTGGCCGCCCATTGCAACTGCCTGGACAACTGTGGCGTTTGCGTCATGCAGCGTCCAGACCCTGTGCCGGCTCAAATCGAAACGAATGGGCGATCAGCCTTGCTGGCCATTGACCAACGGCATGGTTGTACTGTTCGATGGCCTGATTGAACGCTCGCCGCAAAGGCTGCGCCAACAAATGCTGCTGTTGCCATTTCAGCCGAACGGGTTCTGCCAAAAGCTGCCACGGTGACACCCTGAGCTCGTCCCACACCGCTTCCAGCGTCGCCCAGGCCTGCCCCAAGTCGATCGCCGACTGTGCCAGCAGTGGGTGCTCCTGCATACGGGCCAATGCCACACTGGCCTGTGTCGAAGCGTGATTCAGGCGGCGCCAGGATGCCGCCACATGCGAAGCGTCTGCAGCGGCTCGCTCCAGCACGGGGTCAGCCGCCGCATCCGACAAAGCCTGCTGAGCCAGGTCAATTTGACCCTGCAACACAACCATCAGCTCGACATAACGCGTGCTGACTTGCGCGCGCAGACGCACCAACCGGTTATAAGCCCCCAAGGCCCAAAACACGGTCAAGGCACACAAGCCCCAAAACCAGCCGGATTCCAACATCTCATCATGTTAACGAATAAATTCGGGTCAAAACTCAAAAAAGCCAATTGCAGAAATTGGGGTCTGACCCCAATTAATGGTTGCTTTTTCACCACAGCTCAGAAATTGGGGTCTGACCCCAATTTCTGCAAGCAAAAAAAACCCCCGCACGGTGAGGTGCGGGGGTTGTTGCCGGGAAATCCGGATCAGGCGTCGGCTTCCGAACTGTTGGCTGCGGCTGCAGCCTGATCGGCTTCGAGTTCTGCGGCTTCGGCCTCGGCAATGGCTCGGCGCTCGGCCTCGTCCATCTGATCCTTGGCTTTACGAGCTTTGTGGTAGGCCATGCCGGAACCGGCGGGGATCAGGCGACCGACGATGACGTTCTCTTTCAGACCGCGCAAGTCGTCGCGTTTGCCCATGATGGCCGCCTCGGTGAGCACCCGGGTGGTTTCCTGGAAGGACGCCGCCGAGATGAACGAGTCGGTCGACAACGAGGCCTTGGTGATGCCCAACAGCACGTTGCTGTAAGTCGCGGGCAATTTGCCCTCGGCTTGCAGCGCTTCGTTGGTGTTGAGGATCTCGGAGCGCTCGACCTGCTCGCCGGCGATGTAGTTGGAGTCGCCCGAGTTCTCGACCACGACGCGACGCAGCATCTGGCGAACGATCACCTCAATGTGCTTGTCGTTGATCTTCACACCCTGCAAGCGATACACGTCCTGGACTTCGTCCACGATGTAGCGGGCCAACTCTTCCATGCCCAGCAGGCGCAAGATGTCTTGCGGATCGGCCGGACCGTCGACGATGCTCTCGCCCTTGTTGACCACCTGGCCTTCGTGGACCAGGATGTTCTTCTCTTTGGGCACCAGCTCTTCCCAGACCTTGCCTTCGGGGTCGGTGATCTGCAAGCGAACCTTGCCTTTGGTCTCTTTGCCGAACGACACGGTACCGGTCATCTCGGCCAGGATGCCCTTGTCTTTCGGGCTGCGGGCTTCGAACAACTCGGCCACACGCGGCAGACCGCCGGTGATGTCGCGGGTCTTCTGACCTTCGACCGGGATGCGGGCCAGCACTTCGCCGGGGCCCACATCCTGACCGTCGCGCACCTGGATCAGCGCGCCGACCTGGAAGCCAATGGTCACCGAGTGGTCGGTGCCGGGGATCTTGACTTCCTTGCCGCTGGCGTCGATCAGTTTCACCTGCGGGCGCACGACCTTGGTCGAGCCGCGACGCTTGGGATCGATCACAACCAGGGTGGACAAGCCGGTGACTTCGTCGACCTGCTTGGCCACGGTCAGGCCTTCTTCCACGTTTTCGAATTTCACCTGACCGGCGAATTCGGTGATGATCGGGCGGGTCAGCGGGTCCCAGTTGGCCAGGATGGTGCCGGCCTTGATGGCCTGATCGGCCTTGACCGTCAACGTGGCGCCGTAGGGCACCTTGTGGCGCTCGCGCTCGCGGCCATTGTCGTCCTGGATGATGATCTCACCCGAGCGGGCGATCACCACCAACTCGCCTTTGGAGTTGGTCACATAGCGCATCGTGCTGTTGAACCCGATGGAGCCGTTGGACTTGGCTTCCACGCTGGAGGCGATGGCCGCGCGCGAAGCAGCGCCACCGATGTGGAAGGTGCGCATGGTCAGCTGCGTGCCGGGCTCGCCGATGGACTGGGCAGCGATCACACCGACGGCTTCGCCGACGTTGACCAAACCGCCACGGCCCAGGTCGCGGCCATAGCACTTGGCGCACAGGCCGAAGCGGGTTTCGCAGTTGAGTGCGGTGCGGACTTTGACTTCGTCGACACCGAATTGCTCGAGCACGTCGATGGCGTCTTCGTCCAGCATCTCGCCGGCAGGGACCAGCACCGAGCGGTTCTCGGGGTGCAGGATGTCTTCGGCAGCGGTTCGACCCAAAATGCGTTCGCGCAGCGACTCGATCACTTCGCCACCCTCAACGATGGCGCGCATCAGCTGACCCTCCACCGTGCCGCAATCGTCTTCGGTCACGACCAGATCCTGGGTCACATCCACCAGACGGCGGGTCAGGTAGCCCGAGTTGGCGGTCTTCAAAGCGGTGTCGGCCAAGCCCTTGCGAGCGCCGTGCGTCGAGATGAAGTACTGCAACACGTTCAGACCTTCACGGAAGTTGGCCGTGATGGGAGTCTCGATGATCGAGCCGTCGGGCTTGGCCATCAGGCCGCGCATGCCGGCCAACTGACGGATCTGGGCGGCAGAACCGCGAGCACCCGAGTCGGCCATCATGTAGATGGAGTTGAACGATTCTTGTTCGACTTCCTTGCCGTGGCGGTCGGTGGTCTTTTCTTTGCGCAACTGGTCCATCATCACCTTGGAGACGGCGTCACCGGCCTTGCCCCAGATGTCCACGACCTTGTTGTAGCGCTCGCCCGCTGTGACCAGACCGGACACGTACTGCTGTTCGATTTCCTTGACCTCTTTTTCGGCGTCGGAAATGATGGCGGCCTTCTCGGGCGGCACCAGCATGTCGTCGATGGCGATCGAGATGCCGGCACGGGTGGCCAGGCGGAAGCCGTTTTGCAACAGCTTGTCAGCGAACACGACGGTTTCCTTCAGACCGCACTTGCGGAACGAAGCGTTGATCAGGCGCGAGATTTCTTTCTTTTTCAGGGCCTTGTTCAGCACACTGAACGGCAGGCCCTTGGGCAGGATCTCGGACAACAGGGCGCGACCGGCGGGGGTCTCAACCAGCGAGGTGCCGGGCTCGAATTCACCGGTGTCCTTGTTCTTGTTCCACTCGACCAGACGCACGCTGATTTTGGCGGTCAGTTCGACCACGCCGGCGTCGAGCGCGCGCTGGACTTCACCGACGTCGGAGAAGACCATGCCTTCACCCTTGCCGTTGATGCGCTCGCGGGTGGTGTAGTACAAGCCCAGCACCACGTCTTGCGACGGCACGATGGACGGTTCGCCGTTGGCCGGGAACAGCACGTTGTTGGAGGCCAGCATCAGGGTGCGGGCTTCCATCTGGGCTTCGACCGACAAGGGCACGTGGACGGCCATTTGGTCACCGTCGAAGTCGGCGTTGAAGGCCGAGCAGACGAGCGGGTGCAGCTGAATGGCCTTGCCTTCGATCAGGATCGGCTCAAACGCCTGGATGCCCAGGCGGTGCAGCGTGGGAGCGCGGTTGAGCATGACGGGATGCTCTTTGATGACCTCTTCGAGGATGTCCCACACCACGGGCGTGCCGGATTCGACTTCTTTCTTGGCCGCCTTGATGGTGGTGGCGATCCCCATCGCTTCGAGGCGCGAGAAGATGAAGGGCTTGAAGAGTTCGAGCGCCATCAGCTTGGGCAGGCCGCACTGGTGCAGTTTCAGGGTCGGGCCCACGGTGATGACCGAACGGCCCGAGTAGTCGACACGCTTGCCCAGCAAGTTCTGGCGGAAGCGACCGCTCTTGCCTTTGATCATGTCGGCCAAAGACTTGAGGGCGCGCTTGTTGGCGCCGGTCATGGCCTTGCCACGGCGGCCGTTGTCCAGCAGCGAGTCGACCGCTTCTTGCAGCATGCGCTTTTCGTTGCGGGCGATGATCTCGGGCGCTTTCAGTTCCAGCAAACGGCGCAGGCGGCTGTTGCGGTTGATCACGCGGCGATACAGGTCGTTGAGGTCGGAGGTCGCAAAGCGGCCACCGTCAAGCGGCACCAGCGGACGCAGGTCGGGCGGCAGCACGGGCAGCACCGACAACACCATCCACTCGGGCTTGAGGCCCGACTTTTTGAACGCTTCGAGAACCTTGAGGCGCTTGGCGTTTTTCTTGACCTTGACTTCAGAGCCGGTCAAGTCGTTGCGCAGCTTTTCGATCTCGATGTCGAGGTCCATGCCTTCGAGCAGGTCACGCACACCCTCGGCACCCATCTTGGCGACGAACTCGTCACCGTATTCCTTGCGCTTGGCATCGTAGTCGTCTTCGGACATGATCCCGAACTTTTTCAGCGGGGTCATGCCGGGGTCGATGACGACATAGGCTTCGAAATACAGCACGCGCTCGATGTCACGCAGGGTCATGTCGAGCACCAGGCCGAGACGGCTGGGCAAGGACTTCAGGAACCAGATGTGGGCGCAAGGCGCGGCCAGGTCGATGTGGCCCATGCGCTCGCGACGCACTTTGGTCTGGGTGACTTCAACGCCGCACTTTTCGCAGATCACGCCACGGTGCTTGAGGCGCTTGTATTTGCCGCACAAGCATTCGTAATCCTTGATGGGGCCGAAGATCTTGGCGCAAAACAAACCGTCGCGCTCGGGCTTGAAGGTGCGGTAGTTGATGGTTTCGGGCTTTTTGACTTCGCCGAAAGACCACGAGCGGATCTTTTCGGGGGAGGCAACGCCGATTTTGATGGCATCGAAATGCTCATCGGGGGTGAACTGCTTGAACAGGTCGAGTAGTGATTTCATGGTTTAAATCCTTTCAGTTCCTGTGGTTCACGAACGCTCGAGTTCGATGTCGATGCCCAACGAGCGGATTTCCTTGACCAACACATTGAACGACTCGGGCATGCCGGCGTCGATGGCGTGTTCGCCCTTGACGATGTTTTCGTAAACCTTGGTGCGGCCCTGCACGTCGTCGGACTTGACGGTGAGCATTTCCTGCAAGGTGTAGCTGGCGCCATAGGCTTCCAGCGCCCAGACCTCCATCTCGCCGAAACGCTGGCCACCGAACTGGGCCTTGCCGCCCAGGGGTTGCTGCGTGACCAGGCTGTAGGGGCCGGTGGAACGGGCGTGCATTTTGTCGTCGACCAGGTGGTGCAACTTGAGCACGTGCATGTAGCCGACGGTGGTGGCACGCTCGAAAGCATCGCCGGTGCGACCGTCAAACAGGTTAGCCTGGGTGCGGGTGGGCGTCAGGCCCTTGGCCTTGGCGACCGCATCCGGGTAAGCCAGGTGCAGCATGGCGCGGATCTCGGCTTCGGAGGCTCCGTCGAACACAGGGGTGGCAAACGGGACGCCGTGCGACAGGTTGCCGGCCATTTCCAGCAACTCGTCATCGGACAACTGGGCGATTTCTTCGGTGCGACCGCTGGCGTTGTAGAGTTCTTCGACAAACTTGCGCAGTTCGGCCACTTTGGCCTCGGCTTGCAGCATGTCACCGATGCGCTGGCCGATGCCTTTGGCGGCCCAGCCCAAATGCACTTCGAGCACCTGACCCACGTTCATGCGCGAAGGCACGCCCAGCGGGTTGAGCACGATGTCGACGGGGGTGCCGTCGGCCATGTAAGGCATGTCTTCAACGGGCACGATCTTGGAGACCACGCCCTTGTTGCCGTGACGGCCGGCCATCTTGTCGCCAGGCTGCAAGCGACGCTTGACGGCCAGGTAGACCTTGACCATCTTCAGCACGCCAGCTGGCAACTCGTCGCCCTGGGTGAGCTTTTTGCGCTTTTCTTCAAAAGCCAGGTCAAAACTGTGGCGGGTTTGCTCCAGCGCGTTCTTGATGCTCTCCAACTGGGTAGCGACCTCGTCGTCCGCCGGGCGGATGTCGAACCAGTGGAACTTTTCGACGCCGGTCAGGTAGGCGCGATCGATCTTGGAGCCCTTGGCCAGCTTGTTGGGGCCGCCGTTGGCGACTTTACCGAGCAACAGTTTTTCGATGCGGTCAAAGGCATCGGCTTCGACGATGCGCAGCTGGTCGTTGAGGTCCAGGCGGAAGCGCTTGAGCTCGTCGTCGATGATCTGCTGGGCACGCTTGTCGCGCTGGATGCCCTCACGGGTGAAGACCTGCACGTCAATGACGGTGCCCTGCGAGCCCTGGTCGACGCGCAAAGAGGTGTCTTTGACGTCCGAAGCCTTCTCGCCAAAGATGGCGCGCAGCAGTTTTTCTTCGGGGGTCAGGGTGGTTTCGCCTTTGGGCGTAACCTTGCCCACCAGCACATCGCCGGGCTGCACTTCGGCACCCACGTAGATGATGCCCGAGTCATCCAGGCGGTTGAGCTGGTTCTCGGACAGGTTGGGGATGTCGCGGGTGATTTCTTCGGCGCCCAACTTGGTGTCGCGGGCCATCACCACCAGCTCCTCGATGTGAATCGAGGTGTAGCGGTCATCGGCCACCACGCGCTCACTGATCAGGATCGAGTCTTCGAAGTTGTAGCCGTTCCAGGGCATGAACGCGACCAGCATGTTCTGACCCAGGGCCAGTTCACCGATGTCGGTGGAAGCGCCGTCGGCGATCACGTCACCCTTTTGCAGCACATCGCCGCGCTTGACGATGGGGCGCTGGTGGATGTTGGTGTTCTGGTTCGAGCGTTGGTACTTGATCAGGTTGTAGATGTCGACGCCGACTTCGCCCGCCTGGGTTTCGTTGTCGTTGACACGGACCACGATGCGGGTGGCGTCAACATAGTCGACGATGCCGCCACGGGTGGCGGTGACCACGGTGCCCGAGTCGACGGCGGCGACGCGTTCGATGCCGGTGCCGACAAAAGCCTTTTCGGGGCGCAGCACAGGCACGGCCTGACGCTGCATGTTGGCGCCCATCAGCGCGCGGTTGGCGTCGTCGTGCTCGAGGAAGGGCACCAGCGAGGCGGCAACCGACACGATCTGCGCCGGGGACACGTCCATGTACTGGATGCGCTCGGCGCCGCACAGGATGGATTCGCCTTTTTCACGGGCGGAGATCAGCTCGCCGGTCAAGCGACCGTTTTGATCCAGCGTGGCGTTGGCCTGGGCGATGACGTACTTGCCTTCTTCAATGGCCGACAGGTAGTCGATTTCGTTGGTGACCTTGCCATCGATCACCCGACGGTACGGGGTTTCAATGAAACCGTACTCGTTCAGACGGGCGTACAAGGCCAAAGAGTTGATCAGGCCGATGTTGGGGCCTTCAGGGGTTTCGATCGGGCACACACGTCCGTAGTGGGTGACGTGCACGTCGCGCACCTCGAAGCCGGCGCGCTCGCGGGTCAGACCGCCCGGGCCCAGGGCCGAGACGCGGCGCTTGTGGGTGATTTCCGACAGCGGGTTGGTCTGGTCCATGAACTGCGACAACTGCGACGCGCCAAAGAATTCCTTCAGGGCAGCCGAGATCGGCTTGGAGTTGATCAGGTCGTGGGGCATGAGCGGCTCTTGCTCGGCCTGACCCAAACGCTCTTTCACGGCCTTTTCGATGCGGGCCAAACCGGTGCGGTACTGGTTCTCGGCCAATTCGCCCACGCAACGCACGCGGCGGTTGCCCAGGTGATCGATGTCATCGACTTCGCCGCGACCGTTGCGCAGGTCGACCAGGATCTTGACCACGGCCATGATGTCGTCGTTGGTCAGGACCATGGGGCCCTCGGACTCGTTGCGACCCACGCGGGCGTTGAACTTCATGCGGCCGACGCGCGACAGATCGTAGGTGTCGGGGTTGTAGAACAGGCGCTGGAACAGGGCCTGCACGGCGTCCTCGGTGGGTGGCTCGCCGGGGCGCATCATGCGGTAGATGGCGACGCGGGCGGCGAACTCGTCGACGGTTTCGTCGCTGCGCAGGGTCTGGCTGATGTAAGCGCCCTGGTCGAGTTCGTTGGTGTAGATGCACTGCAGTTCTTGGACACCGGCGCTGCGCAATTTTTTCAGCAGGGCTTCGGTCAGCTCGTCGTTGGCCTTGGCGATGATCTCGCCGGTTTCGGCGTCAACGATGTTCTTGGCCACCACACGACCCACCAGGAAGTCTTCCGGCACGCTGACGTGCGTGGTGCCCGACTGCTCGAGCTCGCGGGTGTGGCGAGCGGTGATGCGCTTGTCCTTGGCGACGACCACATTGCCACTCTTGTCGGTGATGTCAAAACGGGCCACTTCACCACGCAGACGCTCGGCCACAAACTCCATCTGTGCGCCACTGTCCATCAGGCGGAAGTTGTCGTTGACAAAGAAATTGGCCAGGATCGATTCGGGATTGAGCCCGATGGCCTTGAGCAGAATCGTGACCGGCATTTTGCGGCGACGGTCAACGCGGAAGTAAAGGATGTCTTTCGGATCGAATTCGAAGTCGAGCCAGGAGCCACGGTAAGGGATGATGCGAGCCGAGAACAGCAACTTGCCCGAACTGTGGGTCTTGCCCCTGTCGTGCTCGAAGAACACGCCGGGCGAACGGTGCAACTGGGACACGATCACGCGCTCGGTGCCGTTGATGATGAACGAGCCCTTGTCGGTCATCAGGGGCACTTCGCCCATGTAGACCTCTTGCTCTTTGACTTCCTTGACCACCTTGGACTGGGGGGTGGACGACTCGCGGTCGTAAATGATGAGCTGCACACGGGCGCGCACGGCCGAGGCGAAGGTCAGGCCACGGGTCTGGCACTCGCGAACATCGAACGCCGGCTTGCCCAGCGTGTACTCGATGAATTTCATCTCGACAAAGCCGTTGTGAGAAACGATCGGGAAGGCCGCTTCGAAGGCGGCTTGCAAACCGTCGGGCGTGCGTTGTTTGGGGGCGGAATCGGCTTGCAAAAATGCCGTGTAGGCGTCTTTTTGCATTTGTAGCAGATAGGGAACTTCGAGCACGCTGTCGCGGCTGCCGAAACTTTTGCGAATTCGCTTGCGTTCGGTATAGGTGTAGGCCATGAGATCTCCGGGCTTGATCTTTCAGGACTGTTTGAAGCCGTCCCAAGGGGCGGCTTCATCTTGGCGGCTGGCCACTACCAGCGTTGGCGGACGATCGCGCGTTGCACGCGACCCGAACCAAGGGTTTTCTGCAGTCGGGTCAGAAAACACTGAAAAAAGGTCAAACGACCGCTTTTCGGTGCGCTCTGTGAAGCGCCAAAGGCTGGGGGCCCTCGCGAACCCTCCAGCCTTGGTGTCGTTCAAGATTACTTGAGCTCGACTTTCGCGCCAGCTTCTTCCAGCTTTTTCTTGGCGGCTTCGGCGTCGGCCTTGGCCACGCCTTCCTTGACGGGCTTCGGAGCACCATCGACCAGGTCTTTGGCTTCCTTCAGGCCCAGACCGGTGATCTCGCGCACGGCCTTGATCACCGACACCTTGTTGGCGCCAGCGTCGGTCAGCACGACGTTGAACTCGGTCTTCTCTTCAGCAGCTGCGGCACCGGCACCAGCGCCACCACCAGCGGCAGGGGCGGCCATGGCGGCTGCGCTCACACCAAACTTCTCTTCGATGGCTTTCACCAGGTCGTTGAGTTCCATGACCGTCATGCTGTCGAGCGCGGTCAAAAATGCGTCTTTATCGAATGCCATTTTGATTTCCTTGAATGATTGGATTGGGTTGATTCACCACTTAAGCCGTTGTGGCTTCGCCCTTTTTCGCCGCCAAAGCGCCCAGCACCACGGCGGTGCGAGACATCGGCGACATGAGCAAGCCACACAACTGGGCCAACAGCACTTCCTTGGTGGGAATGCTGGCCAATTGCTTGACGCCGTTGGCATCCAGGGCTTTGCCACCGTAAACGCCGCCACGGATGACCAACTTGTCGTTGGTCTTGGCGAAATCAGCCACCACTTTCGCGGCAGCCACAGCGTCAACAGAGAAGCCATAGATCAGCGGGCCGGTCATCTGGTCGGCTGCCACTTCAAACGAGCTGCCAGCGACAGCACGGCGAGCCAGGGTGTTTTTCAACACACTCAGCGTGACGCCAGAGCTGCGCGCATTGGAGCGCAGTTTGATCATGTCAGCGACCGTGATGCCGCGGTACTCCGCCATCACCAGCGTTTGAGCTTGAGCGGCGAGGCCCGTCACCTCGGAGATGACGGCTTCTTTCTCACTGCGATTCAGACTCAAGGTCTACTCCTTTTCATGTGTCATTGGGTCGCCCCGCCGACACGCCTATGTTGCAGCGACCAAACTGTCAGGACATGCATCCATTTCAGCGGGATCGCCATCTGCGTTGGCTGGAAGATTAAGCCGTCTTGCGACAGCACCAACGGTCTTGGATGGCTCGGCACTCACGGGTGTGGATGCCGACCCACCATGGAGACCGCGCTTGCGCACGGCCTCCGATTCTTTACGCAGCCAAAGACTGCAGATCAACCCGCACGCCCACACCCATGGTGGAAGAGACAGCGAGTTTGCGCAGGTAGACGCCTTTGGACGTGGCCGGCTTGGCCTTGTTGAGGGCATCGACCAAAGCAGCAAGGTTACCTTGCAACTTGTCGGATTCAAACGAGCGACGACCAATGGTGGCGTGGACAATACCGGCCTTGTCGACACGGAACTGCACTTGACCGGCCTTGGCGTTTTTGACGGCGCCAGCCACATCGGGGGTCACGGTGCCCACCTTGGGGTTAGGCATCAGGCCACGCGGACCCAGGATCTGGCCCAGGGTACCAACGACGCGCATGGCGTCGGGGGCAGCGATGACCACATCAAAAGGCATGTCACCCGCTTTGACACGAGCAGCCAAATCATCCATGCCAACCACATCGGCACCGGCGGCCTTGGCTTCATCGGCCTTGGCGCCTTGGGCGAACACAGCCACGCGAGCGATTTTGCCGGTGCCGTTGGGCATCACGACGGCGCCACGCACGACCTGATCGGATTTCTTGGCGTCGATACCCAATTGCACGGCCACATCGATGGACTCATCGAATTTGGCGGTGGCGCACTCCTTGACGATGCCAATGGCTTCGGTCAGGGGGTACAACTTGTTGCTGTCGACTTTGCCCACGAGGGCTTTTTGTTTTTTGGTCAGCTTGGCCATGTTCAGACTCCTTCCACCGTGACACCCATCGAGCGGGCAGAACCGGCGATGGTGCGAACCGCTGCGTCGAGATCGGCCGCGGTCATGTCTTTCATCTTGGTTTTGGCGATTTCTTCCAGTTGCGCGCGGGTGATCTTGCCGACCTTGTCCGCATGCGGCCTGGCCGAACCCTTGTCGAGCTTGATGGCCTTCTTGATCAGGGTGGTCGCCGGGGGCGTCTTGATGATGAAAGTGAAGGACTTGTCCGCAAACGCCGTGATCACCACGGGCAGGGGCAGACCGGGCTCAACGCCTTGAGTCTGGGCGTTGAACGCCTTGCAGAATTCCATGATGTTCAGGCCGCGCTGACCCAGCGCAGGACCGATCGGAGGCGAAGGGTTGGCCTTGCCTGCCGGAACTTGCAGCTTGATGAAGCCGACAATTTTCTTTGCCATGCAGTTTCTCCTTGCGGGTGCAAACGCCTTGGGAATCTCTTCCGCGGGCTCCCCGGGGTTGACGACCCTTGTGATTCAGACCTGGCACCGGGTCGAAAAAAGCGCCAGGCCCCAAAATGTCAGGTCTTTTCGACCTGGCTGAATTCGAGTTCAACAGGCGTGGCGCGACCGAAAATGGTCACAGACACACGAACCTTGTTCTTCTCGTAGTTGACTTCCTCGACCGAGCCGTTGAAGTCGGTGAAAGGACCTTCCTTCACCCGAACCAATTCGCCCACCATGAACTCAACCTTGTGACGCGGCTTGTCCGAACCTTCCTGCATCTGGCTGACGATCTTCTGAACGTCTTCCTCAGAGATGGGCACAGGTCGGTTTTTGGCACCGCCCACAAAGCCGGTGACTTTGGAGGTGTGCTTGATCAGGTGCCAGGTGTCGTCGTCCATGACCATTTCGACCAGGACATAACCGGGAAAGAAGCGGCGCTCGGTGGTACGGCGCTGGCCGTTTTTCATCTCGACCACCTCTTCGGTGGGCACCAAAATGCGGCCAAACTTGTTTTCCATGCCCGAGCGCGCAATGCGTTCGGTGATGTTGCGCTCGACGGCCTTTTCCATGCCCGAATAGGCATGCACCACATACCAGCGCAAGTCCGGATTGGACGACTGCGCAAGCACAGGAGAGGTGTTGTCGGTATCGGTCATTATTTTTTCCAGCCCAAAATCAGGTCGTAGAGAACCCACTCAAGGGTTTTATCGGTCAGCCACAGGAACAAGGCCATCAGAACCACGAAGCCGAACACATAGGCCGTCATCTGCAAGGATTCCTTGCGAGTCGGCCAGACGACCTTTTGGAGTTCACGCCAGGAGTCACGGCCATAGCCGATCAGTTGCCGGCCATGGATGGACACCAAAAACACGGCCACCGCGGCCACCAGGCCCACCAGCAACACACCCCACTGCACCCAGACGCCCTGGCTGCGCAGCAGATAAAACCCGCCCAGACCCGCCAAAACCAGCCCAACAGAGAGAGCCAGCTTGAACTTGTCAGCCGGAGTGGTCACATTTTCGATGTCGGCGGTGGCCATGAAAGATCAAATTCCTTGTCAAATGCCCAATGGTTTTTAGGCGAGAAAGCCCGCCGGGTTGCGGCGGGCTGTTTTGTCACCAGGTTTTGATGTTTTCAAGGCCTGGTGGCAGGGGCAGAGGGAATCGAACCCCCAACCTTCGGTTTTGGAGACCGACGCTCTGCCAATTGAGCTATACCCCTAGATCCTTCACGCCATGATCTTGGCAACGACGCCGGCGCCGACGGTCTTGCCGCCTTCGCGGATGGCAAAGCGCAGACCTTCTTCCATCGCAATCGGGTGGATCAGCTTGACCGTGATCGACACGTTGTCGCCA
>JACCDP010431908.1_pt1 | contig 45879 bp, 43 predicted proteins | sample 7445841 | NCBI WGS metagenome assembly JACCDP01 (sample SAMN15323441, study PRJNA562643) | freshwater metagenome | isolation source: river surface water | place: USA:Blue River Watershed | collected 2017-08-17
AGGAACAACGAAGCCGCGGATCAATATGGGCGCAACCCGGAGGGCGGCAGGGATTTTGGGCTCGGGCTGTGTTGCTCGCTCCTCACAGATCCTCAAGGATATGCTCGTCGCTCGCGCCTAGCCCGAGCCCAAAATCCCCTGCCGCATTATCTGGCGAATTTCTCACTCAGGGCACCAGGAAAGTCGCCCTGAAATAAAAAGCGGGCAGGTGAAAACGATGAAAGGCCCGGCCGTGCTCCGACGAATACTGGAAAAAGAAAATAACGACCGCGCCTCCATTTGACATCAATGCATCGCAGTATCAGTGTATCACTGAGACTGTTGCCATGAGAACAACGCTGACTTTGGAAAACGATGTGTATGAAGCCGCCCAAGCGATGGCCCAGGCTTCCGGTAAGCGCTTGGGTGAAGTGGTTTCGTTGCTGATGCGCCGAGGGTTGAAAGCGTCGGCCGAGACCGGGCCTGTCCGTTCTGGATTGCCGGTGTTTTTGGCGGCATCCGGAGCTTCGATCATTCCCAGCAACCGGGCGCGTGAACTCTTGGCCGATGAGTCGCAGTGAAACCCGCTCTCCTCGACATCAACGTCCTGCTGGCCCTGGCGTGGCCTAATCACCAGCACCACGCCCTCGCACACCGCTGGTTTGCCCGCGAGTCCCGCCATGGATGGGCCACCTGCGCTTGGACCCAACTGGGATTCATCCGGCTGTCCTCCAATCCTGCCTACACCCCCTCGGCCGTCTCGCCATCCGAGGCGGCGGGGTTGCTGGAGCAATGGGTGCGTCATCCGCGCCATTCTTTTTGGGAATCTTCCGCAGCCAGCCGGGTGGGTATTTACGAGCGGGCACTCGGACACCAGCAGGTCAACGATGCCTGGTTGGTGGATTTGGCCCGCCAGTCCGGAGGGCGCGTGGTGACCTTTGATGGCCGGATCAGCCTTCATGATGCCGATCGTTCTCAAGTGACCGTGCTGTCGGACTGATAATGGTACCCATCAGATCACTGCTCCGCTGGAGGCGTTTCGCAACGAATCAGGTCCTCGTCTGAATACCGTTCTGAGCGCTGTTTTCAAACCGCCCCCGTGACGCCTCCAGGGTTTATTTTTGGGCACCGAGGGGTTAATGTCCACGAATCCGTCCTGTCATGAGAATCCCAAGCACTTGCCACTGGTTCATTGCAGCCGCCGTCGCAGGACTGTTTTTCGTGGGGGATCCGCTGCTCGGTGCGGACGATCCCGACTTGGCCTTGGGAGTGCGCAAGACCGAGCCCGTGAGTCCGGCCGATCAGGCGAAGGCCTTCCGATTGCCACCCGGATTCGAAATCCAGTTGGTGGCGAACGAGCCCGACATCCACAAGCCCATGAACCTCGCCTTCGACGCGACGGGCCGGCTTTGGGTCACGACCAGCATTGAATACCCCTGGGCTGCGCCCACCAACCGGGTGGGTCGGGACCGGGTGATGATCTTCGAGGATTTTGGTCCGGACGGTCGTGCCCGCAAGGTGACCCAGTTTGCCGACGGTCTGAATATTCCCATTGGGGTGTATCCCTTCCGCACCGACGACACCCATTGGAAGGCGCTCGTCTGGAGCATTCCCCACATTTGGCTGCTTGAGGACACCGATGGCGACGGCAAGGCGGACAAACGCACCCCGCTGTACGGCCCCTTCGACCACACCCGGGATACCCATGGCAACCAAGCCTCGTTCCGCCGCGGTTTCGATGGCTGGCTCTATGCGACCCACGGGTTCAACAACGATTCCCATGTCACGGCCCGCGACGGCAGTCATGTGGATTTGAACTCGGGCAACACCTACCGCATCCGTCTCGACGGTTCCCGGATCGAACACCACACGCACGGTCAGGTGAATCCGTTTGGTCTGGCTTGGGATGCCCGCGGAAACCTCTATTCCAGCGACTGCCACAGTGCACCGCTTTACCAACTCTTGGCCGGAGGCTGGTACCCCAGCTTCGGCAAACCCCACGACGGACTCGGCTTCGCACCGGTCATGCTCGAGCATGCCCACGGCAGCACGGCCATCGACGGGGCCGTGTATTACAACGACAATCTGTGGCCCGCCGAATATCGCGACAACCTCTTCATCGGCAACGTGATGACCAGCCGATTGAACCGCGACACCATCACCTTCAACGGATCCACGCCGAAGGCCACCGAGCAGCCGGATTTCCTCACCACCACCGATCCGTGGTTCCGGCCTGTCGATGCGACCCTGGGGCCGGATGGTGCGCTCTACATCGCCGATTTCTACAACCGCATCATCGGTCACTACGAGGTGCCGTTGACCCACCCCGGCCGTGACCGTGAACGTGGACGTCTGTGGCGGGTGGTCTACAAGGGCACCGATGGAAAGGCCCGGCTGCGGTCGCCGGCCTTGGCCACCGATCTCGATGGCTTGGTGGGCGAACTGGGCTCACCCAGCCTGAGCCGCCGATTGTTGGCGATGGGGGAAATTCAAGACCGGTTCGGTTCCAAGGCCTTGCCGGCCGTGCGCCGAGCTGCAGCCAAAGCCCGTGACCCAAAATCCGCAGCGGCTCAGGAAACCGCGGACCGGGCCTCCGCGATGCGGGTTTCCGCCCTGTGGCTCCAGCACCGGTTGGGTGGCGCTGAGGCTGGCTTGAAGGGCAAGGAATTCTTGGCCGACTTGTCCGATCCGCGGGATTCCATGATCCGCGTCCATGCCCTCCGATTGATCGCCGAGCGGGGTATCTTGGCCCGTGAGAACAACTCCCAGGCCCGCCGTGGGACGCTGGATGCGGAAACGCTGGCCATCGTTCGCGCCCGGTTGGGGTCGAACGATGGGTTGGAAGCCCGTTGCGCCGCCGAGGCTTTGGGTCAGTGGCCGCAGCCTGAGAATCTTCGGCCGATCCTGGATGCGCTCCATCGGACTGCCGCAGCGGATACGCACGGGGTGTATGTGCTGCGCAAGGCCCTTCGAGATCACCTTCAGGCTCCGGGCGTTTTTGCCCATGTCTTGTCGCGCAACGACTGGTCGCAATCGGATCAACGAGCTGTAGCGGATGTGTTGCTGGCGGTGCCTTCGGCCGACGCGGCTTCTTACCTGATCGGTCGGTTGGATCAACTCGACGAGAAATCTGTTCCCACTCTGGCGGAGGCTTTGCGCCATGCGGCCCGATATGCTCCGGAAAGCCAATGGTCGGCGCTGGCCGGATTCGTGCGGCGGCGCTTTGACGATCAGTGGGATTTCCAGTTCACCCTCTTCCGTTCCATGGATCAGGGACTCCAGCAACGGGGAGCCTCGCTGACTCCAGCCTTGAAGGCGTGGGGTGCTGAACTGGCCTCCCGCCTGCTGAGCTCCGGAACCGACTCGAATTGGATCCAGGCGCCGCTGAATCCTCCGACGGAGAGCCCTTGGGATTATCAGGAACGTCGGCGTGCCGATGGGCAGCCGCTGCGGGTCCTCTCGAGCCTCATGCGCGGCGAGCAGAAGACCGGGGTTCTTCGTTCACCTGATTTCGCCCTCGGTGGAGAGATCCGATTCTGGCTCTGCGGTCATGATGGCTATCCCGACAAGCCGGCCAAGTTGGTCAATGGCGTGCGGTTGAAGGATGCGGTTTCTGGCGCGGTGTTTCTCGAAGTCCGCCCGCCCCGGAGCGATACACTGATCCCGGTGATTTGGGATACCCGATCGCATCAGGGAAAGCGTGGCGTGATCGAAGTGACGGATGCCGACACGGGGGATGCCTACGCCTGGTTGGCGATCGGTGGGGTCGAGGGAGCGCCGGCTCTGCCCGCTGCATCCCCCCGAGCCATGGCCGAACGTGCGGCGGGAGCGGCAGAATTGGCCGCGCGGCTCGGGTTGAAGGAACTGGCGCCCCAGTTGGAGTCGTGGGTGTCCCGTTCGAGCGAACCGGAGGCGCGGGCGGTCGCTGCCAAGGCGTTGATGACCTTGGATTCGCTCCGGGGTGTTGCGGTGGCCTCGGCCGTTCTGGCTGATGGCAATCAACCGCAATCGCTTCGGGAACGTGTTGGCGTCCTCTTGGCTGAGCGCAATACGCCTGAGAGTCGGGCGGCGGTTTCGGCCGCGTTCAAGGGCGCCGCGTATCGAGTTCAGACGCAGTGGGCCCTTGCTTTGACGGCGAACCGCGAGGGGGCTGAGACCTTCCTGAAAGCGGTGGAGCTGGGGGTGGCCTCGCCGCGAATCCTCCAGCAACCGGGTGCGCGTGAGCGTCTGCAACGCGCCAATCCGGACCGATGGGCTGAACGCATCGAGAAGCTGACGCGGGGATTGCCCCAAGCCGACGAAGCCCGCGAAAAGCTCCTGGCCGCCCGCCGCGATGGCTTCGACCGCACCCAAGCCAAGCCCGCGGAGGGATTGCGAATCTTCCAGCAAAATTGCCAAGCCTGCCATCAGTTGGGAGGCGTCGGTGGGTTGGTGGGCCCCCAGTTGACCGGCATCGGCAACCGGGGTGTTGAGCGCTTATGCGAGGACATCCTCGATCCCAACCGCAATGTGGACCACGCCTTCCGCCAAACCCGCATCACCACCCAGGATGGCGACGAGCTGGCCGGATTGATGCGTCGCGAGGAAGGCGACTTGCTCGTGCTGGTCGATCCGTCGGGCAAGGAGTTCTCCGTAAAGAAATCCGCGGTGGCTCAAAAGCAGGAAAGCGAGCTGTCCCTGATGCCCGACACCTTCGGCGAGTCTCTCAGCGCGGTCGACTTCCACCACCTGCTCGCCTACCTGCTCTCGCAGCGCTGAGCCTGACACCCATTCCTCACCCTCACCGGGCATTTTGTGCAGGGCGACTGCGGTTGGGTTTGGCGTGAGAGGACGCCGGGTGGGGGACTCGACCTACAGGGTGGTGTCGTGGGCAGGGTGGGCTGTAGGCTCGGTGCCCTCACCGGGCGTTTGTGGACTACTTTCCGACTGTGCAGTGGATCAGTGTCGCTTCGGCAGGAGGCGCCTCAGGCGTGCGGTGGCTTCCTCGCGGTCGATCTCGCTGGCGGCCACGGCCAGCGTGAGTTCTTCCCACGCCGGGCTGTCGGCTGTCGGTTCGAGGCCGTTCAACCTCAGGAACACGAGGCATGCACCGAGTGCCGCCCGCTTGTTACCGTCGATGAACGGGTGGTTTCTGCACAAATAGAACAGGTAGGCCGCCGCCATCTCCACGAGATCCGAATAAGGCGACCTGCCCCCGATGCTTGCCTGAGGGGCGGCAACCGCCGATTCCAGCAAACTTGGTTCGCGCACGCCGGCGGAACCGCCGAATTCCTGAATGGCTGCGGCATGGATCTCCCGCACGATTTCCACCGTGAGATGAAACGGGGCTTCCGGCATCGCCTTCATGCCAGCTTCTTCATCGTCCGGGCATAGTCCTTCAGGGTCTTCCGGATTACCTCCGATACCTCCTCACGAGAGGGTCTGGGGCGGAGGGGGGTCAGAGTGATCGTGCCGCCCTCGTGGACCTCCACATTCACTTGATCGCCCGCCTGCAAATGCGCCAAGTCCATCAACGCGGCATCGAAGATCAATCCCTGCGAATTCCCGATCTTGGAGATCGTTTTGACCATTCTGTAAAACTATGTTTTACCGAGAATCCTGTCAATTCGTGGTGAGTTCGTTGGCAGGGGAACGTATCCATCCCGCAGTTTCCGGGAGATCGCAGAGGCTGAAGGTTCGGACGGAACGAGTCTGCTGCCTCGGTGCGTTGCTCGCTTCCCTCTGCGCAAGAGCGTGGTTCGCTGGTCGATGGGCGGCAATCGGCTCGCTTCTCGCTCTCCCCGCGCCGCGCCGCGCCGCGCCGTCCGAAAGATTCCGCCATACCATCGGTTTCCTCCCAACCGGTTCGCTCCGATTCAGGGAGCGGACAACAGGGGTTGATCGCCGAATAGGTGACGGTAATTCCACAGGGCAGAGTCCGGGCTGAGGCGGGAACCTGTATCGATGACAGCAGGGGATTTGCCGTAGTTGAGAGGCGGATTCGGGATTTGGAACTCGACAGGTTGCTTGTACATGACCGTGCCGGCCGGGTCTGAGAAGCTCAGCCAGTGTCGGATAGAACCATCCGTTTGGCGGTCGGCTTGGTAGGCGATGATGACCTCACGGTCCCCGATGGGAGAGGTGAGGGGTGAAATCTGCGCATCCAGCGGATCTGCGAGAAGACGGGCACGGGTGGGACCGAGATCGTGCTCGATCCGAGCATCGAGTCGGGACCGAAGCCCGGCAATTTCCTGAGTGAGGTCATGCATGTGGAACCGGACACTCCGCTCGACCGAATTTGCGACCACAGGGCCATCCGGGAGGCGTTCAGCCGATCGAATCTGAAGTTCCTGGAGATCGGATCGGAAATCGGTCCAAGCCTGCCAAAGCATTTCACGTTCGTGGGGCGTGAGGCCGAACAGGATTTTCGTTTCCTCGGTGGGTTTTCCGTCCGCTGTGAACATCGAGTAGCTGATCTGATCGAGGAGGCGTTTGGGTAGGTGAAAGTACGGTCGATCGACAGGCCAGCGGCCCTCGGTTTCCGGGTCAGGTACGGGCGCCGTGCGAACAATCGCGTCGCTGATGGCGCGAAGTTCGGCGTTGATTTGATCGAGCTCGGACCGGTGATCGGAACTGCGTCGGCTGGATTCGGAGGTGCGCGCATCGTGTTCAGCGATGGTATTTTGAAGGGTGCGCTCCTCTGTACGAAGCTTCAGCAATTCCTTTTGATCGCTCCGATGGTTCATGCCCTGACGAAGTCCTACCGCAGCAGCGAAGGTGATGATCAGGCAGGCGATGTTCAGTGAGTTCATGGACGCGGCATCGGGGTTGAATTCGGAGAAGAGGAGGGTGTCAAAGCCGGATGACGTGCAATCCAGTCGGCGACCAGTGGACGTAGACGTTCTGGAAAGATATCGAGGCTCAATTTGCCGCCGAAGTTGCTCCAGGCGGAAAAGTTTCCATCGGCCTCTCGGTTGGCGTCCCAGAATTGCATATTGTCGGGGGCATGGATCGCTACGGTCTGGATGCGCTCCGTTGCCCCAAAGGAATTGAACTCCTTTGCGAAGACAGGTTGTGCCTTTTGCCAGAGGACGGCCGATCGTTCGTGGCCGAGAATGCCATCAAGTTGGGCACGAAACGCTTCCTGGAAGCCGTCGGCACCGCTGGGAAGCGCCGGGGTGACCAGGGTGAACGCCACTCCGCCATAGGTCCGGAATTCAGCGGGAGGCTGGTTGGTGAGGTATGCGTGAGAAGTCGCTTTCTGCAGCAGAGTTTGGCTGAGGGACGAAAACGCATCGTGGATGGACGTGGATTCCGTGGGGATGATGCCTAGGGATTCTTCCAGTGCCTCCGAGAGTTGTCCGTCCGCCGATACGGCATCGAGACGTTGCTTGATCGATCGATGGTCGGCCACGGGAAGGCGGATGACAGATCCAAGGTCGATGTGGCTCGCCATAGCCTTAGGGATTCGGACAAAGGGCGACGATTCAGACCAGAGATAGAGCGAGGCATCGGTCTTGGTCTGCATGTTCTTCAGTTGGTCTACGGCAATGCGCAGTTCAGAGCGGGCGCTGGTCAAGGCCGCCAGTGAAGCGTTGGCCCGCCGCTGGGCGGAGGCTGCCCGCGCTTGCGCTTCGGTCAGGGCAACGGCTGCGTTGGATGCTTGGATGCGGGCGGAGAGCAGTTCGTCACGAGTCCTATCGGCCAGTTGCCACTGGTAGCCCACCGGTGCGGCGGCCAGGAGGATGCAAAGGGTGGCGGTCTGTGTTTTGGAGAGAGCCATAATCTTGGCTACCAGCATCCCGACGGCCGCCACGGAGGGCGCACTCGCCAGGGCGGCGGCGGTGATTGCGGATGCTGGTGGCACAGGTGCCGAGAGCACGGCAGCGGCCTCTAGAGTGCGTGCAGCCATCGCCGCTGTGATCGTGGTGGCGCCGTGTCGGTGCAGAATTTCGGAAAGGGCTTCGGTGGCGCGACGGGTGCGTTTCTGGGCGGCATCTTCTCCGATTCCCATGGCTTTGCCGACTTCGCGTAGAGAGCGACCTTCGAGATATCGGAGGAGCAGCACCCGCCGGTCCTTCTCTGGAAGTTCGAGGAGAGCCTGATCCAGGGTGTCGAGCGGTAGAGAATCGGCGGGATCCTGGATGGGCATGGTGGTGGCGAGTCGGGCGGCGAGATCTTCACGGTTCCGGCGACGCAGGTCGGTTCGTTGGCGGAGCCGGGCTTCGAGGACTGCGGCCCGGTGGAGCCAACCAGCGAGGCCTCCATCTGGACGGATCGAGGCGGCTTTGCGGGCCAAGGTAATGAAGACATTCTGAGCCACTTCTTCGGCGGAGGTCCGCTCACCGAGGAGGCGAAAAGCCGTCCCGAAGACCAGACCCAAGTGACGTTGCACCAGGTGACCAAACGCGGCCTCATCGCGCCGCATCAGGTAGGCTTGAAGCAGCGTTTCGTCAGCAGGTGGCTCGTCTTGGATCATTGCAGTTCCGGTTCGAAGGGCTCTTTTCTGGAAACCTGCCGGTGGGTTGGCGAATCCGACAGGAATCTTTGACAATCCATACGGAGTTCCTCTCTGCGAGGGAGGCGGGCCCCGTCTTGATCGGCGCCTGCCTCTGGATTCATCGGAGGGAGCGTCGGAGAGTTGCCCTTGATTCGGGTTCCGGGTCCTACTTGTCTTGTCCCAACAACGAACGAGCACACAGCAACGGATCTGCGGCAGGATGCTCGCGTTTCCCGAACCCATGACCGAAATCCACATCCGACGGGCCGTGCGGGCTGACTGCTCCGGCATCTTGGACATTTACAACGATGCCGTGCTCAAGACGACGGCGACCTACGATTATGAGCCGCGGCCGTTGGAACACCGGTTGGCTTGGTTCGAGGACCACGAGCGCACGGGGCACGCCATCTTCGTGGCCGAGGCGGGCGACGGTCGCATCGTCGGATGGAGCGCATTGAACCGGTACCACGACCGGATGGGCTTTCGGTTCACGGCCGAGAATTCGGTGTACGTGGCCGAAGGATCCCGAGGGCAGGGGCTTGGAGCCCGCCTGCTGGAACCGTTGATTCCCGCCGCAGCGGAAATTGGCATCCGCGCGATCCTGGCGGCGATCGATGCGCAGAATACCGCGAGCATCAAACTCCATGCGCGGTTCGGGTTTGAGCAAGTCGGCCTCTTCAAGCGGGTGGGGTTCAAGTTCGACCGCTGGCTGGATGTGGCCTACTTGGAACGGTGGGTCTGATCGGTCTGTGCCGTGGTCGTGGAACCGCGGTTCTGCGAGATCGCTTTTTCAGGGCGGGCCGTTAAGGTTGCACCCGATGGGCAAACCGATCCGCATTTCCTACGCGTTCATGGCCGTGTTGCTGATCTTGGTGGGGGTTCTCCAATTGGCGACCCCGCTGATCACCGCCTTGTTCGCCTATTTCGCCCTGAGCCTTCTGTCGCTGAATCGGAGTCGATGGGTGGGCCTGACCTTGTTCCTGCTCCTGCTGACCGCGATGGGCATCGGCTTCTACAGCTTCGTGAAGCACGCCTACGTGGTCCTGCCTCAGATCGCCGAAAAGACCATCCCGGCCATCGTGGAATTCGCCCAGAACATTGGTTTGGATCTGCCCTTCACCGACTTGGCCAGCCTGAAGGTGTCGGCCCTCGAGATGGTGAAGAACAAGTTGGCCAACCTCGGTCAATATGCCCGCATCGTGGCGGTCGAAGCCGTCTCCTTGCTCATCGGTCTGGTGGTCGCCATCAGCCTCTTCCTCAGTTTGAAACTCGACTTCGGGGCCGAACCTGACGCCGGGGATGACAACCTTTATACCGCGGTGGGACGTGAGATTGCTGAGCGATTCCGCGGCCTCTATGACAGTTTCTCGAAGGTGATGGGGGCTCAGATGCTCATCTCGGCCATCAACACCTTCTTCACGGCCGGTTTCCTCATTTGGAACGGCTATCCGTTCGTCACGGTGGTCATCGGGCTGACCTTCCTCTTCGGCATGTTGCCCATCGTCGGCAACCTCTTGAGCAACACGCTCATCGTCGGTATCGGGCTCACCATCAGTCCCAACATGGCCCTTGCCGCCTTGGTGTTCTTGGTGGTCCTGCACAAGGGGGAGTACTTCCTCAACTCCAAGATCATCGGCAACCGCATCCGCAATCCCATGTGGTTGACGCTCCTGGGTCTGGTCATCGGCGAGAAACTCATGGGCATTCCAGGAATGATCCTCGCTCCGGTCATCTTGCACTTCGTGAAGGTGGAGGTGTCGCGCAACAAGCTGACGCCGCAAAATCCTCCGGCATTCTGACGACGAAACGCGCCTGGGGTCCGGTGCACCGCGATCATCCAGCGGTCGTTCACCCCTCGCCTCCCTGCGGCATCCTTGGGGATCAGGCGATTTTCCGGATCACCTGGTCTGCTCCCAATCGAGCCACATGGGGATTGCGGTCCTCCTGGAAACATACCGGAACATCGCCGGCCAATTCCGGTTGGGCCAGCAGGCGTCGACCATTTCGTGCGCTTTGAGCGGCCTCGGACAAACGGTGCTGGTGGCTTCGGTACAAGTCCCAGGCGATTTGCGCCGAGTCGTCGAGGGGCCAAGGCGGCCGTCCGCTGGATTCCTTGATCAGACGGTCCACGAGCGCTCCGGCTCCCAGCGTGTCCTCAAAAGAGGCGTTCTCCAAGGTGCCCGCACACACCAGGCACACGGATGCAGCCCCGGTCGACAGGAGGTGCCGACCGAGTGCCGTGAGATTGCCGAAGGAGGCGATGTGGACGGACTTGGCTTGGCGGCACGCATCCAGGGCGCGGGTGCCGTTGGTGGTGGTCATGATGATTTTCCGACCTTCCACGCGGCTTCGGGTGAATTCCCGGGGTGAGTTGCCCAGATCAAAATCGATGCCGCCTGTCAAATGGGCCCGGATGCGCAACCCGTCCCGCTCGCCGGCCAGCAACGCCTGCGGATGACGTGTCCGAAGGTCGAGGGCTTCGGCGATCTCCCGGGCCGGCAAGATGCCCGTGGCGCCGTTGCCCAAGGCCTCGAGCATGGTTGAGGTGGCCCTCAGGACGTCGAAGACAACGCACGTGACACCCAGGAGATCCTTGGCGTCCAGGGCTTCGTATTCGGCCGGGGAAAACAGCACCCGCAGTGACGGGGCGGTTTGGGGGGCGGTGGCCATGCTCACGGTTGGCCGAAGCAGTGGAGGGCCTTGGCGGTGCGCACGAAGAGGTTTCCGTGACTCAAGGCGATGCTGCCCTTGCTCGGGCCTTCGCCCGCGAAGGCATAGGAGGAGAGCACTTCGAAGGTGTTTCCGGCGCTCAAGACAAACACGGTGCCGTTCTCGTCGTGGCAATAGAGTTTGCCGTCGGCTCCCGACAAGGAACCCCAGATCGGCCCGTTGCCCGGGATCTTGCCTGACCAGAGTTTCTCGCCATTGGCTGGATTCAGTTTGCTGACGATGCGTTTTTGCCCGTCGAGGACGAAGAGTTGACCTTCGAGTACGCACGGTGTGCTCCAGTCGGTCGGGGCTTCCTTGAACTCCCAGGCGCGATGGCTGGTGGTCACATCTCCCCGGCCGCCCGGCTTGAACGCCACCACGGGTTGGCCCTTCGGACCCGAAGCAAGGATGAATCCGCCGGCGATCACCGGGGAGGTCACGATGCGATACCAGTCGTCCCGCTTGTCGTAGAGGCGGGCCCGCCAAATCTCGGAGCCATCCTTGGTCCGGTGTCCGCTGACATGGTCTCCGCCGACGATGATGAGTTCGGTTCCGTTCGGTCCTTTGAAGGGTATCGGCGTGGCGTACGATTCGCTGCTTTCCTTCGTGGAATCGGAGGAGCGGAGGGATTTCCAGACGTCCTTGCCGGTCTTGGGATCGATGCACAGCAGGAAGGAATCCCGGTTGGGTTTGCCGTCGAATCTCGGATAGTCCGGGGGCACTTCCTTGCGCTGCAGGATCGCCAAGTAGAGGCGGCCATCATGCAACAGCGGGCTGGCCCCGTAGATCCACATGAGCCCCAGGCTGCCGAAGTCTTTGCTGAGGTTGCGCGACCAGAGGGGTTTTCCATCGAGATCGAAGGCCGCGAAGTCGCCCGTGCCGAAGAGTGCGTAAACCCGTTTGCCATCGGTGATGGGTGACGGGGCGCAGGTGTTGTTTCGGCCAACATCCTTGTCGCCCACACCGACAGTTCGACTCCAGAGAACTTGGCCGGAGGTTCGATCCAGACACATCAGTTGCAGGTTCTTCTGGTCGTCGGGGGAGGTGAGGAATACCCGGTTGCCGCTGACTACGGGAGTGGAACCGGCTTTCCCGGGCAAGGGAGTGCTCCAGCGCTTGTTGGCTAGGCTCAGCGTGCTCGGTAGGCCGCTCATGCGGATCGAGCCATCCTGGTTGGGGCCTCGCCACTGCGGCCAATCCGCCGTTGACGCCGCCGACAGGCACAGGGTGAGCGTGGAAGAAAGGACGAGAAAAGACCGGAGGTTCATGGCTTCAACAAGCTGCTGGTGGGGGGCATCGGTTTCAGTATCGCGGATGGCTGTCTCAAAGATGACGAATGTGGCCCTTGTACTTCTTCAACAGACGATCGTTGTGGTCGTCTCCCTGAGTATTGCTGCTGATGTAAATCTCCGGCTCCACACCCCGTTTGACCAACTGTTCTATGGCGTGCACGACGATGAGGTTGATGATGAGGATGCCCGTGATGGTCGAGGGCGGTCCGATGCGGTGGGGGAAACCTTCGATGCCCATCGCGGCGTCGCCATCGACCCCGCCATTGTCGATCACCAGGTCGGCGACATCGGCCAAGCGTTGGCCGGAGGGGTGTCGGGACGGCCAACGGCGGGTTTGATCCAGATTGGTGATGGCCACGGTCTTGAGCCCGCGGGCCTTGCCCTCCAGCACCATTTCAATGGGAACCGCATTGCGTCCGCCGTTGGACGCAACCACCAACAGATCGCCCGCCTTGACCGGATATCGGTCCAAGATGGCCTTGGCCCGGCCTTGTTCCCGCTCCAGATAGGTCGCCTCGATGGCGTTGAGGTGCATCATCAGGGTTTCCTCAAGGATCGGGACGGCCCGGGCGAGGTGTCCGGCACGGTAGAAGATTTCCTCGGCGACCATGTGGGAGTGACCGGTGCCGAAGGCATACAGAAAACCATCGGTGGCCAATGAGTCGGCGAGCCAGTTTCCGGCGGTCGTGATCGGGGATCGTTGGGTATCGGCGACGCGGTCGAATTGGCTGCGGGCCACGGAGACGAATTGATCGTAGGCGGACATGTGCTGCTGTTGAACGCCTTTGTCCCGGGCGGAGCAATCCCAAATTCACCCGAGTTGATGTCGGCGACGCACAATCCTTCGTTGTGTGGGTTTTTGGCCCCGGATCTTGGTCGTAGCCCGTTGGGAAACCCCATGCGCCGCCCCATGCGGAGTTTGACCCTTGTCGAAGTGCACCCATAGTGTTTCCAACGATGTTGGTCGCACTTGAGACGCAGTCTGGAATCCCTGAGGCAATTTCTGTTGCCGACTGGGAGCCCGTGATCGCCCCGGCTCGGGAATTTCTCGGCCGTGTCTCGGCCATGATGGAGGCTCAGGTCGAAGAGTTCGATTCCGAGATCGCCGAATACGCCCGTTACGCGCTGGAGAATCAGGGCAAGCAGTTGCGTCCGACTCTCGTGGCCTTGGCGGGCGGGGCGGTTGGCCCTTTGACCGATGATTCGGTTTCCGTGGCGGTGATCATCGAAATGATCCACCTGGCCACCTTGGTGCACGACGACATCATGGACGAAGCCAGCATGCGTCGTCGCAAGGCCACCCTGGCCGCCAAGTGGGGCAATCAGGTGGCGGTCCTGTTGGGTGACTGCCTCTTCGCCCACGCCCTCAAACTGGCAGCCGACCTGCCGAGTGCGGAGGTTTCGCGATTGGTGGCGTCCTCCAGCGGTCGGGTTTGCGCCGGTGAAATCCTTCAAAGTCATCGACGTCGCCGTTGGGCCGTGGATCGCGCCGATTATTTCAAGGTCATCGAAATGAAGACGGCCGAATTGTTCGCGCTGTCGTGCGATCTTGGGGCCCGCCTTTCCGGGGGCTCGGCTCAAGAAGCGGCGGCGCTGCGGCGGTACGGCTTGTCGTTGGGTACCGCCTATCAAATCTACGATGATTGTCTGGATCTCTACGGGGCGGAATCTTCGGCGGGCAAGTCTTTGGGAACCGACCTTGCCAGCGGCAAGGTGACGCTGCCGCTGATCATGGGGTTGGATCATTCCAAAACGGAGGATCGAGAACAGTTGGTTCGCTGGTTGGAGGACTGGCAGCCGGAATACTTTCCCAAGGTACGTGGACTTTTGGAGCAAAACCGGGCTTTGGAGCGGTCCCGTCAGGTGATCGGGGAATTTTTGAACACTTCCGATGAAGCGCTGTCCACCTTGAAGCCGGGACCGCAGGTCGAAGCGTTGTATGCCCTCAGTCGATTTCTGGCGCGACAAACCGACTTGCTTGCCGGCCCTTGAGCCGTGAGCGTCGCAGCATTGATGGATCCAATCGCCGATTCGATGGTGTCGGCCCGAGCTACCCCGATTGCCGAGGAGGCGTCCGAGGTGGCTCTTCGCGTGCGTCGTGCCCAAGCGGGCGATCTGGCTGCATACGATCAGCTGGTCAGCCAGTTCCAAGAGCGGATCTATGGTCTGTGCTACCACATGACCTCCAATCATGAGGATGCCCATGATCTGGCCCAAGACACCTTCGTGAAGGCGTGGCAAGCGCTGAGGAATTTCAAGGGAGACTCGAGCTTCTACACCTGGATCTACCGGATTGCGGTCAACACCTGCCTCAACCATCTCAAGCTGCGTCGCAATCGGACCCCACACCTCAGCCTCAATGATTTGGATGTGCAGCCCGAGAACGACCCGGATTTGGTGGCGTTGGTCTCAGAAAACACCCCGCGTCGTGATGCCAGCCTGGCCGAACTCCAGCGTCGGTTGAACGAAGCCATTCTCAAGCTGTCGGAAGACCACCGAACCGTGGTGACACTTCACGATATCCAAGGGTTGCCTCATGAGCAGATTGCCAAGATTCTCAAGGTGAACCCCGGCACGGTACGATCGAGACTCTTTTATGCTCATCAACAACTCCAAGGGTGGTTGTCGGATTGGATGAAATAACCAAATTCAACGTGCAGCGCAGGCCATGACCGAAGACGAATCCTCCAAGAGATTGCATCAGTTGCTCCGTTTGAAGCGTCACGAAACGCCTCCTCCGGGTTACTTCAGCGATTTGTCCAGTGGCGTCATGGATCGCATCCGGGCGTTGGAGGCGGAGCGGAGCATTCCGGTGTGGCGTCGGTGGTTTTTGCGGGGATCCGATTCCCAGGGTGCTGTCACCCCGGCTGGTGGGCTATTGCCGGTGTGGATTTGGAACGGCTTGGGCTTGGCCATGATGGTGACGTTGCTCGGGGGGATTTACTGGACCAGTGGCGCGAATGATTCATCGAACTCGGAGGGTGTCCCATCGCAGCAGGCTTTGATCACCAGCCCTGGCTTCTCGGGTTCTTCGGAAGTTTTTTCGGAAAGTCCTTCGATTGCTTTGAGTGGAGGCGGTTGGGACTCCATCCCATCTCCGCATTACCTACGGGGTTCAGCGCCTCTGGTTCATGATCGTTTCCAGGTGCCGGTGTCCGTTTCAATGTCCAGCCGGTCTGCCGAGTTGTCTTCGACCAACCCGTTTCCAGCGGGATTGTTCCGATTGCCGGGTGCCTCTGGAGACCCAGGTGGCAGTCCTGAGGCCTATCGTGTGCGACTGGGCGATTGGTCGCGGTAACTCGTCCGGAGATAGAGGTTGGACTTTGGGAAGGTTTCGAGTCCTTCGTGTGGAGCCAGCGTCCTGTGACATGCGCTCCCCGAGTTGACACCACTCCTTTTCAGGAAGATCCGCCGCGTTGGGTGGAGCATTCCCTGAAATAAAACCGAAACAAAAATCCGGAATGATTTCCTCGAATCATTCCGGTTGTTCTTTCTCGGGCTGTGCCTCGAGCCATTGACGAATCGGAAGGGTCAGCTTGTGCGGACGAAGTAGACGGTGAACTTCTTGTCACCGCTGCCAAACGACCAGGTCAGGCGTCCAGTTTCGTTGACCAAGGCGTCCAGCGTCTGCTTGGAACCCTGAACGTCGGCCCCGAGCACATACCGTCCATCAGTCCGGGTCCAAGTGCCGTCGAAGGACTTGAGCCCCTGGATGAAGTCGATGCCCGGCGGCAGCTTGGCCACCTTGGCGGCTTTGGGCTGGGGAGTCGGGGCGGCCTGGGTTCCCGCCGACGAGGGGCGCAGACCATAGCGTGCCATGTAGGCGTTCTGGGCGGCGGCCGGGTTTGCAGTCGACGGATCTCCACCCTCCGGATTCGCAGCCACCGGAGCGGCAGGAGGGGCGATCTTGATGGAGAAGCGGCCATCGGTGTAGGCCACCAGCGTCGCTCCTGAAAGAATTGGGCCCAAAGCGGCGCGAATGCTCCGCATCTCCGCCGGGCTCAGGTTGAGCCGTTCGCGCTTCAGTTGGGTGAAGACGGTGCCCGGATCCATCCGCCACCGGCCAAGGATCTTCTCGTCCTCATAGCGGGGCGAAACCCCGGTCTCGAGGTACTTGCGGAAGTCCTTCAGGTCCACCTTGGAGAAGGTTTCGCGCAAGGTGGGGCTGAACAGGACCGCTGCGGCCTTCGGGTGGTTGAGCATGGCGGACAAGGCAGGCTTGCTTTGGATCAGCTTGAGGAATTCGGCGTCGGAACCGATTTCCGCGAATTCCTGCTGGGCGCCGAGGGCCAGGAACGGGGGGTAATTTTCAGCGCGGCCTTGGACCAACGGATTGGCGTGCAAAATTCCAAGAATGTCCGACACCTCGTAGTACTTGGCCGGGGAGTTGTCCATCGCGGCGAAGGTGCGGGCCCAACCGGTCGATTCCATTTCGCTGCGCAATTGGGCGATGTATCGCACCGGGGTGGCCTCGCCGTTTTCGCTGGTCACCTGAGTGATCAGGTAGCCTTGTCGGTAGACGAAGTTGCCCACGCTGAACAGGACGCAAATGCCCGAGATCAGTCCCACGAACAGTCCGATGGCCTGATTCATCCGCTCGAAGGCCGCTCGCGTCGGCTCATCGCTGCGATACTTGAAATAGAGCTCCACCGGTCGGTGTGCCGCCACTCCGATCACCAAGAAGATGATGGTCAGCAGGCTGAAGACGATCACGCCAGGCAACAGGGCCAAGTCGACGTAGTCTTTGACCCCCATCATGGCGAGACCCGCGCTCACCGGCCCGCCGGCGATTCCTGCCAGCGCCAAGCCCAGCGCAGCACCAATGAAGCCGATGCCCCAACGAATGGCTCCGGTCTGATGGCCCAACAGGCCAAATCCACCGACCAACACGACCGCGACGACCCAGATAAGCATGCCGGCAGGCTAGAAAGTCCCGTGCCAACGCGCACGCGGAAAATCAGATTCTGAGAGGCTTGCGATTCGGGGCATTGGTTTTCATGGTTTGCCTGCATGAGTCTGTTGCCTTTTGGTGAATTGCCGCCCCATCGCCCCCGCCGCTTCGTGCCTGTTGATCTGGCGCTGGGACAATGGGAGACAGTTGCTCCGTTTTTCGACCAATTGGAGGCCCGGGCTGTCGGATGTGCTTCCGTGGCCGACTTGGAACGGTGGTTGTTGGATGCCGGCGAATTGTCCGCAGCCCTCGACGAGGAGCGCGCACGCCGATACATCGCCAAGACCTGCCACACGGACAATGCCGAGGCCGAGAAGGCCTACCTGCATTTTGTGGAGGTCATTGATCCCGCCCTGAAACCGCGGCAATTCACCTTGGCCGAATTGTTTCTCAAGCACCCCTTCCGTCACCAACTCCCACCGGCGCAGTACGAAGTGTTCGATCGCGCCACGGCCCTCCAGGTGGAGTTGTATCGGCCGGAGAACATTCCCCTGGAGACCGAAGAGGCCAAGGTGGGCAACGAGTACAACAAACTCAGCGGCAGCCTGACGGTGGATTTCCGCGGCGAGGAGAAGACACTCGTGGCCATGGGGCGCTTCCAGGAAGAACCGGATCGGGCCTTGCGTGAAGAGGCTTGGAAATCCGTGGCCGCCCGGCGGGTTCAGGAGGCCGATCGTTTCGATGCGTTCCTGGATGAATTGATCCGCATCCGCCACCAAATCGCCCTCAATGCCGGTTTCCCGGACTACGTCTCCTATGCCTATCGGATGCGCGGACGCTTCGACTATGGCCCGGAAGACTGCCAAAAGTTCCATGACGCCATTGAAACGGAAGTCATGCCCATCTTCCGGAAGTTGCAGTCCCAGCGTCGCCAGAAACTCGGGGTGGAGCGCCTGCGTCCGTGGGACACGCAGGTGGATCCGTTGAACCGCCCGCCGCTGAAGCCCTTTGCCACCTCGGCAGAAATGGAAACGGGTGTTCAGACGGTTTTCGACCGCATGAACCCCGAGTTGGCGGCCGGATTCCGTGGGATGCGGGAGAAGCGCTTGCTCGATTTGGACAACCGCAAGGGCAAGGCCCCGGGTGGCTACCAATACACGCTGAGCGAGGCGCGTTTGCCGTTCATCTTCATGAACTCGGTGGGCCTTCAGCGGGATTTGGAGACCATCCTCCACGAGGCGGGTCATGCCTTTCATGCGCTGGCCTGTCGGGAGCAGGATTTACCGCTCTATCGGGAGGCTCCCATCGAGTTCTGCGAAGTGGCGTCCATGGCCATGGAACTGCTCGGCGCGGAACATCTCGAGGTGTTCTACAGCCCGACCGACGCGCTGCGGGCACGCACAGTGCACTTGGAAGGGGTCATTGGTGTGTTCCCTTGGATCGCCACCATCGATGCGTTCCAGCACTGGCTTTATTCCCATCCCAACCACAGCCGAGACGAACGTCGGGCCGCTTGGCTGGCGCTCATGGACCGCTTTGGGGGCGACGTCGATTGGTCGGGTTGCGAATCGGCCCGGGCCAACCTCTGGCACAAGCAACTCCACGTCTTCCTGTATCCGTTCTACTACGTCGAGTACGGCATCGCCCAATTGGGTGCGTTGCAAGTCTGGGTCAATGCCCAGCGCGATCCGGCGAAGGCACTGGCTGATTATCAGGCGGGATTGGCGCTTGGAGGCAGTCGCCCGTTGCCAGAACTCTTCGCCAAGGCCGGTTGCCGCTTTGATTTCGGTCGTGAAACGGTTCAACCGCTGGTGGCCCGGGTTTCGGAAGCCTTGGATCGACTGGCGGCCCGCTGACTTGTCGGTCGACGGTCGGCTTCAGTAGGCCTCGGCGAGGACTTGGTCCAGCACCTCATCGGGCAGGCGGATGGGGTTGCCTTTCATGCTGCTGGAGGCTTGGGCGGCCCGGATCAGTTCCGGGAAATCTGAGATTTGGAGTCCATGCTGGGCCAGACGTGGGATTTGCCAATTGCGAACCGATTCAGTGATCCACCGCAGACCCTCGTCGATGGAGGCTCCCGGCATGCCTGTGAGCCACTGGGCGGCTTGTCGGTAGCGCTCAAGAGCGGGATGTTCGGGTGTCGTCCGGGACAAGGTTTCGGCATTGGCCCGCCACACCGGACCCAACAGCGCGGCACAAACCGCGCCATGGGGTGCCTGGAAGCGTCCCCCGATGGGCCCTGCCAAGCCGTGGACAGCGCCCAACCCGGAATGAGCCAGTGCCAACCCGCTGAGGAAGGCCCCGTAGGCCAGGTCGGTGCGGGCTTCGAGGTCCTGGCCATTCGCGATGGCCTTGCCCAACGAACGCACCATCCGCGGGATTCCCTCGCGGCAGCAGGCGTCGGTCATGCCGTTGGCCTTGCCACTCACCCAGGGCTCCAGGAGTTGGGTGAGTGCATCGAGACCCGTGCTGGCCGTGAGTCCGGGTGGAAGCCCGAGGGACAGGCTGGGGTCGATCAGGGCGACGCGCGGCACCATTTTCGGGCTTCGCAAACTGACCTTCAACGCGTGCTCGGGTGAAGTGAGCACTGCATTCCGTGTGGCCTCGGCTCCGGTCCCGGCGGTGGTCGGCATTGCCAGGAAGGGCAGGGGATGGTTTTCGAGCGGAAGCCCCTGTCCGATGATCTCCAAGAATCGGAACAAATCGCCCGATTGAGGCGTCAATGCCGCGATGGCCTTGCCGGCATCGAGAACGGATCCACCGCCGCAAGCCACCACGCAGTCGACGCCGAGATTCCGGGCCGCTTCGGCGCCGGCTTGAGCTGTTGCCACCGAGGGTTCGCCAGCCACCGCCCATTCCATCCAGTTCAAGCCGGCCGATCGAAACGACTCCCGCACGGGCTCCGCTCGGCGCGAATCTTGGCCGGTGACCAGCAATGCCGATTGGCCCAGCGAGGCGGTGAGCGTCCCGGCCTGAGTGACCCTCCCGGGACCGAAGACGATGCGCTCCGGTTGGGCAAATTCGAAGGCGCAGGCCGGGGAAGGCATCAGTCCGGAAGGTGGACGGAGTGGTAGCGCACGCTCTGCCGGGGCCCGGCCATCATGGATGCCACCGTGTCGCGCCAGGTGGCGTAGTGCGGGGTGGCCTTGTGATCGGCCGGGGCCGATTCGGTGCGGTAGGCCTCCACGAGCACGAACCGGCAAGGGTCGTCCTGCTGTTGCACCACGTCGAAGCGGGCCACTCCCGGTTCCCGCAGTGAGGCTTCGGCATTGGCGCGGGTGGCGGCGATGAAGTCGGCAACCGATTCGGGTTTCACCTGGACCAAGACATGAACGACGAGCATGGGCTTCAATTCTGGGGTGGTGCTCAAATGGAAATCCGGCGGCTGCGGGCCTGGACCGTCCAAGCCCTCGTCGCCCGGCCGTTCTCAGCCAGCCAGACCTCCTGATGCAAGGCCACGGTCGGGCACACATGCCAGGGCAGGGAGTGGATCACATCGCCCAAACGCAAAGCGTCGGCCGCCGGCGATTCGACCACCAGGTGCTCTTCGCTGTGACTGAGAGCGGTGGCGTCCGCGAGGTTCAGGAAGACGGTTCGGGGGTGGGGCATTTCCGCGGCCACGGCCTTGTGGCCGAGGTCCAAGCACACTTGCCGGGGGGCGGGACGGCTGATGACGCGCGACAGCAGCACGGCTGCGGGTTCGAAGGGCAGGTCGGGCAGTTTGTGGGCGTAGCCGGCGTCCCAGAGAACGGTGGTTCCCGGGCTCAGCGATACGTTGGCGCGCGCCGCATGGATGGCGAAAGTCGGGGAACCGCCGGCGATGACTCCCAGAGGTCTGCCCAATTCAGCTTCGATGCGACTTCGCAAGGCGGCCACGGGGGCGAAAGCCTCATCGCAAGTGCGGGTGCGCTCGGTGAGATCAGTGATGCCCAAATGGCCGTCGTAGGCATGCAGGCCGTCAAAGCGCAACGTGGGCGCGGCGGCCCGAAGGGATCGCAGCAACTCGCTGCCGGGGACCCGATCCGGTGCGATGCCCGTGCGGTGTTGGCCGATGTCGAGGTCGATCCAAATTCCGAGGGGTTTTGCGAGCGGACACGCGACGGCGGCGGCTCGAAGCGATTCCACCACCCCGGCGTCGTCGACGACGGCCGACCACTGGATGCCCGGGAAGCGGGAGGCCAGACGGATCCAACGCTCGATTTGCGGACCCACGGGTTGGACTGCCAGCAGGATGCTCCGGACGCCTTCGACTCCAGCCACCATCTCGGCCTCAGCAATGGTGGCGCATTTGAATTGCACAATGCCCAGACCCACTTGCCAGGCGATCAGTTCGGGCAGCTTGTGGGTCTTGACATGGGGCCACAGCCGGAGCGGATCTCCCGCAATGGCCACCATGCGCTTCAAATTGGCTTCGATCCGGCCCCGGTGCAGGACCAGTGTGGGCGACGGGATTTCCGCCGCATTCTCCAGGACGAACCAGGGGTTTGGGGCCATCGGATCGCGGGGATCAGTGGAGTTCGAAGATCACCTCGATCTCGACGGGAATGTTTCCGGGCAGCGGTCCCATGCCGATGGCGCTGCGGGCTCCGATGCCATTCTCAGGTCCCCAGATTTCCGCGAAGAGCTCGCTGCAGCCGTTGATGACCTTCGGGTGATCATAGAAATCAGCGGCCGAATTCACCATGCCCAGGGTCTTCACCACGCGCTTCACTTTGTCGAGCGATCCGAGTTGCGAACGCAAGGTCGCCAGAATGGCCAGGCCCACTTGTCGGGCGGCGGCTTTCCCGGCATCCAGGTCGAGGTCTTTGCCCACGACGCCGGTGATCAAAGTGCCGTCGGTGCGCACCGGACCGTGACCCGACACGTAGGCGGCATTGCCGAAGACCACCAGCGGCTTGTAGACGGCCACGGGTTTCGGGGCGGGAGGAAGAACGAGTGAAAGGGCGGCAAGTTGAGATTCGGCACTCATGGTCTTTGAAGGTCTCCAAAATCCGCCTTTTGCAGCAAACCCTCAATTCCGAAGTCCGCGGATCGGAGGATGATTCGTCCCTCGCCATCTTCAGGATCCACCAATGGGCCATCGATGAATTTGAATCCGGGTGGCATCTTGAAACAGTCACAGACGGGCGGGAGCAATCGTTGACTCCAAGATGGAAAAGAATTCGGCAATCCTAGGTTGGCGAATCGAAGTGATTCTTAAAAATTGTTGCCTAAACCCGAATAAAATCTGGTTCTTGGAGGCGATTTTGACGACGCTCAATCCAGCAAATCCATCGTCAATGAAATCCACTTTATGGTTACCGATCCGCATCGGATCGTTCGCGGCTCTTGCGTTGTCTACCGGACACTGGGCCGTGGCCCAGACTCCCGGGTCCACCAACGTTCTCGACAAAGTCGTCGTCGAGGGTCTCCCCATTGAGGAGACCGTGTTGCCGACGGCTCGTCCGGTTGAGTCGGTCATGGGTGATGACCGCAGCGTCCTGGAGACGCCCCGCTCGGTGTCATTGGTGACCAAGGCCCAGATGGAAGCCCGTGCGATTTCCCGCGCCACGGATTTCAATCAGTACTCCCCGGGGGTTTACACGCCGTCACGCTACGGTCTGGCCAACGTGCCGGTGATCCGTGGTGACCTTTCGGAGATTTACCAAAACGGTCAGCGGACCATTTACAGCCGCAACTCCATGCTCGCCAGTTTCAATGGCGTGGAAGCCATGGACATCGTGAAGGGACCGGGTTCCGCGGTCTACGGACCTCAAGGGCAGGGTCCTGGTGGCTATGTGAACTTCGTCTCGAAGCTCCCTTACTTCGATGGTTTCCACGGTGAGGTGATCAGCCGGTGGGGCAGCTTTGTTCCCGGCGGCCAGAGCTACTTCAACCCGGAGTGGGTCCTCGATTTCGGCGGGCCCATCAATGACAAGGTGGCCTTCCGCGTGAGCTACCTCGGGCGCGAGGCGGACGGTTATTACCGGAATGTGAGGGACAACACGCAGGACGTTTTCACGGCCCTGACTTGGCGTGCCAACGAGAAGCTGACCGTCGACTGGAATGCCCAGTTCTACACCTCCCGCTTCAACGAGACCATCGGCATCAACCGTGTCACCCAGGAACTCATTGACGACTGGGTGTACATTGCTGGTCCAGTCCTTCCCAACAATCGCTTCGGTGATCCGCTCACCTCGATCGGCGCGTTTGGTCAGAATGCCAATTTCGCACTGCTCAACACCAACCTCGCCACTCGGGTGAAGGTCTATCCGTGGCAGACCATCAACTCGCCCTCCGACAGCGCGGCGGGCCAGAAGTTCTCCTCGCAACTCATCGCCAATTACCAAATCAACGATTTCGGAAAGATCGTCAATCGGACCTACGGCGAGACCATGGAGTCCCGCAAGGCTTCCGGCTACGGCTATACCGAATGGGTGCCGGAAAACTGGATGGCCAACAACCGCTCCGAGCTGCACTACGAAATCACCCCGGCGGTGGGCAACTACGAGTTGCCGATCAAGACCATCAGTGGCGTGGACTTGCGCTATCAGTCGCTCGTGACCTACCAGGACTTCTCGGTCGAACCGTTGTTCCTCTATGACGTCACCCAGTCTCCTTCGACGTTCCGTCTGCCTCCCACACCGCTGGTGACCACCTATGGCGGAAGTTCATTGCTGGTGCCGGGTGCCACGGGCTATGGCTCCAATGGATTCGCATCCGGCGACCAGAATTCCGAGATCGCCCAGAGCGGCTTCTTCACCCAGTGGGACATGAAGCTGCATGACAAGTTTTCCATCATTGCCGGCGGTCGTGGCGACCTCATCGGGGCGCAGGCCAAGAGCCCGGAGTATGTCGGCAAGGCGTCGGGTTCGAACTACAATGTGTCGAGCGATGTCTTCAACACCTCGGTGTTCCTGAGCGGCATTTACAAGTGGACCCCGGTCCTGAGCAGCTATGCCACCTACAACGTGGTCAACGCCATCCAGGGCAACCCGAATTTCGGCGGTGTCGACGGCACCTCCAACACCAAGAATTCCCTCGAAAGGTCACTCTCCGCCGAGAGCGAGCTCATCGAGGTGGGGTCCAAGGCCAGTCTCTTTGAGAACCAGGTGTTCGTGAGTGGCGCCCTCTTCCAGCAGTCCCGTTTGGCTCCGCAGTTGGTGGGCAATCCGGTCGGCATCGAGACCAAGGGTGTGGAGTTGGAGTCCTTCTACCAACCCAACCGGAACTTCAACGCCAGCGCCAATTTCACCTACCAGAACGCCGAGCAGGATGACACCAGCTACCAGCAAACTGGCAATTACCTGGACGGCTACCCGGTGGGTTTCCTCGTGGATGGCGTTTCGGGCACCGGACTGGGCTCTCCGAACTACACCACGGTGAAGCGCGGGAAAATCCGTGCAGCGAGTGTCCCTCAGGTCATGTTCAATTCGTACGTCACCTACCAGTTGGACAACGGCTTCGGGGCCAGCTTCGGTCCGCAGGTCACTGGCGAACAGTGGCAGAACCAAGAAGGAACGCTGCGCATCCCCACGCAGTATGTCATCAACGCCTTCGTGTTCTATCGCCAGCCGAAGTGGGACGTGCAAATCAACTTCCTGAACATCACCGACCAGCGGAATTGGACTTCCATCGATCCGAGTTTTGCCGGCAATGACGTGATCTATCCGGAACAGCCGTTCCGGATCAGTGGTCAGGTGCGTTTCCGGTTCTGAACTTTTGCTGAGTGCCGGGGCCTTGGTCGGCGGACCAAGCCCCGGCGATCTCCCGTATCGTTATCCTGACCCGCGATCCTTCCCCGTGGCACATCCTCGTTGACGAGGAGTTGGTCGGTCGGAAGCGTTTCGCTACTCAGCGGGGTTCAAAACCACGGCCGCCGTCGGGGACAGGGGCAGGTGAGGTGTAAAGGTGGTTCCCCGGCCGGGCTCGCTTTCCACCGACAGCCACCCTCCGTGTTCATTGAGCTGGCGGCGTGCGGCGGTGAGGCCCAGACCTGTGCCCTTGCCGGGAGCCTTGGTGGTGAAGAATGGTTCCTGGATCCGAGCGAGGGTTTCCTTCGACATGCCGACGCCGGTGTCGCTGATGCGGACCTGGATGTACCGGCGCCCCGGCTGTGGCCCAGCGCCCGGTGCCTGCGTCGAGGGGTCCGCGATGCGGGTCTCGACCGTCAGGACTCCGCCGTCGGGCATGGCGTCCCGGGCGTTGACGAAGAGGTTCATGAACACTTGGTCCATGATGGATCGATCGGCGTTCACCAGGAGTTTTGAGGCCGACCGGATCCGACGGATCTCAATCTGGTCACCGAGGATGCGCTGGCTGATCTTGATGAGGTCCTCGAGTGCTTCGTCCAAGAGGAACTCCTCCATCTTGGAGCTCTCCTTGCGGCTGATGTGGAGCAGGCGTTGCGTGAGGCTCGTGGCCCGATTCACCATTCCGGACAGGGATCCGACCAATTCCGTCAATTCCTCGGGGCTCGGCGGTTTCATCTTGGCCAGGTCGAGGTGCAATCGCATGACGGCGAGGATGTTGTTGAAGTCATGGGCGACCCCTCCGGCGATTTGGCCCATGATATCCATCTTCTGCGCCTGACGGAGTTCGGCCTCGATGGCCATGCGTTCGGTCACATCTTGCCAGACCACCGCAAGGTACGTGCGGCCTTGGACGCGGATCGGCCGGGAGTGGAGCCGGACTTGGCGGACCGAGCCGTCCTTCGCACGGTGACGGGTCACCAGATCGCGCTTTTCGGTTTGTCGAAGCTCCTGCAGTTGCTTGGCGATTTCCTCGCGGCTCTGCAGGCAGTCGATGTCGAAGAAGGTCTTGGATGCGAACTCCTCTTGGGAGTAGCCGAGGGATCGGTGGGCGGTGGTGTTGAACTCCAGGAAGCGCCCCCCATCGGGGTCGATCACCCCGATCGACTCAGCGGACTGGTCAACCAGCGCCGTGAAGAGACGCTGGCGCTCGATCATCGATTGGCGCTCGGTGATGTCCGACATCGCTCCGATCACGCGCACTGATCGCCCCTCCTCCCGAACGATGAAACATCGGGTCATCAGGAGCGCCCAAGATCCATCCCCGCGGAGGAAGCGGAACGTTCCGGACCAGTGGCCTGCGCTCGATTTGACGGCTTCCTCGACGCCGCCCACCACCTCATCGCGGTCTTCGGGGTGGAGGCGCTCCCGCCAGGTATGGATCGTCGATGAAGGCGAGCTTCCGTCTCCACAGAAGGCGAGGAAGGTTTCGCTCCAGACCAGCTCGCCTGTGGCCAGGTCCCATTCCCAGAAGCTGTCACCGGAGAGCTCGACCACGAAGCGGAGCAAAGCCTCGCTGCGGGCGCGTCGCTCCGTGGCTTCGCGCAGATGGCGACGCCCCTCGGCCTCACGGAGTTCCCGCTGCAGAGCCGGCACCAGACGCGAGAGATTGTCCTTGCGGACAAAGTCAACGGCACCTTCCCGCATCAAGGCGGCCGCGCGGTCCTCGCCCACGGCTCCCGAGACCACCAGGACCGGGATGTCGAGCCGCCGGCTCGTCACCTCAGCCAAAACCTCGGATGCGGTGAAGTCGGCCAGTTGGTGATCGGTCAGGATCGCATCGAACACCTGTTGCGACACCAGTTGGCGTATTTCCCGGATGTCATCGGAGAAGACCGGCGCGAAATCCAAGCCTGAGCGCTTGAGTTGACGCAGCAGCAGGTCGAGGTCGCTCGGGTTGTCCTCTACGACGAGAAGCTGGACCGGGTTGTTCATCCGACAGCTTTGGGATAGGCAATGTTGGTGAGCGTCCAGTAGTTGGCGACGCTGACGTACAGGGATTGGAGCGCGCGGATGTCGATGGGTTTGGTGACGTAGCTGTTGCAGCCCCGATCGTAGGCTTTCCGGATGTCCCGCTCTTCGGTCGACGAGCTCACCATGACGACCGCCATGCCGCGAAGATCGGGGTTGCTTCGGATACGGGTGAGGAGTTCGATGCCGTCAAGTCCCGGAAGATTGATGTCGATCATCATGAGCTTCGGGCGGGCGCAGGGCGGTTTTCCCGGTGCACCCAGCAGCATCTCGGCTGCCGAAAGGCCGTCTCCCACCACCACCAGCGTGTTCGTCGGATTGCTTCGCTCGATGGCGCGACGCGCTACTTCGGCGTCCGACTCGTTGTCCTCGACCAGAATGATGGGGCCGCTGTTAGTTTGCATAGGTACCTTGGGTCTCTTCTTTGGAAGCTGCGTTCTTTCGAGGGGAAATCAAAATCATGGTGACGGTGGTGCCCACACCCGGGGTGGATTCCACCTCAACGGAACCGCCGTGCCGCCGGGCGATGCGATGCACCGTGGCCAAACCAATGCCGGTGCCCGGGAATTCGGAGGCGCGATGGAACCGTTGGAAGGGGATGAACAAACGCTCCCGATTGGAGGGGGCGAATCCCGCGCCGTTGTCCCGCACGCGGAAACCCCGACCGTCCGGGTTTTCCACGGCCTCGATACCGATGTGGGCCTCGGGGCGTTTGGAGGTGAACTTCCAGGCGTTTTCCAGGATGTTGGTCAGGGCGATCTCGCAGAGCACCGAATCCCCGTAAACCGTGATCCCGGGTTGGACATCGATCTGGACGACCCGATCCGGATGGGCTTCGGCGAGACGGTTCAGGATGGTGGTTCCGAGGGCAGAGACATTGACGGGTTCGACCCGGATCTCAGTGGGGCTGATGCGTGACAGAGACAGCAGCCCCTCGATGAGCTTGCTCATGCGCTGGGCTTCGTTCTGGATGCGCTCGAGGTGTCGGTGTCCGGTGGCGTCCAGTTGTCCGCTGCAGTCCTCCTCAAGGGCGAAGATCCAGCCGGAGATCCCGCGGAGCGGGGCCCGGAGGTCGTGGGAAACCGCGTAGGAAAACGACTGCAATTCCTGGGTGCGTTCCTCGAGGTCCCGGGTCCGGGATTTGACGGTTTCCTCGAGTTCTTCCTGGTGCTTTGTCAGGGCTCGGGCCGCACGGTTGCGCTCAGCGGCCAGAGTGGATAGCCACAGCGTTGAGGTGCCGGTCACCAGATTGAAGAGGCAGGCCGCATCGTAGGAAGCCACCGGGTCAAGGGTTGCGAAGGGGCCCCGACCCATGTTGGTTGCCAGCGAGATGACGACTCCCACGATGGCTCCGCCGAAAGCGACCGAACGCGCGCCCAGCGAAAGGCTCACCCAGTGGATGAGCAGGTATGGGGTGAAAGCGAGAGTCGGGCGCCATATCGGCGTGGCCCCTTCGGGCATGGGCAGCAGACTCAAGATCAAACCCATCCCGATTCCGACGAACAAAACGATCCTTCGGTTCACGGTGCTGGTCTTGTCGCGGATCTCGGCTTCCCGGCCCCAAAGCCAGATCGGGGCGATCAAGACCACGGCGGCGGCGTTGCCCGACCACCAGCTCCACCAGACTCGCAGGATTTCGGCGGTTTGGAACTTTCCGGTGAAGACCTGCGAGACCGTGCCGATGATCGCACCGATGTTGGTGATCATCGCCAGCGTGAGCACCAGTTCGGGAACCTCCTGGGGCGTGATCCGTCGTTTCGGGAGGCCGAAATGTTTGCCGAGCAACAGGCTGCCGATGTAGGCCTCGAGGATATTCGGCACGACGGTGTTCAGCACGGACATCAGAGACGGATCCTTGAACGTGCGCATGAACAGCGCGCCCAGACCGACTCCAATCGCTGCGCTCGGCCCCCAGAACGTGACGGCGGTGAGCCCCACGGCTGATGGGAACCACAAGGTCGGCCAGAGCTCACGCTCCTTTGCCGACCAAAGTCCAAATTGCCCGGAAAGCGAATACGCCAGCGCGATGATCACCGTCCTGACGATGAGCGTCAGCACCGGCGATTTCTTGATCGTGTCGACAATTGCCTTCATGGGGTCGGCCCGTGTGCGGGGTTTGCCCCTGCAGTTGGACCGTAGTGAAAAGGAGGAGGGCTTTTTTGGCGTTTTATTCAGTAATCAGGTCGTTATCCTTGATTTCCGGAGGCGACCTTTTCCCTGAAAGTGCCAGATCGCCATTCCTTGTCGACCTTCGAAGCGAGCATTTGCCATCCGGCCTGCTCAAAGGCTTTGCGAACCAGATTGAACTGGGTCTCCAAGATGCCGGCCAGAACCAGCGATCCGCCGGGGGTCACGCGGGCCAAGAGGCGATCGCGTTCAGCGATCAGCAAATCATAGATCAGATTGGCACAGACGACCGAGTAGCGTTGTTTGGGTTTCTTGGGGACTTGTGTGATGTCGTCGTGGGTCACCTTCAGAACCTCGGCGACGCCATTGAGTTCGGCGTTCTCGTTGGCGACCCGCACGCAGTCGGGGTCGAAATCAAAGGCGCTGACGGGTTGGTAGCCCAGTTTGACCGCGGCGATGGCCAGGATTCCGGACCCTGTGCCGACATCGAGCATGGACTGCGCCGACCGGGGATCCCGGAGGGCGACCAGTTGCTCCAGACAAAACCGGGTGGTTGCATGCTGGCCGGTGCCGAAGCTCAGTCCCGGGTCGAGAACCACCAGAGCCTGGCTCTTTTTTGGGGCGCGGCGGCTCCAGGTGGGTTTGACCAGCAACCTCGGGCCGAGATCCAGAGGTTTGAAATGGCGCTTCCACGACTCGGACCAATCGCGGGCGGGCACCTTCTTGACTTGGATCCGGGCCGGCGCGACATCGATCCCATCGGCGGCCAGAGCCTGCAGGCCCTCACGAAGTCGGCGCTTGATGCCCGCCACATCGCGGGTTGCAATCTCCCCGTAGACACTCACCGTGGCCAGTCGGGTGACGGCGTCGGCGAAGGAGGAGGGGGTTTGCTCCCGTTCCAGCTCCAGCAGGACGCCCACGGCAGCCTCTGCGGAAAGGGAAGTGGTGATGGAAATGGATCGAAGGAGTTTGCTCATGCGTCTCGCCAAGGGGTGAAATTGAGGAGTTGGACCTCGGTGCGTGGGCGGCCGGCCTTGATTTCGCCGATGTCCAGCCAAGTCACTGAAGCGTAATCGATCTCGAAGTGCTCGAACTTGCTCAACGGCAGGTCCAGCAAGATGGCCAGTGCTATCCGAATCACGCCGCCGTGAGCGTAAACGGCCACGCGTCGGCCTACCGAGGCTCGGAGGATTTGTTCGATGGCTAGCCCAACTCGACGTTGGAATTGGGCCAAGGTTTCACCGTCCGGGATGGCGTCGGTCTCAAGGTGCTTCAGCCAATCGTAGGCGCTCATCCCGAAGCGCTGCTCGACTTCATCCCAGCCGCAGCCCGTCCAGGCACCGAAGTCCACTTCGCGCAATCCGTCCATGAGCACGGGTGTTCCGGAAAACTGGCGGCGGAAGGGTTCCAGCGTCAATTTAACCCGCTGCATGGGGCTGGCGTACACCGAATCGAACGGGTGGCGACTCAGCCATGAGGCCAGAGCTTGGGCTTGGGTATGCCCACGGGCGGACAAGGCCATGTCGATCGTGCCACCGAATTTCTTGTGGTAGAGATCCTCCACCTCGGCGTGCCGGCACAGGAAGAGTTGGGTCATGGCGTGATCAGGGCCTGGCGCTGGGCAACGATCAATTCCTGGATCCCTTTTCGTCCGAGAGCCAGCAAGGCGGCCAGTTCGGAGTCCGAGAAGGTGGCTTCTTCACCGGCAGCCTGCAGTTCGATGAATTGGCCGCGGTCGTTCATGACCAAATTCATGTCGACGGATGCATCCTTGTCTTCGAGGTAGTTCAGGTCGAGGAGCGGTACTCCGTTGAAGACCCCCATGCTGACGGCCGCCACCGAGCCTGTGATGGGATTTTCGTTGAGCAAACCGGCGGATTGAAGCTTGGCAATCGCCAGACTGACGGCCACGAAGGCGCCGGTGATCGAGGCGGTCCGTGTGCCCCCGTCGGCTTGCAGCACGTCGCAGTCGATGCACAACGTCCGTGCACCAAGGCGTTCGAGATCCACCACGGCCCGGAGAGATCGACCAATCAGACGTTGGATTTCCTGGGACCGTCCGTCGAGCTTGAGCTTGGAGATGTCCCGGGCTTTTCGGTCCAAAGTGGAGTAGGGGAGCATGGAGTACTCCGCCGAGAGCCAACCACCTGGAACTTTTTGATCCTTCATCCACCGAGGTACCGATTCCTCGACGGTGGCAGCACAGATGACCCGTGTGTTTCCCCATTCAATGAGCGTCGAACCCGCTGCGTGTGGGGCGATGTGGTTCTGGAAGCGGATCGGGCGGATTTGGTCGCAGCGGCGCCCATCGTTACGAACTATGTCAGTCATCGGGTCGGTGAGGCTGGGTGATTTCCGGCAAAAAGCAACGGGGACGGCGGCGGACGGCTCCATTTTGACCTTTACGCTGGTGCGTTGGGTTCCGTAAAGCCATCCGCACATGGAAGAGTTGGGCTTTCCGGACCGCCACCACCTCCTGGCCGCGGAGGGTTGGCTGGGCTTGGGAGATGCCATGGAGGCAGAGCTGGAATGGGCTCGCTTGAGCCCCCAATGCGTGGGTCACCCCACCGTGTTGGAGGTCGAGTGGCGCATCCATTCCCATCGAATGGACTGGGAAAAAGCCCTCGATGCCGCTCGGCGTTGCGTTGAAGCGGCCCCCCAGTTGCCGGCCGGTTGGATTCACCAAAGTTACAGCCTCCACGAATTGGGTCGCACGCAGGAAGCCTTTCAATCGTTGCATGCGGTTGTGCTTAAATTTCCGGGTGAAAGCGTGATTTCGTACAATTTGGCTTGTTACTCCTGCCGGATGGGGAATTTGGAGGCCGCACGACGATGGTTTGATCAGGCGGTCCGGATCGGAGGCAAGGCAACCATCAAAGAAATGGCCGAGGACGACCCGGATTTGGAACCTCTTTTCCCTTACATCAATTCGCTTTAGATGCCCTCACTTCATTGTCGCCTTGTCTGTCGAGGGAATCCCCCAAGGGTTCTTGACTCAAAGATGGAATCGTCACCGCTGGGATTCCAACTGCCCGTTCCGGGAGTTGGGACAGCCTCGTTCGAATAACTAACCCGCTGAATCGTCGATAATGATAGCTTGTGAAAAATTTCACGAACTCACTTGACCCCCAATTCGCGAGGATTAGCGTCCGACCGGATCTAAGGTCCAAACGGGAAAACGAAATGAACAACACACTGAAGGTTGCCGCTATGGTTGCGGCTTTTGCAGCTTCCAGCGCTTTTGCTGGTGAGATCACCGGCAAAATCAAGGTCACCGGCGAGGTTCCCCCTGCTCGGGAAATCACCCCGATCAAGGGCGACAAGATGTGCGGCGCGCTGCACACCAAGCCGGTCATGACCCGCACCTACGTCGTGGGTGCCGATCACGGATTGGCCAATGTGGCGGTCTACATCAAGGCCGGTCTCCCGGCGGGCAAAACCTACACGGCTCCGGCGACCAAGCCCCTGATCGACCAGGTGGGCTGCATTTATGAGCCGTTGGTCACCGCGGCCATGGTCGGACAGACCGTGGACATCAAGAATTCCGACGCGTTCATGCACAACGTGAACTGCCAGGCCAAGGTGAACAAGCCCTTCAATTTCGCCCAGACCACCCAGGGGGCCGTGAATCCCCGGGTGTTCGACAAGGCGGAATTGGCCGTCAAGCTGATTTGCAACGTCCATCCTTGGATGTCCGGCTACGTCCACGTGTTCGACCATCCGTTCTTCGCGGTGTCCGACAAGGACGGCAATTTCACCATCAAGGGCGACTTGCCGGATGGCAAGTACACCGTCGAGGCCAACCACCTGAAGTCCGGCATCGTCACCGGTGAGGTCGAGGTCAAGGGTGGCAAGGCCACGCTGAATCTGGAATTGGCCGTCAAGTAAGCTCGGTATCGCTGCAATTCAGCGCTTGAAAGGCCGCGGCGTGAACCGCCGCGGCCGTTTCATATGGAACCCTCGACCCCAACCCCTGCATCCCCGCGCTCCGTCTGGTTGTTCCGGTTCGCCTGTCTCGTGGCATTGGCGACGCTGGGATTGGTGTGCATTGGGGGGTTGGTCACCAGCAAGGGTGTGGGGATGGCGGTGCCGGACTGGCCCACCAGTTTTGGCTACAGCATGTTTGCCTTGCCCATCTCCATGTGGATGACCGGTGGGGTGTTTGATGAGCATACCCACCGTGTCTGGGCCTCCGGTGTGGGGCTTTTGGTGGTGTTTTTGGCTCGATGGACCGCGGGCTCTGGTTCCCGCAAAACCCTGGCCGGGGTGGGGTTGGTGGAAGTGGTGGCGGGTTTGCTCCTGATGCGCGTCAATCCGCTTTGGAAGGGAGAAGCCCACTTCCTGCTCGGAATTGGTGGGGTGGTTCTCGCGGCTGCAGCGGTGGGTTTCAAGAACGCCCCGGCCTCACCTTTGTCGGTTCGTTTGGCATGGGCGGCTTTCTGGTTGGTTCAAATCCAAGGCAGTTTGGGGGGACTACGCGTGGTGTTGGACTCGTGGGCCATAGGCGGAACCACCGGTGGCACGGTGTTCGGCATGATCCATGGGTGCTTGGGTCAGGTGTTCTTCGTTCTGGTCACCTGCTTGGCCGTCTCACTTTCGGGTTGGTATCCGCGGTGGCCTCGTCGGGCCGGCGATATTTGCTGCGCCCATTGGGTGTTTTTGGGTACCGCCTTGGTGTTTGGGCAATTGATCCTCGGGCTTTGGATGCGTCACCAGCACGCAGGATTGGCCATTCCGGATTTGCCCCTGGCCTATGGTCAGTGGTGGCCGAAGACCGATCCCGAATCGTTGTTGCGCTACGCGTCACGTCGCGAGGGAGTCGATGCCATCACGTCCCTCCAGATCCACATGCACCTGTTCCACCGGATCAATGCGGTTCTGGCCTTTTTGACCATCGTCATGGCATTCCGATCCTCGCGAGTCCATGCCAAGGGCCACCCGTTGAAAATCCTCGGAACCGCTTGGTTGCACTTGGTCAGTGTCCAGTTCGGATTGGGATTGTTCACGGTTCTTACGGACCGGGCCGCCGACGTGGCTACGGCCCATGTTGCGGTGGGATCGATGACCTTGGCCGTGGGTTGCTGGTTTTGTTGGGCGGTGGGATTGCATCAGGGCACCACCCTGGGTGACTCTCGATCGCTTGCGGATTCTGGGCTGCCGGAAACGCCCGTGGTCCCTTGAATCGATTTTTGTGAACGCTGCTGCTCCACTCGAAACCTCGGTCAAATCCCAAAACCTGCGTGGGTGGGTGAAGGTTGCCAGCGATCTGGTCAAGGCCCGCCTGACCTTGATGGTCGTGCTCACCACCTGGATGGGGTTTTCACTGGGTTCGCCGGAGTCCTCGGATTGGATGAGTTGTGTCCACGCCATCATCGGCACGTCGCTGTTGGCGGCTGGAGCCTCGGCCCTGAACCAGTGGTGGGAGAGCGATCTGGATGCCCGCATGCGTCGGACGGCATCGAGGCCCATTCCAGCCGGTATCCTGACACCCATGACGGTTTTGGCGTTCGGGGTGGCCGTTTCCATTCTGGGTTTGGCTTGGTTGGTGTTCGCAGTAAACCTCCTGACGGCCTTTTTGGGGGCACTGACGCTGGCTATTTATGTCTTTCTCTACACCCCATTGAAGCAAACCACGGAACTCAACACCTGGGTGGGAGCCATTCCGGGAGCTCTGCCTCCCCTCATGGGTTGGACTGCTGCGACGGGCCAACTCGGGGCAGGGGGATGGTCCTTGTTTGCCATCCTGTTTTTCTGGCAATTGCCTCATTTCATGGCGATCGCTTGGTTGTACCGGGATGAATACGCGCAGGCCGGCTTCCGGATGCTCTCGGGCCGCGACCCCGAGGGTCGGCGTTCCGCCTCGTCCGCCATCCGCAACACCATCGCACTGATATTCGTGAGCATCGTTCCGTTTCTGCAGGGAATCAGCGGGCGCATCTACCTTTCGGTGGCTCTGGTCCTGGGTGGGCTTTTCTTGATCCAATCCATCCGCTTTGCCCTCCTGCTCAACACCATGGCGGCGCGGCGGCTGTTCTTCGCCTCGATTTTCTATCTTCCGATCATCTTGGCAGTCTTGGTCATGGATCGAACTAAGGAAGTGTCTTCGAAAAGCTCATTACTTCGCGGAAGTTCAACAATTTCTGTACCACCCCCCGGAGTGTTTGTATTCAATCGGTGGTTCCGTCTTCCGGGAGACGGCGCCTGATTTTCCAATCTATGCAATCCTCAGCCTCCCACGCCCACACGAGCGCGACCGATTCATCGCACGGTCACGCGCATCATGAGCCGGGTTTCTTCGGCAAGTACATCTTCAGCACCGACCACAAGGTGATCGGCATCCAGTACGGAGTATCGTCGCTCCTCTTCCTGATGTTCGGGTTTCTGCTGATGCTGGTGATGCGTTTCCAGTTGGCCAATCCGGGCAAAGCCATCCCGGTGGTTGGGGCATTGCTTGAGAAGGTTCTCGGCGAAGACATGGCCAAGGGAGGCATCATGGGCGGTGACCTCTACAATTCCTTCGGCGCCATGCACGGCACCATCATGGTGTTCTTGGCCATCGTCCCCGTGCTCTTCGGCGCCTTCGGCAACTACGTCACGCCGCTGCAAATCGGCGCGCCCGACATGGCCTTCCCCCGGTTGAACATGGCGAGCTTCCACTGCTACTTCCTCGGTGGCGTTGTGATGTTCGCGAGCTTCTTCACACCGGGTGGCGCTGCCCGCTCCGGTTGGACTTCCTACTCCCCTCTGGCCTCTGTGACGGATCTGGCCAACCGCTTTGATGGTCAGACCTACTGGCTGATCGGCATGGTGCTCCTGATCACCTCCTCGCTGTTGGGTTCGGTGAACTTCATCGCCACCATCATCCAGTTGCGTTGCCGCGGCATGAGCTGGATGCGCATGCCGTTCTTCGTTTGGGCGCAGTTTGTGACCGGATTCCTCCTGCTGCTGGCCTTCCCGCCGCTGGAAGCCGCTGGTTTGATGCAGTTGATGGACAACCTGTTCGGCAGCTCGTTCTTCCTGCCGCAGGGCCTCGTGGTGAACGGCAGCCCCCTGCCGGTGTCCGGTGGTGGCAGCCCGTTGCTCTGGCAGCATCTCTTCTGGTTCTTGGGCCATCCCGAGGTGTACGTTCTCATCCTGCCGGCCATCGGAATCGTGGCTGAGGTTGTGTCCAACAACATCCGCAAGCCGCTCTGGGGCTACAAGAGCATGGTCTACGCGGCCATGAGCATCGGATTCCTCTCGTTCATCGTCTGGGCTCATCACATGTACCTCACGGGCATGGGCACGAAGGTGGCGACCTTCTTCCAGACCACCACCATGATGATTTCGATTCCCTCGGTTATCATCTTGACGGCCTTGTTCATCTCTCTGTGGGGGGGGTCCATCCGATTCAACTCGGCCTCGCTCTTCGCCTTGTCGTTCCTGCCGATGTTCGGCATCGGTGGTTTGACGGGTCTGCCGCTGGGCTTCAACGCCTCCGACATCTTCCTGCACGATTCCTACTATGTGATCGGCCACTTCCACTACGTCGTGGCTCCGGGAACGATGTTCGCCGTCTTCGCAGGCATTTACTACTGGTTCCCGAAGATCACGGGGCGTCACATGAATGAGCTGCTCGGCAAGATCCATTGGGCTGGCTCGCTCTTCTTCATGAACTGCGTGTTCGCACCGATGTTCATCCAGGGCTTCAAGGGCATGTCTCGTCGTATGTCCGACGGTGGCACCACCTACTTCGGACCGGATGCCGGCATCGGGGCCGACCCCGGCGTGTTGGGTCTCAACAAGATGATCTTCATGTGCGCGATCGGTCTCGGAATCGCTCAGATTCCGTTCATCATCAATTTCTTTGCCAGCATCTTCTCCGGCAAGCGTGCCACCTCGGACAACCCGTGGCAGGCGACCACGCTGGAATGGGCCACGCCGACCCCCCCGCCCCATGGCAACTTCCTCCAGGAGCCGGTGGCCTACCGCGGCCCGTATGAGTACAGCGTGCCCGGAGCCAAGACCGACTTCACCCCGCAGGGCGACAAGAACTGACAGGTTCCATTCGCGATCCAACCCTTTACCGATTAGACAATGGAAATCCCTTACACGTACAAAGCTCGTCCTGATACGGGCCTCTATAACGCCAAGGTAGGCATCTGGCTGTTCCTCGCCTCGGAAATCATGCTCTTCGGCGCTTTGTTCTCTGCTTACATCCTTCTTCGGGTCAGTGCCCCGGATGGTTTTTGGCCGGATCTGGCGCTGGCATGGCCGCGCGGTTTGCTGAACATTCCGATCGGAACGTTCAACACGGCGGTGCTGATCACCTCGTCCGTGACGGTGGTTCTGGCTTGGGCGTCGCTCAAGATGAACAACTTCGCCCGCTTCCGCGTGTACATGGTGATCACGGTGGTTTGCGCATTCGCCTTCCTGGGCATCAAGTCCTTCGAGTACAATGACAAGTTCAGCCATTACGTGGTGCGCCTCAAGGATGGCAAGGCTCTGACTGGGCATATCGAGGTCAATGGCAAGCACCCGGGCTTCTGGAATTTTCAGGACCAGTGGGATGTCGCCAAGTTGGCGGACCAGAAGGTGGATAAGATCAAGGTGGAGGTGGACCCTGAACGGGATATCCATGGTCACGCCAAGAAGCACGCCGGACACGACCACGAGGTTCGCGAGATCGCCGTTTCCGACATCCAGTTTCTGGGTTCCTACACTCCTTCCACCCATCCGTTCTTTGCAGTGTACTTCCTGATCACCGCTTTGCACGGCTTGCACGTGCTGGGTGGCGCATTGGTCCTGGGTTATTTTGCTTTCCCGGGTGCCAAGATGTGGAAGTCGAACCCGGAACAGTTCATCAACCGCATCGAGGTGGGTGGCTTGTTCTGGCACTTCGTTGACCTCGTCTGGATCTTCTTGTTCCCGGTGGTGTACCTCCTCTGATTGCATTTATGAGCCAACACAGCGCTTCCAATCCGGCCTCGCACGGCGACGATCACGATCACGACATCGCCGCCCATGTCCGGACCTACCTGATCATTTTCGGGGCATTGCTCGTCGGGACCATCCTGACGGTGGCGATGTACTACGTCGACTTCAGCAGCATGGCACTCACGGTGGCTGTTGCCCTGTTCATCGCGTCGATCAAGGCGTTTCTGGTTGCCGGGTACTTCATGCACCTCCTTTCGGAAAAGAAACTGGTGTACGGCGTCTTGGTGCTGTCCGCGATCTTCTTCGTTGCGTTGATGGGGTTGACCCTCTGGGGTAGCAATGATTTGCCCAAGAATTCGGTGACCAAGACGTTGTATGTCCCTTAAGGCCTTCCACATCGTGTTCGTCGCAGCCTCGGTGGTCCTGATGGCTTTCCTGAGCGGTTGGAGCTTCCTGTCGTATCAGGAAACCCGTTCGTCGGAATACCTCGTCTGGAGCCTGTGTGCGGCTGGCTCGGTGGTGGGGCTTTTGGTCTACGGTCGTTTCTTCCTCAAGAAGCTTCGCAACATCAGTTTTCTATGAAGATCCGTTCATCGATTTCTGGTTTGTTGGGTGCCGCGTTGATCGCGACCCCTTCCCTGAGCGCCTGCACCGCTTGCTTTGGCAAGACGGACGAAGCGCTGGCTCAAGGGATGAATGCGGGTATCTATGTGATGCTGGCCTTTGTGGTGGCAGCGTGGGTTCTATTCGGTAGTTTCTTTGTTTTCATTGCCCGCCGATCCAAGCGTGTGAGCGCCGAGGATGGGACGGGTGATTCTCACTCGGTTTGATCGATTTCAATTTTTCGGAAATACATGACCTCAATACTTCGATATTTCGGAATGCCTGAAGTGGCTTCGGCACATGGCAAGGGCATCGATGAGTTGATCCTCTATGTCCACTTGCTCATGGGGGCGCTGTTCGTGGGATGGCTCGGTTACTTCCTGCTGGTCATGGTGCGTTTCAACAAGTCTGCCAATCCCAAGGCAGACTATGTGGGCGCCCGAAGCCACGCGTCGACCTACCTCGAAATCGGTGTGGCAGTGGTCGAGGCCGTGTTGTTGGTGGGTCTGGCGGTGCCTCTCTGGGCCAAGGCGGTCGACAATCCTCCCGGGGCCGATCAGAAGCCGGTGGAAATACAGGTGATCGCCCAGCAGTTCGCATGGGCGGCCCATTTTCCGGGCGCTGATGGCAAGTGGGGCAAGCAAGACACCAAGTTTGCCGATCGTCTCAATCCGTTTGGTATCGACAACAATGATGCCGATGCCAAGGACGACATTTCCTTGGTGACGGAGGCTTTCTTGCTCCCGGTGAATCGTCCGGTGATTGCCAAGACCTCCAGCATGGATGTGATCCACTGTTTCAAGGTGCCATCCATGCGCGTGACCCAAGACGTGATTCCGGGTCTGTCCATTCCTGTTCACTTCACGCCCACCAAGATCGGAGATTACACCATCACCTGTGCGCAGTTGTGCGGCAACGGACACTCTTCGATGAAGGGTGTCTTCAAGGTGGTTTCCCAAGCGGACTACGACAAGTGGTTCGCCGAGAAGTCCAAGGCCGGTGGCGGCGGTGGCAGCTTTGAATGAGTGGTTGGGTTGAGTCTGCCGGTTCGGCCGCTGGTTTGAGACCGGCGGCCTTTTTTTTCGATCACCAAATGGAGTCCAATATCCAACGGGGTTTGTGGGGAGCCCTGATCGCCAGCCTGCTGGCGGTCTCGGTGGCTTATTTCAAATCCTTGGGAGCGCCACCCATCTTGAGTGAGCTTCATGATTTTTCTCTGACCAACCAGTTGGGGAATCCGGTCAACCGGGCGTCGTTGCGAGGTCGGATCAGCGTCGTGAATGTCGTGTTTTCTCGATGCCCCACCCAATGCCGGCGTTTGTCGGCCCAGATGCAGCGCATTCAGTCACGCATCCCATCCGGGGTGCGACTGCTCACGCTCACCGCCGACCCGGAACATGACACCCCTGAGGTATTGAAGCGCTACGGTCTGGGGTATCAGGTGTCTTCGGACAAATGGTGGATGCTCACGGGTCGCAAATCCGAGGTGTATCGGGTGGCGGTCGGCGATCTGAAATTCGCGGTGGTCGAGTCGGGAGAGCCGTCGCCAAAGATCGAGGATTTGTTCATTCACTCAGCCGATTTCGGTGTCCTGGATTCAGACGGGCGCTTGCGATTCGTCATCCACAGTGAAGACTCAGACGCCGAGGATCAGGTCCTCCGATCGGTGAAGCGTCTCAAAGGTATTCTATGAACCATTCCCTGAACCTCTTGCCTCTCGTCAATGCCTCCTTGAATGGGTTGGCCGGCATCCTTCTAGTCGCGGGTCTGATCCACATCAAAGCGGGTCGTCGCGAGGCCCATCGCAAGTGCATGGTGGCGGCGTTCATCACCTCCTGTGTCTTCCTGCTGCTGTACCTCGTGCACAAGTACCTGCTGCAGTCGGTTCACACGCCGTTCAAGGGTCCCGATTTTCTGCGGCCGTGGTACTACGCGATGCTCTTCTCTCACATCCTTCTGGCTGCCGCCGTTCCGGTGCTGGCTTGGATCACGCTGCGCCGCGGCAGTGCCGGGGACTTGGAACGGCACAAGAAGATCGCCCGATGGACTTGGCCGATCTGGATGTATGTTTCCATCACCGGTGTGTTGGTGTATCTGGTGCTCTATCAGATCTGGCCTTGATGCGAGGTTGAAAGCCTCGGACGGAGCGTGTTTTGGATCGGTTGCCTGGTTCTTGGTGAAGGCGTAGGTGGCCAGACCCGATAGTCCAACAATCCCTGATCGATCACCTTGTATCGGGGCGAGTGATCCGGATATCGGACGAAGCTGTGGTGCCGTCCGATGCCATTTTTTCGGAAGGGTCCCTTCAGCCAGCAGAGCAACCCAGCCGAGCAGGCCGGTGAGCCCAATGAGGCAGGGCATCCAGCCGCATCACGCGGTGTCAGGCCGCATCAGAATCCCGCCACTTGCCGTGCTCCCGGATGAGGTCTACCAATCGCTCGACAGCCTCGTCTTCAGGAATGTTGAAGCGCACCGGTTTCTTGCCGACATAGAGGTTGATTTTGTTCGGCGCTCCACCGACATAGCCGAAATCTGCATCAGCCATTTCACCGGGGCCATTCACGATGCAGCCCATGATGGCGATTTTCACCCCCTTGAGGTGATCGGTGCGGGCCTTGATGCGGGCGGTGACCGTCTGAAGGTTGAAGAGTGTCCGGCCGCAGCTCGGGCAGGCGACATAGTCGGTCTTGAAGGAGCGGCATCCGGCGGCTTGCAGGATGTTGAAGGCCAGTCGCAGGGATTGTCCGGCACCGGGTTCCGAGCGGACCAGGATTGCGTCACCGATGCCATCGGCCAGCAGGGCTCCCAAATTCACAGCCGCCTGCAATTGGGCCGCCTCTGGGCTCAAAGCCTCCGATGGCGCTACCAGCCGGTCCTTGAGCAAAATCGGGTTGCGGCTACCCAGTGCCGCCAAACGGACCGTCAGCAATCGGAATGCGGTGATCGGTGGGATGGAGAGTCCCTCCTGGACGGTGATCCACTGGGTTTCACACGGGGGATGCGGAAAATCCGAAGTGGGGTCCACCTCCATGAGGTTGAGGTCTTCGTAGACAGCCTCTGGCTTCACATCCGCCTTGGCGGAGATCTTCGGAGCCACTGCGTCGAAGGTGGTGCGTTCAACCACCACGCGGACCAAATTCTCGGCACCGGCAGACACATCACCCAGCGGCGATGCCACCGATTCGCGACGTTTGAAATTGAAGGGGTCCCAGGGCAGGGAGGGGTTGCCCAAGGCCGGGTGGATTCCGGTCAGTCGGGGGATTTGCGCCAGCAGGTCGTTGCACACGGCGATCTCACGCGGGCTGTCCTCGGTCAGTGAGACACGGATGGTGTCGCCGATGCCGTCGCAGAGCAGTGATCCAATGCCGATGGCCGACTTGATGCGGCCGTCTTCGCCTTCGCCTGCCTCGGTCACGCCCAAGTGCAGCGGGTAGTTCCAATCGGAACCTTCCAATTCAAGGCGTGCGGCCAGCAATCGGTAGCACTCGATCATCACCTTGGGATTGGAGGACTTCATCGAGAAGACGAAGTTGTGGAAGTCGTGCTTGCGGCAGATGCGGGCGAACTCGAGGGCGCTCTCGACCATTCCCAGCGGAGAATCTCCGTACCGGTTCATGATGCGGTCACTCAAGGATCCGTGATTGGTGCCGATTCGCAGGGCGCGCCCGAGTCGTTTGGCCTCCAGAACCAGTGGCGTGAAGCGGGATTCGATCCGGGAGAGTTCCTCTGCGTAGGCTTCGTCGGTGTATTCCTTGATCGCGAACTTCTTGCTGTCGGCGTAGTTGCCCGGATTGATGCGGACTTTTTCCACCCACTTGACCGCCTCCATGGCGGCTTCTGGCTTGAAGTGGATGTCGGCCACGAGGGGGACATGACAGCCCATCTGATGCAGCTCACGGACGATGTTTTCGAGGTTGGCCGCGTCCTTCACGGTTGGAGCCGTGATGCGGACAATCTGGCAACCCACGGCCACAAGTTCGAGTGTCTGCCTGACGCACTCGGCAGTATCCATCGTGTCGCAGGTGAGCATCGACTGCTTGACCACGGGGTGGTTTCCCCCGAGCACCACACCACCGAGGCTCGGGTTGCCCACGGTGACTTCACGGGCGGATCTGCGGCTGAAACTCCAAGGGGAAGGGCAATACTTCATGAATCTCTGGGGGGAATAAACGGGAAGGCGGCCGGGCTCGTCAACGCTCCCGAACCGGGATGATGAGGGCATTACGGGGTAGTTGTCGGCGGAACGGTGCTTTCAATGACCGTCTCTTGGCGGAACATGGCCTTGAACAGAGGGCCGCGTTTCATGACGTCGAAGAATGAAACGTAGGCCATGAAACTCAGCAGGAGGACGGCGAATGCGGAGGTGGCTATCTCCTGGAAACGCGGGGCGACCCTTCGGCGGGTGATGATTTCGTAAAGAGCCATGGTGATGTGCCCGCCGTCCAAAACCGGGATGGGCAGCAAATTGATGATGGCCAAATTGATGTTGAGCATCACCAGGAAGCTCATGGCCAGACGGATGTCGGCGTTCACGTCGGCGGCCAGCTTGCCGAAGATGCCGACGGGGCCACTCATGTCCTTGGCACTGACGCCGGTTTCCTTGGAATGGGCCAAGGCACCGATGAGTTCGCCCATTTGTAGGACTACCCCGGAAATCTGTTCCCAAGGAGTCGGTCCCGGTCGCTGCAGTTGGTAGGTGAGTACCCGGCTTGGTGCGATGGACACACCGATGCGGCTCACACCGGTTGCGGGATCCACTCGAGGCGTCACGGTGAAGGTCAGGCGCTGGCTGCCGCGTTGGACTTCGATGGGTGCGGGTTTGTCTTTATGGCTTCGGATCAGGTCCACCAACTGGGCCTGACCCACCACCGGGATTCCCCCGAACGAGACAAACTGATCGTTGACCGCCAGACCCGCCGCTTGGGCTGCGCCGCCGGCGGTGAGATCCATGATGATGGGGTGATCCTTGGGGTCGAGGTTGAGAAGCTTCAGTCCGAAGGTGGGGTTCACGGTGGCCGTCAGGACATAGTTGGAGATGGATTCTCCCCGAGCGATCTCGACTGGGATTGTCTGTGATCGGGCCAGCACGGTGAAGCGTTGGACATCCTGCCACCGGCGCACGGTCTTCCCATCAACCCGGACGACGCGGTCGCCTTCGCGGATTCCCATTTTAGACTCGGCCGAATCGGGTTCGACGTAGCCGATGATGGGAGGGTTCACCGGGACGGGCAGCCCCACCCACCAGATGATGCTGGCGATGGCGATGGCGAAGACCAGGTTCATCAAGGGTCCGGCCAAGGCGACCCAGATTCGGGACAAGGGTGACGCTGGGGCGATCTCCGGATCGGCCGATCCTTCGATGGCTTCCGACGTGAGCATTTGGGGCAGCTTCACGAAGCCGCCGGCGGGAATCCATCGAACGGCCCACTCGACCCCATGGCGGTCCATCCATCCGAAGATCTTGGGACCAAAACCAATGGAGAAACCCAGCACCACCATGCGGCGGAAGCGAGCCATCCAGAAGTGCCCGTATTCGTGGACGAACACCGATGCACCGAAGAAGAGCAGTACCGCAACGACCACGTAGGCTTTATGGAACAAGTCTCCAATCATGAAAGGTGTCTCAAAGTAGGTAAGGACCCCCGTGTGGGCAATCGCCACTCTGGAAAAAAGAGGTCACGACGGGATGGGTTGCGGAAACGGTGGTTTGTTTCAACCAATGCCGGTTTGACGCCCGCCAACTTGTCAGTGAAGGGTTATCCCGTTGTCGGGGTACTCCGGTCGCCTGACCCCAACGCTCGGACAAGGCTGACGGAATGATGCTTTGGCTGGGATGGTTGACCGAGAGTCCGTGTATTGAACCATGTTTCTTTTAGCGCTGAAAATGCTGCTCGGTGACCGCGCCAAGTATTGGATGCTGGTCGGTGGCTTGGCGTTCTCATCGCTCCTGATGACCCAGCAGTACTCGGTGTTTCAGGGGTTGCTGTCGTGGACGACGAGCCACATGCGCAACATGAGGGCGTCGATTTGGATCGTTGAAGCCCGCGTGGATCAGGTGAATGAAACCAAGGCCATGCGCGATACCGATGTGAATCGGGTCCGCTCGGTGGAAGGCGTGGATTTTGCCGTTCCTTTGTTTCAGGGCGTTCTCAAGGCCCGCGCGCCGGATGGCTCCGACAAGATGATCCAGATGATCGGCCTGCATTCCGGGACTCTCTATGGACGCCCACCCAGGATGATCGCCGGCGACATCACGCAGTTGCGTCTGCCCAACGCGGTGATCATCGATACCGTGGCCGCAGAAGTGAACCGGCTGGGAGCAGGCATGGGACGGCCGTTGCGCATCGGGGACGCGTTTGAAATCAACGATCGGGAGGCTCGCGTCGTGGGTATTTGCGAGACGGAGCGGCACTTCTTCGGCTACCCCTACGTCTTTTCGAGCTATGATCAAGCCCTCCAATATGCTCCACGCCAGCGCAAGATGCTTTCGATGATCTTGGCCGAGCCCAAGCCCGGTTTGAGCGAAGCCGACGTGGCTCAGCGAATCATGAAGGAAACGGGGCTTCGTGCTTTCACTGTTCCGCAATTGGAGAAATCCACCCTGAAGTGGGTCTGGACCAATACGGGCATTCCGATTTCGTTCCTCACCACGATCATCCTCGGATTTGTCGTGGGCGTCGCGGTTTGCGGTCAGACCTTTTATTCCTTTGTATTGGAAAACCTGCGCAATTTGGGGGCCCTCAAGGCCATGGGGGCCAGCAACGGGCTGCTGGCGGGAATGCTTTTGCTGCAGTCCATGACCGTGGGTCTGATCGGATTCGGCATCGGCATCGGAATGACCGCCCTCTTCGGGTTGACCATCGCCAAGAGCGGTCAACCTCCCTTCCTGATGGATCCCGCCTTCGTGTTCAAGGCCTTGGCGGCGGTGCTTCTGATTTGTGCGTTGGCGGCTCTCTTCGGCATTCGACGCGTTGCTAAACTGGAGCCGGCCATCGTGTTCCGTGGTTGATCCTCGCTGATGTTTCCAGTTTCCCGCCCCGTGAATCCGACCATTTCCCTTTCCAAGACGTCACCTCAGTCCCTACCGGTGGGTCAGGCGGTGGGTGCACGAGGCATCGTCAA
>JACCDP011096427.1_pt1 | contig 45782 bp, 30 predicted proteins | sample 7445841 | NCBI WGS metagenome assembly JACCDP01 (sample SAMN15323441, study PRJNA562643) | freshwater metagenome | isolation source: river surface water | place: USA:Blue River Watershed | collected 2017-08-17
CACCAAGGTGGTGAGGCCACCAATGACAAGCGCTGTGCGTACACTTTTCAGCGCAAAGACCAACACGGAATTGCCAGTGCGATCGGTTCCAAAAACGTGATACCCCTGTGACAACACTGCAACCCATGTGATGCACAAAACCATGATCGCAAAAGTGAGAGCCATGGCGCGCCAAGGCCACTCGGTTTGGCCTGTTTGAAACCGTGCCCATACATCAGAAAAAGTTTGACCCGTTCGAACTTTGGCCCAACATAAACCCAACACAAGCGTCAAGCCAATGATGGTGAGACTCAATCCCAGAGACGACCAAGATTTGCTTGACACATCTGCGGACAACTCTTGCGTTGGTTCGGACAAATGTTGCCCCCCAAAACGCAGTCTTGGATAGTCGCGAACCGATACGCCATCACGCTCAAAAGTTTCTTTTCGAAATCCAACCGCAGACAAAGGCTCTGAATAACTGCGCTCACGTGCTTTGGCCAACGGCTCAAGCACTTTGTCTAAAACCGAGATGGCTTCACTTGAATACTGAGTAGCTTGGCCTGGCGCTGCTGGAAGCGCCTCTCGATAATGAATGGAGTCTGTGAGGGCCACAACCAAAAAGAAGCCCAACACCATGCTGCTCACCATGGCCACAGGCCGCTGCATGGCCAGGCGCCAATTGGCTCTGAGGTTGCGATCGGAACGCACATGCCAGATGTACCAAAGCACAAACAGCAAGATGCCATAAACAAACAAGTCAGTTAACAAAAATACAGGTTGCATGGTGCGCTTACTGCAAACGAATGCGTGGGTCAGCCAAGGTATAGCTGATGTCGGTCAAAATCAAACCGAGGATGTACAAAAAGGAGCCAATGAACACCATGGCGCGAACAATGGCAAAGTCTTGTCCCGAAATGGCTTCAATCAAATAGCTGCCCAATCCAGGAATGGCAAAGAAAGATTCAGTGATGAGGCTACCCATGAACAACAAGGGAATCACGGCCACCGAAGCGCTCAAGATGGGAATGAGCGCATTGCGAAGCACATGGCTTAACATCACCCTGGCCTCAGACAAGCCTTTTGATCGCGCAGTGCGCACATAGTCTTTGCCAATTTCTTCCATGAACAAGGTGCGGTTGAACCTCACCTCGCCTCCTAAGCGAGCCAAAATGCCCACAGCGATGGGCAAGACTAAAAATCGCCAAGCATCCAAGCCCGGCGCAAAGCCAGATACGGGCATCAGCTGCAAAACTCGCGAGAACATGAACTGCCCTATCACGATGAAAAAAAGTGAGGATATCGACATGAACACCACACACAGAACAGTGCCCCAAAAGTCCAGATAAGTGCCTCGAAAAAACGCAAGGCCCAAAGCCAACACCACTGAAATACCCAAGCCCACCACAAAGGTTGGGAGAGCCAGTGCAATGGAAGGCCCGGCGCGCCGAACAATTTCAGACGCAATGTCGCGGCCACTGTCGGCACGGCCAAAGTCAAAGGCAAACATGCGCAGCGAGCTGTCTAAAAACAAGGTGTTGGTCAGCTGAGCAATGCCCTGCTCTTTTTCATTGAAAAACAAAGGTCTGTCGTAGCCTCGCTCAGCCTTCCACTTCTCAATGGCATCGGGCGTGACGCGCTTGCCACCCAGTTGCATGCGCGCCATGTCATCGGGTGTATTCACCTTGAAGAACAACACAAAGGTGAGCAAATTGATGCCAATCAAAATGGCAAAACCATAGGCCAATTTACGGCTTAAAAATCTGAGCATCACAGCCTCCTTTGTGCATGTGAAGTGCCTTGAACGGCTTGTTGCGATTGACGCCTGCGCCAGGCTCGCCATGCCGGCCAAGCCACCGCCAAAAGCAACAGGGGCAACATGGCCACAGGCCACCAAATGCCTTGATTCCACTCTTTGATTTTGCTGCTTCGAAGTTGCGTATCAATGCGCAGGTAGGGCAAGGCATCGCGAATGATGTTGGAAGGTTTGCCGTTGCTCACCCATTGGTGATAAGCCCCCCCAAACTCCTCAGACCAACCGTACAGCATGGGTAACTCGTCTTGGGTGATGGCAATCATTTTGCCAATCAGGGCGGCACGCTCGGGCGTGTCGTCCAAGTCTTTCATGCGATCAAACAATTGGTCAAATTCTGCATTGGCATAGTTGCTTGAATTTTCACCATCGAACTTGGCCTTTGAATTGGGGCCATACAGCAAGAACAAAAAGTTTTCCGGATCGGGATAGTCAGCCAACCATCCCCAGAAAAAGAACTGCGCAGAACCCTTTCGCATTTTGTCCTGAAAGCGGTTGTAGTCGGTGTTTCTAATTTCAATTTGAATATTGAGCTTGGCAAATTGCTTGGCCACCCAATCTAGTCTGGCCTTGTAGCCAGGGCCAACGCCTTGGGTGTCGTAATTCAAAATCAGTGGCTGGCCCGTTTTGGCATCGCGGCCATTGGGATAACCCGCTTCAACCATCAATTTCTTGGCCGCCTCAATCGATTTGCGCTTGTATTTGCCATCCGGCAATTTGTCGTACACAACAGGGTTGGGCTGAGACAAATTGTTGCCGAACAAACCTGGCACCACCACACTGTGGTTCACTTGCGCGCGATCGTCTTCAAAGATAGAAACATACTCTTCAAAATCAAACGCAATGGCCAAGGCTTGTCGAAGTTTCTTGTTTCTGATTTTCTCTTCAGGTGTTTTGCCAAGCCCCACCACAGGGTCTAACCAGTTGAATCCAAAGTGCCAGAAGCCCACTTGAATGGTACTGGGCAATTGTATTTTTCGTTCGAGTAACTCTTTGGCGCGGCCTGTACCATCTTGAATGGACACTTGATATCCAATGCCCGGCTCACCGCGCTCAAGTTGCGGCATGTCGTAATAACCTTGAATGAATTTTGTGGCCAAGGCGGTGGATTCTTTTTCAATCACAGAGACCACTTTGTCGACAAACGGCGTCTTCTTCCCACAATCTTTTAACAAGCCTTTTTCTTCGTCGCCAGGGGCGCCCTCACAAGGATAAGGCACACCTCTGTAGTTGGGATTTCGAACCAACTCCATGCGCGCGTTGGGAATGTATTCGGTCAACATATAAGGACCAGAACCCACCGGCCAGGTGTCTGCATTGAGGTTACGTCGCGACATGCCATCTTGTGAATAAAACGCATCAACCTCCCAGGGGATGGGCGCGAAAAAAGTCATGGCCAGCCAATATTTAAATTGGGGGTACTTGCCCACCACCCGAATTTTCAAAGTATGCGCATCAACCACTTCTACGCCAGATAGCGCGTGCTCACGAAAGTCCAGCCAAGGCAAATGTCCTAAGGGGCCAACTTCACGTGCAGACTTGCCTTGTTTGAGTTGCTCATTGACACTTTTGATGTGCTTGCCGTAATCGGCCAAGCCCACAATTTTTTCAGACAAGAAACCGAATGATGGCGACTTTACACGGGGCGTGGCCAAGCGCTTGATGGCATAGGCATAGTCCTCGGCCAGCAACTCTCGCGTGCCCATGTGTTCAAAATCGTAAGGGCGTCGCTTTCCTTCAATCTCGGAATCAGTCAATGCCAAATAACGATGTTTGCCATCTGTTGTTTTGGCAAAAGCCGGATGGGGCTGGTACATGATGCCCGGCTGAATTTTCAGCTCGAACACACTCTCTGTAATTTGATCTGCAGAAGTTTGAGCAGAGAGCTCTCGGCCATCTTTGCTCAAATATTTGACCGATGGCATTTGGGTCAGCGTACGAGTTTCCAACTCGTAGGGGCGCTTCAAATAGTGGTATTTAAGAGGCGGCTCATACACAGCATACGTCCAGGGCGTCTCGTTGTTGCTGTACGAAGAAGTGGAATCTAAATATTTGGGCGATTCTTGATATGAGGTAAACAAGGCATTTTCAGCCAGCAGGGCCTTGGGCAAGGGTTCGTTGGAAACGCCGTTGCAGCCTGAAATCAGAGCGGCCAACAGCACACAGACCCAAATTTTCCAGAAATGACTTTTATCGAAGTTCAACATTCAACCCTTTTCAACAAGTGCTTATTGTGCCCAGATTTAGGGGTATCTCATGTCAAAATACAAGCCAACGCAACTTGACAAAATTCAAAATGAGCTTTTTAACCGGCAAAAAAATATTGATCACAGGTGTTCTGTCCAACAGGTCAATCGCTTATGGCATCGCTAAAGCGTGTCATGAACAAGGCGCTGAATTGGCTTTCAGCTATGTGGGCGAACGATTCAAAGACCGCATCACTGAATTTGCCGCAGACTTCAATTCAAAACTCATTTTTGATTGCGATGTTGGCAATGACGAACAGATCAACAAGTTGTTTCAAGACTTGTCGCAACACTGGCCCCAGTTTGATGGTTTTGTGCACAGCATTGGCTATGCGCCCAAAGAAGCCATTGCTGGCGATTTCATAGAAGGCTTAAGTCGCGAAGGCTTCAAGATTGCGCATGACATCAGTGCCTACAGCTTTCCGGCCATGGCCAAGGCTGCCCTCCCCTACCTCCGAGAAGATGCGGCACTGTTAACTTTGACGTACTTGGGATCTGTCAAAGTTGTACCCAACTACAACACCATGGGCTTGGCAAAAGCCTCGCTTGAAGCCTCCGTCAGGTACCTGGCAAACTCCTTGGGACCTAAAAAAATCAGGGTCAATGGCATCAGTGCCGGACCGATCAAAACCCTGGCAGCTTCGGGCATCAAAGACTTTGGAAAAATTTTGAGTGCGGTAGCCGCAACATCTCCAATTCGAAGGAATGTCACCATTGAGGATGTTGGCAATACCGCAGCCTTTTTGATGAGCTCGCTTTCTGCAGGCATTTCCGCTGAAATCATTTATGTCGATGGCGGTTTTAGCCATGTGGTGGGCGGCATTGAGTAGTCAATCTGGCCACCTCAACAAAACACTTCCACTCCTCTAGAGAAAACTGTGTCGTAAAAAACAAAAAAGCTAGCAAAACCGTCAATATTTGACCTTCAATATGCAACATGTACTTTCCATCAGGTGACAGTTGAAGTCTGGGGTGTACAAACAACCACATCACATTTATTCCAAAAAAATGCCCTCACAGTGAGGGCATTTTCAAGCGGGAAACGGATCAGAACGTGTAACGCATAGATGCCCTGATGTAACGGCCTGTTGCATTATGGAGAGTATTGTTGTGTGCAATATCACCGCTGGTAGTTGTTGGAGAGTAAGGAGCCTTTTTATCCGTTATGTTTTGCACATTGACGGACAATACTGTATTTTTTAACCCTTTGTAAGAGTAGCCAAAACTCATAGTTGTCCAGCTTTGAATATTGCAATCTGGGTACAGTTGAGAATAAAGAGCATTACCAGCGGTACCGTTGCTGTACCGTGAATAAACCAGAGGGGTCCCAGCTGGTGGTGCATTTCCATATTGGCAGTATGGGACAGGATACACATCGGCCGCATCATATCTACGAATCAAAGAAACAGCTGAAACATGACGCGCGCCCACGACAAAGGTGTGATCTGGGGTATCGTATGCAACTGATAAGGTGCTTCGGAACTTTGGCATAGCGCCAGTGTTGATAGACCAATCATTGATACCTGCAGATGTTCCAACAGAGTTATAAGAAGGATTACCCTCAGCTTCAGAGCGGGCATACTTCAAAAGTTGAGTGAAGCGGAGCGTGGTAGTGAGTCTACTGCCTGGGGCGACGCGATAGCGATTTCGCAATTCAACATCAAGCCCATGCACTAGCGTTGAGGCGATGTTGGTCCAGGGCAATTTCACTGCTTGCAAAGGCCCTGTACCGGCTATTGGATTTCCATTCGAATCGGTCAACAAACCGGTGCTGGCGCGGTTGATGTAATCTGCAGGGAAATTAGCGGGATTGCGCAGTATAAAGTCAGCAGAACCTAAGTCCACCTCTCCGAACTGAATGACACGGAAAAAATCGATCAAAATGTCATTGTCTTTATTGGGCGTAAGAATCATTCCCAATGATGCATTCTTGGATGTTTCTGGCTTGAGATTTGGATTAGCGCCACCTGTTCCTGAAACACTTTTAGCGCAGTCAGTTGTATCAGCTCCTGCAACTGGAGTTATGCCGTCGGGACAACGAATTGGATCAATAACCGTTGTAAAAAACTGGGCACCACCAGGAGATGTCTGTGATACAGCGGGAGCGCGGAAGCCTTTCGAGTAAGTTCCTCTGAATGCAACATGGTCGGGTACAGCAATCCATTTGGCACCAAATTTAGGAACAAAATTGGTAGCAATACCAGGATATTTGTCAAAACGGCCGGCAACTTCAGCTTCAAGAGATTTGGTCAAGGGAGCTCTTAATTCAGCGAATGCAGAAGCCACTTGACGTTTTGCGTCGATGACCTGATTTGCCAGACCGTAGATCATTCCAGTTGCAAGGTTGTCATCTGGCAGCAATCTAAGTTTTTCGTCACGAACCTCAACACCAGCAGCGAAGCCCATCGGACCGCCTGGAAGCTTGCCAAAACTGGTGGATGCCTTGGCATCAAATTGCAGAATTTCTGATGTACCCAATGTTTTGACAGGAACAGTCAAGGTGGGGTCAGCGCTAATAGAAGCCAAGGTTCGGTTTTCAGTTACCAGTTTTCTCAGCGTGGGCAAATAGAGTGAACCGTATCGGGTTTCATCGCGCTCAGAACGATTCCAAAGCACAGCCGACTCATAATCCCACTTACCCGCATTTCCTCGTAAGCCCGCTAAAAATCTGCTACTGGTATTGGTTACAAGCGTCTCGGACCTCAAGTCCTCAAAGCGATAGATGGCAGCAGCGCGACTGGTAGGGAAGGGATTGTCAGGGTGTCCAATGGGTAAAAGGGCTTGAAATCTGGGAGCAACTCCGTTAAGCAGAAAATTGCCCACAGAAGATCTTCCGTCAATCGCTATTGGTAGGGCGGTATATTGACGGTTCGATTGGGTGACAGCAAATTCGCTAAAAGCCGTCATTGAATTGCCCAAATTCAAGGTGCCCACCATCAAAAGACTGTTATCTTGCCCAGGATTTTGAGCCTGGGCTCGTGTGTAGGTAGGGTAGTTACAGAAAGTTCTTCCGAACAACGTAGAAGTAGTGGCTATTCCATGAACCGCGGCACCAGTAATCTGTCTATCAGTTGGACAGTTGACCTGATTCACCCAGTTGGCGCGGTTTGCTGACGAAAATGCACCAGGTGATGTTTCTCTAGCGAAAAAAGGCGAAGAACTAGCAAAGGTATTGTAAGGGTTCAAGCGAAAATTGATCGCAGCGTACTCATCGATGCGTGCATCGGTAATTTGGGATACCATGGTCTGGCCACGTTTGGTGACATCAAGAGCTACAAGTAAATTGTATTTGTCCTTGTTGATGTCTCCAAAACCAAAGGTGGCATTTGCGTTTTGCGATTGAAAATCGTTTGCATCGTTAGCGCCAGCACTGATGGAGACTGTCTTTCCGTTGAAGTCTGAACGAGTGATAAAGTTGATAACACCTGCAATTGCATCCGAACCGTAAACAGCGGAGGCACCATCTTTAAATACCTCAACTCGATCGAGTGCCGATATTGGTATGGAATTCAAGTCGTAAAGGGTTGATTGACCAGTATTCGGGTTTACAAATGCAGAAGGAGCCAACCGACGACCATTCAAAAGAATGAGTGTAGTGGTAGAGCCAAAATTGCGTAAAGAAGCCGTTGCAACACCGCGAGAAAACCCGTTTTGATCAGCAGTGTCAAAGTAACCACCAACTCCAGCAGAAGTCACTTCCCTCAAAAGTTCAAGTACAGTTTTTGCACCGCTTTGCTCAATTTCTTTGGCTGTAATGGTCTGAATGGGCGACACTGTTTCAATTTCAGTCCTCTTGATGTTAGTACCAGTAATGGTGATCTGGGTGATCGGCTCACTGGATTGCGCAAGTACGGGTAAAGTTGTAATGGCTGTTAAAACTGCCATGGCAATGGGTGTCAAACGGGACTTTAGAAGGTGATCAGACATGAATATTCCTTTTAGTTCAAATTTGTCTATTTTGTTAATTTTGACGGTTTAATGTAAACCAATCCTGTTTTATTTGAATTAATGGTAATTACTAGTATCAAAATCTTTTCATCACTACTGTTGTAAAAAAACATCTGCGAGTTCCATACACTTTGTTTAACTGGTCGTTGTTTCTAAATCTGCTTCTGCAAATTACCGGTTACAGACGCATTTGATTACATTTTGCTCAGCAACTTGGATGGACAAATAATCATGCTGGCCCTGGCCATACTTACCGTCTGTGCGGCATGGGGCATGGAGTACTTGAACATGCCGCTCATGTGCGCCTTCAGCTTTGCATTGGGTGAGTTCTACACCAATGCAGAGGCTGGTATTCATACAAAGATCGAATTAAGGTTGTTCAGCTTTATCTCAAGCTAGGCGAGCGGCTGAGAGTCACTGTACGTCAGTTGGGTAATCCGACAAACAATACCTTCATTGGCTGGTTATGGGAGTTCAATGGCAAGCAGTCCCTTTGGGCTGATAACACCCGCTTACGGGATACTTTCACCGTTGTGCAAAGGAAGCACGCTGGTTAGCACTACCTGGACTCTGGCTGTAGCATTGCGTTTACCTTGAGGGTGTTGGTCTATCCGAGACTCAGAACTTTTCCGACAAATCCCGCTCAAAGTGAACTCTGCTTTGCGCCCCTTACACGGCAACACAATCGGCAAAATACCGCTTAACGCCATCCGCACCGATCTCTTCCACCAAACCATGGATGTCGGTTTCAAAGCCTGGGCATTGCATATTAAACTCGCGCGAGAACTTCAGGTAGTCCACAATTTTCTTGTTAAACACCTCGCCGGGCACCAACAATGGAATGCCTGGTGGATAAGGCGTGACCAAGCCCACCGTAATGCGGCCTTCCAGCTCATCAATTGACACACGCTCTGTTTTGCGACGCGCAATTTGAGCGTAGGCATCGGCTGGCGTCATGGCAGGCGTCAAGTCTGACAAATACATTTCAGTAGTCAAACGCGCAATGTCATATTTGGCATACAAGGTGTGAATGTGTTGACACAAATCACGCAGACCCATGCGCTCGTACTTGGGCTGCTTCTGACAGAATTCCGGCATGATGCGCCACATGGGTTGGTTGCGGTCATAGTCGTCTTTGAACTGCTGCAAGGCAGTTAACAAAGAATTCCAGCGGCCTTTGGTAATGCCAATGGTAAACATGATGAAGAAACTGTAAAGGCCCGTTTTCTCAACCACCACACCATGCTCTGTTAGGAACTTGGTGAGCACCGAAGCAGGAATACCCGTCTTGTCAAACTTGCCATCCAAGTTCAAGCCTGGCGTCACAATGGTGGCCTTGATGGGGTCGAGCATGTTGAAGCCATCGGCCATTTGACCGAAGCCGTGCCACTTGCTGCCCTTCTTGCGCGAGTCACTGCGAATGATCCAGTCTTCTGCGCGGCCAATGCCCTCATCCACCAAATTCTCTGGGCCCCAAACTTTGAACCACCAGTCTTTGCCGTATTCGTCGTCCACCTTGCGCATGGCGCGGCGGAAGTCTAGGGCTTCGGCAATGCTCTCTTCTACCAAAGCAGTACCACCAGGTGGCTCCATCATGGCCGCTGCCACGTCGCAGCTGGCAATGATGCTGTACTGCGGGCTGGTGCTGGTGTGCATCAGGTAGGCCTCGTTGAACAAATGCCTGTCCAATTTGGTGTTTTGCGAATCTTGAATCAGCACATGACTGGCTTGGCTAATGCCTGCCAACAACTTGTGAATAGACTGCGTGGCATACACCACCGAGTTTTTAGGTCGTGGGCGCTTCTTGCCCATGGCGTGATAGGTGCCATAGAAAGGATGAAATGCCGCATGCGGGAGCCAGGCTTCATCGAAGTGCAAGTTCTCTACATAGCCGTCCAGCATGCCCTTGATGGTTTCGGTGTTGTACAACACGCCATCGTAAGTTGACTGTGTGAGGGTCATGACCCTTGGTTTGACTTTCTTGGCATCGACGCCCTTGAGCAAGGGGTTGGCCTTGATCTTGGACTGAATATTGGCCACTTCAAATTCGCTTTGAGGAATGGGGCCAATGATGCCGTAATGGTTGCGCGTAGGCTTCAAGAAAACCGGAATGGCACCCGTCATGATGATGGCGTGCAAAATTGACTTGTGGCAATTGCGATCGACCACCACCACATCGCCTGGGGCTACTGTGTGGTGCCACACCATTTTGTTGGAGGTGCTGGTGCCGTTGGTCACAAAGAAACAATGGTCTGCATTGAAAATGCGGGCGGCATTGCGTTCGCTTTCACCAATGGCGCCATTGTGATCAAGCAATTGACCCAGCTCTTCCACGGCATTGCAAACGTCGGCACGCAACATGTTTTCACCATAAAACTGGTGGTACATCTGACCCACAGGGCTCTTCAAGAAAGCCACACCACCCGAGTGACCCGGGCAATGCCATGAATACGATCCGTCTTCTGCGTAGTCCAACAAGGCTTTGAAGAAAGGTGGTTGAACGCCTTCTAAATAACTCTTGGCTTCCCGAATGATGTGGCGAGACACAAACTCTGGTGTGTCTTCAAACATGTGAATGAAGCCATGCAGTTCGCGCAAAATGTCGTTGGGAATATGGCGAGAAGTTTTGGTTTCGCCGTAGATGTAGATGGGCACATCCGCATTCTTGCGGCGCACTTCCTCAATGAAGGCACGCAAGCTCAAAACTGCAGGGTCGAGATCGGGACCCGGTGTGAACTCCTCATCGTCAATTGACAAAATAAAGGCACTGGCGCGTGATTGCTGCTGCGCAAACTGCGAAAGGTCGCCATAGCTGGTAACCCCCAACACTTCAAAACCTTCGGTTTCGATGGCTTGCGCCAGGGCGCGAATTCCCAAACCGGATGTGTTTTCAGAACGGTAATCTTCGTCAATGATGACGATCGGAAAACGGAATTTCATTGGGCGCCCAATTTAGTGATCAACCCGCAAGTGTAAAGAATTTATGACTCTGGTTGTACCCCAATTTGAATACCTAGGTAGTCAATCCCATCTAACGCCCCTATGTCTGCCAAAAAAGTCAAGCAGCCGATTCATTAGTTTTACGACACTGAATCAAGTTGTCACAAAAATTCAACAATTGACCAAATGCTTGAGTTATAAAAGGCTTTTCGAAAAAGGGGAATTACAACATGCATAAGAAATTAACCAAACTCAACAAGCAGCTTTATGTTGCCTTCGGGAGTCTTGTCGCAATATCTTTCTTGAACGTCAGTTATGCGCAAACCGATACGGTGGTGGTCACAGGTTCAAGCATCAAACGAGCCGAGATTGAAGGCGCTTTGCCTATTCAATCGTATAACGCTGAAGCCATCAAGCGATCTGGTGCCACATCAGCAGCCGAATTCATTCAAAGCCTGCCAGTCATGCAAGGTTTTACCCACATTTCTGAATCTGTTGGCGGCGGCGGTGGCGGCTTTTCAACCGCCTCTATCCATGACCTAGGGAGCGGATACACCCTAGTCTTGCTCAATGGCAGAAGGTTAGCGCCAGCCAATTCTGGCAACACCGTTGACCTCAACACCATTCCAATTGATGCCATTGAACGTGTGGAAGTGTTGACCGATGGCGCCTCCTCTGTTTATGGCTCAGACGCTATTGCGGGCGTTGTCAACTTCATTATGAAAAAGGGCAAGGAGTCTCCCCTCTCAATTACCGTTAGAGCAGACCAACCCGAAAAAACGGGTGGAAAGTCTTCCTCGTTCTCATTGTCTAAAGGATTTGGGGATTACAACAAAGATGGTTTTTCTGTTTGGGCGTCATATGCTCACAAGGATCAGTCCCAACTGAAAGCGGCCGATCGGGATTTCGCCAAAACGGGCATCATCAACTTCAATGCTTTTGACAAGATGACTGGCAAAAATGCCGCCATGCAGTTTTTCAATGGCTCATCGCGCTCCATTCCTGCCAACGCCACTGTTTACTACTACGACGCAGCGGGTGAAGAACAAGCGGTGTCCTTCAACCCTTACCAAAAGAGCACAGGACAATGTCCGCCAGCCCACAAATTGCTTGGCACTCAATGCTATTTTGATTACACATCGACCGTTGAAATTGCCCCTGAATCTAAAACAGACAGCCTATTTTTGACTGGCAAAACCAAACTGGGTCAAACAGGATTTGATCTGTTCACTGACTTGGTGTTGAACAAACACGCCATCACTTACAGAATCGCACCTTACCCTGCAGAGTTTGCTATTTCCCAATCGTCGCCTCTCTACTCAAAGTACATTGCGCCTAATCTCACCGCAGAACAAATAGCAGGATTCGACTCTGCCATTGCCAAATATCGCCTTTTAGAAGTTGGCGGCAGAGCGCAAGCTTTTGGGTCGGATGTGGTGCATTGGGTAGGCGGTATCGAAGGTCAGTACAAAGGCTGGGATCTTAATTCCGCATTGACGTTGTCTAGCCAAACGCGCTCTACAGACTACAAAGGTGGTTGGCCTCTTGAAGCCCCCTTCATGGCGGCGGTTTCCTCAGGCAAGGTGGATCCATTTGCGGGTTCCCTTACCGCTGAAGGCAAAACTCTTTTGAATAATGCCGTCTACAACGGCAACGCCTCGCGCGACAAAATGACCCTGACTTCCGTTGATCTCAGAGCCTCTCGCGAAGTTGCCAAGTTGCCTGCTGGCGCTGTTTATGTGGCACTGGGTGCAGATGCCACTCAATCCAAATACACCAGCACACCTTCTAGCGTGGACGCCAATGCCGAACTCCTGTTTGGTGACAGAGCCCCAGCTTATGGCTATTCACGACCCAGCTCTGGCGTCTTCACAGAAGTGTTGGTGCCTGTTGCCAAAGGCCTTGAAGTCACAGGATCTGTTCGGTATGACTCCGTTGGAAAAATGACGGATGAACTGACCAACAATTCAATTGGCAATTCTGCAAGTGCCTCTACCCACAAAGTGAGCACAAGATATCAAGCTGCCAACAACTTGCTTTTGCGCGGTTCATTTGGCACCGGCTTCAAAGCGCCTAGCATGTTGCAGTTGGGCAGCCCTCTGGTCGATTTTGGCGTCACAGGCGGCTCCTACAACTGCCCGCTGGCTGGCTCAAGCAACCCATTGGCCAGTCTGTGCGACTCAACCAAGGGACAATTGGAAATGTTCAAAGGCGGCAATGCCAACTTAAAGCCTGAACGCTCTAACCAATTGACATTTGGTTTCGTGACCGATCCAGTGAAGAATGTGTCGATCAGCGTTGATTACTGGAAAGTCGATATCAAGGACGCCATCACCTCTGTCAGTGAAGAGCTCATTACCTCCGATCCTGTCAAGTATGCAAACCTTTACACGTCGAAGTTCAAAACCTCAACAGGCAAGAGCTTATTGGCCATCAAAGACATGCCGATCAACATTGGTCAATCGCAAGTCGAAGGTGTCGATTGGAGCTTCCTTTTCAAAAATCAGACTGGCTTGGGCACCGTCACCAACCGCATTGGCGGCACCTATTTGATCAAGTCTAGATTTACCACCCCTGGCACAGACAACTCATGGGAATCAAGCTTGGGTAACTATGGCAGCAACAATGCTGTTTCATTCCGCAACATCCTGAATGCTAGTTCAACCTTACAACAGGACAAGTGGACACATACCGTGGCCGCCACTTACCGCAGTGCTTATCGTGACAAGAACATAGCTTACGTTGACGAAGCTGTAGACAATCTCGACTCAGGTGATTACGCCAGTGTTCAACTCCGTGTGAAGTCATACACTGTGGCATCCGTCAGAAGTACCTTCAGACCTACCAAAAATGTTGAGTACACATTTGCCATCAACAACTTGTTTGATGCCAAGCCCGGCCTCAGCTTGAGATCTGCTGGCTCACACCAATTGGGCTACGACCCACGTTACTCTGACCCTTATGGCCGAACATTCAACTTCGCTATGAACTACAAGTTCAACTGATCTAAGAATCAATTTAGGATTGTTTCTACTCAGCCAAAATGCCCGCTATTGCGGGCATTTTTCATGGTGATCCTCTGATAGAATCTCGAGCTTCGGAGCGGTGGATGAGTGGTTTAAGTCGCACGCCTGGAAAGCGTGTGTGGGTTTATCCCCACCGCGGGTTCGAATCCCGCCTGCTCCGCCAAATTAGATACCCTGCTAGAACGCCGTTTTAGTGGGGTTTTCTTATTTAGGGCCTTGTCCCTTACTTAACCTAGCCTAGGCTGACCTACCCTTTGCATTGAGCACTTGTTAACCGAATGAACATTTTTCAAAGTCCTTTGTTCAAAATCCCCGGCTACAAGCGGATGTGGTTTTCAATCTTGTTCAGCAATTTGGGCGGGCAAATTACGCTCCTAGCACTCCCCCTCACCGCGGTCTTTTTGCTGGATGCTTCTCCCACGCAGATGGGCTTGCTCACAGCCATGGAAATTGCACCCTTTGTGCTTTTGTCGTTGCCAGGAGGTGTTTTGCTAGATCGTATGCAAAAGTTGCCTGTCTACATTGCAGGCGAATTTGTGATGGGACTCTCTTTACTCACCATCCCACTGGCATGGGCCCTCGATTTGCTTACCATGGGATGGATGTATGCCGTTTGCTTTGCCATTGGTGCTGTTTACACCATTGCTGGCTCGGCATCACAACTGGTGCTGACCCAGCTGGTTGGGCGCGACAAACTGGTGGAAGCCTATTCCCAAAATGCCATTGCGGGGTCTATGGCAGAAGTGATGGGGCCGGGTTTAGCGGGGATATTGATCAAGGTATTGGGTGCGCCTTTGGCGCTGGTCATGGACGCCATCCTGCTCATTGGATCCGTGGTGATGCTCAAAGGCATTCAGATTCACGAGCAAGTGCCACCTCGATCCACTTGGAAGGACCGTTCTTTCAAAGCAGAGTTAATGAAGGGCCTCAATTTTGTGCGCTCTCACAACATGCTGATCGAAATGGCGGTGGTTGTGGGGGCATGGCAATTCTTTGCACAAATGGCGCTGTCAGTTCAGATCATTTTTGCAGTCAAGGATCTGGGCTTGGATGAGGCTTTGGTGGCCTTGAGTTTTGTGGCCATGGGATTGGGGTCCATCTTGGGCGGTATGGCAGGACCGCCTATTTCTAAACGACTCGGTTTGGGCCCGGCACTTATTCTGGGCATTGTTATCACGTCCATTGGCTGGTTGAGCCTTCTCTTGCTTGAAGGGCGTCTTCCTAGCATCGCGCTCTTCGCTTGCATGTTGCTTTGCTTCAGCTGGGGGGCCACATTGCTGTTCGTAAACTTTTTGTCACTCAGGCAGGCTTATACACCCACCGACCTACTGGGCAGAATGACCACCACCATGCGCTGGTTGATCACGCTGCCAGCAGGCCCCGGCGCCATTTTGGGAGGCTGGATGGCTGAACACATTGGCATGCGAAGTTCTTTGCTGTGCGCGGGGCTTGGCACCCTCATTGTGGCCATCGTGGCCTATGTCAGGCCGCGATTGAGGTCGATTAAAAAACTGCCTGAAATGAATCAAGCCAAGGCTTGATGCCATTCACCGAGTCGGGGTGTCAGGGTGTCAGGGTATCAGCCAATGAATGATTCTTGAACTTTGGGAACTGCTGCCAGCAAGGTTTGTGTATAAGCATGCTGGGGTTGCTGGTAGATGCTGGCCGCATCGCCCTGCTCCACCACTTGGCCTTTGTTCATGACCAACAATGAGTCAGACATGTATCTCACCACTTCCAAATCGTGAGAGATGAACAAATAGCTCAGACCCAAATCTTTTTGCAGATCCTTGAGCAAGTTGAGTACTTGGGCTTGAACAGACACATCCAAAGCAGAAACAGCCTCATCCAACACCACCACCTCAGGCGACAAACTCAAAGACCGCGCAATGGCAATGCGTTGGCGTTGGCCACCAGAAAACTCAAATGGATATCGCTTGAGTGCCGAAGCAGGCATACCCACTTTGTCGAGCAATGACAAAGATTTTTTCTCCCAGTCTGCGCTGTTTTGACCAATGCCATGAAGCTGCATGGGTTCGCTCAAAATTTCGCCTACCGTAAAGCGAGGATTCAAGGAGGCATAAGGATTTTGAAAAACAATTTGCAACCTGCGCTTGTAAGTCGCAAACTCTGAGTTGCTCATTTCAAGCAAGTTTTTGCCTTCATACAAGACCTTGCCAGCTGTGGCCTCATGAAGCCTGAGCAGGCACAGGCCAACGGTGGTTTTACCGGAGCCAGACTCCCCCACCAGCCCAACCGTTTGCCCACGCTTGAGTTGAAAACTGACATTCTCCACGGCCACGAAGTCGTCGCTCTGAAACCAAGGGCCAGCACGCTTGAAAACTTTACGCAAGCCTTGAACTTCCAGCAATGGCTTGTCTGAATCTGAAGCTTTGACAACAGAAATAGGTTCTACCTTGCGGGTGTCAGCAGAAGTCGGCACAGCCTCTGAGCTGTTGGCCGACATCCAATCGTCAATGGTCAAAAGTCTTTGCCCTTGACGCTCAACGCTGGGGCGGCAGCTCAAGAGCGCCTTGGTGTAAGGATCTTGCGGCTGTGTAAAGAGTGTTCTAACGGGGCCTGCTTCACGCACAGTGCCCTTGCGCATGACCACCGCTTGGTCGGCCACTTCACTCACCAAACCAAGATCATGGGTAATGAACAGCATGGCCATTCGGCGTCTCTCGCGCAACTCGGCAAGAAGCAACAAAATTTGGCGTTGCACCGTCACATCCAAGGCTGTGGTGGGTTCATCTGCAATGAGCAACTCAGGCTCACAAGCCAGCGCCATGGCAATCATGACCCTTTGCTGTTGCCCCCCTGATAGCTCGTGTGGATACGCATTCACTCGTTTGCGGGGCTCTGGAATGCCCACTTCTTCGAGGAGTTCACAAGCCCTCTGAGACGCTTCTTTGTTCGGAATGTTCTTGTGAATTTTCAGCATCTCTGCCAACTGAAAGCCCACGGTGTAAACCGGATTCAAAGACGTCATGGGGTCTTGAAAAATCATGGCAATGCGGGAGCCGCGAATCAGTTGCCATTCAGACCTGGAGAGGTTCAACAAAGATCGGTTGTCGTACTCAATGGCGGAATGCAAGGCCACTTTGGCATTCTGGGGGGGCAATAAACCCATGATGGCCAAAGCACTGACCGACTTGCCGCTGCCAGACTCGCCAACCAAAGCAACAGTTCGCTCGCGAGGAATGACAAATGAGACTTCTTCAACCGCTCGAACAGGTGCTTTAGAGGCACTGATGAAATCGACTGTGAGGTTCTTTACTTCCAACAAGTTGTCAGAAATTTGAGCGATGGGGGGGGGTGGTCTGCGTGTCGCCATGAGAAGCATTCAATCGATAAAGCTCAGTGAATCACTTTGGGATCTAAGGCATCCCTGAGTGAGTCTGTGAGAAGAGACAGACCTGTCACAAAAATGGACATGGCCACGGTGGCAGATAGCAGTTGCCACCATTTGCCAACCAACAAATCGTTTTGGGCCTCTGTGAGCATCGTGCCCCAAGAAACGCCATCAACTGGCACACCAAATCCTAAGAAAGACAAGATGACTTCGGCTTTGATACAGGCCACCGTGAGCAAGGAAAACTGAACCAAGATAACGTGGCTGACATTGGGCAAGATGTGCACAAACATGCGCCTGTTGTTGGAAGCGCCAATGGCATCCGCAGCACGCACATAGTCTCTGTTGCGGTGTTTGAGGTATTCGCCGCGCATCAGTCGGTAGGTGCCTGTCCAACCGGTGGTTCCCAAAATGAGCACCACGGCCATGGTCCCTTTGGTATTGAGTACAGCTGCAATGGCCAAAATCAGCAAGATACCGGGAATGGAGTGAAACACGTTGTAGAGCCAATTGCTCAAGTCGTCGACAACACCCCCGTACCAACCCGACACAGCCCCCAATACAGAGCCCAAGAAGGTGGCCATCAAAGCGGCGGCCAAGCCAACCAAAATACTGGTTTCAGCACCTTTGATGGTCTTGGCCAAAACATCCCTGCCCCACTTGTCAGAGCCCATGGGCAGGTTCGTTGCGAGCGCATTCACTTTTTCGCCAGCAGGCTTGACTGCTTTTTGCGCCAACTCCCATTGCACGGCAATAGGGTCGACCACATCAGTGGGTGTAGGCTCGTACAGCACTACCTCAGGCGTGCTGGTTGATGTACCGTCTCCCTGAAAGCTGCCCATGGCCCATGAAGGGGGTGCGTGACTGATGGCCACTTCCTTTTCCCAATCGGCGGCCAAAGACCCCAGAAGAGTGCTCAAGACCAAAACCAAGCTGAGAATGACGGTAATGCCGCTCCAAACGCCCACACGATCAGACTTGAAGCGCCGCCAAGCCAGAGCCCAAGCACCCTCACTCACATTGGTTACGACAGTTGATTGACTTTGCATATTCATAAAACAAAAGACGGGTCTCAGCGCAATTGCACGCGAGGATCGGTCATGCGGTACAACACATCACCAATCAAATTGAAAATCATGGTGGCAATGGCCACATAGACCGTCACGGCCTTGATCACAGGAAAATCACTTCGCTCAACGGCCAAGATAATTTCACGGCCAACGCCCGGAATACCAAAGAATCTTTCCAACAAAAAGGCACCCAACAACAAACCAGGCAAATTGGAAATGACAAACGTGATAACGGGAATGAGCGCGTTGCGCAACACATGCACAAACATCACGCGTGGCTCAGAAAGACCTTTGGCACGTGCCGTGCGCACATAGTCTTGTTCAACTTCATCGAGCACGAAGCTTCTAAACAAACGTGTGTTGGGCGCAATACTCACCAACAAACCAAGCAAGATAGGCAGTGGTGCATAGGTACTGATATTTTTCCAGTAGTCGTCACTCCAACCTTGAACTGGAAACCAGCCCAAGCGATAGGCCAGGACGTATTGCCCCAAGATGATGAAGACCAAAATACTGACGGACATGAGTGCCGTGAACACCACCATAGTCCCTCGGTCAACGGACGATCCTCGCACCCAAGCAAGGCCCACAGCCAGAACCAAAGCCACCAGTGTTTCGATGATGAGCAAAGGCGCCATCAAGGTGAGGGATGCAGGCAAACGCGTTGCAAAAATGTCTGCAACCGACTCCCCTGTTGTCCAACTGTTGCCAAAGTCGAAGGTGGCCACTTGTTTGACAAAAATCCAAAGCTGAACGACCAGTGGTTGATCCAGTCCCAGTTCAGCGCGGATGCTGTCAATTTGCTCTTGGTTTGAAAACAAGCCGGCCAACACATATGCAGGGTCGCCACCAATCCAATTGAACAGAAAAAACACCAACAAAATCACCCCAGCCATGGTGGGAATCATTTGCCATAAACGGCGAAGAATGTAGGCACTCATGCTTCAATGCCCTTTATTGTTTTTGAATGTCATAGTAAATCCAATCACCCAAAATAAGGGGGTGCTTGCGGAAACCTTCCAAACGCTGATGGCTCAGTCGTGTGGCAATGCCTGTCGAACTCAAGCCCAAGACGCCATTAAGCTCCATCAAGCGGTACATATTGTGCAAAACGCGGGTGCGTTCGGGGCCATCTGGCAGGCGTTTGAGTTGCTCAAAGTAAGCGTCGTACTCGGCACTTTCAAAACAAGCGTAGTTGTTTTGTCCAATGGTTTTGGAGTACAGCAACTTCATCACAAATTCGGCTTCAGAAGAACGCGTCCATCCCAATGACCATGACGGAATGGCACACTGCTTGCCCTGCTTGAGCATTTCAGGAAACTTGTCTTTTTTAACCTTGAGCCGAATTCCCAAACGGTCCATCGATTTTTTCCAGAGCTCATCTCTCTCCCGATCGATTGACGATGTAGAAGAGTAAATGGTGAACACCAGCGGTTTGCCATCGGGCATGTTTCGATAGCCCTTGGCATCCTTCTTGTAACCAAACTGATCTACCAGTGCATTGGCAGACAAGGGACTGAACTTCACAATGCTTTTGTAGTTGGGATCATGGCCCGCCACCACAGGCGAAACCATTTGCTGCGCCTTCACAGCTTGGCCTTTTCGAATCACTCGAATTTCTTCATCCACATCAAAGCCCATGATGATGGCTCGACGCAGTGCAATTTTTTCTGGGGTGTAGCCACCAATGACCGGGTCCCTCATGTTGAAAAACTGATAGCGAATGTCGGGCTCTACGCTTCGATACATGTTCACACCTTGCGCAACCCAGGTTTGAAGCAGATCGTTGTTGGGCGTGAGCGCCTTTTCAATGAACGAAGGTGGTACCGCTACTGCGTCAATTTCTTTGCCACTGAAAGCCAGCCACATCGATTGTGGTTCTTCAATGATGCTGACTTCAACACGCCCAATTTGAGGCATTTTTCTGCCCTGCATCTGATTGGCGATGCGAATTTCGACAGGGTTGTTGGAGGGGGCTTGGAAGTCCCAAACAAATCCGGGAAATTCAGGATTGGCTCTGAGAATAATTTTGGAACCTCGAACCCACTTCTCCAAGATGTAAGGCCCGGTACCCACGGGATTGGCCATGATGCCTTCAAAGCCATATTTCTCGACAACCTCGCGAGCCATTCCTCCTGCGAAGGGGTTGGTCAGTAGCGTTAAGAAGTTGCGATCTGGCTGGATGAGCTGTATGACAAGGGTGTAGCGATCGGTGGCATAAATGCCAGGGTGCTTTTGGTCATAGTCAAACCGTCCCGAGGCTACGGCTTTTTTTCGCGATTCGGCAAATCCCAAAATCTTGTCATCCAAGTCAGAGACTTGAGGGCTCCGATTTTTGGGATCGGCGTGACGCAGCAAGGTGTACACAAAATCTTGGGCAGTGAGTTCGCGCCTTTGCCCTTTGAATGCCTCATCGGGCGTGAAATACAAACCTTTTTTCACTTTGAATGTGAATGTTGTTTGGTCGGCTGAAACCACTGGCATCGATTCGGCGGCATTTGGCACCAATCGGGTGGGCATGGCCATCCAGTCGTAAGTCAGCAAGGGCTGAAAAATGACAGCCGTGATGGTGTTTGAGTACAAGTCATTTACCCGAACAGGATCAAACCCAGTTTCGGGCACCGGAAAAGCCACCTTCAAAACCTTGTTTGGATCGGCGGGATTCGCTTTGGGGTTTGGGCTGGCCAAAGCCATCGTGACCGACAAACCCAGAACCAAACAAGCGAAAAGCTTCTGCAAAGCCACGCTAGAGAGCATCATCCAAGCTAGGGGGCTGGACGTCATTTTGGAACCAACAACTAGATGCACATTTATCCTCAGTCAGTACAGGTACAAAATACACTTGAAATCAAAGGGTGGAGAATAATCTAACTTCATGCAAAATCTTGGCAATTCGACGCTATGAAGGGTTATTACTTACATGCATGCTTTGATTGCAAAATAGCCCTTAAAGTTAAAAATTCAAGCTTCTTTTTTTAGAGTAATTCATGACCAATCCCTTGTTGCAAACTTGGCAAACTCCCTTTGAGATGCCTCCTTTTCAAGACATCCAAGCCAAGCACTTTCCTGAAGCTTTCAGCATTGCATTGGCAAAGCACCAAACCGAAATTCAAGACATCGCCAATCGACAAGATGAGCCCACTTTTGAAAACACCCTGCTGGCGTTAGAAGCCAGTGGCGGCCTGCTAAATCAAACCTCTTCCGTTTTTTTCAACCTCAGCGCATCCCATACCTCTCCAGACATTCAAAGCATTGAGCGAGACATCGCCCCCAAACTTGCCGCACACAATGCCGCCTTATTCCTGAACGAAGCGCTTTTTCAACGAATTGAAAAGCTGCACCAAAATAGGCAGCGTCTCGGATTAGATTCGGTCAGTGTTCGCCTCATCGAAAGATATCACTTAGATTTTGTCCGAGCAGGCGCCAAACTCAAGGACCAAGATCGCCAAACATTTGCGGCTTATGCCGAAAAACTGGCTAGCTGCTTTACCCAGTTTTCTCAAAACGTATTGGCCGATGAAGCCCTTTTTTGCTTGATTCTCACCAAAGAAGAAGAGCTTGCAGGCCTTCCAGATTTTGTCAGGAGTGCAGCCAAGCAACAGGCACGAGACCGCGGCCTCACGCAACACAATGCCCATGCGTTCACGCTGTCCAGATCGTCTTTGACGCCGTTCATGACTTTTTCCGAACGCCGCGACCTGCGTGAAACCATGTGGAAGGCTTGGTGCAAGCGCGGCGAAAACGAAGGCCCTCACAACAATCAAACCGTCATGCACGAAATTTTGAAAATCCGATTGGCCCAGGCGCGCCTTCTGGGTTATCAGAATTTCTCTGACTATGCATTGGCAGACACCATGGCTGGTAGCCCCGCCAAAGCCAGGGATTTGCTCATGCGCGTCTGGAGTCCCGCCAGGTTGAAAGCCATTCAGGAAGGACAAGACCTGAAAAAACTATCTGGTCTTTCTGATCTGGCCGCATGGGACTGGCACTACTGGACCGAGAGAGTTCGAAAAGAGAAATTCGATTTGAATGAGGCAGAAATAAAGCCTTATCTGCAACTTCACAAACTCATGGAAGCCATGTTCGCTGTGGCAAGCCGTTTGTTTGGCGTTCAATTCAAGCAAGTGACCAACATTTCCAAATACCACGACTCGGTCACTGGCTGGGATGTGACCGATGCCGAAGGCCATCACGTTGGTTTGTTTTTGAGTGACAATTTTGCGCGAAGCAGCAAACGTTCAGGCGCATGGATGAGCACCTACCGCGACCCCATGAACTTGACGCAAGAAATTCGCCCCATCGTGGTGAACAACAACAACTTTTCTCAAGGCGAACTGGGAAAGCCCACGCTATTGAGCTTGGACGATGCCCGAACCCTGTTCCACGAATTTGGCCATGGCTTGCACGGTTTGTTGTCCAAAGTAAAGTACCCTCGTCTATCGGGCACCAGTGTTCTTCGTGACTTTGTAGAGTTCCCTTCACAGGTCTATGAAAACTGGTTAATGCAACCGCAAATTTTGAAAGAATTTGCTTTGCATGCAGAAACCGGTCAGCCCATGCCCAACGCGCTGATTGACAAAATTCTGGCTGCTCAAACATTCAACCAAGGCTTTGCAACCGTTGAGTATGTGTCCTGTGCTTTGGTCGATTTGGCTTTGCACGAAAGCACCGATTTAGACAATTTAGATTTCCAAAAATTCGAAGCGCAAACCCTGAGCGCCATCCAAATGCCCCCAGCCATTGGCATGCGGCACAGACTGCCACATTTTTCTCACTTGTTTTCGTCTAACGGCTACGCATCTGCTTACTATGTTTACATGTGGGCCGAGGTGTTGGACGCAGATGGCTTTGATGCTTTCTTAGAAGCCGGCGATTTGTTTGCCAAAGAGCCCGCCCAAAAACTGTATGAGCACATCTACGCCGCTGGCAATCGCCAAGATCCCATGGCGGCTTATGTTGCGTTTAGAGGCAGAGAGCCTACCGTCACCCCCCTGCTCACCAAACGCGGGCTCAGCGTCTAGATTGATCTGACGGCCATTAAAAAACCCCGCCAATGCGGGGTTTTTTTGTGCGTTGGAGTGATCAACGAACCACTGCAATTTGCTCGCGCTTACCACCTTTGTAGGTGAACAAAGTCAGTGCGCCATTTTTGATATCGCCTTTTTCATCAAACGCGATATTGCCTGTCACACCTTTGTAGTTGATGGACTTCAAAGCTGGCAAGTACTTGGCAGGATCGGCTGAACCTGCTGTGACCATGGCTTGGGCCATGACTTTGACAGCGTCATACACGTAAGGTGCATAAACTTGAACTTCTGCGTTGTACTTGGCTTTGAAGTCAGCACGGAATTTGTCCATACCGGCCTTTTGTTCGCCTTCAACACCACCGGCTTCGGCGCAGTACACGTTTTCGTCTGACATGCCCTCAGCGGCCAACTTGGCCAATTCAGCGGTACAAATGCCGTCACCACCCATGAACTTGGCATTGATACCAAGTTGTTTCATTTGCTTCAGCATAGGGCCAGCAACGGCATCCATGCCACCGAAGAAAATGATATCGGGCTTCTTGCCCTTGAGTGTCGTCAAGATGGCATTGAAGTCAGAGGCTTTGTCGGTCGTGAATTCATGACCGACCAAGTTGCCACCGGCCGCTTTGACAGCTTTTTCAAACTCCTCAGCCACACCTTGGCCGTAAGCCGTGCGGTCATCGATCACAGCGATGCTTTTGCCTTTGAGCGTTTCAACAGCGTATTTGCCCAAAGTGCCGCCTAAGTGCACATCGTCAGCCACAACACGGAAAGCGCCTGCGTAGCCTTGGCGGGTGTACTTGGGATTGGTAGCTGAGGGAGAAATTTGGGGAATGCCAGCAGCGTTGTACAACTGGGAAGCTGGGATGGTGGTGCCTGAATTCAGGTGACCAATCACGCCATTGACTTTGGCGTCAACCAGTTTTTGAGCGGCGGCCGTGCCTTGTTTGGGATCGGCTGCATCGTCTTCAGCCAACAATTCGAATTTGACGGGCTTGTCGCCAATTTTCAAGCCTGCTGCATTCAACTCTTCAATGGCCATTTTGGCGCCATTTTCATTGTCTTTACCCAAGTGGGCAATGGCACCACTGGTAGGGCCAACGTGACCAATTTTGATGACTTGAGCGCCACCACCGTCTTTTTTGCCACAGGCAACGAGAGTCAATGCAGCTGCAGCCACGGCCACTGCGGTAAGAGGAATCTTAAAAGAAGACAATTTCATGAATAGCTCCGAAAAAAAGAAGTTTTGCTTCGAACAAGCAAGGCATAACAATAACGCAAATTCACATCACATTGAATAGCCTTACAGCGCACCAGCTTAAAAATAGATCAGCTTGCTTGGTTCTGAACCGCTGCGGCCAAATCGAATCGGTTGATTTGAAAACCCAGTTGGGTATATTGTTTCCAGCGTTGCCTTGCGCTTGCTTTGTCCCTCTCATCTGGGCCTACCACCTCAATCAATCGATTCACCCCATCTGGAGGGTCAGGGGCCACATCGTTCATGTTGAGGTACACGTCGAGTTGCGATTGTTGGATCAAGAGCGTCCAGTCTGAGCCATAAATGACGCTGGAATGCGTCAACATAGGCGCGGGATCGCTGAGGGCGCAATGCGTTACAAAATCGGTGGCGTTCAAATTCCACAAGGCCTGACTCAACAAATGGCACGTGTCTTGGTCTGCCAACACACCCACTTTTTTGCCCTGACCAGTTGCCTTTCGCAACAAACGACAAACGTAGGTCATCTTTTCAGGCGCATTGAAATGAAAATCAACTTGCGTCATAGGTGGCTGGCAGGCCTTTTGGGATACTCATTACTTGGCTGATTTGCTGGCCGTCTTGGGTGCACTTTTGATCGGCGTCGAGGCTTGCGAAAGCAGGTAATGCAATAGCAATCCGACGGGTCGACCTGTGGCGCCCTTGGCGGCGCCACCTTTCCAAGCTGTACCGGCAATGTCCAGATGCGCCCAAGGATATTTTTTGGTAAATCGATGGAGAAACTTGGCTGCTTTAATGGCCCCACCAGCGCGTCCACCCACGTTGGCAACATCTGCAAAATTGCTCTTCAAGGTCTCTGAATAGGCATCGTCTAGTGGCAGACGCCAGCAAAGATCGTTGGCGTCGTCGCCGGCTTGTTGCAAGCGTTGCGCCAAATCGTCTTCGCTTGCAAACATGCCAGATCGAACAGCACCCAATGCAATCACACACGCACCAGTAAGGGTGGCAATGTCAATGACCGCTTTGGGCTTGAAACGCTCCGCATAGGTCAAGGCATCGCACAAAATCAAACGACCCTCTGCATCGGTGTTCAAAATTTCGATGGTTTGACCACTCATGCTGGTAACCACATCGCCTGGTTTCACGGCCAAGCCATCTGGCATGTTTTCACATGCAGGAATGAGACCCACCACATTGATCTTGGGTTTGATTTGACTCAAAGAATGGAATACGCCCAAAACACTGGCTGCGCCGCCCATGTCAAATTTCATCTCGTCCATTTCGGGCGCAGGCTTGAGAGAGATACCGCCTGTGTCAAAGGTAATGCCCTTGCCAACAACACGGTTGGGGCATCCGTTTTAGCGCCCCCCTGATATTTCAGAACAATGAACCGAAGAGGTTCGGCCGAGCCCTTGGCAACGGACATGAAAGAACCCATTCCGAGTTTGGCTACTTCTTTGGGGCCTAAGACCTCGCAACTGATGGCCGCAGACTTGGCCATGGCCTGAGCGGCTTTGCCGAGCATGCTGGGCGTTGCATGGTTGGCGGGTCGATTGGCCCACTCTTTGGCCAATTCGATGCCGCTGATCATGGCGACCGAGGTTTTAAAAGCAGCCTCGAGCGCAGACGTGATGCTTGGCAAAGCCAAAGTAACCTGGCGCAATTTGCGCGACACTGGCTTAGATTGGGTTGTGCCATACACATAGGTGCCGTCAGCCAAGGCTACGAGAACGCTTTGAATGCGCTGAGCATTGCCCGCGTCGGTGGACACAAGGCACAATGCTTGGGTTTCGCTTGACTTCAGGCCGGGTATCAGGGCGTTGATGGCCGACTTGATGTCCTGAGGGGTGCCTTTTCCAATGCCTAAAAAAATCACTTTGGCAGCAGAAATACCTGGACTGGCATAGGCTTGAAGCATTTGGCCCGACTTCGAAGAGAAGTCCTTGGCTTTTATGGCTTTTGAAATCAATGCCGAAAGCGGGTCTTGACCGGCTTGAAATTGATCAGAAATGAGGACAATCAAGGTGTCCGAACGGAGTTTGCTGGCAGCAGCCAGGCTGAGTGCTTTTAATTCGAAGTTCATAATTGAGGTTTTCTAACGCGACAATGTTATTCCATTCTTCCATTCAAAAAGATTTGGCCCGAAGTTTTGGTGCCACCGTTGTGGTTTTGGCCACAATTGTGATGACCATCATGTTGATCCGAACATTGGGCCAAGCCACCAAAGGGTCTGTCAATCCCTCAGAAGTGATGCTGGTGATGGGTTTGACGGTCATTGGTCACCTCACCACCATTTTGACTCTGAGTTTGTTCATTGCTGTGGTGTCAACATTGTCGCGCATGTATGCAGACAGCGAGATGGTCATTTGGTTTTCAAGTGGAAAAGGCCTGACCTCCTTTGCCAAACCCCTCCTCAAATTTGCAACTCCCATTTTTTTGGCCATCGCCTTGCTTGCAGTTTTTGTCTGGCCATGGAGCAACAAGCAAATTCAAGACCTCAAGGACAGGTACGAACAGCGCAATGACATCGAACGCGTTGCACCTGGGCAGTTTCAAGAATCATCGGGTGGCAAGCGGGTTTTTTTCATTGACAAAGACAGCCCCAACAATCAAACAGGTCGCAATGTCTTTGTGTCCAGTGTAGATGGCGCTATAGAGTCGGTGACCACTGCGCAGCAAGGCCAAATTGAAATTCAACAAGGCGAACGGTTCTTAAGTTTGAAGTCGGGTCAACAAATGTTGCTCAACCACCAAACCGGTGATGTTCGCGTGACGGCTTTCCAAGACTATCAATTGTTAATTGACCCAACATCCAAAATGGCCGTCTCCGACATTCAAAGCCGCATGGTGAGCACCTGGGGTTTGATCCAATCTCCAACTGCCATCAATCTAGGCGAGTTGTCTTGGCGCATGGGCTTGCCCCTTGCGGCTCTCAATTTACTCATCATGGGCCTGGCTGTCGCCAGCGTGAACCCCCGAATTGGCAAAAGTTATCACCTCGCCATTGCCTTGTTTTGTTTCATCTCTTACTACAACATGGTCAATGTCGGTCAAAACTGGATTGGGTCCGGCAAAACCAGTTTTCCAGCGTTGATGATCGGCTTGCATGGCGGTGCGTTCTGTTTTGCCATGACATGGTTGCTTTTTAGACATTTCAATTTATCGTGGCGCCATCTTTGGCGTCTGCCGCTTCGTCAAGCGGCAAAGGTGTCAGCATGAAAACCATCCGTCGACTTATTCACGGTGAAATCATTCGAGCTGTTGGCTTTGTACTGCTTGGATTTTTAGCGCTGTTTGTTTTCTTTGATTTGGTTGACCAACTTCAAACGCTCAGTCGCAACAAATTTCAGGGATATCAAATTCAGCACGCATTGATGTATGTGGCGCTGCTCATGCCTAGCCATTTTTACGAATTGCTGCCCATTTCTGTACTGATAGGCTCCATTTTTGTGATGGCCCGTTTTGCGCAAAGTTCTGAATTCACCATCTTGAGAACAGGTGGCTTGGGCCCCTGGCGCGCGCTTCAAACACTCTTTCAATTGGGATTGTTTTTCGTGTTTGTCACGTTCATTTTTGGCGACTACATTTCGCCTTGGACGGACAAGCAAGCTCAACTTTTAAAAGCCCATTACCAAGGCCAAATTACCGTTGGCCAGACGGGTGCTTGGCTAAGAGAAAAACAAGCTGACACGCAATTTGCGGTGAATGTCAGATCATTGAGCAGTGAAGGACAGCCCGAGAACATTCGCATTCATGAGTTTGACAATGAAGGTCGACTCAAATCCATGACCATGGCGCCAACAGCGCAAATCATGGCGGATGGCACCTGGCTTTTAAAACCGGCAGATCGCAGAATTTTTATCGAAAGTCAAAATGCAGGGTCACGCATCGATACTTTGAATTTGCCGCAATGGGCTTGGCAAACTGAAATCACCTCAGAAATGATTTCTGCGGCCTTATTAAGTCCTGATCGCATGAAGACCATCGACTTGTTTCAATACATGCGCCACTTGGCGGCCAATGGTCAAAGCGCACAGCGCTACGAAATTGAGTTTTGGCGCAAAGTTTTCTATCCTTTGAGTTGCTTGGTCATGTTGACCTTGGCATTGCCATTTGCCTACCTTCATTTTCGTTCTGGCAACATTGCTGGCTATGTCTTTGGCGGCGTGATGGCAGGCATCAGTTTTTACTTACTGAACAACGTTTTTGGCTTCATGGGCAATTTGCAAAACTGGCAACCCTGGCTCACTGCGGCTGCACCCGCCATCATTTACAGTCTGGTCTCACTGGCTACTTTTGGGTGGCTTGTTTTGCGCCAATAAGGAAATTGCAATTCATGTCCTCTAGTTCTAACCAACAGGCCGTCATTTTGTTTGCGCATGGCTCCCGTGACCCGCTTTGGCGACGTCCTATTGAGGCCGTGGCACAGCAAATGCAACAACTCTCGCCCGACACAGAAGCTGTTTGCGCCTATCTAGAATTATCCGAACCCGATTTGCCATCCATGGCTTCAAAGTTGGTTGCGCAGGGCATTGCCTCCATTCGAATCGTTCCCATGTTTTTGGGGGTGGGTAAACATGCCAGGGAAGATTTGCCCCAACTGGTCAAAGAGCTCAAGGGGCAACATCCCCATGTGACTTTTGAGTTGCGCCCGGCAATTGGCGAAGAGCCTGAACTCATCCATGCCATGGCGGCCATTGCTTTGAGAATGGACTGAAGCACCACTTTCTGCACCGCAAATAGGAAGGTCTATCGCCCCCTCTTTAGATCCATAAGGCATAATAAACCCATATATTCTGGGCTTATTGATATGAACCTTCATCAGTTTCGATTTGTACAAGAGGCGGCCCGTCGGAATTTGAATCTGACAGAAGCGGCCAAGGCGCTTCACACCTCACAACCTGGGGTTTCCAAAGCCATCATTGAGTTGGAGCAAGAGCTGGGCATTGATATCTTCGCGCGGCACGGCAAACGGCTCAAACGCATCACAGAGCCTGGGCAACATGTTCTGAAAAGCATTGAAGTCATCATGCGCGAAATTGGCAACCTCAAAAAAATTGGCGATCAATACAGCGCTCAAAACAACGGTACTTTGTCAATCGCGACCACCCATACGCAAGCCAGGTATGTGCTGCCTTTGCCTGTTGCCAAATTGCGCGAACTGTATCCGCAGGTCAACATCAGCTTGCATCAAGGTTCGCCCGATCAAGTGGCCAAAATGCTTTTGGACGACACGGCAGAAATAGGTATGGCCACTGAATCATTGGCCGATTATGAAGACCTGGTCACACTGCCATGCTATGAGTGGCAACACATGTTGGTGCTTCCGCCAGACCATCCATTGGTGCACAAAAAACACCTGCATTTGGAAGACATTGCCAAAGAGCCTCTAATTACTTACCACCCATCGTTTACGGGACGAACAAAAATTGACACGGCATTTGCAAGTAAAAATTTGCACCCTCGCATTGCACTCGAGGCGATTGATTCTGATGTGATTAAAACGTATGTTCGATTGGGCTTGGGCGTTGGCATTGTGGCCGAAATGGCAATGAAGGACGACCCTGTGGGCGATTTGGTTGCCCGCCCTTTGGGTGATTTATTGGGAAAAAACGTTGCGAGAGTTGCATTCAAACGCGGCGCTTATCTCCGAAACTTTGTCTATCAATTTGCAGAATTGTTGAGCGACAGATTGACAGCAGCCTTGGTGGCCAAAGCCATGACAGGCCATGTCAATGATTACGAAATATAAAAATTAGTCCTGCTATGACGCCACAGCTCATTTCCAAACACCCCAATATGGGGACCACCATTTTCACAGTCATGTCTGGTTTGGCTGCCGAAGCCGGCGCAGTCAACCTGGGACAAGGTTTTCCCGATTTTGAGTGCGACCCAGCTCTTGTGAACGCCGTGACACAAGCCATGCAAGACGGACTGAACCAATACCCGCTCATGCCAGGCGCCATGCCCCTTCGGGAAGCTGTGTCCCAAAAAATTGAGACACTGTATGGGCACCACTACGATGCGCAAACCGAAATCACCATTACTGCCGGTGCTACCCAAGCATTGATCACCATCATGCTGGCCGTGGTTCATCCGGGGGATGAAGTGATTGTGCTGGAGCCTTGTTACGATTGCTATGTGCCCAATGTAGAAATGGCAGGCGGTGTGGTGGTTCGGGTGCCCTTGACGCCCGGCACATTCAAGCCAGACTTTGACAAAATTCAAGCGGCTATCACTTCAAAAACGCGCGCCATTTTGATCAACTCCCAGCACAATCCAAGCGGCATGGTTTGGCGCCACGAAGACATGTTGAAGCTGCAAGAAATTTTGGCGCCAACAAACATCGTGCTCATCAGCGATGAGGTCTATGAACACATGGTCTATGACCAGCTTCAGCATCACAGCGCAAGCTCTTACCCAGGCCTTGCGCAACGCGCATTTGTGGTCTCGAGTTTTGGCAAAAGTTATCATGTGACAGGATGGAAGGTAGGCACGGTTGCAGCGCCCGCTTCAATGACCACTGAATTTCGCAAAGTTCACCAGTTCAATGTCTTTACAGTGAACACGCCTGTTCAGTTTGGTTTGGCACGCTACATGTCAGACCCCAAACCGTATTTGGAATTACCCAAGTTTTATCAGCGCAAACGAGACTTCTTCAGGCAAGGTCTGTCAGCCACCAAATTCAAGCTATTGCCAGGCGAAGGAACCTACTTCCAATGCGCCGACATCTCAAATCTCTCGGTACCAGAAAAAGATTTGGGCGAAGCAGAATTTTGCAAATGGTTAACCCGAGAAATTGGGGTGGCTGCCATACCGATGTCAGCGTTTTACGGCAACTCTTTTGACCAAAATGTCATTCGGTTTTGTTTTGCAAAGAAAGACAGCACGCTTCAAGCAGCCATCGAAAGACTGGCCGAACTTTAATCGTCTGATTCAGGCGCCAGGTTGGGAAACAAAACGGAGTTAAATCCAAACTTGGTGAAATCACGAACGCGCTGAGGGTACAAAATGCCAATCAAGTGATCGCACTCATGTTGCACAACTTTGGCATGAAAGCCACTGGCAGTTCTTTCAATGCGCTGGCCCTGCTCATCAAAGCCTGTGTATTGAATGTGCTGCCATCGAGGCACCACAGCTCGCAAACCTGGTACAGACAGGCAGCCTTCCCAATCATGCTGCATCTCATCCCCGATGGGTGTGATGACTGGGTTGATTAGGATGGTGAAAGGAATAGGCGCAGCATCAGGGTAGCGAGAAATGACTTGCCCCGTACCAAAAATAACCAGTTGAATATCCCAGCCAATTTGGGGCGCCGCCAGACCAGCACCACTGGCTGCAATCATGGTCTCTTTCATGTCGGCAATGCCTTGAATCAATTCTGGCGTGTTGAATGCCGTGACCGGCTTTGCCTGACGCAAGAGGCGTTCATCGCCCATCTTCAAAATTTCACGGACTGTCATTTGAATCTCCCTTCAACAAAGCCAAAAGACCGAGCTCGTCTAAAACGGGCACCCCTAAAGCCAAGGCTTTTTCAAGCTTGCTTCCGGCCTCAGACCCCGCGACCACATAACTTGTTTTTTGGCTCACAGAGCCAGCGACTTTGGCACCGGCAGCTTCCAACATGGCTTTGGCCTCATCGCGGCCTAAGTTTGGCAATGTACCCGTTAGCACAATGGTTTTCCCGGCCAAAGGCAGGGACGCTCTTTCTGCAGGCGGCCCTTCCGGCCACCTGACACCGCAAGCCCTAAGCTGAGCCACAATTTCTTGATGGTGCGCTTGCGCAAAAAAGGTCAAGACGCTTTGCGCCACAATGGGCCCTACATCGGCAACCTGCAACAGCTCCTCAAGGGAAGCATTCATCAAAGCGTCTAGGGTTCCAAAGTGACGCGCAAATTCTTTGGCGGTAGCCTCACCCACATGCCGAATGCCAAGACCATAAATAAATCTGGGCAAGCTCGTTTCCTTGGAGGCTTCTAAGGCTTTCAAAATATTGAGCGCAGATTTTTCTGCCATGCGGTCAAGTTGAACCAACGCTGTTAAGCCTAATTTGTACAAATCAGGCAAAGTGCGAATCACGCCAGCATCGACCAATTGATCAATGAGCTTCTCACCCAAGCCATCCACTTCGACGGCCCTTCTTTGAGCGAAATGCAAAAAGGCTTGCTTTCGTTGGGCCCCACAAAACAAACCGCCCGTACAGCGGTAATCAGCCTCGTCTTCATCACGCACCGCAGGACTTGCGCAGACAGGGCAAATATGCGGCATGGTAAAAATCTCAGAATCCGCTTGGCGTTTTTCCAGAATGACACCGACCACTTCTGGAATCACATCGCCAGCACGCCGCACAATGACGGTATCGCCAATGCGAACATCTTTGCGGCGGGCTTCGTCTTCGTTGTGCAGGGTGGCATTGGTCACTGTGACGCCACCCACAAAAACGGGCGCTAATTTAGCCACGGGGGTTAACTTGCCAGTCCGGCCTACTTGCACATCAATGGCCAACACAGTGGTTAATTCTTCCTGAGCCGGATATTTGTGGGCCACCGCCCAACGCGGTTCTCGGGTGACAAATCCCAGCTTTTCTTGCAGCGCCAATTCATTGACTTTGTAGACCACGCCATCAATGTCATAAGGCAAGCTGTCGCGTTGTTGCGCTATTTCTTGGTGAAACGCAACGAGGCCAGATGCACCCAAGACACATTTGGTTTGAATGGCCACAGGAAAGCCCCAAGCTTTGAGGGTTTGCAACAAGGCATAGTGGTTCTGAAAAGGTGCATGACCCTCTGGCCAACCCGCCACCTCGCCTAAACCGTAAGCGAAAAAACTCAAGGGACGCTGAGCCGCAATGTTGGAATCGAGTTGCCTGACTGCGCCCGCAGCTGCATTACGCGGATTGACAAAGGTTTTCTCTCCCTTGATGCCCTCTGCAATTTTTTGAAGTTGCCGTTGATTGAGCGCATCAAAGTCGTCGCGTCGCATATAGACTTCGCCACGAACTTCCAACACAGCAGGAACATCTGACGGCAGTTGCAAAGGAATTTGCCCTATGGTTCGGATATTGTGGGTGACATCTTCACCCTGCTCTCCGTCTCCCCTTGTGGCAGCTTGAACCAACACACCCTTTTCGTAGCGCAGGCTCATGGCCAGGCCATCAAATTTGAGTTCAGCCACATAGCTTACTTGAGGCGCGTCTTCAGTCAAAGCCAATTCTTTTCTAACTCGCGCATCAAAAGCAGTTGCACCGGAGGCACCGGTATCGGTTTCAGTTCGAATGCTCAACATCGGAACTTGATGGCGCACCGATGTGAACTCTGGTAACACTGCACCGCCAACCCTTTGAGTGGGTGAATCGGTCGAAGCCAGCGAAGGATGTTGCTGCTCTATCTCTTGGAGTTGCCTAAACAGCCGGTCGTATTCAGCGTCTGGAACTTCAGGCGCATCCAAGGTGTAATAAGCATGCGCATAGCGATGCAATATTTGGCGAAGCTGTAAGGCTTTTTGACTGGCCAGTTCGAAGGCGCTGAGCGCTTGAGGCTTGTCTTCTGGCGAATCTGAAAACAAATCTAAGTTCACTGTGACAAGCTAGACTCAGTTAAGAAAACAAACGACGTGCTTGTGGCGAACCTGCAGACAATTCTCGCTGGTCTAGCGCATCGTAGAGTTGTTCTAAATCGAGTGCGATGGCATTCAAGTCGGACTCGCTCAAGGTATGACCAGCACCATCGGTGATCACGCCATCCATTTCCTTTCCCAAAATGCGTGCAGCTTCTCGCAAGCGCGCAAATGCATGCTCCTCGCGGGGCACCTGAGGCACATCAAGGCTCAGCGTAAATTCTCGAATGGCTGACAAAGCAGGGTCATCGGCCATGGCCGCTTGCGTGTCAAACGACAGCGACAAAATGGGCGGCAATCCTTGCACGGCTGCGGCCAAAACCATGCGGCCTGGAATGACCCCGGCAACAAATCCCCACCGAGCCGCGTGTTGCTGAATATAGCCAGGACTCCATGCTGCCGAGGTGGCACAAACGGTAAAGCTCAGTTGTGCATCGTGCGCGCTGGCAAATTGATCGAGCTCCCTCGCACGCGCCACTTCTTCCAACATCTCGGGAAATTCAGGCGCGCCGCCCACAGCGTCGGCAAAAGCTTGAGCTTTGATCACAAATTCTGAGTATTCGATTTCGTTCAGAGGGCCCACGCGATTGGCCAACTGAACACCGGCTTGAAATGCGTGATAGCGACGACCTGCAACAGGCATTTCCCATTCACCCGTTGTGTCATTCAATCCCTCCACGGCAAAAGGTTTGGTACCCACGCGGCGAGTTGCGGGCAAGGCAGCCAAAGCCGCATCGCCAGAAACTTGCACATCCACCTCAATAGCGGCGATCACGTCAATGAGTGCATCTAGAGGTGGTTTCTTTTCAGGCGTAGGAAGAATGTCGATGGCATCTTCTAAAAATGAAGGATCTTGAGGGCCTTTGCGCTCTGCGCGACCTGACTCTAAAGCTGGATCGACACCTGCGCCAGACATTTCAGGTGCAGCTTGTCGTGGCGCATTCTGGCGTGCTGTCCAGATGTTGTACAAAACAACGCCCACCAGAGTCAGACCACCTACGATTAACAGACTGTTTTGCAATGAGTTCATGTTTGAAATGCAAACGGGGTGTTTAAAAAAATCTGCCCAATTAGGTCAACTCGGCCATTGACACTGCGGCCTCCATGTCAACCGCCACAATGCGAGAAACACCTTGCTCTTGCATCGTCACACCGATCAGTTGCTCGGCCATTTCCATGGCGATCTTGTTGTGACTGATGAACAAGAATTGGGTTTCCTTGCACATGCTCTTGACCAACTTGGCATACCGCTCGGTGTTGCTGTCGTCCAGGGGGGCATCCACCTCATCCAACAAACAAAATGGCGCTGGGTTGAGTTGGAAAATAGCAAAAACCAAGGCAATGGCTGTCAGCGCTTTTTCGCCACCCGATAAAAGGTGAATGGTTTGGTTCTTTTTACCTGGCGGTTGGGCCATGACCTGAACACCCGAGTCCAAAATTTCATCGCCCGTCATGACCAAGCGTGCGTTGCCACCGCCAAACAATTCGGGGAACATGCGACCGAAATGTTCATTGACAATTTTGAAAGTGCCGCCCAAAAGATCTCTGGTTTCGGCATCAATTTTCTTGATGGCATCTTCCAAGGTGGTCATGGCCTCGGTCAAGTCGGCAGTTTGCGCGTCTAGGAAAATCTTGCGTTCACGCGCAACGGTCAGTTCATCCAAAGCCGCCAAGTTAACAGCGCCCAAAGCTGCGATTTCCCGATTGAGTCGATCAATTTCAGATTGCAAGCCTGTCAATCGCACATTGCCATCTTCAATGGATTTGGCCAACAACTCTAAATCGGCTTCTGCATCGACTAACAACTGCGTGTATTGCTCAAGGCCCAAGCGAGAAGCTTGCTCTTTAAGTTGCAGCTCGGTGATTTTTTGACGCAGTGGGTCGAGCTCACGCTCAAAACCCATACGGCGTTCATCGCTGGCGCGCAAACGGGACGTCAGATCATCGTATTCACTGCGCTTGATGCCCAATACCTTCTCGCGTTCCATTTTCATGGCCAGCGCATTTTGCAAACCAGCTTGAGCCGAAGCATCGGTAAGGCGCGAAAGCTCTTCTTTTGCACGTTCTTGTTCTTCAGCAATGCTTTGGATTTGCTGGCTGGCAGTTTCAAGTCCTCGCTGCAACTCTGAACGTCTGGCATCAAGACTGCGCTGTGAAAACGTAGCTTCTTGCGCCAATCGCTCCAAGGTGCGTTGTTGCTCACGGCACTCAGACAATTTTCGCTCGGCCTCTATCACACGCTCATCCAATTGAGCATGCCGTTCTTGGCTATCGGCCAATTGCATGTCAAGTTCTTCAAAGCGGCCCTCAGCCGTCATTCGACGCTCTTGCAAATCTTCCAAACTGAGGTCAACTTCTGACATGTCGCCGGCAATTTGTTCGGTGCGCGCGCGTGTTTGCTCGGCCCATTGGGAAAGACGAAGTGTTTCGACTTGTAGTTCATGCGCTTTGGACTGAGTCTCTGAGGCTTCTTGGCGTACAGACACCAAGCGCTGAGCTGCATCGGAGTAAGCCGCTTCTGCTCGCACGGAAGCTGTTCGAGTCTCTTCCGCAATGAGGGTTTGCGCTCGCAACTGTTTTTCAAAGTTTTCGATGTCTTGCGCACGGGCCAAAAGGCCTGCTTGCTCTGAATCGGGCGCATAAAAACTGACGCTGTGCTTGCCGATAGCGTGGCCCGCTTGAACCACCAAACACTCAGAGCCCTGAAGTTGGTCACGCCAAGCCATGGCTTCTTCCAGCGAAGGCGCTGTGAAGTAGCCCTGCAACCAATCGGTCAATAGGGCTGTGAGGCCCGCATCCGAAAGTCTGAGCAAATCAGAAAGTGGTCGACACGCTGCAGGCAGGCCTTTGCGCGCAGTCGATTGACTTGCGTTGGGCGGTGAATAAAACGAAAGTTTGGCAGGCGGTGTGTCAAGCGCAAACGACTTCACCATGTCTAAGCGAGACACTTCAAGGGAAGACAAACGCTCCCGAAGTGCCGACTCCATGGCATTTTCCCAACCGGGCTCCATGTGAATCTTGCTCCACAAACCCTGTAGCCCTTCCAAGCCATGCTTGGTCAGCCAAGGCTTGAGCTTGCCATCGGTTTTGACTTTTTCTTGGAGCGATTTAAGCGCTTCAATTTTGGCGGTGAGATCAGCCAACTTGGCCGATTCGTCGTTCACGGCCTGCTGTTGATCGCGGCGCTCTTGATCGAGCAAGGGGGTTTGCGACTCCAATTCTTCAAGTCGAGCATGGCTCTCCTTGGCCAAAGCGTCTGCTTGTGCCAGCTGCTCTTTTAATTGGGCGAGTTTCTGCTCATCGGGCGCATCCAAAGCATTTCGATCAGCCACCAAACGTTCCCGCCTGAGTGTGAGCTGGCGCGTTTGGTCTTCAATGTTGCGCTGATCAGCAGCGAGCACTTGAATTTGCTGCTGAACCTGAACGACGCTACCGCGTTGTTCATTGGCTTTGGCTTGCGCTTGGCGCAAAGCTTCTTCCAATTCTGGCAAGGCTTGGGCTTGATCTTCAACCTGCGCAGCCAGCGTGATGGACTGATCTTCAGCTTGCAATGCTTGTTCTGCCAAGGATTCAAGTTCGGCTTGTGCTTGAATTTGCCGATCGGACCAATCGGCGGTTTGCGCTTGCAATTGGGTCAAGCGCTGCTCTGCACGCTGACGTCCTTCGACGACGAAGCGAATTTCTGCCTCAAGTCGGCCAACTTCGGCACTGGCTTCGTACAAAAGACCTTGCGCTTGGTTAACCTGATCGCCCGCGGCGTAATGCGCTTGACGCACTGTTTCGAGATCTGCTTCCACGTGGCGAAGATCAGCAATTCGAGCCTCTAAATCAATCACCGCCTTATCGACATCGGCTTTGATTTTGACCTGATCTGACTCAGCATCAGCCCGTTTAAAAAACCAAAGCTGTTGCTGCTTCAAAGTACTGTCAGCTTTTAAATCATTGAAGCGCTGTGCTACTTCAGCCTGTTTTTCCAATTTTTCAAGGTTGGCATTGAGTTCACGCAGAATGTCTTCAACCCGCGTCAAATTCTCTCGGGTGTCAGACAAACGGTTTTCTGTTTCGCGGCGACGCTCTTTGTATTTGGAAACACCGGCCGCCTCTTCAAGAAACAAACGCAATTCTTCAGGTCTTGATTCAATGATGCGGCTGATGGTGCCCTGGCCAATGATGGCGTATGCGCGCGGACCAAGTCCCGTGCCTAAGAAAACGTCTTGAACATCCCGTCGGCGAACGGGCTGGTTGTTGATGAAATAACTGCTGTTGCCATCGCGGGTTAAAACACGCTTGACCGCAATTTCTGCAAACTGACCCCATTGACCCCCAGCGCGATGGTCAGCATTGTCAAAAACCAGCTCAACGCTGGCTCGACTTGCCGCTTTTCGGGTGTTGGTGCCATTGAAGATCACGTCTTGCATGGACTCGCCACGCAACTCAGAGGCTTTGGACTCGCCTAAAACCCAGCGACAGGCATCCATGATGTTGGATTTACCGCAACCGTTGGGTCCGACAACACCGACCAATTGCCCAGGCAAGACAAAATTGGTGGGTTCCGCAAAGGATTTGAATCCAGATAATTTGATGGAATTGAGGCGCACAGCAGTCAGAAATAGGGTCGAGGGGCACACCTTGTGCCCGAAGATGCCATGTTAACCGACCCAATGAGCCCATCAAGCCAGAATTCACTTGAAATTGAGAGCAAAAATGACACCACAATCCCGGATAATTGCGGGATGAATCCCCTACTGGCCACCCTCCAACCCTACCCATTCGAGCGCTTGCGTCAATTGTTTGCCGGTGCGACACCCCCTACAGATCGAGCTCACATCAGCCTGGGCATTGGTGAGCCCAAACACGCCACCCCCGAATTCATCAAAAGAGCGCTGGAAAAGTCTCTCGATATAGCACTGTCTGGATATCCAGCCACAGCAGGCGAATTGCGCATGAGGGAGGCTTGTGCGGAGTGGCTCAAGCGCCGCTATCGCATTGAAATTGCAGCCGCTACGCAAATTTTGCCTGTCAATGGATCGCGGGAAGCCCTGTTTTCCCTTGCCCAAGCCGTCCTAGACCCTAGCCAAGCTGGCGCACGCGTCGTCAGCCCCAATCCCTTTTATCAAATTTATGAAGGTGCAGCCCTTTTGGGAGGGGCTGAGCCCTACTACGTGGCCAATGCGCCAGAAAACGACTTTACAGCCGACTGGAAAGCTGTTCCTGAGGCCATCTGGCGCAAAACACAGCTGGTGTTTGTCTGCTCGCCAGGCAACCCCACCGGAAAAATCATGCCCTTGTCGGAGTGGCAAACTCTCTTTGAACTGAGCGAAAAATACGGCTTTGTGATTGCTTCAGACGAGTGCTATAGCGAAATATATTTCAGAGATGAGCCGCCATTGGGTGGGCTAGAAGCCGCTTCACTTTTGGGCTACAAAGATTTCAAACGCTTGATTGCCTTCACCAGTTTGTCAAAGCGCAGCAATGTGCCAGGCTTGCGAAGCGGCTTTGTGGCCGGCGATGCCGCCATCATCAAAGACTTTTTGCTTTACCGCACCTACCATGGCTGCGCCATGAGCGGCGTGGTTCAAGCTGCCAGCATTGCAGCCTGGAACGATGAGGCCCATGTCATTGAAAACCGCAATCTGTATCGCACTAAATTTGCACAAGTGACACCCGTACTGAGCGAAGTGATGGACGTCAAACTGCCGGATGCCAGCTTTTATTTGTGGGCGGGTGTGCCAGCCGAATGGCACAACAGCGATACCGATTTTGCGCGTGAACTGTATGCCAAGGAGCACGTCACGGTATTACCAGGAAGCTTCATTGGACGAACCATGAACGGGGCCAATCCCGGACAAGGCCGCGTTCGAATGGCCTTGGTTGCTGAGACATCAGAGTGCTTAGAAGCCGCGCAGCGCATTGCTCGCTTCATTCGTTCAGGTAGGTCATCATGAGCGCCACACTCAGGCTGGCAGAGCAACTGATCTCCATGCCCTCGGTCACGCCTGAAGATGGCGGCTGCACAGCACTGATCAATTCGCAACTAGAACCTTTGGGATTTCAATGTGAAGTGATTGATTTAGGACCCGACAACTTTCGAGTTCGCAACCTTTGGGCCAAAAAATCGGGCACTTCGGGTCAAACCTTGGCGTTTGCGGGCCATGTCGATGTGGTGCCCACAGGACCCCTTCAGCAATGGACGAGCGATCCATTTACCCCTACACACCGCGATGGCAAATTGTTTGGGCGTGGTGCAAGTGACATGAAAACCTCGCTGGCTGCCATGGTGGTTGCCACCCAAGAGTTTTACCAAGAATGCCCCAACCCAGCATTGGGCATTGCATTTTTGCTCACCAGCGATGAGGAAGGCCCCGCCCTAGATGGCACCGTGCGCATTTGCAAAATACTCCATGAGCGCAAGGAAACACCCGACTACTGCATTGTTGGCGAACCCACTTCCGTCAAACAAACTGGCGACATGATTAAAAATGGTCGCCGAGGCTCTCTCAGTGGCAAGTTGGTTGTGAAAGGCGTACAAGGACACATTGCCTATCCACAGTTGGCCGACAACCCCGTTCACCGTGCAGCACCCGCGTTGGCCGAGTTGGCCAGCATGGTGTGGGATCAGGGCAATGAATTTTTCCCGCCCACCAGCTGGCAAATTAGCAATGTTCAAGCAGGAACGGGCGCCACCAATGTCATTCCTGGCGAAATGACCATTGACTTCAACTTTCGCTTTTGCACCGAGTCGACCGAAGCTACTTTGAAAAAAAGATTCACAGATGTTTTGCTCAAGCACCACTTGAAATTTGAAATCGATTGGACATTGGGTGGACTGCCCTTTCTCACAACCCCTGGCACCTTGGTGAAAGCGGCGCAAGAAGCCATTCACAGTGTGACGGGGCTTCAAACAGAACTGTCCACCACAGGAGGCACGAGCGATGGCCGGTTCATCGCGCAAACTTGCCCCCAAGTGATCGAGTTGGGCCCGCCCAATGCCACCATTCACAAAATTGATGAGCATGTTGCGCTGGCCGATATTGAGCCACTGAAAAACATTTACAAGTCAGTCTTGCTGAATCTGAATCAAGCCTGCGCAGCAGACAAGGGTCAAGCGCCTTAAGGCTTTTTCGCAATGGATTTAAAGCAACTCATACGAACCAGCGCTGATCAACTGGAACAAGCCCAACTTGCTTATGGTCAAGGCACATTGACCGCCCTAGACGAAGCAACGTGGCTTGTTTTGTGGCAACTCAAATTGCCCTTAGACCTTGACCTGACCGAAGATCTCAAGCAACTGCAGGAGCAGGTCTTGGCATTGCAGCCTGAGCTTGACGTCGCCAATCTGGCTTTGGCAAACATCCAAGCATGCCAAGCCCTCATTGACCAGCGTATTCAAACTCGCAAACCCGCGGCCTATCTCACTCAAGAAGCCTGGCTCCAAGGCATTCCCTTTTATGTAGACGAACGAAGCATTGTGCCGCGCAGCTTCATTGCCGAGCTCATTGCCGATGGTGCATTTGATGGCTGGCTTTCTGAAAGCTCGCATGCATTTTTAGACCTCTGTACTGGCAATGGCAGCTTGGCTGTTTTGTGCGCAATGGCTTACCCCGACATCAAGGTCACAGCAGTCGACATCTCAAAAGATGCCTTGGCTGTTGCCCAAATCAATGTTGAAAAGCATCAACTCACCGATCGCATCCAGTTGCTTGAAAGTGATGGCCTCAAAAGCCTGACTCAAAAGTTTGATTGCGTCATCTGCAATCCACCCTATGTGTGTGAGGCCAGCATGCAAAGCCTGCCAAAAGAGTTTCTGGCAGAGCCTTCGTTGGCGCTGGCGGGTGGGTCAGATGGCATGGATTTCATTCAATCCATGTTCATTGATCTGCCCGATCACATGAACGATCAAGCCATCTTGGTTCTAGAAATAGGCAACGAGCGAGAACACTTTGAAGCCGCTTTTCCTCGACTTGAAGCCGTCTGGTTAGACACCAGTGCTGGCGAAGATCAAGTCTTATTGCTTACCAAAGAAGCACTTCTTAAGTTTAAAACTCTTTCATGATTCAACTCAAAAATGTCACCTTGCGCAGAAGCGCCAAAGTGTTGCTCGATGCTGCTTCCGTCACTTTGAATCCTGGTGAAAAAGTGGGTTTGGTCGGGCGCAATGGCGCTGGCAAATCCACCCTCTTCGCTCTTTTCAATGGCACGCTTCATGAAGACGGCGGCGACTTTTCCATGCCAAAGCAATGGCGCCTAGCCCAAGTGTCTCAAAACATGCCAGAGACAGAAGAAAGTGCCACAGACTTTGTCCTCGGTGGGGACACGCGCTTGGCTGAATTGAGAGCCACACTTCACGCTGCGGAACTCGCAGAAGATGGCATGGCGATGGCCCATGTTTACGTCGACCTGGCCGATGCTGGCGAACATGACGCGGTTCCTCGTGCTCAATCTCTCATTTTAGGTCTTGGTTTTAAAACTTCTGAGTTAGATCAGCCTGTCAACAGCTTCTCAGGTGGTTGGCGAATGCGCCTTCAGTTGGCCCGTGCACTCATGTGCCCATCCGATTTGTTAATTCTGGATGAACCCACCAACCACTTGGACTTAGATGCATTGGTTTGGCTAGAAGCTTGGCTAAAACGCTATGTGGGCACCATGATTGTGATCAGCCACGATCGAGAATTTCTGGATGCGGTCACCGATGTCACTTTGCACATTGAGCACGCGAAGCTCAATCGGTATGGCGGCAATTACAGTTCGTTTGAAACTCTGAGAGCACAACAGCTTGAATTGCAACAGGCCTCTTTCTCTAAGCAACAAGACAAGATTGCCCATTTGCAAAAATTCATTGACCGCTTCAAAGCCAAAGCCAGCAAGGCGAAACAAGCTCAAAGTCGTGTGAAAGCGCTAGAGCGCATGGAAAAAATTGCACCGGTGCTTGCGGATGCAGACTTCACCTTTGAATTCAAAGAACCTCTCAATTTGCCCAATCCCATGCTGGCCATCAGCGATGCCAATCTGGGCTATTTGGTGGATGGTGAAGAAAAGATCATCGTGCGGCAAGTCAATAAGTCGGTATTGGCCGGCCAGCGCATTGGCATTTTGGGTGCCAATGGACAAGGCAAATCGACGCTGGTCAAAACCATTGCAAGAAGCATCAAAGCGCTGTCGGGTGAACTCACAGAAGGCAAAGGCTTGAACATTGGTTATTTTGCACAGCAAGAACTTGACGTTCTTCACCCTGCAGACAACCCGCTTGAGCACATGATTCGATTGGTCAAAGAACTCGGACCCACGCCAGGCCAGTCTGGCCGCGAACAAGATCTCCGAAATTTTTTAGGCACCTTCAATTTCACGGGCGACATGGTGAAGCAAAGTGTTGGCTCCATGAGCGGGGGTGAAAAAGCCAGACTGGTCTTGGCCATGATCGTTTGGCAAAGACCCAATTTGTTGTTACTGGACGAACCCACCAACCACTTGGATTTAGCCACGCGTGAAGCGCTCTCCATGGCGCTCAATGAGTTTGAAGGCACGGTCATGCTGGTTAGCCACGACCGAGCACTTCTGCGCGCTGTCTGCGACGAGTTTTGGCTGGTAGGCCGAGGTGAAATCAAGCCTTTCGATGGCGACCTTGATGAATACCAGCGCTACTTGCTCGAAGAATCAAAACGACTTCGAGAAGAGGCCAAAGCAAGCGACTCACAAAAAGATTCACAAGTTCAGGCCATTTCACTGCCCACTCCTGCAGCCGCCAAAAGTGCTAAGCCTATTGCAGACATCCATATCGCCAGCAAGCAAATCAATCGCACACCAGAGCAAAAAAAGGAAGTTGCTTTGCAACGGCAGCAAAAGTCGGCGTTGAAAAAACCTTTGAAAAAATCGATTGAACAAGCTGACCAAAAAATAGCCCAACTAGAAGCACAAAAGCTAAGCCTCGAAAGCAAACTCGCCTCCCCGATCTCCCCAGCCGAAATTGCCGAGACGGGAAAACTGCTTAAATCAGTCAATATTGAATTGGAAGAGTTGGAAGCTCAGTGGCTGTCTTGGTCAGAGGCACTAGAAAAACTAGAGCTCGAGACGGGATCGGTTTGATAATTTGATACAACCCCAAGAAAAAACCCAAAGAAAAAACCCCACAACGGCTAGCGATGCAGGGTTTTAAAAGGGTTTGAGTATTTGGTGGGTCGGGCGAGATTCGAACTCGCGACCAACGGATTAAAAGTCCGCTGCTCTACCGACTGAGCTACCGACCCATCTACTCAAGCCTTAAATTATAGCGTCATTTTTTTGGCTTTGACAAACCGGTTGCAAGAAAATTTACCACCATGGAGGCGGCCACCAAGCCAAAAGTGGCGGTCACGGTCACGACCGAACCGTACCCATGGCAATTGAGTGAGCCGTCCCCTGTCACATCGCCTTCCAGAGCATCATCTAACTGACAGGATGCATCGGGCGGGGCCACGTTCTCTCGACTAAACACACAATGCACGCCCATTTTTTTGCCATCTTTGGGGGCGCCCTTTTCTTTTCTGAGCCTATAGCGCAGCTGCGCTAGCAAAGGATCATGAGTGACTTGCGAAAGGTCGGCTTGCTCTACACGGTGCGCCTCTCTTTTGCCGCCGGCTGCGCCCAAGCTCACAAAAAAAACATTCTGACGAATAGCCCAGTCTGCCATGGTGACTTTGGCTCTCACTTGATCGCATGCATCGATCACTGCACTGACTTTGGCGAAATGAGGGGGGGTGCAATTGGCGTCAGTCGCAAGCTGCAACCAGTTTTCAGGCGTGACAAAGTTGTCCACCACATGCACATGGCATTCAGGATTGATCTGAGCGATACGTTCCTTCATGGCCAGCACTTTGGCTTGACCGAGTGTGTTCTCTAAAGCGTGAATTTGACGATTGATATTGGATTCAGCAATGTGATCCATGTCGATTAAAGTGATTTCACCAACCCCGCATCTTGCCAAGGCTTCTGCAGTCCAAGACCCCACCCCTCCAATGCCTGCGATCAACACATGAGCACTGGAAATTTGAGCGGCACCAGATACACCATACAACCTGGCCATACCTCCAAACCTTCGACTCGATAGTGGTGTTGGCTTCACAAAATGCAATCGAGATATTGGCGGCTTAATCAAGCTTGCCGCATGTCGTATTGCAATGCAGCGTAGGCGCCCACAAGAATAGCCAAGGTGGCTATGAAGCTGGCAATGCTGAGCGTTGAAAACCCACTCAAGCCTTGGCCAATTGAACAGCCCATGGCAAGCACAGCGCCCAAACCCATGAGGCTTGCACCCACCAGATGTCTGCGCATGTCTGCCACATTGGTAAAGCCTTCAAGCCTCAGTGTGCCTTGCTGCCAAGCACTGACCCAAGCCCCTGCGCAAACACCCACAACACTGACAAGACCAATGGTCCATCGCTTGGTGCCGTCACTGAAGTAAACCAAAGCATCAATGGCCTGAGCAACTGGACCGGTGAAACTCAGCGCTTCCATTTTTCGGCTAGAGGTGGCCAGAAAAAACTCTTCCAAGGTTTCAGGATGTTCCATGCCGTG
>JACCDP010437885.1_pt1 | contig 45724 bp, 51 predicted proteins | sample 7445841 | NCBI WGS metagenome assembly JACCDP01 (sample SAMN15323441, study PRJNA562643) | freshwater metagenome | isolation source: river surface water | place: USA:Blue River Watershed | collected 2017-08-17
CTACAATTTTGATTTTTGACGAGGCCGCGTTCATTGAAGCCGATGATGATTTCTGGTCTGCCTGTATGGCCTCACTCTCTACAGGTGGTAAAGTTATTGTAATTTCTACCCCTAACGGTTACGACCCAATCTATTACGATATATACAATCAAGCTCTTAGAGGGATGAATGAATTCAAAATTTCTGAGATGTTTTGGTATAGAGACCCAAGATATACCAAAGATTTATATATGGTCAAGACAACAGATATTGTACATTTCCTTTTAAATAGAGAAGATTATCCCTCCGATGCCACAATAGATTTAACAGTTTTAAACCCATACGAAAGAAACCATGAAGTTGTGACAGATTATATCAAACAAGGATATAAACCCTGTTCTTCTTGGTTCGAAGGTATGGTTAAAAAATTGAAATTTGATAGGAGAAAAGTAGCTCAGGAATTGGAATGTAATTTCTTAGGTTCGGGTGATAACGTATTTGATTCCAATTTAATGGATAATATAATGAAAAATATGTTGAGAGAACCTCAGGCAAAATTGATGGGGGCTTCTCTTTGGATATTTAAAGAACCTGAAAATAGTCATAAGTATGTGATGGGTGTTGACGTATCGAGAGGTGATTCTGAAGATTTTTCATGTATTCAGATAATTGATTTTGATGAGAGGGAACAGGTGTTAGAATATGTTGGTAAAGTCCCCCCTGATGTAATTGCCGAGATTGCATACAAATGGGGTAGTATGTATAACGCTTATTGTGTTGTTGATATAACGGGAGGTATGGGAGTTTCTACAGCAAGAAAAATGCAGGAGATGAACTATACTGGAGGTCTTTACATCGATAACATTGACCCGAAAAATAAATGGAAATGGGACCCTAAATTGAATGAAAAAATCCCCGGAATTAATTTCAACAACAAAAGGGTACAAATTATTTCATCTCTTGAAGAAGCCGCTAGACACGATTTTAAAATTTATTCTCACAGATTATATAATGAAATGAATACATTTATTTACGTGAATGGAAGACCTGACCACCAAAAAGGTCATCACGATGACTGTATAATGGCAATTTCTATGGCAATTTATGTTGCAGAAAAATCATTTCAATCAATTCAAAAGGTTACAAATCATACCAAAGCCATGATTAATTCATGGGCAACATTCACAAACGAAAACAAAAATAGCTCTGCATTTTTTAACCCAATGGCACCACAAGCTGTGGGTAATAATCAAAGAGGTATTAATCAGCCGACAAGAGATGATTATGAAAAATATAAGTGGTTATTCGGGGCGTAATAACTATTTATATTATCAAGGGAATAAGTAAAATTGTAATATGGCTGAAAATAATTTAACGGTTTGGCAACGACTATCGAAAACTTTTGGTCCTAATTCTTTGTTGAATCAGGACTATCCTACTTTCAAGTTCGACAAAAAAGAGTTGTTAAGAACTAAAAGTAAAGAAGAATACGAGCGTGAAAAACTCCAAGCACAACAAACATATTATTTAACAAATCAGTGGGCTAAGGTTGAAAATAACCTTTATTCACAAGCCATTTATTACGAGCCAACAAGGTTGTCGTCTCAGTATGACTATGAGTCAATGGAGTATACACCTGAGATTTCTGCCGCTTTGGACATATATGCTGAAGAATCCACAACCACTAACGAAGACGGTTTTATATTACAAATTTATTCTGAATCGAAGAGAATTAAATCTGTATTAGCGGATTTATTCAACAACACATTGGATATCAATACTAATTTACCAATGTGGACAAGAAATACTTGTAAGTTCGGTGATAACTTTGTATATCTTAAATTAGACCCTGAAAAGGGTATTGTTGGATGTCAACAACTTCCAACAATTGAAATAGAAAGACATGAAGTTGGTGCCCAAAACAAAATTCTTGCACCTAGTTCACAACAACCTGAAAAACCCAAAGCATTGGCTTTTACTTGGAAGAACAAAAATATGGAATTCCAATCGTGGGAGATTGCTCACTTTAGATTATTAGGTGACGACAGAAAACTTCCTTATGGTACTTCTATGTTGGAAAAAGCGAGAAGAATTTGGAAACAACTTTTGTTATCAGAAGATGCTATGTTGATTTATCGTACATCAAGAGCACCTGAAAGAAGAATGTTTAAAGTATTCGTTGGAAACATGAATGACGATGATGTTGAGGCATATGTGCAACGTGTTGCAAATAAATTCAAAAGAGAGCAAATTGTTGATAGTAAAACAGGTAATGTGGATATGAGATTCAACCAAATGGCGGTTGACCAAGATTATTTTATACCTGTACGTGACCCAGCGGCTCCTGACCCAATTACAACATTACCGGGGGCTACAAACCTATCCGAAATTGCCGATATTGAATATATTCAAAAGAAATTATTAACAGCACTTCGTGTACCCAAAGCTTTCTTAGGGTTTGAAGAAGTTGTTGGCGATGGTAAAAATTTATCATTACAAGATATTAGATTTGCCAGAACTATTAATAGGATTCAAAAAAGTATGATTGCAGAACTTAACAAAATCGCAATCATTCATCTTTTTCTTTTGGGATTTGAGGATGAGTTGGCCAACTTCACTTTAGGTCTTACTAACCCATCAACACAAGCCGATTTACTTAAAATAGACGTTTGGAAAGAAAAAGTTCTACTTTACAAAGATTTGGTAGCTGACCCTGGAAACGGAATACAGGCGACATCATCAACTTGGGCCAAGAAACACATATTTGGATGGTCTGATGAAGAAATCAGATTAGATTTACAACAACAAAGAATTGAAAGAGCCGTGGGAGAAGAACTCAAAGCAACACCGACAGTTATAAGTAAAACAGGTGTATTTGATAACATCGATAAGTTATACGGTACAACTTCCGGTTCAACATCAAACGCAGGTGCACAATCTACCGAATCACCTTCATTCGAAGGTGGTGAATTACCTCCACCACCATCAGAAGAGGCTCCATTAACACCGCCACCACCATCTGAAGAAACCACACCTCCACCACCAGAAGGAGGGGCAGTGACACCAGAATCGATACAAAAAGATTTAAATATTTTAGTCGAAAATAACCTAATTGAAGGTTCAGAAATCATTGATTTAGGGCAAGCACAAAATTCTTTAGGGAAAATCTCTAAAGAATTAGACAAGTTACTAAATTCATAATATTTATTTGGAAATCCCCTTATAATGACTTTCGGCAAAGTAAAAACAATAATTGAGAACAATCTGATTGATTCCTACAAAAATGAAAAGGAATTCAAAAAATCTTTAAGAGAATTTAAACACAATGTACTTGAGAATAAAAATCTTTCAAAGATTTATTCTCTATATGACCAATTGAGCGACTCCCAAGGGTTATCTGAGGAAGATGCAAAAGAATTCATACAAGAAGGGGTTCAATTAATTCAAAAACTTTTACAGAACGTAAAGTTACCAATCACTTTAAAAGAATCATCTAACAATTCTTATTCAGATATTGATACTTTGGTTTATGATACAAAAATTAATTTAAAAGAAAGAATTGAGGCTAAGAAAAATTTAATCAAGGTTTTAACTTCAAAAAAAGAAAAGGTTAAGGAAAGTATTAATATTCCAATTAAATCAATGGTAAGCATTGCCAATCAAACTTTAAATACATTTATCAGTTCTTTAGATGAAACTGCAAAAAAAGAATTTTTTGCAATTGTTTCAGAAGATACTAAGTCACTTGAAGACAAATTCGAAATCCTTAAAGAAAATACAATTGAAAAATTGAATTCCATTTTGGATAAAGAAGAGGAATTTGAAGTCAAAACCAAAATTTCTGAAACAATAGATAGAATTAAAGGTGAAAAATTTGACCAGATTAACTTCTTGAAATTAAAAAGTTTAGAAGGGTCAATCTAATTTTTTCTTCTGAATATAAATTGCCTTTAATATTTGACTCCTTTTTCTTACAGATTTCTTGGTGAACTCTTTTCTATCAAACAGAATTTGATTTTGTTTTGTTTTTATAACTTTTGATTTTAGAGTTTTAAGTGCTCTCTCTATATTTTCACCATTTTTTAATTCAATCACTAACATATATTACATATATCACTTATTTGAAGAAAATTTTTGACATAGACATAAATCATTACTATTTTTCTAAAAATAAACTTTTAATAAGATGAAATTTAATGAAGAAAGGGAAAAGTGTAAAGTTGAATCTTTTCAACCCAATAAAATCAATATATGGAACTGTTGATTCTAAAAATTTAAAATCAGTATACATAAACATTCAATCTTGGGTTACCCCAAAATTCGAACACGATAATTGGAACCGCGTCGTTTGTAATCTAACAAGGGAAATAAAACATTCTGTCTATAATTCAATTCCAACGCAAATTTTTCAAGATAAAAGCATTGTTGATTTAGATTTGAGAACAAGTGGTATATCACATGGTAAAAAATCTTTTTTTAATTTAGAAGTAAATTTATATACCTTGGATGAGTTGGATTTCAAGTCCAACGAAGTCAAAGAATCGGTTAAACGTATTGTTAAAAGTATTTTTAGTAATAATATCTCGAACAATCAATATTTTGAATTTTCTAACACCAAGAAACATTAAGGTCAAAATATATTTCATAAGATATTTATTTAAAAATGTTTAATGAAACAATTAAGAATTTTAGAGGCAAATGAAGTAGGGCATGGAATTTTAATCGAAATGGATGCGGGTTTTGTTTCACCCAAAGACAAGATGAATTTTGAAATTCTTAAAGAAGCTCATAATTTGGATTATAGAAATCCATTTGAATTTTATGCGGTTTTACAAAAATATAATACACCAAATAGAAATGGTAGATTTTATCCTGAAAAAATATTAAAAAGAGAAGCAGACAAATACAAAGTAGCAATTGCTAAAGGACTTTCAACATCTGAGTTGAACCATCCAGAATCTTCATTAATTGATTTGGATAGAGTTTCACATATCATAACTGATATTTGGTGGGATAAAAATATATTAATGGGTAAGTTAAAGCTTTTAACTACGCCAGGTTTTCATGAAAGAGGAATTGTTTCGTCCAAAGGGGATGTCGCAGCTAACTTAATGAGACAGGGAGTTACACTAGGTATTTCATCAAGAGGGGTAGGTTCTTTAAAAAATGTTGGAGAAAGAAATGAAGTACAAGACGATTTCGAATTAATTTGTTTTGACTTAGTATCATCCCCATCAACACCAGGTGCATATCTATTCTCAGACGTAAATGATAGAGATAAGTACGAAGAAAATTTAGAAGAAGAAAAGAAGATTCAATCACAAGAAAAGTCGGTTGACAAATCACTTGATTTAATGAAAAAACTTTCTCATTATTTAGGTAAATAATTTTAAAATATGGACGAAAAGTTTTTTGTTGCAAAAATTACCTACGATTTACCCGATGATAACACAGGGAAGATTAAAAAAATTAGGGAGGAAAAATTAGTTAAGGGTTTTTCGGTTACTGACGTTGAAGCTAAGGTAACTAAAAGATATGAATCCTTTTCACATGATTGGAGAATAACCTCCGTGTCGGAAAGTAAGATTGACGAAGTAATTTAAAAAAAGTGGTTGAAAAACCACTTTTTTTTTTATGGTCAGTATTTATAGGAAAATACAAAATGAATTTTAATACTTTCTCAAAAAACGGTTCAACTGATGTACAAAGAGTAATTAATGCACCATCATGGTCCTCTTGTATTGCATATTTGGAAGGTGCCGGAGAAACAATTTCACAAATAATTTATTTACAGAGTAATACTACTGTTATTATTAACAGCCCAAGTTCAAATAATTTCTACAACATTATTTTAGAAGATGATGTGACAAGTGCAAAATTCTCATATCTTATCTTAGATGATAATTTTTCTAATATAACAACTTGGATTTCGCAACAGACAGGTAAAAGTGTTGTGAATTTACAACAACAAACAAAATCTTACGTTGTTGTATAACAAATTAAATCTTTTTTCAAAATAGAAACTATTTATTAGTTAAAAATAATACATTTTCGTATGCAAGAAAATAAAAATTTAGTACAAGAGGCGCTTATTCAAATGAAAAACGTTGAGGAAGCAATTGCCGAAAATGCAAAAGGAATACTTGCTTCAACAATGAAGGAAGAAATCAACCAATTAGTAAAAGAATCTCTTTCCGAAAATGAGGATGAGGTTGTAAAAGAAGCTGATGATGAAATGGAAGATGATATCGAAACAGATATGGAGATGTCATTTGACGATGAATCTGAAGTTGAACCCGAAGATGAAGAATCTGATGAAGAATCTTTCGAGCTAGATATGGATTCGGAAGAAGCTCCAATTGATTTGACTCACATCGAGGACGAAGAAGAACTCCTAAAGGTTTTCAAGGCAATGGGAGAAGATGATGGAATTATCGTAAAAAAAGACGGTGAAGACATTCATCTTAAAGACAATGATGCCGACACCGAATATGTTGTAAAACTTGGTGAAGCAGAAAACGAAAAAATAAACATTGATGAAAACTTTAATGAAATGGAGCACGAAACAAATGAAAACATTGATGACGTTTTAGATGCGATATTCAGTTCTGACTCAGATATGTCAGACGTATCTCAAGACGACATCGAAGATGAAGAAATTGTTTATGAAATTTCTTTGGACGATGATGAGGACATGATGGAATCGGAAGATGACGACATAATGGAAGAGTCAGATGATGACGACATAATGGAAGAGTCAGATGATGACGACATAATGGAAGAGTCAGATGATGAAGAGTCAGATGATGAAGCAATGATGGGTGAATCTTACAACCACAAAAAATCTCCCAAGAAAGAAACTAAAGAAGCTAAAATGTCAGTTAAAGCTAAAGGACTTGGACTTGGTAAAGGACCTAAATTTTCTTACAAGAAAGAAAGCGGTGGATTCAATACAAAAATGAAAGAAGGTCCTAAATCTGTAGGAACTGGTAATGCTAAAAAAGTAAAATTCGGTAAGGGAGAAAATGCGGAAGTTGGTAAAAATAAAATGGTTAAAAAAGTTGAAGCTAAAGAGTCACCAAGAACTTTAGGTAGTGGTACTAATTTCAGAACACCTGGAGGTTTACCAAAACCAAGAGCTCACTCAGGTTTCAATGCTAACGTAAAAAAGGAATCAATTGATGCAGAAGTTAGTATGTTGAGAGAAAAAAATGAAGAATACAGAAAAGCATTAAATGTATTTAGAGAAAAATTGAACGAAGTTGCAATTTTTAACTCTAATCTCGCATATGCAACAAGATTATTCACTGAACACTCAACAACTAAGAAAGAAAAAATAAATATTCTTAGAAGATTCGATTCTGTAGAAAGTTTAAAAGAGTCAAAAACTCTTTATAAATCAATCAAAGACGAATTATCTAAGACAGAAACTAAATCAATCAACGAAACTGTCGAAACAAAACTTAATAAAGAAGTTTCTTCAGGTTCTGCGACAACATTAATCGAATCTAAGACATATGAAAATCCTCAATTCCTAAGAATGAAAGATTTAATGTCAAAGATTAGATAAAAAAATAAAATAAAACCAAAAAATAAAAAAAATGGGAGCATTATTAGAATCAGGTCTAGTTGGTAACATCGGTCTCAAGCACCTTAAAGTTATCAAAGAAGACACAATCAACAAATGGGACAAATTAGGATTCCTTGAGGGTCTTAAAGGTCACTTAAAAGAGAATGTAGCTCAACTTTATGAAAACCAAGCTTCATATTTAATCAACGAAGCGGCTTCAACATCTGATACAGGTGCGTTTGAAACTGTGGTTTTCCCTATTGTGAGAAGAGTATTCTCTAAACTTTTAGCTAACGACATCGTTTCAGTACAGGCTATGAACTTACCAATTGGTAAATTGTTCTACTTTGTACCTAACATTCAGTCATATGAAACTGAAACAGCTAACAACGCAACACACTGGGCACCTTACGGAGCACCAAATGCGACTGAAGGTCAAACACCTAACAGTGGTTATGACTATAACAACACCAAAGACCTTTATGATAGATTTTATGAAGGTAATGAACCAGCTTTAGACCCTCCAGGTCTTTACGATTATTCTAAGGGTGAGTGGTCAGCAATTACAGGTTCTGTAGTAACAGTTGCTTGGGTTGGTGATTCATTAATTCCTTCAGGATATGACACAGATAATTACAGAAAAGTTCTTGTAGTTATGTCAGGTTTCGCATCTGATGGAGCTGGTAAACTTATCGGTCCAGATGGTAACCCGATTGATAACGAATCTTTCTTGGCTGATTTGACAATCAGAGGTAAAGCAGGAAACGTTTATACTTCGGCTAACACATCTAACAACTATCTTTTCAGAGTGGTAACTCAAAGATATGGTAAAGGTATCGTTCAATACGGTAACAACAACGCAACTGCAGTATTCCCTAACAGTAAAACTGGTGGTGGTCAATATGATGACCTTTGTGATGTTGAAGGTAAAATCTACCTTGAAATCGATTTACAAGTTCCAGTATGTATCTCATGTGGTGGTTCACTAGATGGTTACACTGGTTCTTCATTCTCTTCTGCTACTGCTGTAGCTGACGCGTTTACAGGTACTTACAAAATCTACAAGAACCTTGAGTTCGAAGATAAGATTGGTGAGGTATCTTTTGACCTTATGTCAGTAACAGTTTCTGTAACTGAGAGAAAATTAAGAGCACAATGGTCTCCTGAAATGGCACAAGACGTTGCAGCATTCCACAATATTGATGCAGAAGCAGAATTGACAGCTTTATTGTCTGAGCAAGTTGCAGCTGAAATCGATAGAGAAATCCTTAGAGATTTGAGAAAAGCAGCGGCTTGGAACTTGAGATGGGATTACAACGGTTGGAAGAGATTAAGTAGTATTGGTGCAGTTCCTTATACTCAAAAGGATTGGAACCAAACTCTTATCACTGCAGTAAACCAAATTTCTGCTCAAATCCATAAGTCAACACTTAGAGGCGGTGCTAACTGGATTGTTGTTTCATCTGAAATCTCTGCGATTTTTGATGACTTAGAATATTTCCACGTTTCAAACGCAGCTCCTGAGCAAGACCAATACAACATGGGTATTGAAAGAATTGGTACTCTTGCAGGTAGATACCAAGTTTATAGAGACCCTTACTTCCCAGCTAACCAATTGTTATTGGGACACAAAGGTACGTCTTTACTAGACACAGGTTACATCTACGCACCATATGTACCTCTACAATTAACTCCAACAATGTATAATCCATTCAACTTTACACCAATCAAAGGTATCATGACTAGATACGCTAAGAAGGTTGTAAACAACAGATTCTATGGTAGAATCACAGTTGATGGAGTAAGAACATTCGACTTGAGAGAGTTGAGATAATTTGGTCTTAACCAAAAATATAAAAGGGTCCCAAAAGGACCCTTTTTTTATTTGGATTTACAATATGAAGATTCATAACCAAATACAATACACCTTAAAGTTTTGACTTCCTGTCTTAAACTTTCCAAGTGGTCACCATAAAATGGTTTATGTCCTTTGGAAATTTCTGTGGTAATTTGGTATTCTATTTCAATTATTCTTGATTCTAATTCACTTATCTTTTTTGGATTCATTAGTTTTTTTTGGTCTACTATTTAAAGTTCTTATTGATTTAGAAACAAGTTCAGCCTCAGTTAAACTGAATACACCTTTATGGTAACAAAATTCTAATGCTTGAATTATAAAAAATAATGATTGTGCTTCTGAAAGATTTTCACATATCAAATCCAATTCTTCTTGACTGGAAATAGGTATAGTATCAAAAAGATTAATAATTGATGATTGATTGTGTTCCATATTTAAATTTATGAATATTTATTTATGATGAATAGTAGTAAAAAAACAAATGTAAGTGAAGCAACCGGCAGTGCTAATTCTGGAAAATATAAAGTACCAATTGTCTTAGCACCTCAAGATTGGAATGAAGAACAACTTGGACCTTTCACAGATAGAGTTTCTCCTTTTATAAATGCTGAGTTAGAATATGAAGATTATGACGATGAATTCAAACTAGAGCCTCAAGAAACTATAGAGAAGGAAAATAGAACAAGATTGATATCAAAATTGATGACTCAACTCAAAAAATCCTATCAGGGACAAAATGATGAGGAGGGTTCAGCTATCAATCCCACAATGTCAGGTTTACCTCAAAAGGAACCTGAATTTATAAAAGAAGATTTAGCTGTTTGGTTTGGGACAAAGAAAAAACCCAAAGGTAGTAAACAACCAAAAGGACCTTGGGTTAACATTTGTAGGAAAGACGAAAAAGGTAAACATCCTCCTTGTGGTCGACCTGAAGCAAAATCTACATCATATCCAAAATGTAGGGCAGTTCATGTTGCATCAAAAATGAGTGCGTCGGAAAAAAGGTCTGCTTGTCAGCAAAAAAGAAGGGCGGAAAAATCCAATCCGAAAATTGGTACAGGTAACAAACCAACTATGGTTTCATATAAATCGAAGAACGAATCAATTGAGTCGATTATTTTGAAGGTATTAAAGGAAGAGTATAGTTCTAGATTATTGTATCCTGTTGAACAGATTTATAGTCAATTGAGTAATGCTCCAATCGAAATTAAAAAAATTGTTAGTCAACTCACACCAATTAATTGTGTGAATGATAAAGGTGAGAAAAGAACTTGTTTTAGAATACCTGAGGTTTTATATGTTTACCTTACAGGTAGGTATTAGTTCAACTTATTTAATATATTATTGAGAGAGTGTTGAATATTATTTTTTATCTCATTTTCTAAATCTTCTCTTCTTTTTTCTAATTCAATATCAAAAGAATCAATTAGTGTATTGTATAGTTCTACATCTTCAATATAAACGGTGTAACTATATACGTGATTAATAAGATTAACAGTTCGGTTTTCGACGACAATAAACATATCGTTCATGTCATTTTTTATAAATCTTTTATGAGATTTTGGTGCATAAGTCAATTTGGAATCTTTTCTTGATATCAAATTCAAACAAATATCAACAGAGGTTTTTTCCTCATATGATATAGGTGGTTTTGGGTCAAACCTGTCTTTTAAATGTAGATAAAATTTAAAAAGTAAATTAGGTATATAACCAACAATCTTTTTTTCCATTGTTCAAATATAAGAAGAAACTTAATAATTAACAATAAGAACCTGAACAATGTTTTTTTCCGTCAAGACCTGGCATCTTACCTTTACAAACCTGTACAGCATAACCATTAGCGTAAGCTGAGGGGTAAACCTTAAACTTAGCCTTAGCAGCCGCCTTACCTCTTGAACATAGTTTAGAACCTGTTTTTTTAGCTTCAGTTATGTCTTCGTAATCAACGTATGATTCTTTTTTAGATTTTTCATTCATAAAAAAATCAAAAACTTGGTCCATGTTTGTTTTGGCTTCTGTAACGTGGTCATCCGCCCAATCATGACCATTTTGAATTATGGAATCAACCATTGATTCATCCATTTCTAAAAGCATTTCACATTGTCTTTTTATTTGTCTAAGGTTACTGAAAAACATATAATTTTCGGGTAATTGTTCTTCAGATAAAACTTTGCCTATAATTCTTTTTAAATCCGTTTCTGTTAATCTATTAGTTTTCATTATTTTTTATTTACAATTTCGAAGGTTAATTCTCTTTTATAAGTATCTTTTTCACCACTTGTGTTCACTTGAATGTCGACAAAATATTGATTCGGAATTTTATCTCTCATATCGAAAATAAAATAATACTCATTAGGTGTCCTATTTATCGGTGTCCAATCTTGGACTTGAACTTCTGTTGTTCCTTCTTTCACATATACTCTGTAAAAGGCTGAAATATTTTCTAAAGGTACTTGACCCGTGTAAGCTTTTTTAATAGTTACACCTACTTTCCTAATATCAGAGTTTAGAATTTTTTCATTTTGAAGTATACCATAAAAATCGAATCCGAATTTTTCAGGTTCTCTTGATGATGTACCTATTTGTATACCGGCTGAATATTGTTGTAATATAAATTGGTTAGTTATATTAGCAATAGGTTGACCATTAATTACTAAGTTTTCCCACACATCATAATACATACAGGGTGTAGGGCTACCTGTAAATGAATTTGGAACCACAACTTCATATACTCCCCTTGTTCTTAGACATGTTGTTAAAGATGACATTGAACTAACCACATTTCCATTTGCATCCTCAATTTTAACCGTTGGATTATCGTCAAGATTTACGGGGTTTCCATTCTGATAAACGTATAGATAAAGTTTGTTCGTTTGGTTTTTCAAGAATTTATTCCTATCATCTTGAATGAGGTCATCATAGTTTGTTAAAAGAAAAGGTTGATAAAATGTTTGTGTATGTCTTGAAAAAAACGCAACACTATAACTGTCGGTAAGTCCTGTAATTCTTTCTAATTGAGGAACATATGCTAATCCCCACCCTGTAACACCTGTCAGAGTTCCATCAATAATTGAATTTATTTCATTAGTCATGTCCATTTCAACATCTTCGTTACCAAGTTCAAAGTGTTGTGTTGCTACTATAGTTAAACCTGAATAATTTACATTTCCCGAGTTGGTGTTACTGTATAATCCTTGTTGAGACCAGTTGTCCAAGGTGGTCATTTGATACCAATTTGAAGGTCTTGTAGAAAAACTTCTAGGGTCAATATATGTTAATGGAGATTGACCCCCTTGTGCACTATTTTTCGCTAAGTTGAAATCATTATAATCATACCCAACACCTTCATCCCATTCTTGAGGTTGTCCTGTTGAACCTGAAACATTAGGAATTCTAAATAAAATCAAATCGAAAGATGTGGCTCTCCTTCTTGAATTTGACATGAAAGTATTCAACAATTCATTGTCAAATGAAGATGTATTTGTCATTTTAAGAGTGTGAGTCATACCTGTTGTACATCCTGTAGAAATTACACCTGATTGAATATTTTCTAATAGAAGGTCTAAACCTAAGTCAAAGATGCAACGAGTGAATCCGTAATTAGGGACAATATAGTCCGAAGCACCAAAGTTTAACTCAATTACAGGGTTTCTACCTGTATTAACATATGAGTTCGATGTAATAGTATTATTCTTGTTAATATATGACCTTAAAATTGACATTTACACTTTTAATATAAATATCAATTTATACGAAGATTTGCATTAAGAATATTTGTATAAGCTTCTTGCATTTGAGTTAGTATGTCGGAAGTTGATGTTCCTTCTTGAGTAATTGAAATAGGCGGCATACCTGGATACGCGTGAGTATGTGAAATCAAGAATTTAACAATTACATTCAGTAACTCTAATAGCTCCTCACCTCTAACCATACTTGATGTATTAGGTAAAAGTTCTCTCGTCACCTTTTCGGTGGTAAACCCATATAAAGTATCGTCGTAATTTATAGGTCTTTTACCGGTTGGTGGTTGAGTCAAATAAGATAACAAATAGAAAGTATCTGAGGCTAATCCTCCAAAAGTCGTTGGTTTACCATCATAAACAACTTGATTTACTTTTTCTTTTTTAATTTCAATCGGAGTACCTACAGTATCTTTTTTCCAAATCAAACCGTTACCGTTAACGTTAATTGCAGGACTTAACTTTATATTTTTATATATTTCACTGGCTGATGCAATTCCATCTGAATTCTTTCCTTTAGAAAGGGATGGGTCAATGTAACTCCATAAAAAAAAGTTAGGTCTATAAAAAATTGGGAACTTACCTGTGGGGTTTTCTTCAGAAAATATTACTTTTCCTCTGAAATTAATATTTTTATCGTTACAATTTTTTATGTATGTATTAATGAAATTGATAGTATCTTCTTTCGATAAAGCAACAAAGGATGCGCTATCCACTAATCTTTTCAAATTTCCTGCGACTTTTGTTCCGGCTTTCAGATTACCTGAAGTAATGGATGGGTCAGGTTTTAATTGATATAAGTACACAGCACCAGTAAACTTATTTTCAACTGTACCATCAGGATTTATAATTTTATTTTCGGGGTTGATGATTACATATTCTATAAGGTAATTTACAAGTAAATTGGTTGGTTTAACTTTTTTATAAAATTTTGGAGGTTGATTTACTAAACTACTACCAAAACGAGATAGTTGTAAAAATCCTCTTTGTTTGTTAGCGGTCGGAATAACATTAGGTTCCAACATTGAATTTGTAAATTTACCTGCCCTTATTAGAACTTCATCTTGTTTAACAATAACATCCGCACTTCCCCTACCCAACAAAGCATTATCTCCTGGTTGTGGAAAAACTCCAGCATGTACACCTCTTTCAGTGAAACTTCCATCTTTATTTTTCAAAGGTTTTGGTACTTGTATTTGAAAACCTGTGCCTGTAAATTTGTTCGAACCTTCGAAATATTGATAAGAGGATGAGGTTGGAGAAAAGAAATTACTTTGTACGTAATATTGGTTTTGGTATTGGTGTGGGCTATCTTGTAAAACCATATACATAGCTTGAACCATTTCACCTGGTTTTGGTGTTTGGTAAACGTAGTATGGCATTAACGGAACAAATATGAATGGGTCTCTATCAGTCCACGCATCTCTTTCTTCATTCCAAGGGGGGTCGTCAAAACTTTTTATAATGTCTTGATAGTTGTCAATTAAAAGGGTACCTCTGACACGTCCAAGCATCATTGGGTCATTGTCATCTAGTACTAAACACTGATATAAAATAGTATTAATCATATTCCTCTTGATTGATATTCATCTAAAGTTTTATTATAGAACATTTCTAACTCATCCAAATAAATTGTTTGTTGTATTATACTTTGTTTTACAAGTTCGAAATCGGTCGACAATTTATCCATGAAATTTACCAAGGTTGAATTTGGTAGGTCCTTTAACTCGGACTGACCTTTTTTTATTTCTTCATATTCTTCTTTAGACATCATAATTAAGCTCCCGTTTCAACTCTAAATTTATTCGGTATAGAAATTTTTCCAATATTTGGTATACCAACAACCACGTCTGAGACACCATTATCCCTCATGTCTTTAGCATGACCGTCACCCATAGCTTTAAACGCAAGAGTCATCATATTCGGCGAGCCATCAGGAAGAGGTCCGGTAGGTATTCCTAATTGTTGGAGATTTTTAACACCATTTATGAACCCTCTTATAGATGAATATCCAGGTAGTAGTTCTGACAAGGCAAGAAGAGATAAAGGTATTTTTTGTCTTACTTGTGGTAATCCGTTTATCAACCTCAAGATTGCTAATATATCATCAATCAAACTTTTACAATTTCTATAATCTTTTAAGGCTTTTGCTAAAATAATCAAGAAGTTTGCCAAGGTTTGACAAGTTGCAATGTAACTTTCTGATTTATTTTTAAACACATCACGAATGATAATGTTCACTAAATTTAATAAATCTCTTTTTAATAAATCAAACATAGTATTCAAAAATAAACCACCAATTCTTGTCACTACCTCAGCGGTAAAGTTTTTGAATTTTTTTATGAAATCTACTGAGTTTGTGATAACATTATCTTGTGATAAAGTATATGCAGAATTTGATAAAGAATTTGCTGAATTTATTGCAGTATTTGCTGATGCCACAAAAGTATTTGCAGATGTAATTGCTTGATTCAAAGTGTAAGTTGCGCCTGATTGTACTACAGAAAGCATGGTAAATATTGGAAGTAGTACCTTTGGATTTAGAACACTCGATGCCACTGCAATTGGAATTTTTTTAATAACATTCCTATCGATTTCTAAAGAAGCATTGAAACTTGTAGGTAGTTTGACTTGCCATTCAGGATTCTGTGAAATTGAATCAATGATTTTTTCCATTTCGGAAACTTGTTGTTCAGGGGTTAAATTTTCTTGGGTTTGATTAAACTTATCAAGCTCATTAACCAACATTTCATAATCTACAGGTAGTTTTACGTTACTACATTCAGTGAATTCCATAACCCCCAATTGAATATTAGAAACTTCTAACTCAATATTTCTGAGGTCTACCTCATTGAACTCAAAGAATGAGTCATCTATTCCTTCAAGCTCACTTATTTTGGCTATACCGCTGATATCAATTTCTCTTCTATTATCAATACAAAGACCTAATAACCTTTGGATTAACAATGCAAATTTACTTTGTGAGGTTACGTCATCATATCCCAAACCTGCCTTAGTTGAAACTGCACCTGACAGTAGGTTGATGAGTGAAGAAGTTATGTCGGATGGGGTAAATGGTTCTATTGTTGCGTAGTAATCTCCTAAGAACTGACCTACATTATTAAGAGCGCCTCCTTGTGTTGTTCCGTCAGGACTTTTCCTATCAATTAGAATCATTCTTAAATAATCTCCAGTGACATTGAAACTATTTGTATTTGTATATTGGAAATCAAACAAATCTTGTCCCGATGCACCTTGATAAAATTTACCATACTCTTGTTGAAATGAACGATTCTGATTTTGTGATGTGGTTCTGTCATATATTTCCCTCTTCATTGGGAAAAACTCAAATCCACCATAAGGTATAAAAATATTCGATACAGAAGGCTCTTTTCTTTCGTAATATGTTTTACCAATTTTTGTACCTGGGTTAATTTTTAAGTTACCTGCAATATCTATACTCGGGAGAGGAATGTAAATTCCTTCTTGTTGAGGTAGTGAATTAATAGAACCAATCTGTTGAATTTGTTGCGGTGAAACTCCTTTATATGTCTGTTCTTGAGAACACCCAATCGCCTTTAAAGATTCTTCCTCTAATATCTTTTTTACTTCAGGGCCAATCTTAACTGCAGTTTCTAAAAATTTTTTTCTTAAGTATTTGAATGTTTCAGGTCCATTACCTCTAGTTTGGCCGAATAGGTCCAACATATTGTCCAAAGAAGTCGGTATTTTTTTCTGAAACCTCTTTTGTTGTTCACTAATTTTGTTAAGTTGCTCGGAAATTTTTTGAGTTGCTGCCGCGGCAGAATCCCCTACTTTACTGGAAAGTTCTTGTGCGCCCTGTTTTATATCGGCATATGTCTTGAATGCCTGTATATCACTACTTGCGTTTTTCCATCCTTGTGCAACATCTTGAGGCATTACTACTTCATTTTATATGTTTCCTCATCGTTGGAAACATCTTTCTCAATTAGATTCTGAAGTAAATCATCATCTAAATCTGAAAGTGTAAACGAGTCGGCATTAGTGTTTGATTTCTCCCAGATTGAAGATTGAAGTTTTGACAAACTCAATTTCTTTTCAACACAATCATTAATAATTTTTTGTTGTTTTTCAATTACAGGACCAATCGTCTGCATATCTTCTGGGTCCTTCATAAACTGTAACATCTTATTCTGAACTCTTATTGCGGTATTTCTTTGTTCTACAAGCTCGTTATAGATTTCTTGCATAAGAGAAAGAATAGAATCTTTCGTGAAATTTATTTCTTTTTTCTGTGGTCTTGGCATAACTATAAATATTTAATCGTCAATTTTTAATTTTAGTTTGAATTACCAAGTATAACTTCTTGAATCTTTTGATTGAACTTCTTATTTCTTTAGTGCTCAAGTTGGTCATTTCTCTGATTGAAAGAAGAATCACGTTTTTATTGAACTTGTTATTATCTGCACCCGAAAAAATTGTTTCGTAATTTTCGAATAGGTCAATTAAAGCCAAACCAAGTTTCCTTTCATTATCGTTAAGATTTTCAACGTCTATAAATTGTTTTAATTCAACCAAATATTTGTTAATTACAACATCACTTTCAATAATATCATCATCTATTCTATATGTTAAATCTGCTCTTTCTTCAATACTTGATGATATATCTTCATATGATACTTTTCTATTAGTTTCTTTTTGGTCTTTTATTATCTGACCCATCAGATAATTTTTACATATAGTACCAAAATATGAGTACGCCTTTTTATTTTTAGACGGTTTAAACTTATCCACTTTTGTCATCAAAAATGAATGAGTGTCAACATGAATTTCGTTGAAATCCATGTCTTTACGATAAAGTTTGTAACGCCTAATTATTGAGGATATCATTTTATCTAACGGAGCTCTTAGGAACTCGTTATATATTTTATTCTTTTCCTCCGCGGTATCAGCAATCAGAAAGTTTCTTACTGCATTTTCTTCTCTAACATCGAAGTAATTTTCTTTAACCGCTTTTCTACCCCTTTTTTTAGACGAAACATCTTCTGTAATTGCAGAAAGTGTTTCTGACATTTATTTATTTTCAGGTTCATATTTTATGACTCTATCGTCAGTAAAGAAATATTCTTTTTTTGCAGTTTGAATCCAAAACTTAACCTCATCTTCGGTCATTTTGTCTTCGCCGTTTTTGTAGTTCCAAAAGAGAGAACCTTCTCTTAGATTAGTGTGTTTGTAACCTAATTTAGGAATAGTCATAATAACTACCGAGTTATAAGATAATCTCAATAAAAATTCGTAAATAAATGTTAGCTTTACTGAAGATTTAAAACCTCCAAAATCATCGATTATGGATTTTTTAAATACAGACCCAGCAGTTTGAAAGTTTTGATAATTTTGAAGTGTGTCATTGGTTAAAAAACCCATTTCTTGTGAAAAGTTAGCAGCAAATGTTGCTTCGTTTGTAAAACCTGCAAAAATACCTTTCTCGTCTGTCTCAACAACTACTGGTAGAAACATTTCCACATTTGGATGTGCTTCGACATATTGTTTAACATTTTTAAACCAAATTGCAGAATATTCATCATCAAATTCAAAAAGGGAAACCCATTGATTTTTTGCATTAGTTAACCCCATGTTAACTTGGTCACAATAATTCGGGGTTTTGTCCCACAAATATTTATTAACCGTTAATTCACCAAAGTCAAAATTATTTAGAAAATTGACCAGAGTTTCTTCCCCTGTGTGTACAATAACTAATTCATCTATTTTAACTCTTTGATTGTTTAATGATTCGATTGCTTTTTGAAAATATTCATCGAAGTTTTTGGCCAATGCTGATTTGATTGGTAATATTACTGATACATCAAATTTGTTTTCCATATTAATCTTCTATTTTTGATAATTGTTCTTCCAATGTTGTTGCTCTATATGATAGATAACCATCGAATAGATTTACAACATTTTCCGTAAAAATTTGTTTATTATTATATTGCTCTACAGTTTTTTTCATTGACTCATAAAGTTCAGGTTTAATATTATCTTCCAACCAATTTTGAGCAAAATCTGCAACGTATTCGGACATCGAGGTTAAATCTGTAACCCATATACCGTTGTCCTCATTCATCCATTCAGGAGCTAAATTCGGAATTTTACCAATCACAGGAACTCCTGAAGCCATTGACTCTAATGGGAATGTACCAAATCCACTTTTATCGTCAATCCAAACACTCAAGAAACATTCTCTTAATGAATTCGAAAATTCTTTTTCAGATAACCCTCTCATATCTCTAAATGTAAACCATCTATATTGTGGGAATCTAAGATAAAAAGTTTTAATCAAATTAATTGTATCTTCTTGTTCTCTAGAATGTACCGCTATGATTGGCATAGGAGGTGTTTTTTTAGGTTGAAAAGTTTCGCTGATGAAAGGTTTTACAATGTCAAAAGAAACTTGTCTAAATACTTTTTCAATATATTCTTTTTGTACTTCTGTTGTTGTTATACACTTGTAAAATCCGAACTGAGTCCATGATTGTCCAGGTTGTAATGTTTCCAACATGTTTGAATATTGTTGGGTTAGAACAATTTTCGCACAAGGAAGGTGTTTTACTTGGTCCATTACATATCCAAAAATCTCAGGAATTATAAGAAAATCTTCAGGTGAAATTTCTAAGTTTTGACCTTCAATTGGTCTGTGCTCTAATTCGTTCATATAATCCTCACCCAACCAACTTTTGACTCCCGTATAATCTTTTTTCTCGTGTATCATGATAGGATTGAATCCGGATTTTTTAAGCGCGTATGCCATCTGATATGTAAATCTGATTGATGCCTTCGCATTTCCTTTAGTATCTTGAACAAAGAAATATAATCTTGATTGTCTTTGTTTAAGATTGTCTATGGATTTTTGTACTCTTTCTTTATTTGCGTTTTCCATATTAATAGTGATTTATTAAATTTTTATTTAGTAATGAATTGAATGCAATTCTAAATGGTATTGATACGTTTTTAGTTGTTTTTAAACCTAATTTCTCATCCATGTCTTCGTTTTCACTTAATACCACTTCCAACAACATTTTAACCATTTCAAATTTTACAATATTGATTCTCATTTCTGTATTACCTGATAAAGGTTCGAACTCCTCATTATTGGACATATCGATATACTCTTCAATTTTATCTAAATCAACGAAGTAATTTTCATTAAAAACGGGTATCATAAATTTTTTATTTTTTGATTGAATTCTTTGAAAGAATTAATTTTATGTTCCACCTGAACATCATTGTTATATGAATTTTCATACTTGATAACTTTCACATTTGGTGGGTGGTTTAATAATAACTTAGGGTTTGCTGTAAGTAAAAGGTCAATTGATTCCCAAAGAGAATTTATTGTAACTTCACTATAGAATTTGACATTTTCGACCAAACATCCGAACTTAGATAGAAAAAATAAAGTAGCGGGTTTTGACTTACCTATTTCATCGGAAACTATAATGATTTCGTGTTCATCACGATTCTCTAAGTAAAAATCATTCAAGTCCATCATTGATGAAACTTCCACAGAGCCGGCATGACCAAAAATTTCCATGGTATACTCTTTATATAAAAAATCATAAACTTCATTCTCGTCTTTAAATTTCAAATGATTTGATATTTCCAAAGTAGTTACATCAGATAATACTTCATATTTGAATGAATCCTCAGTTTCTTCCAAAAATGGATTATCAATGTTCCATTTCTGATAAACTTCTTGTATTTTTTTTAATGTGTCTCTAAGAACACCGTTTACTTCTATTGCAATTTTCATTCTTCATATCTTTTAAGGATTCTTGTTATGATTGGGTTTCTGACAACATCCTCATCACTAAATTCATGGATTCCTACATTATCGAATTCTTGAAATCTTTTCATTGCATCCCATAAACCTGTGTGGGTTTTATCCTTATGTCTATCAAATTGGTCTAAATCACCTGAGATAAAAAACTTGCTGTTAAACCCAATTCTTGTCAGAAGTAATTTCATCTGACTCGGTGTTGAGTTTTGAGCTTCTTCAAATATTAAAATTGAATTATCAATATTCATACCTCTCATGTATGCTAACGCAAAAACTTCAATCGCTTCGATTTCTTTTAATTTTTCTCTAACATCTTTTCCTATAATTTTATTCAGAAGATAATATGATGGAAAAATATAAGGGTCTAACTTTTCTTCTACGTTACCTGGTAGTGAACCAAGTTTTTCTTCCGCTTCAACTGCAGGTCTAACAATTATAATTTTTTCAAAAGGCGAACTTGGGTCGGATAAAAGGTCTACCGCACATTTCATTGCGACATAACTTTTTCCAACACCTGCAGGGCCACAACAGATAGTAATTTGATTTGTTGTTAGTTTTTCATAATAATACTTCTGACTTTCGGATAAAAATTTTTCTTTTGTTTTCCTTTTTAGAATTGTGTTAATTAATTGTTTCTTATTTTTTACAACCTCACCGTCTACAGACGGGGTTGGTGTTGGAGTTTTTTTAATTTTGGCCATTAGAAATTAATTCTCGTTTATCATGAGGTTCACCAATTTTTCGTCTGTACACTGTAATTCCACCATCAGGACTTTCAAAAATGTACTTTTCCTTATAATCCTCACTTTCGTTTATGGTTTTATAATCTTGATAACTTTTTTGTTCTCTTATTTCAGAATTTGAAATTTCATTAATCATATTTTTCTTTTCAAATCTTTCGTCGTTTAGGGTATAAACTTGTCTTGCTAATTTTACAAAATGACCTTCAAATATTCCTAACTTCTCATACTCTCTTAACTTATCTTCTACATCCCACAAAGATGAATTTGTTTCAACTAAAGAATGATAAAGGTTAGTAATTTTTTCGTCATTAAGAAAATAGGATGAAATGTTATATAAAATTTCGAATTCTTTATTGACGTAATCTAATTTAGTTTCATCAACAATTTTATTTTTTTTTACGTGAAGTATTGATAATTTATCAATCAGTTCACCCACGCTTACAGGTATTTGTATCATATTATTTTTTTTTACAAACAAAGGTTAATCTATAATCAGTTTCTTTTGCTTCAACATCATCATTAAATTTAGGTACAATTTTAATAATATCAAATCCAACTATTTTAAGAATTTGTTGGATGGTGTCGGGTGTCCAAAGTTTTTGTTTCATCGAATAATTGAATTCGTCAACTAACGAGAAATCGTCATAAATTTTTACTTGTGTATTCATTGTTGAGAGGGAGTGAAATAAATCGGTTTCTGTTTCAGTAACACAATGAATTGTGTATGATATTTCTCTTAAATTTTTTTCGGTTCTTTTGTGGGGTTTTTCAATTGAACATGCTAATCCATTCCAGCAATCAAAAATAAAGCGACCCCCAACCTCCGTCAATTTAGAAATAGAACGGAAATAATTTATTAATTCCTCTAAATTTTCTATATGATTTACTACGTTAAATAATGAAATCACAACATCGAACTTTTCGTCAATTTCTTCCAAACTTTTGTTTTCAAAAAGGATGTTTTCTATTTTTTTTACTTCAATTTTATTTCGTGCAATTTTTAACATCGATTCAGATAAATCGACACCAACTATTTTTTCAAAGTGTTTTGAAAGTATTATGTCATGATTTGCGGTTCCGCAACCAACATCCAAAAGTTTTTTCTTTGTGGAAACATTTTGTAAAATAAAATCACATTCAATCCTATAATTCTTATCGCTATGAATGGAATCATAATATTCTGAAAACTTATCGTAATATGTTTCAGACATTTGCATACGGGTCATTGTGTTTAATACATTTTATTCCTTTCACTAATTCGTCAATCCCTTGTTCAATGGATACGGTTGTTTCAAAACCTAATTTATTTATTTTATCATAAGACACCACATAATCTCTTTTATCAACATCAGTACCAATATCCGCCAAATGAAGATAATAATCGATTTTGTATTGAATTAATTCACATATTTGTCTTTTACTATAATTCATTGTATTTCCACCAACATTGTAAACCTGGCCTCTCATTTTTTCTTGATTTTTAATAGCAAATAAGAAAGACCTTGCAATGTCTTTTACATGAATAAATGTTCTCATGAAATGAGATTCGTAAACCACAATGTATTTTTGATTTACCGCTTTGTTAACAAAATCGTTAATTAGTAAATCCAATCTTAACCTCGGTGACAATCCAAACGCGGTTGCAAATCTGTATGCAGTTGCATTAGCGTTTTCCAGTAGAAATCTTTCCGCCTTTGTTTTTGTTTCACCATATAAACTTAGAGGGTTGAGTGGTGTTTCTTCTGTACAAATACCATCTTTCACCGCACCGTAGTTACTGCCTGTAGACCCAAATAATATATACTGGTTAGGTTTGGCATTCATTGCTAAGTTAATGGTTGCGTCAAGGTTTGTTTCGACAGCAAGTTTCTGATTTTTTTGACATGCGGGATATCCGACAATAGCTGCCAAATGAATTATAATATCCTGTTTGTCCATTACCTTTTTAAGTGATTCCGTATCTCTAACATCACCTTGAACAAATTTAAAATTTGGATTGATAAAGTAAGGAAACAAACTGTTACCTCCAAACATTAAATTATCATATACTGTTACTTCATATCCGTTTGATAGAAGTTCTGGTATTAAAACACTTCCGATGTAACCAGCACCACCCGTAACTAAAACTTTTTTCATAGATATTCTGCAAATTCATCTCTATTGGAAAGAATTGGGTTCTTAATTGGCCAATAGACGTTTATTTTGGGGTCATCCCACTTAACTGTAAATTGTTTTCCTTGACCCTCATACAGGGTTGATTGTTTATAATGGAAAATTGCCTTTTCACTCATTACCAAATGAGCATTCCCAAACATTGGTGGAATAAGAATTTGTATTCTGTTTTTATCATTAATTGCAAAAGATTCCCACTTAAGATAAGTAGGACTGTCAGGTCTCATGTCTACAATTACTTGATACAAACTACCGTACAAACAAGATATGAGCTTGTGGGTGTTTGCGTCTCCATGAAACCCTCTGAGTGTATTTCTTTCAGATACACTTATATCATCTTGTTTGAAATCAACACTGAACTCTTTGTAAAGTTCTACATTCCAAGTTTCTACGTATTCCCCTCTGAAATCATAGAAAATATTTGGTTTTATTATTTTAACATCTTCTCCGAAGATTTTACTGTTTTGATATTCCATATTACTTTAATTTAAAATAAGTTGTGAAGCTAGGTTCAATTGGTTTATTAACGAAAATTTGTTCCAACCCACACATTTCTCCCAATTTTTTCATTGTTTCTTTAGAAAAATAATAAAGATGGTCTCCGTCCTTAGTAATTTGTTTCCATTCCGATTTCAAGGTTTTATGTGTTTCTGACTCAATATCATGTGTTCCAACAACGATAATTCCGTCTTTTGATAATCTTTTAACACACTCTAATAAAAAATTTTTTGGGTCTTCTAAGTGTTCGATAACGTTAAATGATGTTATCACATCAAACTCACCTTCAATTTCTTCAATACCTGTTGAAAAAATATTTATAGGTTTATATTTTTCCTTTCCGTAAATAATACACTCTTCGTTTGGGTCACAACCAACTGATTGGAATCCAAGTTTATTTGCGGAGTTTACTAAAAATCCCATTGAGCACCCAACGTCTAATAACTTACCCTCTTTTTTAAATTTCATGATATATCCCATTCTCTCATCACTTATCATCTCAAATTCTTCGATTCTATCGTATATACTCATTTCACCTTGAGCGATTTGATAAGTCGTCCAATAATCTTCTTTGTATGCCTTATCAACATTCTGCCTCTCTTCCAAAGTAGAATAAATAAAACCACAGTCACATTTTATGATTTTATTATTATATTGTGGAAACTCGTAAATTAACTCACCACCAACGTTACCGCAAATCAAGCAAGATTTCATTTTAAAAAGTTATTAATTTTATCACATATAAATTTTATGTCCTTAGTTGATATTCCAACCCAAGATGGTAGACAAACACCTTCTTTATATAATCTTTCAGATACACTCAAATCATTTTTCTTTTTAAGGAATTTAAAAAAGGATTTGTCTTCGTAGCAAGGTTGCATGTGTAAAGGATAGAAAAATGTTCTTGGTTCAACTCCATTCTCTTTTAAGTGTTCCATTAGTTTTTCACTCCCACCAGGGACAGTAATACAAACTCTGAAAGGTATATGAGTTGAGTGTGCCAAAGGTTCAATAATCTTTATCTCAGGATTTAAAAATTTTTTATAGGTTTCTAAAATCTTGGCCTTTTTCTTCACAATTTCAGGGAACTTTTGAAGTTGGACAAGACCAACAGCAGTTTGAATGTCGGTCATTCTGAAATTATAACCTATTTCAGGATGAATGAAACTACCTCTGTTGATTCTACCTTGGTTCCTTATGAACAATAATTTTTTATAGATTTCTTCGTCGTTGGTTACAACTAAACCTCCTTCACCTGTTGTCAAGGTTTTGTCTGCAAAAAATGAGAAACTACCAACCTCTCCAAAGGTACCTGCTTGTTTTCCATCCCATTTAACCCCAACAGCTTGAGCTGCATCCTCAACAATTTTTAAATTGTGTTTTTTTGCAAAACTAGTAACATCATACATATTACAAGCCATACCATAAATGTGTACCGGCATGATTGCCTTTGTTTTCCTGGTTACGAGTTTTTCTGCCTTTTTGATATCAATGTGTAAATCAGAATCTTGTACATCACAAAATACCGGTTTTGCACCAACCATTTCAATAGCATTTGCGGATGCAATAAACGTAAAGTTAGGGACAATAACTTCATCCCCTTTACCTATACCAAGTGCTCGAAGAGCCATGTAAAGTGAAAGTGTTCCGTTTGGAGCGAGAACCCCATACTTTACATCCATCATTTTTAGAAGTTTATCAACAAATTCTTGTGACTTTGGACCCTCAGTAATCCAATTCATTTCGAAACAAGATTTGATGCCCTCGTACTCTTTTTCATCGAGGTAAGGTTGAAATTGAGGAATTTTAAATTGTGCCATACTAAAATATATTTTATTTTCTGTTCAAATAAACATTCAAATCTTCTGGAGTACCGATACCCCACATTTTTTTTATTTCGAATGTTCTTATTTTTTTTCCGTCTGATATCGCCTCATTAAAAACTGGACAGACATAAAATTCATTGTTGGTCCTAATGTTTTTATTAATCATTGATTCGGCATATTTTACATAATCACTACCTTTAGACCAGTAATAAACACCAACTGTTGCAATATTGGAAATTGGATTTTTCTCGGCAACTTCCGACACAAAACCAAATTCATCAATTTTTACAAATGACCATTTTGGATGAGTTGCCGGAAATGTTACAATTCCACCATCAGAATTTGTTTCAACCATTTTATACATAAACTCGTTGGAGTCCCATTCAATGTACTGGTCTGAATTGGCAAGAAGTAACGGGGAGTCGTTGTTTATCAACTCCTTGGCTAATAGTGTTGTACACGCCGCACCCTCAGTTAAACCATCGACTTCTACGATTTTACAGTTTGGCGAAATCAGATTGAGTAATGCATCTAAGTTGTATTTTTCTCTGTGAGATTTTTGTACAATGTAGATGAAATTAGCGTCCATATTCAAGTTTTCTGTAACCAACTTTATCATAGGTTGGCCTTCAACATCGATAAGTGGTTTGGGAAATGTGTAACCTGCCTTTTCAAATCTTGAACCAGCTCCGGCCATTGGTATCAAAATGTTAAGTTTTTCATCTTTCCATTTAGGTGTGAACATTCTTTTTGTATTTTCTATTTCATTTATTTTTTTGAAAATTGTATTTTCATTAACTTCCTCGGGGTTAGATACTCTCAAGATGTGAGAGTTAGTTAAAGACGCGGCTAAAAGTCCATATGGAGAATCTTCAACAATAAGAGTGTTTTCGGGTAAAACTCTTTGTTTGGATATACAATCCCAATACATTTCGGGGTGGGGTTTGGAATTTATTACATCTTCGTTTGAAACGATGTAATCAAAAAACTCTATAATCCCTAGTTTTGACAATACTGTCAATACTGTTTTTCTTATAGAATTACTACAGCAAGCAATTTTATATCCTCTATTAGTTAGTTCTTCAAATAGTTTAACTAACTTTTGATTAGGTTTTAAATTACGTAAAAGTTCTAAAGTTTTGTTTTGTTTTGAAATCCAGATAGGTTCGTGTAAGTTAACACTCAATCCTTTTTCTTCAGTCAGTAAATTGAGTTTTTGGTGAGTTTTTAAACCATCATATTTACTAAGATGTTCGTTCCAAGAAATAATACATTCATGATTGTATTCAGAAATTGCATCGTTCAAGGTATCATAGTGTAGTTTTTTTGTTTCCACTAAGACACCATCCAAATCAAATATAATTAATTTTATCATTGTATCTTTCAATATAATCTGAACATATACCGAAACACTTAAACTCACTATAATTAGAAAGTTCAGGTAGTACACATATTGAATTGAAAAATAAATCCTTTCCAGGATAAGTCCACAAATAATTTTTGGATGTTAAAGTGACATCATCTTCTTGGTGCCAAAAACTGTGAATCTTTTCGTTTTTTATCATGATATTAAGAGATTCCAAATTTTTTGCATGACACCATAATTTGCTGTTTTCAAGAAAATCTTGATTGATTTTGTATAATGGTAAATCATGTCCAAGGAAGAAATCACCGTCTATGTACCATACATCAACTTCACAATCGTACCCTTTACTCAGGGATTCGATTATGTACTCAGGAGAATTTTCTCTCTCCACAACTTTACCATTAAGGTTACCTCTGTGCGAAATTAAAATCATAATTTTTCTATATTAAGAATGGACAAATTACTTTCAACGGACTTACGTAATTCATGTCTTCTTATTAATCCCCAAGTTAGGTATTCATCACCCCAAGTATATGTTTTGTCTTTTAATCCTATTTCTTCTGACCTGTACCTAAAAATTGCATGACCTGATGTTATGTTATTAACACTTAATCCATGTGACGTTAAAAATTCGACGTATTTACTATCCAACTTATTATATTCATCGAAAACATCATAAATTAAACTAAAATTTTTCATGTTTTCGTATCCTGAGATAAACCAAGCATCATTGAATCCATAACCATCTTTGTTGTATTGCCAATTTGTCACATAAAAATTATCTTTCGAAAATTTTTCAAATGGTATTGGGGTATAGAAAATTGTATCAAATCTTGAAACCAAAACCATATCGTAAGATTCGTCAACTAAAGACATTGCTTGTTTTAATGAATAAAACCTTGAATAGTTGTTATTCATGTAATCTTTTGTGTTCCAAGCACCTTGTACAAAATCGTAATGTTTGTAAGGATGTTCAAATACAATTTGTTTTTCGAGTAAATATTTTTTTGGTTTTAGTTTTTGAATAAGTTCCAAACTCTTGTGCTCTTCATCATCCCAACCGTGAAAAAATATATCGGTTTTTTCATTAACAACATTTTGGTACAGAAATTCGCAAGGCACTTCAAATCCTTGGGTTTCATGTCTTTTGTTTACACCTGTGAATTTACCGTAAAAAACTAAAGCAATTTTCATAAATTATATCAATTCTTTTATCTCATCTATTGAGAATTGTTCAACCTCTGAAGAAAATTTGCCGTCTTCCAATATCTTCTCATGAAAGTTTTCACCTGGTTGTAATCCAATTATATTAATTTCTTTTTTATAACCTTCAGGTGCGTATTTTTGAATCATCGCTTCTAATAAATTTTCGATACTCATAGATTTCATATCTGGAACGTAAGGTTTTGGACTATCACAATTTTCTAAACAATTGAAAATTAAATCTATTGCTTGGTCAACTGTCCAAAAAAATCTTGTCGCCTTCGGTTCGGTCACCGTTACTGGTTTACCAGATTGAATTAAATCTTTCCATTTACATAAAACTGAGCCCGTAGAGTACAAAACATTACCGTATCTTACAACTCTATAATCACAAGATGGGTTTATATCTTGATATTGATTACATAGACGCTCCATAAGTAATTTACTTGCACCGTATACACCGACAACTTGAGCCGCTTTGTCAGTAGAAATACTTATGAAAAATTCGACTTCTTCGTCTAAAGAAAAATCTAATAAATTCATCGTCCCTATTGTATTGGATTTAACACACTCTCTTACTTGTTTTTCCGCCAATCCAACGTGTTTTGATGCTGCTAAGTGAAATACTGCTTTCACGCCTTTCATGGCTTGACGAGCATCGAAAGAATCAGAAATGTCACCCGTAAGAATTTCTATTTGAGGGAACATTTGTTTGAGTTCGATTAGTTTACCTTCATTTCTTGCAATGGTTCTAACTTTAGCTCCCATTGATAAAAGTTTTGAAATTAGAGGTTTTCCTAAAAAACCGGAACCACCTGTAACCAAAACTAGTTTGTTTTCTAAATTATATTTTTTCATATTATATTAAATTTATTTACCAAATATTGTTGATTCCCAATCACCATTTGGGACTTCGTAATACCATTTATTATCCATAACAGGTTCAAACTTTGTAACTCTATCTTCAGATTTGGATAAGGTTTTCATTACTTCCAAATCCTCAGTCCTTATACCTCTTACATTTATTGTGTCTTTCCACTGACTACTTAAGACCTCGAGTTTTCTAACCGCCCATCTGTCTACTGAACCGATTACATTATATCCGTCTCCATCCGCTAAACTCATACTTCCTGTAATTTCCCAATCCCATGGAGACCAATCTCTTCGAATGTTTTTTAAAAACCATTTTTTATTCCATATTGAGAACGCGGCAGCGTTTTGGTATAAGTTATGCCCCCTCCCAGATTCAACTAAAGAAAGGAACTTAATACCATTCTTTTCAGTATATGGTTTCACATGCATTGAAGACCTAGCGTATTGTAATGATGGTTGTAAATCAATTCTTCCTGTTTTTTCGTCTAATAACTCCAAACAAGTTTTGTAAACTTCTTCATCTACAGGTCTAGCAATCATGAAATCATCTAAACCATAAATGTAATGTTCATCTGAAATTGATGAGAAAAAATCTATTAAGTAATTACTCCATCCTTTAGCACCACCAACTTGTTCACTTCCTAAAGAAATAAATTCAAAATTTTCCGCTAATTCGAAATTGGGTTTATTGAAACCAAGTACTTTTACATTCATGTGTTTTCCCCAATATTTGTTGAAAAAATATTGAAAGTACTTAACGATGAATATGTTTGCATCACAGGTTGTGATATATACATTTAAATTATTCATTATCAATTACTCTTTTAATTGTGGGCCAAAAATTATATTTATTGAGTATTAAATCCCTCGCTTCTTCTAAATCAGAAATTCTTGAATTGTAATCGTCATTTTTAATGATGTCAATAATTCTATCAATCTCAGTATCTTTCCTTGCGTCAAATTGGATAAAAGAGTTTTTAGGAAAATATTTACTCAAATCTGTTCCACACCAAAAGATTGGAATGCTCCATGAAAGAATTGAATCTGTAAATTGTGTCCCAAAAAAATCATCGATGAAATCTTGGTTATCAAACCCTAAACAATATTTGTAGGGTTTTAAAGCCTCAATTTTGTCATTATTGGGAATTGCAGAGTTTCTAAAGCTTACAGAGCCGTATAAATCAAAATGGTATTTATTTAGAAATTTTTTGGTAAAATCTTTTCTTAGACCATGACCTTCATTCATAACTTTGTCCGATAGAATACAACACAATTCTTTAGTTTTCTCATAACGAGTTGTTTGGGCCAAATCATCATATGTTAAAGTAATTCCACCATATCCTTGAGCGGATGCACCTACGTTTGTTCCATACCACCATCTTGTGGGAAGGTAACCTGTCCCATCCCAAAAACTAAATCTGTTAAAATCTGAGGAGGGGTATTGGTTTTTTAAATGGGTAGACAATGCTTCACGATTAAAATATAACCTCTTTTTTGGTTCAAATTTATTTAATACATCTTTGTTATTACATTCGTCTTGAATTACCAAAAATTCAGCTTCTTCTAAATTTGTAGTAGCTTCAATGTCTAGCCAAACACCATTATTTTTTGGTGTTTGGAATCTATAATCTTCTAAAACTTGTTTACTGTCCGCCCATGGTGTGGGTGCAAAATAGAATTTTCTCATAATACACTATTAATCAACTGAATGTCGGTAACATCCTTTGGTTCATTTCTTTTCTCTTTCATTCTTTTTATGATATCCAATGTAACAAATTTCACACCCATTGAGTAAAAATGGAACTCAGGATTTAAAATTATTTCATCATAACTTAGGGGATACAAATCTTTTCCATATTCGTTGTGTGAATGAATTAAATCTTGAGGGTCCACGATTTTATTTTCATTTATGTGAATATAATCTAAATCCTCTCCTTCTCTTAATCCATATATCGAAAGGGGTGAACTTCCGGCAATCGCATACTCGTCAATATCTAAATTGTTTTCTTCCAAATAAGATTTAAATCTTTTGACACAACTTTCGAACTTACTGAAATGAGAAGGTTTGGTTTTATTTAAATGATGAATACTATTATCATTAAACAAAATTCTGGCCAATCTTTGTGTTTGTTCATGAGTATCGTTTATATGTACAGAGTGGTTACCTACTCCATGTCTATTTCTAATATCGTTTTTTAAACCTCTAGCATCTTCGAATCTTGGTAGTTGAATTAAGAAAACATATGTTGGATAATCGGTCGTGTAACATAATCCTTCTTTCATTCTAAACCCATGGTAATTGTCGTGTGGACCGCCAGCCCACGCTTCACCCACATATAGTTCTCTCATTAAATTTAGAGGTCCATAATCTTTTAAATCTATTTTTCTGTAGTAAATAACATTACCATATTTTTTGATGTTGGATATTGCGTTTTGATAATCTCCCTTTGCCGATGGGAATAAAGTTAAAACATAAGTGTCCTTCAATAGTTTTGCATATTCTATTGCGACTTGGTTTGCATACTTTTCTGGAAGTTTTATTGCACTGAAATGACTATCCCAAGAACAATCCTTTTGTCCGTCGTTAGGCATGTTTGCTTCTCTTACATAAACTTCTTTATCGAGAGCTAATGCGGCTGCAACTCTATGAGCCCCATTTACAATATATTTTTCTTCAACAACCGGAACTTTAGAAATTTCAGGGTTGAATCCATCAACCACCATCGACTCAATTATTTTTTTAAATTCTTCGTCAAATGCTTCAAATGTACATTTGTTTGGGTTGTCGTATTCTCTAAAACCATTCCAAAGTTCAAGATGTTTTTTATACATTTCTTTAAAGAAATTTGTCTTGTAGTTTTTAGTTATTGATTTTGCGTAAAGATATTTCAATACTAAATCAAATCTAAAGTGAGTTACTAAATCGAGAGGACTAAATTTTTCCATTAAGTTATTTTTTTATATTCTGTTTTATTTCTTATTTTATTAACGACAGTCATTACTCTATTCAAGTTGACTTTGTGGTCATTTATAGGATTAGATTCGTTGTAAATATAATTTACAGTGTTCAAAAATCTATAATGTTCTTTTCCTGACATTTCGAACATTGGGAACATAAATGCTAAATCTCCAGCAACTGACCAATAATTTCCCGTATCATCCTTTAGGTCTGAAACTTCAATCTTTTTCCACAACCACGATTTCCATGTTCTTAAGTGAGAAAGAGTAAAAGTTTGTTTTCTTATGTTCTCAAAATTTGTAGGGGGATTTGCAAAACCTGGTCTACCATCATGATATCTAAAAGACCCGCTAGTCATCCATACGTCTTGATTATTATAAATTTCAAAAATAGAACCAAATACATTTGAATTTGGTAGCCAATCATCACCATCAACTTCAATACATATGTTATCATCAGGGATATTTAAACCTCTAATAACTTGGTCATAATTTCCCGGTTGGTAAAGTTTATTTTTATTTTCGATGAGTTTAAATCTCGGGTCCGAGGATATAGTTTTTTTTATAATATCAACTGTCTTATCAGTTGACATATCATCTGTTATGTAACAAGTAAAATCTTTGTGTCTTTGACTCATAATACTGAGTAAAGACCTCTCTATGTAATTTTCACAGTTGTAAGTTGTTGTTAATATAATCATGACAAAGCCTCAACGTAAATTTTTCTTATTTGTTTAGCAACATTGTTAGAATAATACTTTTCAATATCTGATGGAGGTTCAAATAGTTCTTTGGATAAAATTGTTCCGGCAGAATCCACTTTATAAATCCAACTTTTTTTGCCGCTCATCCAACCTTCTATAGTTGTTCTACCTAATTGAATTCCGGCAGTTTCACTACAATTCATCAAAAATTTTTCTAAGTTCCATGTTGGTTGAAAATGTTTCACATGAGGATTCAGTAATAATTCATCTAAATATGTTGAGTGATTGGCTCCAACTAACCAAAGCTCCTTATTATTGTCTTTTGTATAATTAACTAAGTCCTTGATTGCCCATTCCCTTAGATAGTCAACTGTTCCTACAAACAAAACATAGTTGTCATCCTTGTTTTGTCTTACTTTGAACTTTTCGTTATCTACAGGATTGTAAATTACTTCAATCGAATTTTCATTGATACCGAAAGATTCGATTAAATGCTGTTTTATTTCAGGCCTTATTGCAATGTATTTTTTTATTGACGGGTGCTCGACAGGGTTTTCTAATTCTTTAGACATTACTTCAGAATGTATTGTGGAAACTTTCTCGATGTCAGGATATAAATTTAGAATTCTTTCAGCCACAGGTTTGTGTTGGACATGTATAACATCAAAGTTGGGTTCTGAAACCTTGTATAAAACATTTAACTGTGACTTTTGATTACCTTGAGGGGTAGCGAATTCCCATACACCATCACCTAACTTAAATCCTGGGGCATTCTCAAATGATAAAACTTTTATACCGTCTTTCTTTGCTAAATCAGTTAAGGGCCCACCTATTTGTGAAAGTATGGTTACTGAACAATTTTCTTTCAGTAATGCTTTGGCTAACTCATATACGTACACTTCTGAACCAGTGAAGGTTCTAAATGAGATACATGAAATTAAAACCCTCAATCTTTTTGTTGGGTCAATGGGACATTTTATGGGTAACGAATCTTTATATTTTTCTACAAATTTTTGTCTGTTACTTTCCCATTTTTCGTTGGTCATTCCGATTGATTTGTGAGTCAATCTGATATTTGTAATAACGCCCACTTTTACATTTTTCAAAAAATTTTCCAAACAGAAAGATAAATCATAAAAGTGAAACCCTTCGAATTCTTCAACAAAATTTGATTTTAATTTTTTCTTACTAACCGCAATGAATAGTCCGTCTATAATTACGGTTGGGATGACTGAATTATTGACGCTATCTGAGTATTTGGATTCCCATTTTTTTCCCCCACTTTCATGGTTTACAATACCAACCATATTTTTTCTTTTGTTTGTAACCCACCATTGTCCTGTTTCAGACAAATCAGTAGTACCGGCAACCCCTAAAATACCAAAATCTGTTTTTTCAAAATGCTTGATAAGTTTGTGATACCAAGAAGGTGTGTCAAAATATATGTCGTCATGGCAAAACACCACGATATCTGTTGTAGATTCTGCTAAAATCTCATTGTAAACTTGGGCGAGTGACTTCTCACCGTTATTTACTTTTTCAATAACATTAATTTTTTTGAAACCTGAACTTTTTTTTAAGTATTCTATAAATTCAGGTTTGCTTTCGCGTGTAGAATAACCAACAGTTAACATTAATCTCTTTTTTTCTTTGCAATTTTTATGATATGGTGCGGGGGTAATTCTGGATTTTCTTTTGCAATTGAGATACAATCAAGTAAAAACTCTGCAAGAATATGTTTTTTTTCCATCTTCTTAATTAACTCAATTAAAGTATCTAAATTTTCGTAATACTTACCCACAAGATTAAATTTGTATACCAGTACTTCCAAAACCATTATTACCTCTATCAGTTTCAGGTAACTCGCTTACTTCTTTTAAGTTCACGTGTTTACCGTTCATAACAGGACATAAAACACCTTGAGCAACTTTCATTCCTTTATTGATTGTTATAGGATGTGGGTTTGCGTTGAATATTGGTACTTTTATTTCCCCGCTATAACCTTGGTCAACTGTACCGGGTGAGTTCAAAACCATTATTCCTTGATTAATTGCCAAACCACTTTTAGTCCTAACTTGGATTTCATAACCTATGTCAAATCTAAAAGATAATCCTGTTGGGATTAAGTACCTACCAAACGGACCTATCTCTACATCAATCGTTGAGTGAAAATCGAAACCAGAATCCGTCTCGTAATTATACTTTGGAATAACGGCATCTGAGTTTAACCTTTTTACAAGTAAGGTTTTAGAGGTCATCATTTTTTCATATTCTTTTTCTAGTTCATTTACATCAACTCCAAGAATATCTTTCAAAGCTTCATTATATTCACCATCATGAGAAATCTCAGTTCCTTCACTAAGTTTGTCAAATAATTTTTGAATTTCATCCAGGTCTTTAGTATCCATATATTTTATTTTAAAGTTAATAATTTTTCGATAACGTCTATTAAAACCGACACATCTTTTTCACAATATTTTACGATACCTTCAATATCTTTCTTAACCCAAAATGCATCATGGACTTTGTTACCTGTAACTTCCATAGTTTTTGAGGATTCAACACCCAAACACACGCACATAAGTTCTAAGGATGCAATTGAACCATATCCACCATATTGCCAAAATTCTTTGGTATCGAGGGCTCTAACTTCCCATGGTTTTGTATCGTGGCCAGGTAAAATTTTTGGTGGTAATATTCCATTCATTATCATTCTCTTAGCTAACATTGGAATATCAAAACCTTTCACATTGTGACCACAAAGAAAAAAACCTAATTCTCCAATTTTTTTCAAAAGTTTTTGAACTTCAATTAATAGTTTCTTTTCATCTACGTCACTGAAGGATTGCATTCTTGTTTCACCTTTTTCAGTTACAAAGGCAACACTGACACAAGCGATTCTAGCAAATTCTGGAACCAAAGCCGCTCTGTTAACAAACATTTGGCCTACAGGCTTATCTGCATCTTCAGGAAACCTTTTTTGAAACCAATCAAAATAGTTTTCAAACTGGAATGAAAGTGCTTGCCTATTCTTTACTAAAGAATCCCAATCAGGTTCAATACCCACAGTTTCAATATCTAAGAATAATATTTTGTTCAGTGGTATGTTTATCATAAAATAGATTTGTAAAATTCAGCTCTGTCTTTTGTAACCTTGTTTAGGTCGTATTTATCCTTCACCGTTTCATATAATCTTTCACCTAAATCTACAACCATATTTGGATTCTTTAAAAGTTTTTCAATGTATTTCGCCCAATCCGAATGATTTCTATTTTCATCAACTAACAACGCATTACCGTCAACAAAATTACCATTTTGTAATGCATGTTTTAAATCAATTGTGTAAGGACCAATATTTGAAGCAATAATTGCTTTTTTATAAAAACCTGCCTCTATTACCTTCAGTTGTGATTTCATCCTATTGAACATGTGGTTCTTAATTGGTGCTAATGATATGTCAAATTTAGAATAATTCTTTGCATACGATGTAACGGGTTTTGTCCAAACTCTAATGTATGCCTCATTTATTTCATTCGGATATACCTCTTGGTTGTAATTTAAAAGATATTTTTTATAATCTTCGGAGACGAAAGAAAACTTCTGAGTAAATATCTTTTCGTATTCTGCCCATACCGTTTCATGAGGTAATATGTTTCTTTTTTTATGTTCACCGGTTTGTTGATTTATTTCTGTAATTGAGCCTCTCGTATCAAACCCGCATAATACAAATTGTAATTGGTCTTTGTATTTTGTGAGTTTACTTAAAGATTGGTCTAATAACATTAAATCATGCATGTGTGAGGAACCACCTAGCCACCCAACTCTTAATCTTTCGGATGGGAGTGTTGGTTCTTTGAATTGTGATTCGTTGGGATTAATTGCGTTTGGAAATACAACAACATTGTTGTTAAACTTTTTAATCTCGTCTGCAAAAATAGGTGTTGTGGTCGTTACGTACTCCGTCTCTCTTAGATTTGCAACAATCTTTTCATTAATCTTGTTGAATTTGATTACATCGTGAATAGGATGTTCTTTTCCTGGCATCCAGTAATCATCGATATCACCAACAGTTTTGATTGTGGTATTCTTAAGTTTTTTCAGAAGTTCAACTGATTTATCAAAATCAGAACTTATACTACGATGGAATGCAAGTATTTGATACTTTTTATAATAATTTACATCGTCTAAAGGTACATCATAAGCGATGTCGACATGAAAGTCATCCGGATATTGATTTTGTAAAAAAATATGAGGGTCAACAGACCTAAATTTACCCACACCTGTCCTATCAGAAGGAACTACTAATACATTAATTTTTGACATTTAATTGAAGTTATAATTTGAAATATAATACTTCAATCTAAATAAAGAAAGTAGTTAAGATACTTTTTTAATCTTAGTTACTTTTCCTTCAAAAATATGTTTGCCCACTTTGAACGAAAAAACGTCGTTAGATTTTTCAACCGATTCAACAAGAAGACCATTTTCTTTAAGTGCATTATTTACGGCTTCAGTAATCATCTTCTGAATTGCACTGTAATCTATGGTACTTTGTTGAGTTGGTTTATTTTTTGGCTTGGCCGATTCAGGAACGTAATTGTTTTCGGTGGTTTGTTTCATCAACCTTGACGCCTTTTCCACCAATTCGTCCGAAATAGTTGTTTGAAATTGTTGTGGTTGAGATATGGGATGTTCCATCATTAATCTTTTGATATCATCAGGTAGTTTAGATTTTTTAATTGCGTCAACCGTAGGAACACCAACAGGTTTTGTATTTTCAACAGGTAATGATGACAAATAGGGTTGATTCATATTTGGCATTGATGGTTGTTCCTGAAGAAATTCTTGTGGTATATTATATTTTGCTTGAGGTATATCAAAATTTTGCACAATGGTTTGGGGAATCCCTCCCATGTCTCTAACTTCACCTCTTTTGATTGAATTTGATTTGTCCATAATAGCCTTCGATGCTACTAATCTACTCATTAAATCGTTTTCGTTCATATTAAACTGTTTGTGGTTGTGTGTTATCGAATTTTGCGACAATAATCACACTTGTCATACTTTTATCTCCATTGAAATTATAATTAGGTCTAGGTTCGTTGTAAATCTCACCTGTTGGTTTCATGGATAATATTTTATCTAATCTAAAAAACCTCCAACTCGGAAGGGGTTGTTCTTGTGTGTATGCTGTGTGCGACGCACCTTCTCTTTCCCAAGCCCTCATCACTAAATTTCCCGCCGTACTTTTACCAAGAGCGACAGGCTCTATTTCACGGATACCACCTCCACCAGGTTCGGTACCTTCATAGTTGATGGTACAAACTTGTCTTCTTTTGATTGCGTCTTGCACCGTATCAAGAGAAGCGATTTCAATCAATAAAGTTTTGAGTGATTCGGTTAGTTTCATTAGAAATCAGGGTAAGGTTTTGATGAATTGAATTTATTTATTTTGATTTCATTTTTTCTTTCTACTACGTCATCAATAGTGCCTGCGTTAACATTATATACATCTAAAAATGAACCAGTACCTCTACCCATTGAATCACCATCAGCAACCGCATCTTTATTTACTGACGAGTATGGATTTCCAACTCCATTGAAGTCATTCTTTGGAATGAGTTTCGCCCTTTCTAAGTCCGCAATTGCAGTTAAGTTGTTCGGGATGTTTTGTGATAAATCGATGTTTAACTGTTCTGACATAAATTATATTTTTGAAATTATTTCGTTTATTCTTTTTAAAGATTCCGTAACTGCCGAATTATACTTATCCATTGTAGATAAATGTTGTTGTGATGGTCTTACGTTTGTAAAATCTTTTTTCTCATGTGGCTTGATAAACGCATTTAACATTCCTGTTTCGGATTTATTTCTTTTGGTTAAATGACCGTATTCTCTCATTTTTCTAAGTTCGTTGTTCACCCAATTTTTCATTTCAAAACCACCATTTAAAATAAACGGCATATCCTTATGAGTGCCTTCGAAATTATCAAAAAAATTTTTTATTCTCTTTAATTGTTTATATCCAATAAAGTTAGCATTCTGAAGTTCTTGATTTCTAACATATCCTTCAACATTTTCGTCAGCACCCTCAACCATCTCGAAATTATTTTTCAAGTGTTTGCGTAACCTTTTTGGAAATTCTATTTCTTTGTTATATAAATCTTTATTCACTTTGGATTAATTTTATAAGGTCCTTTCTTGAAACGCCTTGCTTTTCGGCTTGTTTTATTAATGATTTAAGATTTTTTTTAACCAAAGAAGGTAACTCAACTTCTTCACCCGTTTCTTTTTTTCCGATATCAGCAGAATCTGTACTTTTTTTCTTAGCCAACATGTCCTCAAGCATTTTAATTGCTTTTTGTCTTTGTATTTCGGCGATAGTACCTTTCATAATAAAATTTGGGTCGTCATAAAATTCAGAACTTTTATCTTTTTTTCCTGTATAATCTTTCCCCTGTTGTTCGGTTCTATCCTTTGCATCATCGGGCTCCAATTCGAGTTCATCTTTGAAATATTCATACGTTTCTTTTCCGTCTAAATCTTTAGTTTCTTCATATCCAAATGCTCCTGACATATCTTCTTCTTTCATTTCCTCTTCCACAGATTCACCGTAATATGTTCTATACCCACGAGTTATAGGGTCATTTGTAATTCTGGTGGCAACAACAGTTTGGTCCATGGTTTTGGTTGGGTGTACCATCGGGTCCAATATAGGAATTTTCGAATTCATTAACGCACCATCTAAGCTTACAAGTTCATCAATTTCACCCTCTACTTCTGAAGATGATTTTTTCTTTTTAGAGTTAATAACTTTATTGATATATTTTTTTATTAACTCTAATTTGTCTTTTGGAATTTTTACCATCTTATCTTTTTTTCTTGCTTCCGTCAAAGTATTCTCAACAGAGAAATACAATGAATAATCATTCCCTTTTTCTTTCAGGAAAAAATAATACGGTGATGAATAAATTTCTTTATCTGTCTTAATCATCTGCTTCTTTTATTCTATAAATACTACCTCTTAATGTATTTATCAATATCTTATGGCGTATCAGAACATTAATCAATACAATTATTTAAAATGGGGATTGGTTCCTGTTAGGGAAATCTCGGATATCTCCTTGGCTTCAGATGAAAAAAACTATGACCAAGAAGTTGTTTTCTCTCCTTTATTAATTGGAGAGAATGATGGTAATAGGATGCCATTCAAGTTTGATTTCAACAGTACAGGTACAACGATGATGCCATATTCATCAGTTACTTTTGATTATGAAACTATTGTTTCTGAAAATTATTGGAACCCTCTGAACATCGACCCAAATTATTGTCCTGTTGTGAATAATTTGTGCGATGTTGGTTTAACAGGTATTGATAACGGGTTGACAAAGAAAATCTCAGGTGAAACAATTCAAACAACCACTGGATTATATACTAATACCGGAGACACATACAACCGATACAAGTATGATAGGAGAATGAAATTACATCCTATCACAGGGTTCACAACAACTTCAAATAGATTATGGAATGATGATTCATATACATATGATATAACTTTTGCCAATGATGGAAATAGTGTAGGTACATATGCTAAATTCCAAGGAGGATTTTATCAAGGGTTTTATAAATTGATTGGTTATGATTATCAAACTTTTCCTGAAAGGGTTAATTTTGGTTGGAGTAGTGAGTTTTTACTAAGATATAGATGGACGGGAGATACAAATGTTGGACTTAATAACAGATATCCTGAAAACAAAGGGATTTTCTTTTTCATGGGCTCGAGAGCCGAAAACAAATTTTATCACTATGCTGACGGGTCGCCTAAAAGTGATACAGGATATACAAGAGTTACGTCAGGTTTAACTTGTATGCAAACCTGCGCTTGCTCAACACTTTCAGGGGCATCAGGTTATTCATGTATTCATGTATACCAACCATCGGGAGTTACTGTAACAAATTGTAATTGTGGATGTCCTTGTAATTGTCAATCATATGCCGAGTTTCCTGAGAAAGACCCACTTTATGATGGTGTTTCTAATGGTATTGCTCTTAGGTTAAGTGGTGATACAGGAAATCCTAGATTGTGTGTAAAAACCTACAGAATAACAGGTGGTTGTGAAACAACAGGAACTTGTTTGACCGGCATAACCTACACAACAGGAACATCCGTAACTGAATGGTGTTCGACTAAAGGAATTTTTGACATCTGTACTGGAACAACGTATGTGGAAAGTGAGAATTGGGTACAGATAGACGCTGTTTTCCAAAGAGCAGAATATTTTGAAGAATGTGATTTAGTTGATAAAGGAGGATTAGGTTTGATTCAATATACCGCATTCACCGCAACAAGTGCAAATAATAGTATATCTCTCATAGAGCCACCAATTACACATGAAAAAAATTATAATCCTGCAAAAGTAGAAGTTCTGAATTTCAAAGATTCGTGGATGGAGGAAGAAATTTACCGTTTGGGTACTATGAAATTTTATGTGAACGGAAAATTATTTATGGTGGTTTTGGATTTCGAAGAAATAATTCCTCACATCTTAGATGCACCAAAAGAAAAACAAATTGGGGTACCTTATAATATATCTTTAGGTGGAGGAACACAAGGACTAAAGGATAATCTAACTTTTTCTGGAGGATGTCCTGATGATATAAGTGAAATTGTTTATCAACAAGACCCTGAATGTCTAACCACAGAAGATTTAACTCACACAATATATTCTGGTTTAACGACACATATAAAGTTGGAAGAAATTTTTGGTGGTAGTTTTATCGGGGATATTAGTGCGTTTAGGATGTACACCGAACCTCTGAATGCGTCGCAAATCAAACACAACTACTTAAAATTAAAAGATAGGTATGAGTTGTTGAATTTGAATTGTCCTGATTGTGTTCCAATACCTCCAACACCTTCTCCTACACCGAATGTAACACCGACTCATACTCCTACACCAAGCATTACCCCTACAACAACACCAACCCCAACAACAACTCCTACCGCTACCTTCAATGCAACACCAACTCCAACCCCATCAATAACTTCGAGTTTGACACCAACGGTAACTCCGACAATAACGCCAACACCACGCTCTTACCAAGCATATGTTTTTGCAGAACCTCAGGATGGAGTTTCTGCCAACTCTTTGGGGGAATATATGTACGACAATGGTTCCGTAAACTTCTTCGGGTTTGCAAACAGTGGTATTCCAAGTGTAAACAATTATTCAAATGATTTGATTGTTTATTCAAAATATCCAGGTTTCATTAGCGGTAATACAGGAAACTTTATAACACCTATAAATGAGTTTACTAGCTACATTAGACAATTGCCTGGAGTAGGTACTGATGAATTTGGATGTCCTCAGAATCAATATACTTTTGGTACGGTTGGTATACCAATGTCGGAAGTAAATCCGTCAATCAGTTATTTCTACTCAATATGGGTTCCATTGGAAGGAGTTGGAAATACTATGAATAATATGACTGTTGATATAACTTTAGGTAGTCCGTGTGATGGTTCTATTGTTACTGGGGCAATCCCAAGTCCTTCTCTTTCTGCAATTAATGTTAATATTCCATCAGGATGTGCAATACCTTCAGGTATTTACAGAGTTCTTTGGATGCCGGTTAATGGATTACAACCGCCTGGAACAGAACTAATAAACACTCTTTATTTGAAAGGGAATTCTAAAAGTTAAATATATATAAATCAGATGGCTTTTCCCTATAAAAATCCAATTTCAGGTCAACAAACAGATGGACCAATTTCACTCACACCTAGTTCTGTGCAAGGGTCTAATTTTTCTGTTTTGGGGGTGGGTGGATATATGGAAGTTTTCAATATTTCGGATTTATCGTTGGTTTTCAGCGGTACAGGACTACAAAAATTTACGGGTAACACTATACCAATAAATTTAACAATCGGTACGAATAATACTTTCAATCCGACGTTTATTACTTTGAACTCTGATAATGTGTCTTCAGGAAGAAGAAGATTAGGTATGTTGGTCTATGTATACGAAACAGACCAAGTATACCAATATTCAATTCCGAACTACGAGGCATTATGGAATGCCGCCACAGGAGAAACAAGTTCAACAATAATCGGCGACTATACAACTACAATCTCATCTAGAAGTGTTGCCGGTAGAAATTTCATAGATTCATGGACAGGGTCAACAATAGAAGATGTTGATGGGGTATCAAGAAATAATGCCAGATGGGTAAAATATAATGGAACAAATTTGGCACTGACTGGAGGTACGTATGACTCAGGCACCACAACTTTAACATTATATAATATAACGGGAGGAACGGTAGATATTACAGGATTTACCATATCATTTCAAGGAAGTAGTGGTACTGCCGGTTCAAGTGGGACTAGTGGTACATCAGGAACTAGTGGTACTTCAGGTACATCAGGAACATCTGGCACTAGTGGTACATCTGGTACTTCAGGTACTAGCGGAACAAGTGGTTCGTCGGGAACATCAGGAACATCTGGTACTAGCGGAACCTCAGGTACGTCTGGTAGTTCAGGAACATCTGGTACTTCAGGTACTAGCGGAACAACAGGAACATCTGGTACTTCAGGAACTTCAGGTACTAGCGGAACAACAGGAACGTCTGGTACTTCAGGTACGTCTGGTACTTCAGGTACAAGCGGAACAACAGGAACTTCAGGTACTAGTGGTTTGAGTGGGGTTAACGGAACATCTGGTACCAGCGGAACAACAGGAACATCTGGAACTAGTGGTACTTCTGCAACTAGTGGTACATCAGGAACATCTGGTACTACAGGAACATCTGGTACTACAGGAACATCTGGTACTACAGGAACTTCTGGTTCTTCAGGAACATCTGGAACTAGTGGTACATCAGGAACAAGCGGAACTTCAGGTACATCTGGAACTAGCGGTACAACAGGAACATCTGGAACTAGTGGTACAACTGGTACAAGCGGAACTTCAGGTACATCTGGAACTAGTGGTACTTCCGGTACTAGCGGAACTTCAGGTACATCCGGTTCTTCAGGAACTAGTGGAACATCTGGTACTTCTGGTACATCAGGAACATCTGGTTCAAGTGGAACTTCAGGAACGTCTGGTTCATCAGGGACAAGTGGAACAACGGGGACATCGGGTTCAAGTGGAACTTCAGGAACGTCTGGTACCGGTGGTACAAGTGGTACAACAGGAACATCTGGGACTAGTGGTACGTCAGGAACCGCAGGCACATCTGGAACTAGCGGTACAACAGGAACATCTGGAACTAGTGGTACAACAGGTACATCTGGTACTAGTGGTACATCAGGTACAAGTGGAACATCAGGAACAACAGGAACATCTGGTACTTCAGGAACAACAGGAACATCTGGTACTAGCGGAACAACAGGAACATCTGGTACTAGTGGTACATCAGGTACAAGTGGAACATCAGGAACAACAGGAACATCTGGTACTTCAGGAACTACAGGTACTTCTGGTACAACAGGAACAAGCGGAACCTCAGGAACAGGAGGAACATCAGGTACAAGTGGTTTAAGTGGAGTAAATGGAACGTCAGGTTCAAGTGGCACATCTGGTACTAGTGGAACTACAGGTACAAGCGGAACTTCAGGAACTACAGGTACTTCAGGTTCATCAGGAACATCTGGTACTTCAGGAACTTCAGGTACATCAGGAACATCTGGCACTAGTGGTACTTCAGGTACTAGTGGAACATCAGGAACTACAGGTACAAGCGGAACTTCAGGTACATCAGGAACATCTGGCACTACAGGTACTTCAGGTTCATCAGGAACATCTGGTACTTCAGGAACTAGTGGAACATCAGGAACTACAGGTACTTCAGGTTCATCAGGAACATCTGGTACTTCAGGAACTAGTGGAACATCAGGAACTACAGGTACAAGCGGAACTTCAGGTACTTCAGGTTCATCGGGAACATCAGGTACTTCAGGTTCATCGGGAACATCAGGTACGAGCGGAACTTCAGGAACATCTGGCACTACAGGTACAAGCGGAACATCAGGAACATCTGGTACTTCAGGAACTAGTGGAACTAGTGGAACTTCAGGAACTAGTGGAACTTCAGGTTCATCAGGAACATCAGGTACGAGCGGAACTTCAGGAACATCTGGCACTACAGGAACTAGTGGAACTTCAGGAACATCAGGTACAAGCGGAACATCTGGTACTTCAGGAACTAGTGGAACTTCCGGTACGACAGGTACAAGCGGAACATCTGGCACTACAGGTACTAGCGGGACTTCAGGAACATCTGGCACTACAGGAACTAGTGGAACTTCAGGAACATCTGGCACTACAGGAACTAGTGGAAGTTCAGGAACATCTGGCACTACAGGAACTAGTGGAAGTTCAGGAACATCAGGTACAAGCGGAAC